>Ga0210059_1000374_pt1 | contig 54986 bp, 29 predicted proteins | sample Ectturendosymbi2_FD_188042 | JGI IMG/M metagenome (GOLD analysis project Ga0210059, IMG submission 188042) | Ecteinascidia turbinata endosymbiont from Florida, USA - Sample 2 (SPAdes) (version 2) | ecosystem: Host-associated > Tunicates > Ascidians > Unclassified | place: Key West, Florida... | reverse complement strand
TTGCAAAAGTCTCTTTCTCTTGACGAACTCCTTTTCCGCTTGCGTTGTACAACTACAAACTTATCCATTTTTCCTCGCACTCTTCTGACTATCACGGTACCCGAAATTCGAACTACAGGAGGAACAAACTCCAATCGTAACGCATTGCGCAACACGTGCAGAATTTCTACATCATAGCATGTATGAAGCGGTTTCTCTCAATGCCATTATGACTCATGAATCGCAACGTCTTTATCGAAAAGCGACATTCAGCGAGGGTTTCCCATAGGCTTAGCACGATTTCCTTATTGCAATTGAAGTGTAACACTCGTAACGTAACAAGGTAATAGATCACTACACCACAAGTTATAATCGAAATCTTTATACAGCTATGTATGCATGTGGGAATTGTTTTGTGTCAGCAACAAATTTGTGTTCAGGCGATTTCCGTTAAGGGGGGGGGCTCTTGCCCCTCATCCCCCCTGCGTGCTCCCCTGCAGCAGTGTAAGCAACTCAACGTCACGATATCTCTGTCTTAGTTGTCCGTAGATCGACGATGACGCTCAAGAGAGTGGCTTAAGAAAATACGAGAGGGGTCGTGCCAAGCTTCATTCATTTTCACACCCGCTTTTCCTCTGTAGAGGGCACGTCGTACTTGCAAGACTCGAAATTCCTCACAGTGTTTGAGAAACTTCTCATAGTTCAGCTTTCCCCAAAACCGTCGCCAGGAAGTCTTCATTACGGGAGATTGACATTCTGAAAATTTGATAAAAACTCTACTGATTTATAATGCTTCATATTTCAATTTGTGATGCTTGGAACTTTGTTTGCGGGAGGTAAGCTCCCCGTGGCGACGGGACTGCCCACACTAAAACGGGACCAATCCAGAATGGAGATGTAATCACACTAGCTGGTCCTCGATCTACATCTGTCTGGGACACTTTCCCCATGGCTATAGCCAATAGAACTCGCCAATCTTCCCTTGGGGATTCTGGCCGCGTGACCGAACCAACGCAGCTGAGATCTTTTTATTCGAAGTTGCTCTATATTCAGGGCTTTGCAAATTTCAAAACTGCGTACTTTAACTTAAACTGACTAAGCGTTAATTTTATTGGCACAGCTCTAAATGGACAGCTTCGAATCTTTCGATGTGACCTGGTGGTCAGTCAGTGCAGTGGCCGCATGTCTTGCTGTTTAACGCACATACCGAACTTCCGATAGGGTAGGAATAATAGCACAGCGCATCCATTTAACAAACTCCTTGTGTCTTCCATTCGGTGAGTGTATCAGGCTGTTGTGTGCTGTAAACTATTACGAAGGCTAAAACATCCTTTAAGAGTTGAACCAAATCTGTCAGACGCTTCCCTTTTTAAATTTATTAGAAGAGCATATCGGATGAACGTACGGTTGATAATTTTTGAATGGCGTATTTGAGGTACTGCAATAAGTTATGTGGCTATCTTTACATGTTTAATTCAATTGAAAGTGGTTTGGAAACAGCAGGTTAATTCGTCGTGAGTGTGTATTTACACGTACTGCGCTGCATGATGGGGACACAACAGAGAATAGCCTACAAGCATGCATGCAGACATTTTGAACCTGCCGGTAACACTGTTCTAGCTGACAAGATATGAAACGCAGTATGATATTGCCCTCTCCGAAATTTTCTTCTGGTCGTGACTCTGTTTGCAGGTCCCACCTGAGTTGGCCGAAGGCGTCTTTCGCCCCTGGCACAACTATACCTTGGTACGCCACTGCTTACGCGTGAAGCCTTACACGCCTACTCTATGTTGGCTAAGTAGTGTCCAAATGTTTTTCATGTTCCTTCTGTGCTGCTACTACCAAGTACTCATATTTGTGATATGACATTGAGTATAAGATACACAGATAAACAAATAACAGTTGGTAAAGCAGGGTAACGCTGCACATCTTTTAAAAAATCTCCCAGATGTGTCGCATCGAAAAGGCTCAGCAACAATGCTTTCGGGGATCTGCAATCAAAAATAATCAGACAGTGTTACCGCATATCGTTAAATTTACATATGCATAATAAAACACGTTTGAAGGGATACGGTTTACATCTTTGAAGCAGTCCAACGCAGGGGCGGATCCAGGGAGGCTATTGGATCCGCAGGGGCGGATCCACTGGGGCGATATTCCCCGTGAAACCTACGAAAGTAACTTTATTCACAACAATTTTGTACAATTCGAAAAACAGCATTTGCGATATAAGGCCATTTTGTCGTCCATTGTTTTGTCACAGCAGTGTTGTGAAGTATACTTCATCCCTCTTACAGTAGCGAAGCTGTTATGAGACTTGACTACCAAATATAAATGAAATCGCCCCCCTAACCTTACTGGCTGGATCCGCCCCTGGTCCATCGTCTGAAACCCTTGTCACGCTAGTGTTGTTTGATCTATTTTCGTAAGCGTGAGTGTGAAGCAATCAGGGGTTCGGGATTCTTACCACTAGACGCCGCTGTTGGCCTAAAATATTCGCTTAGGTAGGGCTATATATTGACTTTATGTTAATGCTGTGAGAAGGTTAATCGTTTTTTTTGTTTAGAACACAAATTCAGCCGCTCAAAATAGTTGCAATGCTGTTGACATCAACCATCGAACGGCTTGTAAAAATATAAATCCTCTTTACTTCATTTTAATGAAATTAAAATAAAATTGTACCATCGACGGGTACAAAGGTGAAGCTTTGTGAACTGTTACTAAAGTCCTGTTGGCAAGGTTATCACTTGTGATTCATTTGACTCTGGGTTTAAAGCAAGGTACATTTTATCCAAAATTTGCGGTGCACATCTCTACCTTTTCGTAAACCATGCAATTAAAGGAAACAGATGCATTCTAATGAAATTCCTTCTGTATAAAAGTGAAAATGTTGATCACCACATCTGCACTTGATGAAAAACAACCAGCGTAACCACAGTTTCGGCCATCGTGGTCTCACTCTCAACAGTGGCAAAAATTATACAGTTGAGTCACGACAACATTTTAAATCCACTTTAATTTACTTTATATCGAAATTGTAAGTATCGGTCATATTTGCACAATACAAATATCAGTAATTTCGGGCAAAGTAATGATGAATAATAATGCTTTTTTTCTACAAAAAGTTTGGAAAACTTGCCTCAAATTTTCTTATTTTGGCAGAAACTGATTCTCTAAAACTGAGGTTGCATAAATGTTAAATGTCTGTTCTGAAAACTGATGGCCCAATTTTAGAACCTTTACACAAGATCAATTGTGGATCACTAGTACAGTGAATACTTGGCGAAGCGTCAGAGGAGTCGTACTATGCAATCGCTCGTATTCTTTGATTACAAACTGCAGACATTTTTAGACAAGGGTGTACGCAAGGGTTTTTGGGTTACCCCCTCTGAGCTTGACATTTTACGAAAACTTTATTACCTGCGCAATGGAGATTAATTGTTTTCGCATACTTTTAGCTTGTTCATTTGTAGACTTAATGCAAATACCACGGAATGAATTTGCATGCAAATTTCAAGGAACATTACAAATGGGCCAAGAAGTAATTAGGCTTTGGTGGGAATCTGGGTTATCGTCTTTATCCAGACACCATCTCACCACTTTTTGCAGACCTTTTGTCCACTACGCATGTTTAAGGTTGTGTTCCGCGATAGTTCACTTTATCGGAAACAATTGCCTTTATTTTGTCTGCTATGGCTGAACAGTGCAAGTGCTGACCGCATTGGCTACATTACGAATTTCTGTAGCATGATAAAACTGTTGCAGCTCAAAAACAGCAGTTGTTAAAATAGAAGCATTCAGGCATTTGATAATGTCTCAGGAGGGAAAAAGGAAAACTAAAAATTTGCTGGACTTCTATACATAACAAAAAGCGAAAGTTTACTTGGGTTCTTTACGTGCATTCTCAATTCTTGTGTAGTTTAGCAGGATTCGATCTTGCAAACCCGGGTGTGCGTCAGACTGTCCAGCCGCACATTTTCTGTGTTCTACTGTTCGTATTCGACAAGACATTAGCGCAGCATCATTTTGCAGTTGCAAATTGCTCTAACGCAATGATGAGTGTGTTTTACTCCGCTGTTTTAATGCGCAACCTGATATTGTTGCAGTTATGAACTGTGGCGTAGCGGTAAGTATATTTTCTTCTGATTTCCTAACTTGGAGCTTTGATAGAGTTTATATTCAGTGAAATCACACATAAAATAAGGGGAGTGCGTGTAGAAGAATAATATGCATATTATATAATCAAACTTCGCCAAAATGTTGGTTTGGAAACATGAATATGACGTCAAATTGTGACGTCACAAACAACATGTACCAAATAAAAATGAACCCCGCCATAAAAATTTTCTGCGTACGCCACTGTTTTTCTATTCGATTGTAATACCGGTTGGATAGCGAGTGCTTTGTTTTTACGTTTGCTTGCCTGACATGCGTCTCGGTCATTGACAAGTGCTAGCGAGCTCGCAAGTTTCAAAACTTCGAATTTCGTACTGCAGTAATTAGCAACCTGGCCTATATTATGTCGAGTTATAGAAAAATCGGATTCCATATACAGCATTGTTTAGCAACACCACTGCTACTGGGTGCTGTTTTTACACATTTTCTACACAAGTATCTATACACCCTTCGAAGTTGTTTAAGAATAAACAAAATTTCAACACTTGTGTTGTAAAAAAAGTTTTTATTTGAAGAACAGGTTCAAGTCGTCAAGATCTTCGAAACATAAGCGAATATATTCTTAGAAAATGAAATACCAAGCGTTGCATATAGCTTGTTTGCACATTTTTAGTTTAAATCTGAATGAAAAGATTTGCTAAGAAGGAAACCTCAAATTTACCTTGCAATGTAAAGCTCTGTTCAACTTTTGGCTGTAAACCACCGTTTTAAGCAAAAAATTGATTAATGATGTCTTGGGTCCAAACAAAAGCTCCGAACAAAACTACTGAAGAAAGCAAAAGGCTCCGGCCATTTATCGACTTGGAGGTCTAATCAGTCCAGTTTAAACAGTAAATACCACCAACATGGTTAAAATAATATTTTTTAATTCAAGTTCATCAGCTTGGGATATTTGCTTTTCTGCGCTGTTACATGTCCTGAAGCAACAATGAAGATTAAAGACGCACCATGTTTTGTTTAAATTTTTTACTGTGTTAACACAGCCCCTGTGAGAGCGTTCTCCTCTTTATTTTTTATTTTTTGAAAGACGTCTCAGAGCGCTAGAGAACTTGTTCAAATAACTTGTTTGCTAAGTAACGATAAAGATATTTCTGATTTTGAAAAAGCCAACCCTATAGCTGTGAGTTTAACAGAAGCTTCAGATAATAAGAATTAATGTCGCACTTAGATCTGTCAATAAGTAAATGTAATACAGACTTTGCTGGTTAGAAATGTACTCAGATTATAGGTTACCGAGTGAGTGGCCTGGTTTGTCGTTAGGATACCAACAGAAATGCTTAGGAAACACTTTCATCTAAAAAAGGCATTACCTATTTCCAGTGGTCACCAACTCTAAACAGGTCCAGGAACCACCAGACCCCACTGGTGACGGCCCTGTACGCCAGGGTCACCAACCTTTTTGAAACTAAGACTTACTTCCTAGGAACTGATAAAGGCAAAGGGCTACCAGTTTGATAGACACTTCTGAAATAGCCAATTTGCTCAAAATTTGTTGGTGTACCATACGGTAAGAGTGATTTAAACAAGATAGCAACCAAAAAAATTGGATGCATCTCACTGGAATTGTTGCTATTTGAGCTCTTTTTTAACAAGCCGACGGGCGACTCATTTGCTCCTTAAAGGCAACCTGACGCCCGCGGGCACCGTGTTGGTGACCCCTGCTGTACGCCACGTGTTAAGTCAAACGACAATAAGACATCGATTTGAGATAAAATTCACCTACAGCGATCTGCAATGACATCCATCTTTGCCAAGCTACTCAACTACGCTCCTGTTTTGCAATCAAGTTAAAGACAAGATAATAAAATAATTAAGTGAACTCATCTTTGTGAGAAGTTTGCTCTCGAATTACCTAACCAACTGTCCAAATGTTTGTGCAAAACTGCAGTTTTACAGCCATTGGACTTCACAATAGAGTTTGTCGCGGCGTGGTTCGCTGGAGCCGATTCTCATATTAGTAGTATTAGGACTTTTATTTCTGCACAGTTTTGTTGTTAACTTTGACCGAAGTAAAGCGATGGCCAACATCAGTAGCAGACATAAACAAAATTGATGATTTTCGTGTTCACGATGATTGCTGCCAGCATTTTTGACTCTGTTTAGATTGGGATGTGCATGTGTTAAATAGAAAAGTTTGAGGTCTTTGAAAAAACAAAGTATCAGCGTATAAAGAAACGAATCTACTTACTATAACAGATTCTGAAAATCATTGGCGATTCTCTCAATCGAATATGGTGCTGGTTGTAGTTAGGGTGAAACGGGTGGCAGCGCAGGAAGTGGTTTTGCTACAGCTTGCTTCAGACGAATATAATCAAAAAATAACTTGTTCCAATGTTGTGTCGCCTCTGTTTTTACGAAACCTTTGTTTTTCCTGCACGGCTTCTAGCTACAACATGCACGAATAAAATTGTGCTGCTTTACGGGAATGGATCAATTTGGCAAAATAAATTTTAATGACCTTTGAATAGTTAATGAAACTTGTTCCAAAGTTTATTGAAAGTTATGATGATGGCGCTGTGCAAGACTGAACTTGCAAAAAGTTTGTGTCACAATTTTAACCACAAAGTAGAAATCGATATCACGTATAGCAACTTCGAGTACGTTGGTCACTGGCGCCAATTTCCAGTAGCAACTGATGTGGTACGAGAAAGATATCAGACTCACTCGCAGCTGGTTTCCAGGACGTAGAGTAAATTTTGAAATTTTCTTGCCAATTACTGTGCATGGCCAAAACGAAATCACCCTTTGTTAAAGCAACGGACCCTCCTTCGAAGTAACCCGAAAAGGTATTGGATTTCTCCCTGACGCACTGTTTTGTTTCAGAGCTGATTAGACTGCCATTGTCTCGTCGAGTGCTGGGTGACAAACATAACAGTATCAGGTGCCTCACTGCTCCAGCGTCGTAATGTTATAGGATAAAAATTCTTGTTTTTGTCCCTTTCGTTTTGTTCTCCGTTTGTGCCAACTGAATCGCGCCAATACAGCTCCATCTCTGACACTTATTAACGATCGCCACAAAACAAGCGTGGACAATGCCGGGTGGTAACAAGATCTGCTCATGTGCTTTGCGACAGTGCTGGGAGATTGGAACTGTCGCTTACTTCGAAAACGGAAAATCGGCGCTGCTTACAGATTAACTAAACGTAAGCTACCACAGTAAACAAGAATGCGGTTTATTTCGCTTGCTGAAAAGAAACACAGTGTCTTTTGCGAAGCATCGCTGGCCTAATGCCGTTGTTCTTCTCCGGGAGAAAACTGCGAGTTCGATAGACGTCTAGTGGTAAGAACTGGTGAGCTAATTGTCGTTCGGGGAATGACGCTGAAATCGAAGATGTGTCGTCACAAAAGTGAATGGGCAACACATATTTAAACAGGACTAATTATGTTTTTGTGCGCTACCAAAAAGCCAGAGTCTAGAATTTCGCGTCTTACTTTCCCAGGGAAATGTTATATCGTGTTTAACAGGGCCACACGTCCGTCCGATTGTCCACAGATTGCAAACTTCTGTAATTTGTTACGTGCTTGTATACAAGGCAAGGGCATTAGCACCCATCTTAAATTTCTGCAGAAACAAGAATACGTCATTAAATAATTCCAATGTTTCTACGTTCAAGATGTGTGGGCAAGCGGTGGTTTCCGTTCTGCAATGATCCACTAAAAGAACTGAACACTTTTGAACTACAAAAGCTCGTTCTGGGTTGCTCTCAGGTTGGTAAAGATTAAACTACTAGGGAGTTCAAACTCCCCATAAAGGCATGGAATCAAACGTGCTGTCTCCTTTATTTTGAATTTACCCGATTCTTTCTAAAAGCTTACAAAATATAATGAAAAGTAGTTTAAGGCCCATCACTCACATTATGGTTACAAGCTTCCATTTCTCTGCACCAAATTTTAAAGGAAAGCTATCACGTCGTTTGCAAAATTGTTTTCAAGGCTTTTGGGGGTGGAGAGCTATGTCGGTGTAAACATTGAATAAAGCAAAGATTTTCAGCGATTGTAGTGAGCCTGGTTTTATTTTGTAATATGGTCAAATGGTCTTAGCTTACGCACAGCAAGACGCAGTCACCAACAGCATGTGCCAAACACCCCTGGGAAAAGTGAAGTTTTACATGCCCTGGGACCACCTTGCCGTAGTATAGCCCATGCAGCTTGTTGAATATAGTGTTCAATTTGATTTGTACAGTTTACATTATCAACACCTAAAAAGCATAAAAATTACTTTCTGCGAAATGGTTTTATTTGCAACAGTTGATTCGTATTGATTTATCCCAAAACGACGAGATTTCGAAACATTTGACAAGTCATCTTCAATTGTTTTTCAACCATGTAAAATCTTCATGCTCGCGTGATGTGAACCCAACTTAGATGCAGTTGCAGCTGTGCTCCTCAAAACGCCTTCGCAGTTTTGACCAGCACATGAGCGCAGTGCGTCTGCGCTCCGCTAATAAATGGCACATGCATCTCTTCACGACGACGTAAAAGTCCTTCGACAAGGAACTAATTTCTCAGGGAATCTCTTACCCAAACAGACGAAAAGATTCTTCGTGTCGAAAGAAGCCTGAAAGATTGTTCTTTTGTGGGTTCGCGTAACTGACCCCTTGCAAAGCCGTTATCTAGACAGCCTTGCCGGCTATTCGGTTACACAACAATATGCCTAAACTCATCATCGTCTGAAGCATCGAAGGCCGAGCGACAAACCAGTTCGCACGTTCCTCCGTCTTCACGCCTAGTGACTCTCTCGAGATTCCGTCACTGCGAAGTTTGTACAGTGTCCACGGGTTATCTGCGCCAGGCAGATTTGCCTTGGGTGCAAGGAAATAAGTCTTGTTTCTCATGTCAGCTTGCGGTCTTATTATGACAGCACCCGCTTCGCGTAATCCCGTTCGCTTTACTGTATGATGTCTTTCCTGGAGCACGAAACCGCCTCGAGATGAAATGCAACGTAAAGAACCATTGCACAATGCAGGCGACGAAATCTCACCCAGTACCGGCGTCGATCCCTTGGACAAACTTCCGACTCCGTGTGCTACTTTTGACAGAAAGCCCGGAATCTCTTTATCGTTTACAGCTTTGTATTGTTCGTGGTGAAGTGGGTAGGGCTTTCAAAAGTGTTTGTCATTACAGCTGAAGTCAGTTCCGCTTGAACTCGATTATTATGCAGCAACGTAGGAACATGCTGCCCAATTAAACGACGAGACACTATTTTTAATCGTTCTAAACTTTCGAAGTGATTTTGAATGCCTTCCAAATTGTGTTTCAAAACAGATTTCTCAGGCGCAGATATTTCAGGTCACACGGCCTTTCGAATGTCAATTCACTTCGAGATAGTTTGCCGTCCAATGTTTGAATACTTTTTATACGTATATTTTCGTAGACTTTTTTCACTGTGGATACGAAAGTCACTCCGCATTTGGAAAACGCAGCTGGCAGCCTTCACCGGTTTTGCAATGCAATCTTTGCTAGAATGTAATATCATAATTTTGCGAAGCAAATTTGTCTTTTTCCCCAAATTAAGTCTTTCGTGATTGTTCAGCCGTCTTTGTAGCGGAAACTCAAAGCGAAGTGCACGACACAACCGGTAAGACAAAAGAAAATTCAAAGTGATGAATGAAGATTGCGGGCTTGCGCAAACCTGTACAGGAAAATTAAGTGTTTGGCAATAGACAATCTCGGTTGATCATTTTTATACCGATGCAACATGAACATCATTAACTTCAGTCTTGCATTAATCGCCCCTTAGGCTGCTTGAACTGTTCTTGTTAATTCATGAATGCTGAGAAGAGGAGCAATTTCTTCATCGATTTGTTATAGAAAAACAAAATAGCAAAAACATTAGAGAAAAAAGTTTTACTGGTAAACTGCACAAATTTAATATTTCCGGTGATTTTCACGAGCAGCTTGACAGCCAGGAAAAAGTTCACATGCTTGCTAAATTTGAAAAGGACTATTTACCGAAACACTTTTACCCGATCTGTTGTGTTGAAAACAATGTGACTTTCAGAGAAAATGGGAACGTATTGCTGATTTTATCAAGGTTTTCAGGAAGGTACGGTGGTTTCGTGGCAACGTTGATCCAATAATTTCGTGCTGATACTGTGATGCAAGTAAGGTATTCATACAGTATATGGCGTTAAACGGTCGAAATTGCAAACCCTAGTTTTTAATCTTAACTTGCTTCTTTGCACACATTCGAGCATTATAGCCCAGGCCCGTAGCCACGTTTCAAGATTTGGTGGAGCACAATACGTTTTTAGGGGGGCAAGAATTTTTGCTTTTGCTATATGTTTAAAACAAATTTTTCTGGGCGCAACAAAATTAGCGGGGGGCACAAAAGAAATTTTGGGGGCACTGCCTACGAATGCCCCCCCGTGGCTACGGGCCTGTCATAGCCACTGAAAATCTCTCTTCGGCTTTTGAATCGATCTTTACCAGGCCTTGCATATGGCAACGTTACTTAAATCGATTAAAAACCCTGCTTATTTACCAAGTTTCGCAAAGACGTAGATGTGAAACAATAGATCTTCGCGTTTCTTCACCAAAGTTTTGCTGGTATTCCAAAAACATTCGTTTGAGCCGCGAATCGGTATGATATACTTGAAATAAGGAATGCTGTCTTTGTTCACTCATTTATGCTAATACGTACATTGTTATACTTCGGAGGACTTGTGTCATAAACCTGCGAGTATGAATAGCTGAAATAACGAAGAAGCAGGCAGCTCCAAAGGAAAACTACTTTCACAAGCGCAAAAAAATACAAAAACACTGAAAGTTTTCATGATTATCAGGTTATCGTGTATCAACGGATACACTCTTGTACGCTTGAATTAATTTTGAAATTTTATAGAACACTATCAGCGTCCTTCGTTTTGGGCTGCAATCACTCCAGCCCTTTTACATATTTGCAGTACATCTACTGGGTAAATTTTTTTTGATATTCAGTTAGAAATCTTTTCAAAATCTTCCACGCTGTGTAGCACATACGCTGTGTAGCTCATAAGATCATATGCTTGCAGAAACAAACTTCTTTTCAAAAACGCTTGTGGATATGAAATGTTAAAAATGCAACAATGTGAGAATGAAGTGAAAAGCAATCCTAAAATATTAAATATTGTTAGAAACAACAACGAAAGAACTATTAATTTATACGAGATGTTTTTCATGTTTCTGTTGTTTAGTTAGGCGACTTAGCGAAGCTTTTATAAGTTTCACTCTGTTCCTAATTTATGTTCTTGTTATAAAAGCAACATCATTCATCCGCTGTAGCCTACTCCTAATTTTTCGTCTCTTTCAATCAGTTCAAACGCAGAGCATTAACAAAAGAGATCATATTTGTGCCCTCATTTTGCGACGTTTTGTTACAAATGCTTCCAGTATATTTGAACACGTTTGTTTTGCTGTTCGGGCGATGACGGCGTTGCTGAAAATTTGTTTGACGATGCTTGCTAACCTTTACACAGCAGTCTTTATGTGAGTGAGAATCGCTGTCCTGATCATGCTGTTAAAATTATCAAACAACGAAAAGGGCTGAGCTGCTCAAAATTTTTTTTTGTGGAAAGACAAATTCGCAACGGAAACTCGTCTGCTGCTTTGCTCATATAATATTTGTTTTGGGATCAGCCTACTGCCGGCTTCACTCAATAAAGTTTAGAAAAAATTAGTTGAGTGGTGTGAACGTAAGGATCATGCATTTGAATTGCTGAAGTTTTGTCGTACTTTTTTATGTGGGAGTCGAATGTGACGGCATATATATTTTTGGGAGCATGAGACATCGGGAGTTTACATAACTTAGTTAAAAACTTTGCATTTTACTTTTTAAACTAGATCTTTGTTTTGATCGCGCGGAAGCATTAGGGCTTCACTGAGGTGAAGTGCCCGACTTTTTGGGCAAGAAGTGTGAAACTGAGAGAAAGAGTTTGGGGACCAGCGACTTATTTAGTCGCGATTATAAACTGTCTTAAACATACGTGTCTGTAATTGCGATCTGACTGAATGATGTAACAAGTGTTATACAGTACTTAACAGCGTTATCTTCAGTTGTTATAGAACTGATGAACCAAAAAAGCAAGCGCTGCGCTCAACATATCAATTTTGCTCAATAAGCATCATCAGTATCCCATGTTAGAAACCCGAAGGCTCAAACGGATTAAGAATTCCGCTTGTTCGAAGAATAAACTATGTTGCTTTCAGTGTCAATGCAAGCACTGTATCATGAAACAAGACAAAAACTCAATTCAAAATTGTTTGGATAAGCGATATGTTGCAATCAACACTGCTTGAAGAAGTTTGTACTTGCATTTTTATGTGTGCCTTAGCCCCACGACCACAAATCCATCGGCACAAGCTTCTTGTGTATCCTTGTGACCTACGCTATTTCGAGCTGTTGTCTATTTCTGGCGGAAGTTTCACGCATTGCTTTGTTCTGTTTTCCAATACATAACGGAGGCATTAGCTGAACACATTGCTTGTTAAGATATGCGCATGTTGATGATAAGTGACCAGCTTTGATTCCTGCTGCATACTCAGATTTCATAGTACTTAGTTTTAGCATTAACTGCTTTGTGTTTGGGACAAATAGCAAACATTCATCTGACGTTTGGATGAATAAAGATGTATAAATGAAGTTTTCTTTTTACAAAGAGATTTCACGAAGCGTTTAGGGAATTCATGAAACAAGTTACTTTTCACTGCATTATGCGGCTGTGGGCTCTTCGATGTTTGTGCAATAAAAACTTACAAATGATGACGAAACATGTTTCAATGCGTTGCCTCAGCGTTTATTGTTTTAGTTCAGTAAGTATCTGTAATGATTTTCAAAAGAAAGGACGTATTATTCTTGCATGCACAACGAGAGTACAGAATGAAATGCAAGAAAGTTGGCAAAATTGCACACAACTAGTGGAATATATTTTCGCTGAAGCTGGTACGGAGACAACGTTATGAATCTCAGCTTCTCATACAAAACAAGTCTAAAAAACGCGCAGGAAATTAAGAAGTAATGCACTTGAAAGGTGCTATAGACAAAAGACGAAATCCTACATACAGGCTGCTGCACACACCAATGCTGACTAAAAGGTGTGGACACACTTTTGGTCCGGATAATTCAATTGCTCTTTTATATAGTTAACGTCTCAAACTCAAAGTGCAAGGTATATGACCATTTTCTATGTGTACCTAAGGAAGCATAACGCCATTTGTGTGATTAAGGATTGCCAGGAGGGAATTGGCACTCCGGTATTTTTCCAGGCCCAGCATGCGAGACCCAATTATATCATGTAACCGTATGATAAAACATGCGGTTTTTATTTTTAAAAATTAGTAACGTCCATGTTTCTGTTTTTGACAGCAAGTTACTGGTGAATAGGTATCTCAAATACACTTGTCATACGTTCAAGTTTCCGGTGTTTGTATTTCTGTACAGCGAAAATTCCGTGTCCACCAACAAAGAAGAGGTTTAATTACGCGTGTTAACAACAAGCGCATAAAAGTGTAATTATGGGAGGAGTGGATTATTGAATTTTGTATCTAAGAATGGAAAAGATGAATTGCAAACATTGATTTAAGAAACATTGTCTGGAGCGTCGAGATTTAATGATCCGTAAATGCGATGATGGCTTTGATTGCTCACCCCTGAAGACTTTTTATTTACCCACATCGCGTTCAGAGACACTTAAAGTTTTGCGCAATTGTTTTATTTGGAACAAAGCCGACGTTTCAACCCATCTGACAGTAGATTTTGATCTAAACTTCGAGGCAAACGATACGTTCTTCTGCTTGTCCTGATGAAGTCGAATACCAAGTCAATTGGAACGGCTGCGTCGTTTCTAATTGAGAGGATTTAAACAAAATGATTTGTGTTTTCGTGGCATTATGCTCTCTGTGACTATAAAGTAAGATACGTTTACTTTGTTGGTTCCCGGAACAACCAAGCAGAGCACCGCCTGATTTTATCTGCAGTATTGACATTAATGAAAACCACTTGACCGCTGAAGACTACCGATTTGTGTCTAGAACACCTTTCACGGTTTGTGCAAACTTGTAGCAAGTAATAGCTTTCGAGAATGAGCTGCTTGCAAGCGTCTGGATCATATTAAGTTACGAAGAAACCTGAGGTTTAATTGAAAGTTAAAGTGCTCTTCTGTAAAAGTCATGTTTCAAATTTTGTGTTTTATTTACATTTGTATGTATTTTTGCTACGAATACAAAGTTAGAACAAACAAATGTTGTACATGCTTCGTAACGTTTTAAAAAAAGGAGTAGTGATTTTTATACTATCTGAAATGAGTTGTTTCTCATACAACATAAGGATACGTTTCTAGAATGTTTTTACTATTTTCATCTGCGATTGGATAATTATCCGGATGAACGCAAGAGTTTCAATTACGGACAACCGCATGCACTAAATTATTCCATAGACTAACTTCGGCGAGAAGCAACAAGATTGTTAGTATACAAGACTTCCTGTCCCTACAGGCTGCTTGGTTTTTAATTAGAAGCATAAGTTGCAACTGGGCCTACATCTTTGATTCCCTAAAAGACCAACTAATGTTTAAGCATATGGTGATTTTTTAAGTTGGCATGGCCAGCCTTTGTTCGGCATAGCTGCTATTTCCGATCCCAAATGTCCCACTCATGATTATGCAAGCTGATTGTGAAAATTCTGTTTTACGCATTGATTGACAGTATCTTCATCTGAACCTAGTGCGTCGTATGTGAAGTTGTTTCGTTATATTCTTTACGGAAATAGCACGCATTGTCTGTGCTGACAGGACTAACTCTGTAGTTTAGCAGAGTTAATGTGTTTAATATTCCAACACAATAGGTAGAGAAGCCTTATTCGCTTGCTTGAGTAAAACGTCTGCGTATAGGAACACGCTGGAAACTTTCAAATTTGTCTGTGTTGAAACGTGTCATGACAATCTAATTACAATGGGTTGACTACAAATGTGTTTCTTGACAGCACCAATGATTTAGTTCGTGAAGATCAAAAATGTGTAAGCGGAATAGGAATTCATCAATAAACTTGTAAATTTAACTTTTTTGTTGCGCACTGCGTTGCCCCACTATATGATAACAGCTGTAGTGTTATTTTGCTAGTTTTTTTCACTCTTCACCATTTCCATAGCATGAAACTGACGTGTACATCAGCATGTACCGTAGTTTTTTTTTTATATAAAAGAAGACGTAAAACGCACAGGTTTTTTGTCTATTTTACTATATTCATGCTCAACGACACTCGGAAAAATGGCCTTTATAATTACTTGGCCCTCAATGTTAGAGTCTACATCGGTGAGTTTAAGAGTTTTAACGTGACATCACTTAATCGTTTGTCGACATCTTTACTCAATCAAGAGAAAACTAATGATTCATTTTGAAAGTTTTTTTAATATAAGTGTTTCTATACAACAGTGAATTCCCCTTAGCCACCCCTTGATCAAAAATATTTGGTTCTCACCTGTTCATAGCTAAAGTGAGTTTGTTCATAACTAACGAGTGTTAGTTAGCACATGTTCGCAGTAGAGTTTGTGCGTGACAAGCCGGTAGGACACTACGCCAGATTTATGACCTCTCATCATGATGGGTCTCTGCTCTCTGAATGTGAAGCTGTTGTTGTCACTTTCTTAAGCTAATGGATGGGGTCGGCTTCTCACCTAGCAGATTAAAAACTAAGAAAATCGTGTGAATCAAGGAAATTTTGTTTAAGTTTCAAGGGAAATTAGTCTTCACATCCTACAACGGGATTTCTGGTAGACAAAAAAGATGTACTTTTGCATATATTCTAAGGTAATATACAAAAATTTCGGCGATCTTCGTCAATGGTCCATGGACTCACTTTTTTCAGTGAAAAGGAAAATCAGCATACAAGGCAGGGAAAATTTTCTAAGAATAAAAGCGTAAAACACTTCCCGTAGGCCTATCGCCGTCACTTAACAAGCATCTCATGAAAAAATCATTTCATTAACGGTAACCGCTTCATTGTAATTTATAGCCCATTACTAAGTTTTTGGCCACAATCACGATAAGGGAGCGGTTGTGACGAAAGGTTACGAGCGACGTGGCCCCAAAAACTTGAATAGCCTGGGTCCCTCACACAGTAAACAGTCCGGAGATTAATCTTTTGAAATACTTCACTGAAGTGTTTCTAATTATGTAGATACTCGTCAAAGCCTGTCTTGTAAAGTACTTCTTGATAAGCCAACTATATTGACTGAAAATTCATCCACACTCATTGATCATTTTTTACACAAATGACTACACGAGTGAAACTATATCTGGAACATCTGTAAATGATATGTCAGATCACTTACAAATGTTTATTATTATTAAACTAATTGAATCACATGAGGCTTTTTTAACATGTACAAAATTACGAAATATGAGTTCCTTCAAAGCAGATGATTTGTTGTAGATTTGCAAGAACAGCTGTCTTCCAGATTAATTTTTGACAACTGCACTTCTATGTGTGCACAGCTTGAGCTGCTTTATGAAACCTTCCATGAAGTTCTTGAAGCTCATGCCCTTCTGTGTAATGCATCTCGAAAAAATATAATTGTTAAGATATCCTTGGTTAATATCTCAAATTTATATTCTCAGATAAAAAACAAGATGTCCCCTAAAGGATGGAATAAAAAACTATTCATACGAATACACTATCGGCAAGCAATACAGAAATAATTTGAATAGGCTAAATAAATTTGCTAAACAGAATTATTACGAGACAACAATGGTTAATAGCATAAATGATCCAAAGCGCTTGTGGTATAATGTAAAAAATTTAATAAATCTCAAAAGTAAAACGAAGGCAGATCCTCAGAAAATAGTAGTTCGCGATGATAGGACACTTCTTGAGCCTATGGAAATTGCCAACGAATTTAGTACATATTTTAGTGACATAGGGTCCAAGTTGGCATAAAAAATTTCCGGACCTTCAGGTAAACCGCAATATGCACACCCTTGCTATTCATCGTTATATTTGCATGGAAGTTCAGAGGAAGAAGTTTTAGGTCTAATCGATTGATAACCTTTCAGATAACAAAGCTATATAGCATGGTGATATATATACCAAGTTTATTAAATTATCCAAGTCAATCTAAGCACCATTTCAGACAGATATTTTTAATTGATGTATAAATGAAGGCATCTATCCAAACTGCTTTGAAATATCTCAAACAGCACCTATTTACAAGTCAGGTGATCCAACCAGGTGTACCAATTATAGACCGATATCCATTTTACTGAATTTTTTGAAAAAATTTATACACCGGAGTATATGCATATCTACAACAAGAGTTACATTTACTGTCAAAATATCATTATGGATACAGACCCAAATCTACAACTACTTTTGTAGTTAAAACTATTCATTTCAGTCTTTTAAACAATAGTGATAATGGCCTTTGTACTTGTTCCACTGTAGGGTGTATACGTTGATTTATTAAAGGCCTTTGATACAGTTATTTCAAAATTCTACTTAAAAATGTGTACTTTGATATGAGAGGGATCCCACTGAAACTATTCTCTAACTACCTTTAAAATCGTCAGCATTGCACCACTGTTACAAATTCCAAATCTCAGCAAGTATTTCTTATGGGCTACGGCAAGGGTCAGTTTTAGGGCCACTTTTTTTATAATGTACGTGAGTGATCTTTCTAATTGCTCTGCTTTCAAAACTGCACTTTATGCAGATGATGCTTATCTTTGTCGCATAAAAATTTACATATCCCGCAAGGCTTGGTAAAGTCAACCCCGATGATTTATTGTAAGAAGGTTGATTCGGCTACATATCAATTAATTATTCAAAATCGATGTACATGTTGATGAGGCCTACGAAATACCTATGCAGTCCTACTGAACTGACCTCTTTCAAACGTTCTCATTAGCAATGTGTCTTTACAGGGAACAATATGTGTGAAGTACAAAGGAGATTGGACCGGTCCTATTCATTCAAGTAAAAGAAAAGTTGATTATGCTTCTCACATTTTGTATAAAATCGTAGTTTTTTTCTGTGGGATTTTGAGAATATTATACTTTAGTTTCGTGCATTGTCACTTACAACGTTGCTTTATTTGATGGGGTACTGCCAATAACTCTGTTCTACAACCATTTGTCAGTTATACAATATTGCATATAACGACCTTTAGCAAATACAGGTGTCACATAACTCCTCTGTATTGAAACTTGAATGGTCAAACTTAAAAATGTTGAAATTTAAATGATATTTATCAATTCTAATTGGCAGAATTCATGGACAAATTTCACCACAGTGAATTTCCAAAAACATGCAGCGAACTTTTTCAACAGATTTCCTCTGTTCATTCTTACGAAACCACATTCGTTAGTATGGAAAACTATTTTATTCAACATGTTTCATGCAAAGCTGGAAAGAAATCAATTTTTTATAGGGATCTGTCCTATAAGAAATCTGAAAGCTAAAGACGTACAACAAAAAGCTGTGCCTTTAAGTGCTTTTTGCAAAATGTTCATCGTGATCTCAAGATATATCGTGATCTCTCAGTGTAAAGTGAGCAAAACAAAGTTTCTTGTTTATTAGTTCTTGCGAAATTTAAATAAGTGTCACTTCCATTTCTTATGTTTTCATTCCTTGTATTTGTTCTGTTTTAGGACTTTTCAGTTTGTGTAATTTACTATATACGTATTGGTCTTGTGAGATAAATATGTTAGGGCATCTTGATCAGATAAGCTTAGGCTTTGTCGATGTCTCAGCCTTGGAAACATGAAATAACCTGGCATACACAACAAAGACTGTATTTTTTGTTTTTTTTTTGTAATCAAATATGGTGCTCGTTGTGAGTTGAGTGTTGTGTTATCTATTTGATTCGTCTTATTGTGGATATGTGTAGTTTCACTCACGTCACTAGACATAACATTTTTATCTCTCTCCTATGTTTCTAGGTCAGGGTGGTCCAACTACTTTTGACCTACGGGCCATTTTACAAAAACATGACAACTTGCCGGCCACTTCCAACAAATGATGTATAAAACAACAGATTCACAAGATTTAAAATTGAAAAACGAAGATCAGTGAGTGCGTCATTGAAATTATTACATAATAGCAAAAACCAATTTATCACAAATCTCTATCAGTGGGATGTGCTGACACTATCGTTCTTAACGACATATTAGTGGTAGCAGGTCGGAGTCTATCATCCATTGTTTCATGTGCACTTCGATTTATGCTTTTAAATTTGGCTTGCTGCATGGTAGAAAATGTTCTCTCACATACGCATGTGCTTCCAAATATCGAGTTCATGCTTAGTGGGAAAATCTTTCAATTTGGGAAGCCTATCTCTGCTGACTAATTTCCAGAAGCTTTCAACGGCCTAATAGACTAACGCCGTTGATATTCTACATATTTTATTAAAAGGTGTCATGCTTCTTCTAACTAAAATTATCTACTGTAACATACACACAACAATCAATACTGACAAAGCTCGCGGGTCTTAAAATTCACGGGCCTTAAAAATTCTAGGCTGCAGTTGGACCACGCTGCTCTTGGTCCTCGTAATTTTTTTGCAGAAATGATCAATTGGCCATGAAATCCCAGTGCTTTTGCTTAGTTCAAATTATTGCGCAAAGGAATATTCGATCTCATGCGAGGTACAAAAACCTATTCAACACAAGACAGCAACCACCTCACCTGAAACTTAAAATGTTTTTTGCTTTCAGGATGAAGTGCACTTACAATAGCTACCTCAACACGTGCGATGAAACATTTTAGAAATTAATCCTGTGGAACTGTTTAAAATTTTGCTTAAAACTTGCTTTTATTTTGCTACTTGTTGAAAAAATATCATTTCCTTTAATTCCAGGCCTGTGAATGACTTTGTGCGTTTTTAAACATTGAATGAAAAAACAGAAAAATTATTTAGAAAATAGATCGAATGCTCACAAAAAAGCAAACTGTTTAGGTGTATATGTGCAGGAAATCACAGGTCAGTTTTCTATTACTTTTTCCTCCCGTTAATTTACGTGCCCCGTGCATATACCTGAAATTCATATTCATCAAGTATTTTATCTTATTAACATTTCTAATTAGAATAATTTTAGAAAGTTGTGATGCGCTTTTCTGCAAATTTTATTGTGTACTTCAATTCCTGAAGGTTGTTTGACATTGTAAGAAAATCTGAAATACCCGAATAAAATCTAATGCAAATTAACTGAAACAATTGCTTGCTGATACTCAAACAGCCCGAAGAGTATAAAAAAACTGTAATTGAAAAACTTCGTCCATCGTTTCAACATTGGCGAGACTTTGGAAAAACAGTTTGTTTTGTTGTATTTTTGGGCGACTTTCGGCTGGAAATATTTCAGTCAACGGTTAATTTTTCATTGGTTCTACCAAAGCAACCAAAACAAACAATAAACAAACAGTTAAGTCGACGAGAATTTCGTCGTGCTTTGAATAGCCTGACGATGTAGACGTTTTTCTGACCTGCGCTCGGGTGCGGGTCATGACGCACTGTTGCTATGTCGTCGCCCCTGTCAAGTGGGTCTCTGTCTCGTGCCGTCACCTGTGATAGAATTACATTGTATTTTTTTATAAGGCCGGGGCCGATTGGAAAACTCTTTGCCCAGGCTGACATCTATTAAATGCCATCAGAAATCTTTTACAGTCAATTGGCCTTGAATTGGTGTCTCTGGGGCATCGGTCGTGACGCGCTGGTGACCGAAAATTGCTTTTGTGTGGAAGAAGTCCCCGAGAACCATTTCTCAGCGCGAAAGTTAAACCCAATCTACACCTGCTGTTGGTGGTTCCCACGCCTGTCTGACTGGCAGCGTTGAGAGCAGCCCTGAGGCCGACTTTTATGGTGCCCGCCAATCCTGCAGGTCGCTTGTCAAGCAGGGCTGCGCTCTTTTGTTGTTCTTCGGCGTTTTGTCATATGCAGGTAAACCGCATAGCGTGCATGCTTCTTTTCCGTACAAGGGAATGCGTGGCTTAATGCAAACAGATATCATCGTCTCGTTTTCGTGAAGACGTTTCAAAAACCGCTTTCAGAACTATATTAGCAGCGTCAATCAAAACATCCTACTGTGCTGGTTCAGCCACAAAATAATAGTTTAATTAATGATCATTAATGCAAGTTCCTACCTTACATGGTTTTTCGTTTGGCAAAAACCTCACAAGCCTTATTTCACAGCGAATCGTTCAATGCTATTTGATTACGCTGAAAGTTTCACAGGCTTTACACATCGCTGGGCGTGATACGCTGCAGGTAGGGTTCTTCGCACGAGAACACTTCAAGAGCAAAGGAGCTTTTTGGTGCAAGAAATTCCAATTCAAGTTGCGTTAATCCACCTTATTATTTCAGATGCTCTTCTCGGTGACTTGGCCGCGACCCTTGTGTTTTCGTCTTCAGACTCGTTCTGGTCGGCTGAGCAGCAAATATTATCACTCTAAATAGTCCGTGCACGTCACAAGCCTCTTTCCGACAAGTCTTTTCGACGCGGTCGGCGAAGTAGTGAGAACCTGCTTAACGAGTGCCCATGTCCTAATGAACACGCGTGCATGCCCAGGTGAAGAACAAGCACGCCGATCATGACTACAGAGCAAAGATGCGAAAGCTGTCAAAACGAAGCAAGGTTGAGTGATGTTTTCAGTACACTGGTCGCGGCAATCCGACAGCCCAGCTCTCTTGCAGTCATCCGACTCATTTTAAGCTACTATGGAATTTCCTACTGGTTATGGGACGTGAACTGGGTACGGGACAGACGCACTAATCAGGCATTATCTTGACACGAGGGACGTTGCGTCAGGCTCTGAGCTCGACTGTGTTAGTCAACCTCACAAATCCAGTACTCGGCCCAAGCGTTGCGTGCAGTTTTCTAAAATAAACCAGACAACTGCAACTGATTCGAAGCGTCCGACAGCATCGAAAGGCGATATTGATGTCCAATCACGATAGTCACGCTCAAATAAAGCTGAGTAACATGCATTCTTGACTAGATCGCTTTCGTTTCTTTGCTGCGATATTGCCGCTATGTGGGATTTTCATTGCGTCCCGCTCTTCTTAAGGGTCAACTTTCTTACGCGATAGATTTCTTTGTTGCAGAACGGGCTTGCTACACTTGGAATTTTGAGATGTAACTTTCAATGACCTCTAACTGATTTATCAAAAAGACAGATGTTCCGTAACAAGTGCTGTCTTTTCTCTCGCTCTACTAAGGAATGAAATATGCTAATGGGCAAACCATTCAAACTGAACACCTACGCCTGACAAGCGCACGTAAATGTTTCTTGCGACATGACGTCACCGACTTGACGGCTTGGCGTCCAAGATAAAGGCAGCCATTTCTGACGTCATTATGGATTTCTATTTGAAACGTGTCAATCGCACAACGGCTAATCAATCTGCCGCTGTGGAGTAGGATCGGTAGGCGAAGCAGACTGATTGTGAACAATGCGCGTTCACATTGCTACTGCTGAAAATCAGTTTGCGGTAGTGACAGCATAAAGTGGCGATAGTGTTTTTATTGCGGAGACATGTCTTTGCTAAAAATTATAATTTTTGAGGCAAATCTTACGTGTAATGCGCAACAGAGCACAAACCTATAAACACTTGTTCACACCCAACAATGAATCTCTTCCAAGGGAAGTGTGCGGTTGCTTTGCGCATTTTGCACTAAAACCTGATCTACACAAGGAAAATTGACAGTAACTATACTTAAAATCGTTTCGCCCGAAAGAATATTCCAGCACGGCCAACTCGAATTATCTCGTTTAGTAAGTGAAGTATTGGAGAAAATCTTCAAGCTACTCGCTTTGTTTGCACGATTTACTTCCATGTAATCATGTAACTGTTTAGGCTAAGTTCGCCTTACATCAGGTCCAAAAGCCAGCCACTGTTTCATTCTTGGGCTGATTGACAAAACTACCGAAGACGGTACGATTTACGTTTGTGCGGCGGTAGACATCAGGTTTATTAAGCTGAGTTATGACGATAATTTTCCGTCATTATTTTCGCTAGCGTCTCTTCTCCGCAAGGGAGCTAAGCGGTCAATGGACCACAAAACTCGATCTGTCAAGAGACTCCAGTCATATAATCCTGGCTATATGCACTCTTCCGACGCAGCCGAATGGTAATCGAATGGAAGGACCTGGTTAGATTGATGATAGCTGCTGGTAGCTTGTTTGAATTGAAGAAAGGTTCCATTTTAACAGCTTCATTTTGGAAGCAAACTCTTCTAAACTGCATCACAGCAATGTAACACACCTAAATATACTTCGCAGTTGCGTTTTACGTGAATGAACTTGTGTCGCTAGTCGCGGTGCGCAGCTATCATTATCTGAAAACCTATCGACAAACACCGCACCAGTGAGAACGACTTTCCTTCACTTTAGGTCTAAAGCGTCAAGAAAGATGTGGAGGTTTTGTATGAAAAGCAATTTCGAAAAACCTTGATAACAGCTTTCTTCTTGCGTTTTTGCTTACAGCATACGGTACAACGTACCCTTTCGAGCGAAAATAATCAGACTTACTTTACATACACTTTAAATCGTATGTTTTCTCAGTGTACCAAGAAAAATATGTAATTTTGATTTGCTATGGCGATAATCGGTGGTAATGATCAAAAGTGGTTTTTGAATTTCCTGACATGAACCCTAGTAACTGATAAACGACCTTCGTACAACTCAAAAATTTTGGATACTTCCTTCTCTCTTCCAAGAGCTTCGGTGCTTAGTGAAGCTAAAGAGACTGATATTGTTCGATTGGAAATTTTTTTAAACTTTTAAAGCGTGTGAGAAATATGGCTTTTAAAAAATGTTGGGTAAAGTTGTTGGGGCGTTGGTTTGATTACGTAATGACGCAAATCATTTGTTTTGTTGATATATCTTCCGTTTGGAATAGAGACATTTTTCGAAGGAAAACGTGCAGTGGAAAAGGTGATAGCGGGTACAGTATACCTTGCAGACGGCGTTGAATGCTGCATGAATTATTTGGTGTTGGTGAAACACACTTGAAAAGTTGAAGCGTAATCATTTCGCCAGCTTCGTAAGCTTGCACAAATTTCTGAAAAAAGTTTGAAAACATTGATTGGTCTTGAAGGTGCAATTACTTGAATATTATTAAAGCAATTCAACAATTACTTTTTTATTTTACTTTTTTGTGCCACGATGAAGCTCTTTTGCACGATCAGCGACGGGAACGATGAAACTCTTTTGCAGTTTTCTTTTGATAAAATAAGATGAATCCTCGGTGCACACTCAGCCGCTCGTCTGCTTGCTGCATCAACAACAAAATCGTTTGACCCCTGGCATTCAAAACTGACCTTCAGTTCCTGCACTGCCACTTGCCGAACCGTTTGGTTCGGCAAGTGGTGGATGAAGGAGTTACATGTAAGCAGGGCGAGTAATGTTACAAAAAGTGGAACGGATTGATGTCGTCTGCGGTGCGCGAACAATTAGCTTCTCCTTAGGTAGTGCAAAATATATGCTGCACGGTTTACAAGCCGTTCCAAGATGCTGCACCTGAGTAGGCTAATACTGCCATCGCCTGCTTAGAGAAGCGGCCCTCTTACTGCTGATACATCGACCAACCGAGGATTAGCGTAGCAATTTGTAAAAACGCAGCAAATTGTTTTTGCTCTATGTACAGTAAAATTGCTCGCGGCCTGATTAAACTATCCGTTTTGCAAATGGCATTTCATCTGATTTTTGAAAAGCCCCGTTTATTGCTGAGAAGATCATCTTGGCCCGAGCATTTTAAATCAGTCTCAGGTTGAGGGTTACAGGCTGGTCATTGCATTGCCTTTGGAAACTTAAACCAAGGTAAGTTTCTAATCGTCATGCCGCCCGAATATTTTCAGAGTTTTGCCCTAACTTCCAGAATGATCGTGTGATTGTCAACATACGACATTCTCCGAAATTAACTGAACGCTCCTCATGCATCAAAAACAAAATTAATGGAAAATAGATGTATGGACTACAAGATAGAAATTTTAGCGCAGTGATTTCTTCTAATCTAAAACATGCACGTTGTTGAAGAGGGTTTGTCTTTATGTTCGGATTGAACTCAGATGTTCGCATTACATTCAATATCGTTTCGCATTACATTCAATTGCAACTTGCTGGGAACGGGTTTTGCAGCGCTTTCATTTGCTTGCAAATTATCAAGCATTTTGCTGGTGGCTAGTACAATAATAAGATTGTTTTAAGGATTATTCTTCGTTTCGATGCCTTTACTTATTACATTAAAACAAGCTTGAAACAAACTGGGTCAGCATGACGGAGTGACAATGCTGTCCTTTAGCACGGTGCTCATTGCTTTTATGTAGGTCGTAATTAGTAAAAGTTATTAACAGGCATAGGAAGTGACAAAAATTTGTTTTTATCGTGAAGGAAGCACTCTAGCAGTTAAACAACTAACTCACGTTTTGCTGCAGCAGGCGCTAAGCAAGAATTTCGAAGAATAGCTTGATGGATTTAAAATATTCCCTGCTCTGCCTATATTCATTAGCAATAACTGCGAACATCTGCATTAGTGTGTTTGAAATGGTACGAGCGAAGACTTTCAACATGATGCAGGGTTTTACATGTAAAATCTTTTTATACTGCACTTGGATAGGTTCTATTGGATTTAACATCAGGGATGAAATCAGTGTATGGTTTTAAAATACAGATATCTTTACCTAAAATAAACCAATGAATTGTCATACATCTGAACAGAATCAAATACAGTTATAATTTCACACAAAAAGTGCGAAAACTATGAAAGGAGTTTTTGTGTAGGCACAGTTAGTCTCTATGAGATAGAGGTCTCTGCTGAACTAAGTACTTATTACTCATAAGATTTCGTTAACTTGGCTCTTATTGAGTGACTATTACACAGGCATATCAAAGAACCTGAGCAAGGAGAGCATGATCTTGTAAGCGGCGAAGCTGCTACCGATGCTCATAATGGATGCTCACATTCCAGCTTGAACCGTTTGAAAAAGCCAATACCTACTGTATCACACCTACGCTCGGCAAGATTTGACAGGATTTTATGTTTTATGGAGCATTCCATGTACCAAGGTTGCGTCTTTATTTTCTGAAGCAAACATAGTTGATGATTCTGTATGAAGATTGGGAAGTTCAACAAAATATTCTTGTTTTCCTAATTAATTCTTCCACCTCTACGCGAAACGAGGATGTGCGCACGTGTTGTTTAAAGAAACCTAACGGTGAGACATTTTTGTTTTAAAATTACCAGATTCATTCAAGTGGAAAAATGGAGAAAACGTAATTATTGCGCGCTCGGTGATAATTTTACAGCCGGATATCAGAAGACTGTGGCATGGACATCTAGGGTATTCCACCAACAGATTGTCAAGTTTCAGAGGCAAACAGTAGGCTAGCTAAAATCGTATGGATGCTGTTTTTCAGTGGCGTAGCGAGTCTAAGTTCTGCCAGGGACCGACCATAAAAATGCCGCCCTTTCCATCCCTCAAATTTGCTTGTAAGAATTTAAAATGAAAGAAGACCATGTTTCCTGCTGTGTATAAAGATATAAGGAATATAAAAAAATATTGAACATAAGAATCAAACACTCACGCGTTGGAACGGTCTTGTTTTCATTGTCGATTGTGAGTCATGCTTTTTTTGCTTGTCGCCTTTCTCATCATTACTTTTCCTATTTTTTTCTGCTTTCTTTACATGTTCATTTGTGGACCCGGCATATTACGTCAAATTTTCTTCCCTGTTGGCTTTCAGTTTCTGGTAAGCCGCACTACTTGGCGTTTATCGTTTACTCATTCCAGGGGATCAAACAAATAAATTCAGAGAAGTGACGGTGGCATACACACTTTGCATATGCAAATATTTTATGTATGTTAATATTTCGTTTTGTATCCCCGTCTTTAACAAAAAGGTGCATACTGAATATGGTAAGCTATAATAATAAGTTTAATAATATAATCTTAATCACCGAAAGAATTTCACTGTTCACTTCACCTTTCATTAGTGGTTTGCTTCTCTTAGATTATACAAAAGGCTTCAAACGTTACCTCTGTCGGCACTTGGGCGGGGCCAGGTCCGCAACTAGGCTGTGGGGCAACCGGACAAATTCTCCCCCAAAATTTTCAAAAACATGTTTTGTTTTCAGGTACAACAACAAGTTACAATCATTTTGCCCCCCGAAAATATCAGTTGGTTACGGCCCTGCACGGGACCCATTTTGATAAAATAGGTCAAATAGGCTTAAAGCCGGCTCATTGTGTTGTGAAGCGCTGGCTTGCAGTCTCCATCACGACCTTCAAACTTTGTCTAACTGTTGGGTCGGGCTTCTTCCAATTACGCGTGCATGGTGTTATTTTAACTTCGTTCTTTACAAACAGACGTCTATTTCGAAAACTGTATTATCAAACCCTCAGTGATTACGTCTTAAGTGCAACGTAATCGCACTGAACAACTTTATTCAGTACAGCCATTGCCAAGTTCTGCAACTGCTTTGGCTGACTTTCCTTTTAATAAAAGCCCTCACAACAATAATAACGGAACATGTCGTTTGCCCTTGCATTAGGCTTTCACACTAAGGCTCATCGCGTCTAATTCATCAAAATGAGAGCACCGCCCTTGGTAAGCATTTCTTGTTGAATGACTTTCCTATGTCTGCAAATGTTACGTGTAACGTTGATGAAAGGAGTCAAACCTTTTATGAAACCCATATTGCCTATCGGCTGCGGCACTGATTCACTCGACGTGGAGCTCAAGCCTACAATCTGAGTTCTGAATTACCCACGCAAACACACCAACTGCACTATCTAACATTTTCCAACACCACTACATCATACAGAAAAACATCAGTTCTATTGAAACTGAGCGACGTTACTTTTGCAGAGTTCTTCACTTCAACCGCCAAAATTTAATGTTGATAAGGCCAACTAATGACTAGGATGCAGCTTGTGGCACTTATTGAAAATATCCCACTGAACAGTAAAAAAGTAATTTTGGTTAGAAAGGAAAGTGTAAGAACTGGGGACAACTTCCCCCCAAGCAGGGCCGGCGCAAGCCATTCCAGCGCCCTAGGCGAGATCCAATATCAGCGCCCCCTCGTACTTTGATGACGTCATTCTCTTCAAACCGTTCAGTCAACCGTGGCACGACCTCTTTGCAAAATTAACATTCTGTTTGCACATCTTTTGCCGGTGTCAAGTCCATTCCAGCCCCTTTACTTCAAAATGACTTTTTTCCCTTGTACATAGGGTAGATAACTTATTACCTTAATACCTAGTTCATGTGGACACCAAGTTCAAAAAACATTATTCACACAAGTAACATCTAGCATAGACCCTAAACTTAGCTTCGCCTTCCTGATCTTTTTTCGCAAACTGACTGACAATGTCCTTCATGAGAGGAAGTGTCTGACTCAACAGACATGTGGCTAGATCCACCAATCTCCCTTGCAAGATGGCTGTGTGACTTTATCAGCTTCAGCTGAGTAAAGCTTCTTTTTCCAGTGACTGCGGTTACAGGGAGGATTAGCACAATTCGGAAGTTTGCTGATATGTTTGGGAAACGTTTTATCAGACTGTCTGTGAAGAAACTGCAAATTTTCCAGAGGATATCTTTGAAGAAACTATACACGGAGTTCCTGTATTCGCGACAATATCTTAGCTGTGTTTAATGTTGTACAACGTTTTGCAGTGAAGAAGAAAAAGATTGGTTTGGTTTGCTGGTCTGGACATTTCTGAATGTCATAGAGAAAGCCAAAGACAGGGCTATGCTCTTTCAGCTGCTGGAAGCGTATCCCATTAAATGAGATAGCTATGTCGAATGTAGCGCATTAAAAGTTTACCTTGAAGCCAGGGACCGAGTTTATGGGGGGAACATGTCCCCTCAACTTTTGGACACGGGGGGACATAATATCTTTTGTCCCCCCCAATATTTTGTGATAAAAAGTAATGAAGTTGTGCAAATTTCATGGTTACATTACTGTTGGAAACGTTTCCCCAGCATAAAACTAGGGAATAAATGAGAAAAATGAGCATATCACTGGATTATTTGTAGAAACAGTATACAGAGTTCCTATGTAAACTGAATTCTCATGATTGTTGAAAATTGTGTTAGTTAATTTGAATTATCGAATCGGTGTGCACATGAACTTCGCTCAATCAAGAATTCCTGCGCTGGTCTGTAGCCTGCAATCAAAATACGGTTGCCACCAGGCGCGTAGCTATGTGGGACAACTGGGCAATGGCACCCCAAATTCCAAAGTTTTCAGGTTTTTCATAAAATATTTGAAGTATAAGCCAAAGAACTACTTCAGTGCAAATCAACGAAACTGCCTCAAGGAAGCTATCCTACTTCAGCTTTTAGTCGAACACAAACTCGATCCGACCTTTTGTAATCATATTCAATGACCGTACGTAAAAAATTTGGAGTAACGCTTTTCGCAACTGGTTGCGGCGCACCAGCTTGCTGTATCCCACCTAATGGTTACGTAAGCTTCATTTTAAGACCATCGCAAATTCTTCTCTGATAACCATGGGTGTTACAAATACAACCTATCCTTGTTTCCAGTGTCAGCGTAGCCTTAAATCAATATCGTAGATTTTTGTTGTTCTACAGTTCTAAAACTAGATGCGTGAATGTGGCGGTGATATAAATTTTATATGTCTTGAAGCTCAAACTTTGGCCAAGAAGCGATTCAGTTTCAAAGTCTTCTTCATTGCGCCACAGTAACTGTTTAGCAACAATAGCATTCATTCTAGATATTTATTTGCGATGGCATGTATTGTGACGGTTCAATCACAATTATGTGGAGGCTTAATGTTTTCATCAATTATTTCCCTATGCCTTGCCGGCAGTAAAAAATCAATATTTTTAAGATATTGGACTCCGACCTGCTGTTCATAAGCCCAGTGTTTCAACTTTCATCTGATGTTAATTGCCACCCTATCCTACAGTAAATTATTTGAAATCTATTAACTGCAACGAGAAGAGTCAGCAGCAAAATCTAACATAAGCAGCAAGATGCTTTTCATTTTGCAAAAGCTGAGGGAATTGACACTGATATTACTTACAGATACTGAGATAACTTGCACAGGGGTGCATATTAAAATTTAGGGGCAAGCTCTCAGAAAGGGGCCCCAAAACATTGCCATTGCGAAAGGTAGATGTGGGATTACGTGGATAAAAGAGTTGAATTTGTTTCACATTTCAATTTATGAACTAAATTCAAGAGCATAAGATACATACGAAAGAAACGAGATTTTGTAAAGTTTTCCAGCTACACAATTGAAAGCTGCCTCCTATGGCACATTTTCCCTTAATTTTTGCTTTATTTTGAAAAACATATGACTGCTTCAGAGCTTCTTTAAACGTGGCTCTAGAGTGGTACATAACCTTTTCAACTAAACAATAGTGCAAAGCTCTGGAGGGGGAGCACAGTATCTTTGAAAAAGAGGGGCCCGAGGCGACTGCCTCGTTGTCCTTCCCCAATATCCATCCCTGAGCTTGCAATCTGTCTTGCTGGCAAAGCACATGTGACTGAAATGAAACTAAATTTGAATATTTTCCCATTAGGGCTTCAAATTCCGCAGATAAGTTATTGTATTTTCAAGAAGCCCGTGATTTGTACAAATTTAATTACGTGCAGTGCTACACTATCTTTAGCTGCAGCTGAGCGTGGTCTATAAGTTTTGTAATACTGGGTTTACTATTGTGTTTACAGTTTAATTCCATCTTATATTTCAGTGAGGTCAGTCAAATTTAGCAAAGTCTCATCAAACTATTTGAACGAAGTATGTTTAAAGTAGCTACAAAGGTATTACGCAATAGGTTGATCATAGCCAAAAGATTTTACGCATTATTATCAAAAATCCAAACATTTTTCAAACGCGTTGAAAGACTCTAGCGTATACGGTTATCAATTACAAACGAGAATTAATTGTTCAAAGATTAGATGACAACGGGATCCACTTCTTATATGCGCGAAATTTTTGTAGAAGACCTACTTCGGATTTCAATGTCTCAGAGCAAAGTCGCTGTTCGGCTTCGGTTGAACGTGCTGTGTTGGTGTACATCCGAAGCGTGTAAATACAGTATAAGTGCAATCGTAATGGCGGCCGCGATGGCTTCTTGCTCAAGTGCAATATTGGGCATTGAGAGGTTTACTAGCCCTTTTGCAAGGAAAGTTTATCAGCAAATGGTGGCATTGATCCAAACTAGAAGCTTGGAACCTTACTATCAAAACTTTTAAAACTTGTCAATTCAATGAAAGCAAACTTTCTATTTGTCGGCTTAAACTTGCAAAAAATTTTTCAGGAGAAAACGCCAGAAACATGCACGTTTCATGGATGATCCTTTGAAAACAAGAAGCATTAAAAATATTTAAATGTTGAAACTCGGTTGTTGTTTTCCCCAGCCCTAATGAAATTTCTGGCTACGCACCTGGTTGCACTATTAGTATTTACCAAAAGATCTTGTGCTTTGTTTTTGATTTGATCTATGTGGTGATTAATTGTTATTAGCATTACATTTTATTTATGGAAACTGACCAAATTATAATTGATTATCACAATTTTTGAGCATAATAATGTCTATTTAAGCTCTCAGAATTAATGTGTTTTCATATTAAATACAGTGCTAAGTGCGAGATATCTAGATAGAACACCATTGTATACACTTCTAATTGCTATACCACCACGACGGGCGTAGCCAGGTAATCAATTTCATAATGTGCCCCCAATTTGGCCAATTTTACAAAAAGGTCGTACTACGGTTGAGTGAACATGGTGATGTCATCGAAACGCAAACTATAAGGTTTGTCCCCCCTAAAGTTATTTAGCAAACTCGGTCCATGCTTGAAGCTTTCATCGGAATCCTCTATGGCAGTGGTTCAACCTGGGGGTCCGTACACCCCTTAGGTGTCCATGAATGTATTTTACAGACAGCATTCCCTCTAAGAAAATTTTACACTCCGCAAATATTTCTTTTAGCGCGGATGCACTTGCGCAACCATGTAGACACACAATTAGTAAAGCATTTCAAGCGTTTAACACTTTTAAGAGCTATTTGGAATGTTGCAAGTGCGCAAGAATGTGATTTCACTGCACAGCTCGTCTGGTGGCACTGCGCATTTGCGCAGTTGCTACGTAAGAGGGAACATTTTTTGCGGGGTTCTTAAAAGCAAAATCGAATCAAGAAAATACGTCATTTTTATCCGTTCATTTGAGTCATTAGTCAGCTTAATCGCACCACAACTGTAGACTTACTTGTTCATATTGCAAGTCGACTGACCCTTTTTTATTCGATTTTGGTGACGTCAATTGGCAGCAGACTGAAACCTGAAATTTGCTTCTTCCCGGGGAGGTTGAGGTGCTTATACTAAGAAACGGCCAAATCTATTTTATCAATAATCGGAAAAACTTTGACAAAACGAAGGTCTCCGCAGCGGTTTTGGGTGCAGTAAAAGAGGTCCACAGCAACGAAAAATTGAGAACCACTGCTCTATGGCGTTATCTTCTGCGTTATAGTCAAAGTGAGTTTCCCTTTTTCTGTTTGTGGCTGAAATGAATGCCACTGAGAATAAAAATCCCAACCACCTTGCAGCATCCCGCCTGCCTCCCTCCATGCTGCAGCTTTTGCGATGATTCAACTGCAGAAGCGTCATATACTCGCAGTTGCAGGCCCATTAGTCCGGTGTCGTAAAAATCGACGCAGTTCCACACGCACAACAAACCTCTGATATTCGCGAACGCCCCAACTGGAATCTGTTTGGGTAAATAACTTATGGCGGTGCGTTCCATAATCGAAACTTGATTGGTTAAATAGGCTGATAACATCAATAATGCTGGCGTTTCGGTACCGTTTCTTAACTTGACTACACTGGATGGCTGAAAGATGATTTAGTGAAGGTGTCGACATAAGCCTGTACTCCGGCAAAAGCGGCGCAGTCAGGAAAAGTCAAGAAATGAAAAGAACAGAGATGGCAACCTTACAATTTTGCAGTGAACGTGATAAAGTATGGCCTGAAATGCATGCCTGTTGGCCCTGACAGAACGCCATTGATAGATTTGTAAGCACCCTCGGCAAGTTCCATGAAAACACCCATCTCTCCAAAAGAAAGATTCTTATTCTATCTATATATATCGTTATGTTATAAATTATGGAAAAAAGGACGGTTGTTTTTCACGAGAAAAGTTTATTCGATGAATAAAATTTTTATAACAAATTGCGACATATCTTATCTATAGCATATATGAAATTGAAATTGAAAAGAAAAATTCTGCACCAAGCCTGAAATTGTGTAGCACCTGTATCTTCTCATAAACTGTGGAAACGGGTGTTCTATTCATTTTCATTATGTTCATTCACTTATACTTGGTGTATGTTGGTTGTTTCCTGAACACAATTGTATTTTTTGGTTCTTTTTGGTGCCCCTTTTGGCTCAGTGCCCTAGGCAACCCCCTAGTTTGCCTAATGGTAGCGCCGGTCCTGTCCTCAATTAGTATGTTAAAAAAGCCCTGATTTCAAGACAAACACAGAGGTACTTTATCACACTGGATTTGACCTAGACTTTTGAGTAAACATTTTCTTAATTTTCTCACTCCACAATCACATTTCCTAGTTTTTTAGGCTGCCAGTCTAGGACTGCTAAACACAAAAACTGAAAAGAGTTAGAACCTTTAGAATTTTTTAAAATTAATTTTTCATCAACAATTTGCCCCCCCAGAAGGAGCCGCCCGGCGACCGGAGCTCCCAGGCAACCCTTTGCTACACCACTGCTGTTATTGTCCAGTGTGACATTACCCTTGACGGCCACAGTTCGGAAACTTAATGGCGCTTTTATTATTTGCAGTTTTTTTCAACCGGCCAAGTGGTACTGTTTATTGAGCACGCGACACCACAGTTGGCAGGCTGACATCGATTACTGGTCGGGTCATACCGAAAACTTGAAAGACGGTACTTGCGGCTTCTCCAGCCTTGTACTCGGCGTTGATGGGTGGGTGCAAAGGGAACGATTCACTCACGGTGCTTCCATTGACTCGGCATCATAATACAGCATTCACTGCGAAAACAACCGCGTGGACCACGGCGCAAACAAGTGGAAACGGGCGTCGCAGACCACTCGCGACACTCCGAAAGGAGTACAGAAACGGAGTATAAATGAAATTGACCATTTTCTTCTCAACTGCCTAGCATTTTGCCTGCTACGATGTGTTGCGTGGTTTCGAAAAGGAGCTTCACTTTATCTTCCATGGCAAGTGAAAGGACAAACCGTGTAGAGATTATCATCCAGGGCCGCAACCAGCTAAATTTTCTTATGGGCAAAATGATTGCAACCTGTTGTACCTCACAACTGAAAAAACTTAATGGCGCTTTCACACTGTTTTTGAAAAAAAGTTTTGGGGGTCAATTGCCCGATTACCCTTCTCTGGTTGTGGGCTTATTGTCATCGAACTGTGGTTCAGAACTTAAAAATGTGCTACGTTCAACAACAAACTCTTTCCTTCTGTGCTTCGACGAGCATGCAGGTATTTAAATAACCTTTGCGTTCTGATCAAGAACAAATTGCAGTAGGTGAGTTTTCCACCTTCAAAAGATATATAAGCAAAAACGCATGGCGGCGACTGGCATCATTGAGCAACAGTTTGTAGTAAGAACTGGGCTGACGTAATGTTGTTTTCGGAAACTGCTTGAGCTCATGGCACCTCTTCGGGTCAATTTAGAGCTGCACATAAGCACACTGCAATCGGTAGCGGCTCAGTCAAAACGCCGGCGGGTATCAGTCAAAGGGTGCGGTTGGCTCCCATTTCAAGCGACTGCAATTGGGTAACTGCTGCCTGCATAAACCAGTTGGGCAAACAACAACATTCAGGTTGTGCTTGAGCTGATGCAAACATGAGAGCGACTAATGGCTTTTCTCACATTCTCCAACAAGGCGCCTTTCCCTGTAAATGTCATGTGATCGGCTGGTCGGCGAGGTACTTTTTCGGAGGTTGCTTTGTTCTATCAGTCCTCCTATGCTATTGGCGGTAAAGAGTGAGCATTACCACAGACAAAAAATTCTTTCTCACATAAGCGCAACCGCAAAGTGCAGCCAGCATTACCCTGGCCATCACGGGGCGCGACAAATGTCAACACGATGTGGGCAGAAGGAATATAGCCATTGGGCGTCCTCTGACAGCAACCACCGCTTCCCATCAATCTGAACAGCAGTTTTGCGCTGAATCGGCGCCCTCGTGACTCCGCTGCGGATGCGTGGCAAGGATTGGAACTGATCATTCACCCACTCCAGCGTAGGTAACCCGGTTCTTCGAGGCTGCGGTTGCCGGTGGACAAGGTAACAGCGCGGACAGTTTTCGAATTGTAACATAAAGTTGATTGATCGTGTGGCATTTCACAAGTTAAAGCCGAGCTGAATTGCTTTATTCTTCATCAGCGCAATGGAGCATTGGTTACCAAGCACGCATCTTCTAATTCACGTAGAAAAAATGTTTGCCTGGTGAAGTTTGTCCAAGGTTAACTGGATTTGGTAATTTAGTGCAAATAGAAACATGTTTGCATAACGTTACGGTTTGTGTAAGTAATGAGCAAGTTTCAAACCTTAAATAACCCTTTGCAATGTTATTTTGTCTCAATTACACGTACATTCAACTGTAAACAATAAAAGAAAATCTTGTACTTGGCTTTGCGCATGCCAAAATTTGGCAGGATTTACTCACACTGTGGTGCAAAGAAATTACCGCAAGCCTTGTTTGTAGCAAGGGCTTTGACTACTCGTTTCCGGCAACAAACTAAGACCTAAGGTTTCTTGCATTTGAACGGCTTTAATTGAGACAAACTTGAACTAATCACTGGCAGATTTAGGTGAGTAAGCGGGTTGACAAAATTTATCTTGTTTAAATTACCTAAATTAAAAATAAGATAAAGATAAAATGCAGCTTTTAATTTGTTTAAAGATTGACTTAAAATGAGTTGGGCTCATTTCGACCTTGCTGACCTAGAGCAAGATTTCGCTACATTATTTACGTTCTGGAGTCTATTCATTTAATTCTTCATCATGCAGGGTGCTAATATGTGTATCTCGATTAAGACATTATATTGGTTGCACAATATCATGCATATAGTACCAGCCATCTGTTGTAATCTTTCATTAATATGAATTTATTTACTGATCTATCTTCAGAGCACTTGCAGTCCAGATGCATCTTCAGTGAAGCTACAAAATCTAAACACATTGTGCGGGAACTCAAACTGGAATGCGCACAGAGTGATTTTAAATAATCAACAGAGTTTTGGGATAAGCAGTAAAAACAATTTCACATATATCTTAAAATTCTGAAACCTTGAACTTTCAACAAAAAGTTTAAAGCTCTAAATTTGGTGCCAGCTTTCAGGCAGACGGCCAACATGAGTTTGCGATGATTTGGAGTCGCACATATTGGTATTCAAGTAATTAGTCTACACAGAGGTGAGGCAGTCGAATCAATCAAAAAAGTTTTATGAAATCGGTTTCACGTGACTCTACGCATCCTCAGTCCTGATATCGTATTCAAATAGAATTCTGTTCAGGAAAAGAATCCCAGATAAAATATTATTTGAATAGGGATAGATCTGGAGAATGTGCAGGCCAAGGGTGGTCTCTACGTCGGGAGATGAATCTGTCTCTAGGGAAGAAACGATGGAGGTATTCGAGTAAAGCATTGGGTCAATCCGGTGTTGTTCCATCCTGCTGATAAATCACAGTATCCATGTTCACTCCTCTCTTTCGCCTCAGTGAACTCCTTGAAAGATCTATTTCCTGGGGCAAACGTCTTGTGGATTTCCTTGGAGACTGCTCCAAACATTTGTCTCTCAGTCTCTCAATGACGATGTGATTTTCTGTCCTGACTGACCGCGGCCGGCCACTGCGACCTTCATAATTTTATCGTGTACACTTCACGTCTCCCGGATTTTGTCCAGGCGGCGCTTTATTGTGAGTCTGGTTGGAGCGTTTCTACCTGGAAAGCCGTTCCGAAACTGTCCTTGAATTTGTACAAATGATTTCGTCGCGAAATAGGCTTCTACAATCTTGATCCTCTCCTGCTCGGAATACCGTGCTGCTTAATTTACTGAAGTTGGGAAGTAAAACGTTGGAGTTCTAACTATAAAAACCTGGAAAACAGAAGCCTGGGTTAATTTGATGTTTAATGATAGCGATAATAAAATGGATGCATCTTATTGGACCACCCTGTAGGCCTATAAGATATCAGAGTGGTTTTGGAACTGTGACATTCACTTGTTATATTAAAATCTTAAACTTAATTTATTTAGAAATATCCCCGGATGTTCGTTGGTATAAAAATTGCATTTGTCATTTTTTCATTTGAAAGGCAGACATTTTAAGGTAACATGATGATCATGCTGCTCTTGCGAAAGTGTGATAATATGCTGAATGTATTACTTTTTTCATGGCTGCAATTAACGCAAATGTTTGTTCAACATGCTTCAAACGCAATTCTTAAAACACGTTTGCTGCGTCATGAAAGCCAGTGTTGGACAGCGCTTTAAGAAAATGTTTTATAATGCCATCTCCGATTTCCTTTGCTAAGCAGTAGCGTAACTTTGGGAAAGGAAGGCGCACAACCTCTTAAAAATTATTTTACACACATATTGATTTTCTGATGTAAAGTGAAATGATACTTATAAGCGGTTGTTAGTTTACCCACGTTTGTCCCCATTCGAAGTATTTTCGCCTGTACGTTGAGTGTGATAATGAATGCCTACAGCAATACCAAATAAGATTTTGTTAATTTAATTCATGAGGTGAAGCCTAACAGTTGAGAAGCATAAGGCTCCAACGTGCGGGGCATCTGGCAAAAGAGTTGCATCATACTTGAAAGAAATGAAAATTTACATCGCACCCAGAATTGGTTGAGCTACATGGAAAGTTGTAGTTTGCCTGTCTTGGCTGTTTATTTCCATTAACTGAGTTCAAACGAAGATCAACACACAATACAAAACATCTTCTGCAGAAAGCGTGCACCGCTAAACAGGGTTCAAATTAGATTGAAAATGAGCACCGAATGTACAGCGAAGTGGAACATCTAAAGCAAACTGCTGCTAGTCAAACAATAAAGATACAATGTAAACAACGGGAAGTTAATGAAAGCTGATGGTAATGAACATTAGCTTTGCCTGCTTCCACGAATGTTTTAGTGTTGATCAGATATTCACCGCTAAGTTTTAGGAGTAGTGAGCAAGTGTGATGTGAATATTTTACACCAACAAAATTCAAGTAAAAAGCAAGTTTATCATGAAGGCGACTTAGCAGTTGCGCACTAGCTTATACGCAGTGCCATTTTACTTAGGCTTGTTTAAAATTTTAACTTATGGAGGAAACTTCGTTTCTGTGTTTTTGATTGCATTTCCGTTTGAAAGTGTTCTAACAAGTTTTGCAAAACAAGCATTTTGCCACGTGCAAAAGTTCAGGCGAATAAGGTTTGCATATATTAAAAAAGCAGAACCTAGTTATTGAAAACAACCTAAGTAATGCCTCGCTACTAATTAGTTGCCAAAATTTGTCATAAAATGTGGATAGTATTCAGTTGAGCAGACAGCGAATTTCGTACATTCGCACCAATTTACGCCTATGTGAAGCGGTGGGAAAATACTTACCATCTGACAAAACTGCACAGACACTTACTGTACTTATGAGCATCGATTGTTTGCTTTTGACCTATCGAGACACAGATTTACAGGTCAAAGAAGATTAATTGCAACGTTATGTTTTATGTCGTTCACTATGAAAATTGCCACACGTTTGAAAGCATGTTATCATTGGGTAGCTCACTGCACTTTGAAACATAGCTCGTTGATCTTGGGCAAGTGAATTCAGTTTAGCTGTGTGCTTGCTAAATACTAAGATATGATGGTGGAAAAAAACGGTAAGAGGTTTCGAGAGAAAGGTTTTATGAGCGAAAAATGATGTTAGAAAAACATACTATTTAAAAAAAGTCTGACATCTTGTTGTGCTAAACCAGTGGTTCCCAACCTTTTTGATACATTCCTCCTTTTGCTCATTTTGGAACTTTTCATTCCTCCCCTATGGATCTTTCAATCCTCCCCTGTTGGGGTTCGTAGGCTAGTATTAAGTACAATTGGAACAATGGTCTTTACTGATGACAATAACTAGATTGATTAAAGCGGGACAAAAACTATTGGCTGTCAAATAATGTCACTAAAGTTTGTCAACAAAAATCTGTGATAGTCCACTAAAACTTACAAATATGAAGTGATATAAGTAATTGAAAGAGCCATTGTCAACTTGAAAGAAGTACAACACTGGCAATGAATAGTGTAACTTAGCAATAAAGTGGAAATTCCTCCTCAAAACTCATAAAATTCCTCCCTGCGGATGAATTCCTCCCGGGTTGGGAACCACTGTACTAAACACATCCGGGCTAAAAAGTTAATTTAAAGCAGGCTTATATCGCCACAAAAATTTGCATCAGATTTTGCTTAAGAGCTTCTATTTCGCATAAAACAAACAAGGACGTGTATAAATGCTGAACACCTACCCAAAGCAAGGTCAGATTTTCTTCGGATGGAGTCACGCACGAATGAACTCCACATATCCGAATAGGGCGTGATTTAATGTCGTATGCTTGGCGCCATTGAAACGGCGCTGAAATACGCACAACAATATGAAAACTACCACAAAGATCCATCGCAAGGCAAAAGCAGTGCTGCTAATAAACGCAGCTCAACTCTTTACGGTGTTAGCGATGTTTTGACAACAACTTCTTGATGTCTGTCATCGAAATTTCGGAAGCCGCACATCAAAGACTCTCGGTTGATGTCGAGCAATTTGAAAACAAACTATGTCGCCATGCGCTCGTTATCGCACCTTGAAACGTGGCCCTCGCGTGCTGCTTTGTTCTTTATTGCTACGTCATAACGTCGCTATTATGAATCACATACACTTGTCCAACCAGGTGTTAATTAACTTCTATTGGTTTGTTTGGGTTAGTCACGTAATTGCGTCCGCCAGTGATCGGGTGGCCGTTCTGTGTTGCCTGTCACATTAGAGCGGGTACGCAACGACTAAGTGCGCATCATTTCTGGCTTATCACCTGAACAGCAAAATGTGTTCGTCTTTCACTTCCCCGGTGGTTTGCGTGCATTCTTTTTTGTTCTTCGCAAAATCAAACACTACGATTGCAAAGGAGTCGCGATTTTTACACGAGTAGGATTTGCTTTATACTTCAAACGAATACTTCTCCAAACAAGCCTTATAGGTCAGTGCATGTGGTCGCTCAAAAATGGAAAAGGATGAGCCTTGACTTTATTATGAAACTGTGGTTTGGTATTTCCTTAGTGGCAATTACGCTTCACAAATAGCTTTTCTTCAAGATTAAAAAAATGTTTACAGTAGATCTTCTAAATCAAGAGTTGCTTCTGCGCGCCCGTTTTTATTGTTTGCGCATGTGAGGTCGTATTTAGCGTTGCGATGCGACTCAAAATCAATTTCATCAGCTCATACATTTCCTGTAGGATGGTTGGTGATGATATGAAAGACCAGACACATTTTGAAGATCCCTGCTTTCTTCATGGCGAGCAATTTTTGGAGCGCAAACGAAGCGTCCCGAGTTTTGCAGCGCTTTGCGCTCTTATCCATTTCGTTGTTAGGCGGCGCGAAAAAAGGCACGGACTGGCAGCGAGAAAAAGAGAAAAATTAAGTTTTCCCCAATTTTTCCGGCCATTGCAAATAATTCGACAACATAATGGCCCAAGCGCGGCCATTATGCCCTTGCCGTCGCGGCATACGGCGACGACGCAAAGCTTGAATTAGGAACTGCGGATAAGTCATGAGATTTCTATCTGCGCGATTTCACCGCTTACGCATTCGCTTAACGTTGCTATTGGACCAAACGATCTGCAGTGCGGAGCTTCGAATGGAAATTGCCAGAAATGGCCGGATGATAGGGCTTGTAATGAGCAAAACAATTCGCATTTTTCAGTGAAGCTCTAATTGAGTGCGAACATCAAATCCATAAAAATACCAGCTGAACGCACAGGATTTACAGTCGACAGATTTACGGTTATAATGAGGTTAAAAAAGATTGTTTCAACAGCATTTTAAGTCATCGTTGTGTTAAATTATTTCTGAGCCTTATGACTTGTGTCACTACTATTTGCTATTGCAAAACTTTTTCATTTTGTTTTAACGTAAACAAAACACTTGGCGAGTGGCAAACGAAATGAATTTACTTTTGGTAAAAACCTATAAACATATTTCATCGTATGTCAACTCCCAACACATGCTAAGGGCAGAAACATTAATACAGTTTGTGACCTCATCATGAAAAAGAATGTGCAGTGTTGTGCATTTCACTTACAGTATTTCACACGATGTTCTCCAAACGAGAAGCACGCGACAACAAAATGGCGTCTGACATTTGCATTTACATAGATATAAAATTTCTCCTGTTAAGAAACACGGGTTTTCTTCACTGTAGAAAGAAACAATGCTGGCAAATTTCTGGCAAACGTCTTGCAACCGAAGTCACGTAATCTTTTAGTAACTTTCAATAACCGGAAATCATGAGGTGTTTTCCAGTTTATCCTCTGTATACTGTTTTTTTCATTTGGTCGTCAAGAAAAGGATGATAACCTCTCATAAGTCAATACTAAAATTTCAAATTCCTTACGCAAATACCCAATTTCTATAATTTTTGGTTGAAACCGTTTTGGCCGGTATTTCAACAAGATCGCTCGACCTTCAAGCTGTTGCCCTGTAGCTCGTAAATTGCTTGCTTACAAGACCGCTTTTCGCCGGGAACACGCAGGGCTTAAGGGTGATGCATCGAATTATGCTGATGGCCCATCTGATAGCACCGCGCAACAGCATTCGTGAAAAGATTAAGATCAGCAAGTGCCTGGGCTTCATCTTGCCCAAATCCAGTCCGTCGCAAAATCGTATTCGGAAAATGCTCATTCGCGGTGGTCACCACCTAAGGAAGCGCCCTTGTTGGTGTCTTCACTAAAGACACATTTGTCTCAGACTGTCGGGCTTCGTGAGAGCTACAGCTGTATAGATCATAGTACTGCTCTAGTGTTCGTTTGAATAAATCACACATGGCTCACCAGTTTCGATTTATTGTTTGATTTCAAATTGGATGTGATTACCCCAAAGGGTTTCAGTCCGTTGCAACGATCATCCATTTAAATCGTGTTCAGTGTTTTAGGAAGTCCAAAAAAGCTTGAAAAGGAAAACACTGGTTTCCCATCAAGTTTGTATTTACTGTCAGAAGAGAAGCGCTTGCGACATCGATAGCGGCAGATCAGAATGAGGATGCCGCTAGTAATGTTTCCTATAAGCCGACGGATTTATGGCTAAGGCAGTAAAGAGATGATCTGCTTTTCAAGTGTTTGACTATCGCGGTGTATTACCAATCTGGTACAATGTTTTGCTGGCGGTAATGAATAAAAACCGGACCATCAGATGCTATTCTCACACTGATAGATCCAATACAACTTTTAGATTTCAGACAAGTGTAAGTTTGTAAAACAGTTTATTACAATTAGTTTACTTGGAAACGTGGAGCAAAGTTTTATTCCTGTGCCTTACTGATAACTATTCATGATTTTGTTACTGTCTATTTCATCCTTAATACCTCAATACTTTGCCAGTCACACTCGCACTGCGAAGCACTTTCAATCTAGCACATTAAACGCATTTTTCGTTTGAAGATTGCTGTAAGCAGAGTTTGTTTGAAGAAACACTTAGCAGAATAAAGTGAACAAAAAAGGAGAAAAGAAAACAGATTCACGTCCATCTAAAAGGTGCTCGTATACATGTCCTAGCAAAAAGAGATAACTTAACCTTTTAGAATAAACCAAATCTTATTTTTTACTGTATGACCCCAAAGACGGAAGAATTCATATCCACAAGCTTTACAAAACCATTGAAAAACACTGTAAGTTTGTCCAACAACGCTGAGTGGATAATGACACACTGGAAGTGGTTCCCCCTCTTCTGCATTTCACCTAATTTGCTGTTTGAATGTATGAGATAAACTAATTTAGTTATGGGTGATTGGCTGCAGACGAAGAGATCTGAGTTAAGCCTCTTGTCGGCCAGTGGCAAGCAGAACGAATTAATTAAGTTCGCGACGTACGCCACAGAGAAAGAAACAAACACTCAGCTATAGGACAGTGGAAATACCTTGGACAGCATTTGCAGCAAAGCCACTCCACAAACGCTGCACAGGAAAGGAATTAACGCTACAAAGGCGAGGAATAAAAACAAGGCACTGAAGCCTACGAGGGCATCAAATAATACACGCGAGTTGCGATAACACACAAGATATTGGGAAAAATCATAATAAGGTCACAACACTCTCAGGATACAAGAGGTACCAACATCAGTGTAACTCAATGTTGTTAACGTGAAAGCGCCTCGACCCAGAAATGAACTTATGGGCTTCGCTGCACAGACTGACCAAATCCTTTGGCTTTCGTTTTGGGTGCCCATGAAACGTAAAATTGACCAGTCTATTATTTGAAAGTTATTTGAATTGTTTGTTCGTAAATTTGCTTTTTGCTTAACTGCAATCCACAGACTAAAGCAGCTGGATGTGTTCCGTTGCCACTGGAAATAACACTTCCCCGAAAACCTGCGACAGCGAATCTGAAGAGACACATTTAACAGTTTGTAATGAAAGTAAGAAAGCCTACGCAATCAACATCAAACGTTTCCCAAGTATAAGTGGAGCAAACACCTGAAAACAAATTTAAACTTTTTAATAAATTGTTTCAGAAGAAGCGCAGATTTTAGACAAAATCTTTGTATTTAGTTTTCAGACGGTTTCAACTTGGTTTGGAACGAACTCATAAAATATGTAGAGTGGTGACGTCAGACGAAAGCACGATTGAAATTGTGGTGCAAATTTTATGAAACATGACGATTGTTTTCAGATTTCTGATTATAATTTTGCAAGGGTTGTGCTTGGGCCATTTGTATAGTATTGCGACGCTAAATCGCAGCAGTGGTAGAAACGTTTTTAGCTTTGTTCGAACGTTTTGCACTGAATTCTTAGAAATAAACATATCAATCATATCCTGCCGAAGACGCCACTACGCGCGAACAACAAATAACCTGCAAACCTTATTTTGCTTCACGTTTTTTCTCCCATGACGAAGAGCCCGTAGAACATTTCAAAAAGTTGTCGAGAGGATGTAATGACAATCACCTGATAACAATTTCATTGCCTTGCCCCTCAAAGTTAACATCGACTTCAAATTTAGGCCTACTGTTTCCAAAAAAAAGAAAACAATCCAGTACTACCACGCTTGAACGTCCCACGTTGCAGTAGTGATGACGTATGCTATCGAGGTCATAAACGGTTGACACTAGACAGGTCAGCTTTCATTTTTAGGGACACGCTTAAGGAAATTCTCATGGCAAGGCTGTTGGTTAAAAAACTATGCCGGCCTTGGTCGTGTGTTGTGAGCGTGTCGCTTACGCAACAGAAAACTACCTTTCCTGAAACCTACGCTGTGTAATTGTTTTGGGGTGCAATCACTTTCGCGACAGTGACTCACTGAGTCGCGCGACAATGTAGCAAAGCAATTCTCCAGTTCGTGCGGTGATTAATTTGCCCGATGTCAGGTCCATTCGACAGAATAGGCCGTCAGCTGCACGGTACAATCGTGAAACCTGTAATGCATACTTCGAGTGGTTGCTTGAAAAGCACACCATGGAGAAATTTAAGAACAGTAAAAATATTTGAAATTGTTTGACTGGTTGCTTTTGCCTTTTCCTGTCGCTGTTCTTTTCAAAGTGATTCTATTCGCATTTTCGAGAAATAAATCAGTGCGGTGTTCTTTCAAATGGCGTTGCCTATAGATTCATTTATATATTCTCACAAAAATTTACGTACATCTATAGACAAGCACTGCGTAGCAAGAAAAAAAGGAAGAGAACACCAAACGCTGGCATTTTTCGTTGGACATTTGTTCAGAGCCAAGTGCTTCCGCTCAATTTCAAACTTCTGTGTTGTTTCTCCTATTTTTACTCCTTCACAATAACTCAGGCTTGTTGGCTTGTTTCGCAAAATATTCGTTTAACACGCCTGTTTGTCTGCAGTTCAATTTATTTTTCTTTCACTCCACTGCTGGCCGCCCACTCGCAAATCGCTCGCGTGCTGAATGTCGCGAATATGACGTCATACCTGAACGCAACTTCAAACATTTTCGTTGACCCTTCCCGTTCAGTTTCCGTTTCGTCTCTGCAGCTCTTGGCATTGTCCAAGTGTGGAAGCGGCGTCGAATTTCGCAGGCCAAAGAAATACCCTGCGTGGAGGAAGAGGAAACTGGTTGATAATAAACGAAACCTTTGAGCCAAAACGAAGGAGCTACTAGCGTGATAACACCAGCGCGGTTATAAGTGACGAGTGCGGTTTTTTGATATGAAGGGTCACTCTGTTCGAAAGATCACAAAATAATCGGTGAAACATATTCGACTCATGGACGTTGGGCTAAAATAATTTTGGGGAGTCGCTTTGAAAAAATTCGTCAGAAATTGAACGGTGCGTCCTTTTGGATGAACAACGGAGGTGCTTTTGGATTTCCTCAACGATGCATTCATCATATCGCTTTGACTGGGACCACTGCAATTGCTGCTTCCGTTCGGACGCGTGACAGTCTCCCTAGTTCTTTAACCCGAGGCGGAAATCATGTTACTATAACGGGAAGCATTTTTGGAGAACTGTTGCGGGCTTTTGTAGTTTGTAGTCAGATACGATAAATGTGAGTGTGGCGCCGGGCTGTCAAAAATACGTAAAATGTTGATTTCGGCGTGGGCGCGCACTTGGCAAAAATTTCCCAAAAACTGTTTTTACTTTTATGTCGCTTCCGCTTAGTTATGAATCAAAGCGTTGTGCCGGGACGCGACTGTGCCATCGCATACCATCATGCCAGCTTGTCGCAAAAGTGAAACGACCTTTCCCCGTCGGTGACGTCACGCATCATCGTCTCGACGAGCACTGTTGCACTGGCCGACCAGACTCCTTGTAAGGTAATCACTTTATATTTCGTATATATTTTAACACTGTTGACCGAAAAGTTTCTGGGGTTTTGCAGCATTTGCCTTTGGAAAGGAACTGCTGAAGTTAGTTGTGTTTAAGCACGCCAGATCTTGCCGTAATGAAAAACAACAGAGCGAAGGCGAGCGGGTGCACTCACTCAGGAAAAATATCCTGCGGGTAGTTTGCTTGCAGAGCATTGAATGGTCGTCACCTGCAGCGCGGCACGTGTGTCGCATCAGTCGTTGAACAACATGGTTGGCTCTCATTTCACCGCTGTTTGTTGCTTCCCTCTCTTGCACAACGCTTGCGTCAAAATAGTCACAAAAAGGTGTGGTACACGCCGTGTTAAGTTGTTTATGCTGCCGCATCTACCCGGGCGGTCAGCAAAAGTTCAATTTATCGGCACCTGGACGTCGTCAATCCGCCTTTTGAATTCGGGTCTCTGTTTCAAATACGGAACGAATTCAATCACATAAATTTCCTGTAAGATTAAAGGTATCAGAAGCCGCCTATGAACCTGATATCTTAGTTCTTGTTTGCTGTCATCATTTTACATGAAATGCGTTAATAAGTCACATAAAGTGCTAGTTTCTCTATTCAGACTTTAGCCTTTCAGAATTAAAAATAACTCGAAAAGTTCCACGAAAATTTGTTTTTAAATTAATCATTGTAGTACGTACCGAGTGTTTTCAATTCCCAACGCTCTTTTTTTAACAATTTATGGGCTACATTTTAGGTGCTATAAGGAAAACTCTCTTAGCGATATTCAGCTTCGTGAAATATTCCAATTATGCCGTCCTTTCATTTGTTTTTACTAAGCCCGTCCTGAGAGTTTGCATTACAGCTCTACATAAGAATAAATTTTTATCACAAAGACAAAATCTATCAAAAAAGAGTGAAATGGATGGAATAGTTGAACCTACTTGAGCTTAGGAATTACAAGGTCGCTTTTTCTTTCAACGCTCATTTTTTCTTTACTGCCTTAAGCTTTGCATTAAGACTTACAAATTTTTACTTCTGTACGAATCCCCAAAAAGAAAAAAATAATAAACGAATATCTTCGCTGTTCGCCAAGGTACATTGTTTTACTCTGGAGGTGTTTTGTCCGTGGAAACTGGCTCATACGTTGCAAAATGTCTGGACAGCAGCTTTCAGACGTCTCGCTGGGTGACAAATATGACGTACTTGAAATCTTGATATGACAAAAAAGGGTAATAAGTCCATGCCGTCAAAATTATCATCTCCTGTTATCAGAATAACAGCCCATCAGTTGCTGGCCAGGAGGAAATAAATATTCCGTCAAATGCCGCGTAGCCGCCATCAAACATAACCGTTACTGGCTAATGTCCTATATCCATGTTGGTCAAAAGCAGACGGTGAGTCAAATTTTTGCGACTGCGATATTAGGAGCAAAATCGTTTGACAAGCAGAGCGTGAAATTACGTTTTAATTCGATTGAAAATCTCACGTGCCTCTCATTAAAGCACAGCTTTTTCTGAGTAAAAGTGTAACTTCCCACCTGTTTTCAAAGGTTTGCAGTGAACATAGCTTGCTAAACTCAAAAAGGTCACAAGTGATTGACATTTGTCAACAATGCACACTTTTTCTGAACAACGTATTTGTAGCTGTGATAAAGTTTTATTGGAATACCATATACAGTTCACCCAGCTGGCATCAACTTGCATGGCCTAAACTGTTATAGAAAATGATTGATGAAATAATACGCTAAAGTTTGAATTAATTTAATCCATTTTTCTGGCGCTTATTCAGTTATTTCAATCCAGGCACTTGATGACCTCAGAAAATCAGTTAATTGTTTATAGTAATTTTGTACAATATCTCGTTTATCGACTTTCTTAACCTGGATAAATACGAACTATTGAAATTTTCCCAAGATCACAATTGTCTTAGTTTTAATCAAAACATTTTGTTCGATTACAAACATCAGAAAATGCTTAAAATAAAATTCCTTGCACCTTGCTGATTTTTAAACTCTTTAAAAGATTGCAAGGCAAGATTCAAATTTTATACCTAATTATTATCAAATCAAATAAAACTTTCTTGAACATTATCTTTTGATCGCTGACTGCTTCTATCCAGGAAAAGGCGATATTTTGGATGCTTCTGCGGGTCTTTCATCTTGATCAAGCTTCTTGTCAGTTAATGTTGTTTTTATCGTCTGATCAGATAAGCAACCAAGATTAATGGATATAGCCAAGTCGAGCTATTTTTAGGCGCGACGGTGTTTAAACTTTTGGAGTTGATAAAAGTTTCGGAAATTTCACACCTCTTTAAGGCATGGCATGAGAGCATATATCTGAGAAAAAGTCAATGCTCGTAAGTCTGCATAGGTATACCTTTGACGGTGAGCTTATTTAAAACTTGCTGGCAATCTGAATAATCAAAACCGAACTTATCTATAAAGAAAACGTTTTGTATTAGCCCAAGAATGAAAATTACAAAACGAGTAATCTTGAATTTTAACTTTTAATTGGACAATCTAATAGATACTTCTATTTCACAACTTTCGCAAATTTTCTGTCGTGACATTTCTTTTCAAGTACGACCCTGGGGCGAAAGAAAATGGGCGTTTGCGATGTCTTGTTAGTTTGTTTGTTTACGTTGAAAAGATCAAAAGACTTCGTCCTTCCGCAGGTGTGCAGGCCGTCAAACGTCAGGGATGTCTGGTATAGAAAGTTGCAATAGTGCAAACTTGGTGAAGCATGTTGCTGTTGCCTGCTGGCACGTCCTTGCGTGATGATCTCAATAACATGCATATACGAAAAAAATGTTTTGTAGTGATGCTATTTTCTTTACATTGATAGATATCTTAGTAAATTAGATTGACAGTACGCGCTTTATATTAGCTGCACAGCAGTTCTGATTATTCAAGGTTTTCAATATTTATAGTAGTGGAAGCAATATCCAGGCGATCGAAAAACAAAAACGAAAATGTTATACAACACTGCAAATCCAAACTGATTGTAGTGCCTGGTCAGAGTTAGCCAAAGTTGATCCAGCTGACATAAAAACATGCTGCCAAATACGTTTTCTTCCTCATTATTATAGATTACATTCCAGTACAGAAAAAATATGAACTAAACTTTTTGACAATTGAAAGGTGCACACTGTATATGCATTAACTATGAAAAGGTTCTGAATAGTCATGGAGAAAAATCCTGAAAAAAGTATGCACATCACTTGTAAACTAGGCATTTATCGACGAATTTCGTCTTCCTAAAGCGGCTTCGTGTATGAGACAACTATAAACCCAGGGCCACATTGCCGACAACGAGGCTTGGTATAAATGGCGGACCAAGCTGACGCCATTCGTAGCTCAAGGCGTTTGCGTTTCCGCAGAAGCCTACAGGAAAAGATGAATTTTAGAGCAGCGTGCTTTGATCTTTGTCATTTTCTTCGATTTAGCTGAATTCGCTTGGCTACTTAGGTGAAACTCGAGTTGGTGGCCAATATCGGGTTCGAACTCATGTCTTAGCAATAATTTCTTCAAAGGAATCGGTGTATTAGTACACAGAAAATGCCACTGCGGTAAGGCAGTATACACCAAAATATTTTCTCACGTTATCACAGAAGGTCGAGGACAACCACGAGCAATGTTCCTTCTAAGGTGCGCAACTGCGCAGTAACACCAGATCATTTGCGCAGTGAAATCTCATTCTCGCGCACTTCAACATTCCAATTTTAAGAGTAAAATAGCATTTCTTAGGCAGAAGCGGAACGCTTCTGAGAATATTGCATAGTCCTTTCAGAGGCTATTTGAATTATATGTGTACTCTTGTTCTTATTTTGATAAGATTTTTTACTGATTCTAATAATTCGCAAAGTCTGTAAATCATTTCGAACTCTACTAACGCAGCCTTAAAATATTCATGTTCACTAAAACAAACGTTTTCCCAACGTGAGATTTTCTGAAAGGGAACACTGACGACGAGCAAGATTCCACCAGGGAGACCAAACATCCTTGCTGTTTGTCAGGATTATTTTCATTAGTTCTTTATACACGATTTGTTACTGTGTGCAGCCTATATTCGGTTGACTGTCAACGGATTTTTTCTGATTTTAAGTATGTGTGACAGAGCGATAAAGTTACCTTGAGTATAAGTCTAGCACTCTAACGTAAAATTGGTTCCGTTGTGTTGTAGCAATAAAAATGATGAAAACTGTGCTGGTTTTGGATAAACTTGTAGTTGCGTTCTCGCATCGAGAGGCATGGCAACAGGTAACAAGTGTGGGTGATGACCACAGTTGACCACTGCAGAAACTTTCATATTAGCCATTGCAATGCCATGGAATTTCTTCTGCAAACTACTTGTTTTGTTTCTTTTTCAGACTCTTCCACTTACGGAGAGATCCTCAAAGTTGCTTCTAGTCTTGCCTTAGTACTGTTTTCGAAAATGCAAGACACCTCGTGGTTTTAGCTGATTTTTGTTTTTACACTGTCAAAACCAATCGCTTTAAATCGATCTGTTCCAAAAATGCGATATATTTGTTGCAATAAACACAGTTTTATGTTTACAGTGACAGAAGCTCAGGCGCCCGCCAGAGTTTTATAAAAGCTATTAAAAAAACAATGCGACATCATTGTCCCAACAGCCTTCACAAACACAGTCTATTGACCACATCAAAGTTGAAAAGTGCTGTGTTATGAACCTGAAAGTTTCTTAGCAGAAAAACTAAGAATACAAGTTCTTTACCAATTTAGTGACACTAAGTGAGACCAAGCGTTTCTCAACGAGAATTCATACAAAATTGGTGCAGCCAAATCGGCTTATCAATCAATCGTCGCGGCACAGACTTTCTTCTCTATTTTAATAATAATATCTAAGCGTTGTTAATTCCAAACAAATCCATTGTGCGTCTTTTCACATTGCCTTCTGTTGATCTTCTTGACGATATTCGACATATGCTGAGTGCTGACAATGAATCTTACTCGAATTGGGTTTCTGAAGTTTAATTTATGTGAGTGTCTTTGTCAGCTGGCCTACTTTCCATCAAAACGTGTTGACCATGTTTTCCAAATTCATGCAGATATCGTCTTCGTCTCCGGTTATTTTCAAAAGATCACAGTGGTTCAGGTAGGTGTTGGTCTTCTCGATCCAAAGCGGACACGAATTTCCACACCTTGGTTCTATGTACAGACAGATGGTTTCATGTTGCTAAATATTTTCAGTCCTCTCTGCAACCGCAACTATCTCCATGTCAGGTATCTTGCGATGTTCTAATGTATACAATGCCTGGGTTTGTGCAAATTTCATCAATTATGCAATTTCCAATCAAGAGTGCCATGGCGTCGATATTTACTTGCGTTTCCCCGAAACTGCTGTTGTATGACTATAAGAAGGCAGCAATCAATATTTTATCGTTACCGTCATGGCCATTTTGCAACCGAGCAGGTAATTCTAGATTTTTTAATTTCGGTCGTTCAGGGAACGGCCTGATTTCATTGCACGGCTTGACCTGAAACACAGCTTCAGAAGAAGATATTCGAGATAGGTATACCTTGCACAACAGAAGCGAATCGCTTTGTCTGGTTCGTTTTCCTCTCATCTCGATAGCTCAGTTACGCCCAGTCGAGCAGCGTCTGTTCATGAACGGGTGAGCTGAAATTAACGCGGCTGCAAGCCAATTACGTATAGAAAATCCATAAAGAACCTGAGCCTTAAATTGCCAAAACACACGTTTTCCAGTTGTTTTTCTATATAGGAGGTCGTGTGCATGTACCAAAGTCGGCTGCTGGCTCTGTTGAAGCTTGCATACTATAACGTTGCTTTGCGAAAAAGAGTTAGGTGCAAGATCTGACATACACTTATATTACGAGCCAACAGACCTTCGGATTCACAAAATTAAAACTATTCCTAGGATAGCTTGTTTTACTGTTTTTACCCCACAATTGAGCCCCATATATCTTTTCAGACTGGGCATATGGCGTTTTCCGAGCCGTACTTCCAAATTACTGGTCGGGAGCGTGCTTTATTTTTCTTTGTTCGCAACCCCATCGAATCTGACAATGCATTTTTAGTTTATACCTTTCGCTAGCTTGTGAATTACTTTATTTTTTCACAATTCACCAACGGCTCATGATCCATCGATCACTGCCACATGCGGACAATCCTTTGATGCCCTATCGGTTAGCGAAAGCATGAAGATGCACGGGTGTTTGCAAGGAAGCTTTTTTGGTTCAATGCCATCGTAGCTCTTTTAACACGGTTAACGAAGAGCATGCAATTATAAGGTAAACATCTGCGAAGAAAAAAAACTATCTTGGCAGTACAGCACTGATAATGGACCGATAGGTAAGCGGAGTTTAGTTACGCATGATTTACTCCAGTTCTTTTCCCACGTCCGCTTTGTTTCCGGTGCGTGAAGAGTAATCTACAACCGAAACGTTCAAAGCCTTAAACTCAAAGTGGTTCCACGCACGAGGTGAGCTCTGTATCTACTTAAATATAATTCATTGCCGCTGTGTACCCCATCTAGGTCTGTGGTCCAGTTGCGTCAAGATACATTAATTCCTAGTGTGAAACGCCCCCTTAAATTGTCAATTTCATTCATAAGGATGACATGTAAGAACCAGCAAAATTCTCCCATTTTTTTCCAATTTTCAAATCTTTTTCTATTGAATTTATAAGTGAATGTTTCAACGAAAAACTGCTCATGTTTACTGAAACTTGCTGTCCTAAATACAACTACGCATCAACTAACTTTGAGAAGCTGCAACCGCTTCACATTACCTTGAATCAAAGCCGGGGACTTGAGGACAACCAAGAAATCATGCTTGTTTTTAATCGTCATTTTTGGGTTATTTTGCTCTTATAAGTCAATTTAATATTCTCAATTAGATTTTAGCATTTTTTATCCGAGAAATCAATCAAAGAGCCATCTTTAGTTAACAGTGGTTCTCAACCCTTTTTTGGCAGCGGTGCATTTTGCAACTTAGTTTTCTTCATGTCGCACATCACAACTAATGAATGAAACGTAATAGCAGAGACGTCCTTTTTGGAAGAGTCGTATACAACTGATTCAACAAAGTTGTTCTCAATTTTTCAAAAGTTTCTGGGATATACCTGGGGCTGCATTGTGGCACACCGTTTTGGAAACAATGCCTTAGTATTTTAACATTTTTGTTTACTGAGAAATTGTAGTTTGCGATGATTTAAGTACCAAATTTTCTATCACTGATTAACTGTTTGCCACACCGCTTGTAAGTAGAACGTTTTGTGGGCTTTTGGATGTTACCACCACACTGGTAGAAACGAAATGGGCACTGCAGCAAATGGTTTGTGTTTTCAATTTTATTGTATAGTCAAACAGTGCTGCAAAGTGAAACATAGACGAAAACAGGGTTTAAACGAAACAAAGCGACAAACACGATTTCACAAAAAAATGGCGCGAAAAGCTCGTGATACACGATGAGATTGCCAAAAGGTCGGAACATGCACAGCGCGCTCGCCAGACGACAGGTACGTTCTGAAGGCAACCGAGCGCTGGTGTAACATAATCGTCTATTTTGGCTTCGACCAAAGGAACAAGAACTCACATATGAAATGGCTACCTGCGACTGTCATGGAGTTACTCTTGCATGGATAACAACGTGACTGCTGTTTCACAGTCGTGACTCAGCTGCAGACGCTACAACACTATGGCCGTTTGCGAAATGGCCTTGGACTCACAAAAACTGAAAAACACTTTATGGCCACGAAAAGCTAACCACAAGTCGCGAAAATGTTGTGCGCAATGATGGTTGCAGTAACAAATGTCACACAGGCAAGTCACTCATGCTGATAAGGAGCTTGAAAGAAATTTTTCCGGCGCTGTTCTGCTTGTTAAGGAATTTATTAACTCCGCTTAATATTTTAGCGGTCGACAGAACGTTTCGTCGCTGTTTCTTGCATTCATAGAATACACGTGCGCAAAAAAGTGCATTCAAAATTTATCGTGAAAGCCTCGAGTTGATCGGGACCTGCTTTAATAATGCATGAAACGTACAGTGAAAAAGACATTGAACGAAGTTGACTGCTCGTCGCTTTCACCACGCGGCTATAACAATTTGACTGATGCCTTTCGGGAAAATCTTAATAAGCGTCTTCGTGATAAAGCTTGCAAATATGAAGACAATCCAAAGAAAAGCTTGTTTATCTATAAATTTTACCAGCTTTTTCCCGGTTGACCACCAACATTTCAACGGTGGAATGCTTTAGTGAGATTCATAAAAAATATATTCTCTGGCGAAAAACAAAAGAACTGAAGTTTTGTGCTGTGCTGACAAACACTGACTGCTAAACTCTTATTTTACGTACTCATGTCGACCGGGTTGCTGCTGGGCATGCCATGCATCATCGGTTCGTGCATGGTGACTGGCGCATGCGCAGAAACGGACGCCATATGATGCGGAATATGCGCCAGGGACTGCTGGTAGTGCAAGTCGTGGTGCTGCAAGGTCGCCATTTGGCCGGCGGCGGCCGTGTTCGCTACGGTGTACTGCCCGGGCACATGGTGCTGGGACATCGACTCCGGGCTGTGCAGCGTGCTCATAATCATGCTGTGTGGTGGCATGATGCTGCTGGCACCGTGGTGGGGTGTCATTCCTGGGTGCGAAGCGTGCGGTGGCGTTTGCGAATGCGGATTGTGATGCAGCATTTGATCGTGATGCGACGGATGAATTGCTTGTTGATGGTGGACGTGCTGCAAATTGTCGATGATTGGTTTAGGCTCCATTCCTTCAGTTCCAATTGAACTCCTGTGTCCGCTGTGGTTTAAGTTCTCTAAGCCTGGTGGGGTGCCTTGTTGTGGCGGGG
>Ga0210059_1000373_pt1 | contig 55071 bp, 40 predicted proteins | sample Ectturendosymbi2_FD_188042 | JGI IMG/M metagenome (GOLD analysis project Ga0210059, IMG submission 188042) | Ecteinascidia turbinata endosymbiont from Florida, USA - Sample 2 (SPAdes) (version 2) | ecosystem: Host-associated > Tunicates > Ascidians > Unclassified | place: Key West, Florida... | reverse complement strand
TAACGAACCAGCCCTAGTGAATGGATGATGGTACGTCACACTACAGAGAATCACGATGAATGTTCAATAAAATCTGGTTTAAATTTCCAGAGCGTGTATCCCTGAAGACTTTGGTGCTTCGTACCCCCTGCGTTGACTCCTCGTACCCCCAAGTGGTACGTGTACCCCCGGTTAAGAACCACTGTTCTAAGGTTTTGATGATATTAATATGCCGACGAGATGACTATTTTCCGCTGTGACAAATCCCAGTTAGAAATTTCAGCGGCACAAAGCAACCAAATCGATCAGATCCAGCGTAAAAAGCGACCTTAAACCGCACAGATGCCTTTGATTCTTTTCAAAAAAGGAGCTTCGCGAAGTTTAAACGATTGCACTGACCACAAGTCATAGACTAATGTTTTGCTATCTTTCAATCTTTCTGTCATAAGTGCGCTGCAAAATGCAATTTGAGTGCTGCTTGATGAAATTTCTGTCCTTTTTTTCAGTTGTGTTTGACGTCAGAAAACGTTGTTCTTTCTGACGTCAGAAAACGTTCAGTTGTTTTTGACGTCAAATAACGTTCAGTTATTTTTGACGTCAGAAATGGTTTTACTAAAATATAAATTTTCGCGAAGCTGCAGCTAAATATCACACTGACATTGCCGATATCACACTTGTTTATATTTCAAAACGAAACCAGCTCATCCCACGAATTCTGCTACATACTCTTTTTAAAACAAAGCTTTTGAAACAAAAAATTTTCAAAAATTTATTAAAAATAAGCTCAATTTACCAGGCGTGCCACGTAGTTCACAATACGTACAGTAGGTAGATAAACAATTCATTGTCATAGCTGGGTTACATACGCAGGTTTTCATAAACTCCGTTCAACGCCAAGTCTCACATTCCTTTTTAACATAAAATAGCAAATGCAAGTTACTTACTTTCACTTTATGGCCTTCCACGACGGCAATCGTCCACAAGCAGTAGTCGTTATTGTCATAAACATCCGGGTAATTTGGGCTCGTGATTACGCCGTTGGTAGTTCCAGCTACCAGACCCCCGCATTCTACGTAAACAAAAATAGTGAAGTGTTTCAAAATAAGAAACTAATGGTTAAAAAAATGAATTGTCAAATTGCTCTAACTGTATCGCATCAGCTTGGTATCTATTCAAAAGTTACATGCTGGGACGACTTCATAACAGCAAGTATTGGCAACACGCAGGCCAAGTGACATGCATATATAAACTAAAAACGTTTTGAAAAACAAAGCAAACGGCTAACATTTCATCCCAATATTTATCTTTTACTTAAACGTGTTGCATTTTCTTTTTACAAACGATTTTGAAAAATTGTAAACAGACGAGCAAAATTTGTGAAAGCGTTTTTGATAATGAAAATGACCTAGTCATAATTTGCAATTATAAATCCATTTTTAACGTATTTTATTTTATTGCGTCAAATTTCAGTCAAAATTGAAAGTTTTGTTTAGATTTCCCAGTGGGTGACATGAAAATATGGCATTTCTTGTTTTTCCAAAAACTCAGTGTGCAACAACTGTATCACTTTGTTACTTATACTGTAGAGCAGGGGTCGGGAACCCTTTTGGCTGAGGGAGCCATGAAACCTACATATTTTCAGTTGTATTTCCGTGAGAGCCATACGATACTTCCAATACTTAGTGCAACTAACTTACTTAAATAACGTGTGCATTTTTAAGCAAAATCAACAATTTTAAACAATGGTAAATGTCTGAATTTTCTCTTAACATGCTTCTTACTGTTAATGCGTCTTCTGGTGCTGCATGGTGTCGCTGATGGCTTTGCAGGAATTTTACAGAAAAAGTTTTATCCGTAACAATCGTGTTAAGAAAATATCAAGCGAGCCAGATGCCGTCATTAAAAGAGCTACATCTGGCTCGCGAGCCATAGGTTCCCGACCTCTGCTGTAGAGCATATTTTTCCACAACGATGTGTACATGCATCGCGACGTTTTTCAACTTTTGGGCATCAACGGCAAGAACTTGTAAGAAAATTTCCAAACGCGACATGTTGGTAATACACACAATGCACTGGGCCAGAGAAATGGATTGTCAAAAGTTTGCTGAAGGACAGTTTTAACGTTTCTTAAGTTAGCTCCAGACTACGACCAGGTCGACCGTAATAAACAAAGGATTTTAAGCTCAGAAAACACTTGGACATCAGGTTGTGCGACCCACTTGTAAACCTGTAAGTGGCGTTGAAACCAGTGTCTCCGACGGAATAGTCAGTCACGAACTGCGCGAAAGCGGTGGGGAACGGAATTCCCAACGGCTGCGGAACGTTTCGTCCACAAAACTTGCCGACCGGGTAACCGTCGTAAGTCGAAGCTGAAAAGAAATCTCGCCGTGAATTCTGGTCCAAGTACAAGTGTTAAGGCTGCGGGAAAATCTAATCAGGAATACCTATTTTCGTTGCAAATCTATGGAGTGCGTGTGGGCGTACTTTACTACTGTTAGATCGTTTCTCGTAGATTATTTCCCAAACTGTTTTCTTTTTGTAACAAACTTTTTGATAGAAAACAAAGGCGAAACAGCAAAACTTTGACACAGGGATATAAAGCGAAAGGTTGAAATTGGGAATTGGTTAAACACGCCGCAGGTGTTAACCTGAACGTTGCCATCTGCTCCAATGCCATGAGCTCTTCACACAAAGTCAGCGAGGGACGATATGCTGTGTTTCAAGCAAATAGGGAGGACAGGAATGTAACAGTTAAAGATAAAAGGGTTATAACAATCCAGCGCGTCACGGAGTATTGTCATGGTGATTTTTGGGTGGTGGCAGACGGGATAACCCAAGTGTCTTTTCGCCGCCTCCCGGCCTTACTGTGTCTGTATTGACAAGTGTGCTTGCGTTAAGGCCAAAAAAATAAAATTGTTGTTATTGTTATTCACGTTATGCAATCCGATGGTCTCAAATAAATTCATGCAAGACGTTAATCTGACCACGAATCCTTGCAACAGAACATACAAATTTCCGAAGTGAAACATAATTTCGCCTGCAGTTCTCACTGTTTTACATGGCTTAGCGCTTATTTATGAATATTACTTGGCCAGCTTTTGTGGGTGTGACTTCATTGGGTCACCGGTTTGGGCCATTAAATTCTAGGCCGGATTTTTCTAAGAAAGATGAAAAGCATTAAACCTCAAGCAAAAATTAGAGGGTTTTTCGAGTTGGACACCAAATATTAGCGCCTTACAAGCACCTTGTTTTTCTTTGGGTACGTGGTCAAACTTGCCGAGAATGAATCTCGGCGTGTGACTGTTCTTAGACAACAAGCGCATCAACTTTATAAAAACCACGCTGCTTCGGCGCCAATCATGGCTTGAAACGCCAAAGTGACGGATGAAGTTTGCAAAGTTATGCGTCAACCACAAAAAAAAACCACAAAAAAACAGTTCTCAAAATCGTTTTCGCTTGCGCAGTGTTATACGACGTTGACGCCAGCACGGAAGCTTAAACGCACTGTTCCACAGGGTGTGCTATGCATTTTTGTCGAATTTCAACAGACCACAGATCAAAGCTGAAGCGCAACTGACAAAAACCAAGGGTACCTCAAACGGCAGAAAAGTGTCCACTTACACGTTTTGAATGATATGTAATCGAAATCGCATACGATGTGGTTTTCGACTTGAAAAGTGTCGAATGTGATGAGGATGGTGGAGTTGACCTGGTTTGGATTTTCGATCGTCCAAACGCATTCCATGTTGTTGTCGTACCGCTCAGGATAGTTTGGCGAAGTGAACCAGCCGCCATTAGGTGAGGAAAGCCGACCTCCGCAAACTGCAGATCAGAGAGAGTCGCGTGAAAATCAGGTAGAAGTACCACCGGAAAAGGACAAACAGGACATCAACGGTTGCCAGGAACGCTTCGGCGAACTTTTAATCTTTCTGCAGTTATTTTTGGTTCAGCCACAAAAAGCATTTTTCACAACTCAAGATTTTTCTGGACGTTCAGATCATTCATCTTGAAAATTACCTTGTGCTATCAGTGTTCAGGTTATAGCTAAATTGCCAAAAGAATGAAGATACTATTAGCAACAACCTGTGCAGGCTTTGGTCGTTTTTTTTAGTGCATCATGATTAATCGTTTTTTCTTTTGACTCTTCTCTATCTATTGCAGTAAACCACGCCAACTAAAAAACTAGCAAAGATAAACTAGGAAAATTGTTTATGCAACGTTAAAACATCTAGAAAAACCACCTAACAGTTACATTTCAGCATAGATAAAGTTACGATTGTTGGAACATGGCATCAGCGAGAGTTGCGACACTTTTGACAATGGCGTCAGGTTTTCATGCTCCAACTAAGCCTTCTGCAGGCGATTCCTTTGTTGGTTGTAATTAAAAAAAAGGTGTGCCTACAAGTATGAGAAAGCAAAAACTTTCCTGCTAGTTCAAAAAAACGCAGTTGCAAACTGGGAAAAAGGCTATTTTAGTTCTGTCAGAATGAATTACCTCTGTCTTCACTTGAGGTGTAGGTGGCAAGAAAGCCACCGTTGGAAACAGAGGCATCGGTGGTGAAGACGACTCTCATCGTGTTGCCAGTCGTTTCGATGGGGTCTGGAAGTTGCGAACCGCAAAACCGGCCTCGAAGGGAGGGTGAGTTGGGGTTGATGCCATTGAATACCTGAAAAAACGATGTGCTACTGATGCGTTAAAAGCCTTAAAATCACCTTGAAGCAAATTTACGTTGTGTGGTCATGTGTTTACTGGTAAATCGAGCGGTACTTAAAACAGCACCTGCAATTTATCACTTGTGGAAAGAAAATGCACGAAAAACACGGTTTTGCAACCGTAAGGCTGACCTCCACGTGATCATAGTAGCAGACCCCGTTTTCAGGGTAAGGATCTTCAACTGCGAAGGCGTTAAACGTGAGGGTCACGCGGCGGTCTTCCTGCACTACGATGTTCCATGTGCACACGCGAGCATGGTCGTATGCGTTCGGGAAGTTGGGCGTTGAGATTACACCGCCGTCGTTGTTTAAGTCAGCACCGCAAGCTGTAACAGACATTGTTTGTTTTGCCTCCCAGCAAAGCAAGACGACAACGAGACGCATACTAATATTAACACCTATAAATCCAGCTCATTCGTTACTTGCAATCAGTGAAAAATAGTTTTACGCGTTGATGAAGTGTAATTCTAACTATCCAGTTCTGTAACACCTAGAATTATCCATCTAAGTGAAAGTATCAGTGTAATCGTGTAAAAGCTTAAAGGGATTTTCGTGTTATAACTATCTGATAAATATTTCTGTGTTGGACACTACGTACTTTCTAGCTGGTTTGAAGCACAATGACAACTTGTGGGCGGACTGTGTTTAAAAAAATAGCTGCGGAATCCGCGCAGGCTCATCCGCGCTATCGCGATTGTCAATTCACCAGCAAATCGTTTCCCTACGTCATCGACAAATTTCAACACTAGCAACCTGCCCCGATGAGAATGTTTTGATAAAACTTGTACAGTGGTACGCTATGCATGAGAACAACACAAGCGTACCGTCTTCGCTAGCCATGTAGTTCATGCTGAATCCGGAAGAAGAATTTGATCCATCGCTGACGAACCTCACGTATACAGCGTTTGTGACGGTGTCGACCACATCAGGGGGGCTGTTGCCACAAACGGTCGCCAGAATGGGACCTTAATTATGGCAAATTGGGAAAGTTTAAAATGCTTTCGCTCTAATGGCTGTCAAAAAGAAATGCAACCGAAAAAAACAGTTTCTGAGCTAAGGAAGACGTCGTATCAAGTAATGTGTGCTTCATCGCTGAAAAGCCTTTGATATAATAGTACTGTGGAGCAAACGTCATCTCAGAAAACACGCATTCTGAAACTGCATCGTTTTCACGAAACAACATGCAACAAATTCCAAACAACCATAAAAAATTGTTCGTGTCCTTGTATTTCACTTTTATCAGAAAGTAATTATTCCATGTCAATGTCAAAAGCTTTTCATGTAGAAAAGCGTATGAGGAAAAGCCGTGTTCATTTCATTGTTCATTGCAGCATTCCAAAAATCTTTGCGGGAAATGATCACACGAGTCTCTTATAAAACACCAGTGAGCGATCTTGTAAACTAGTGATCACACATTATTCGAAGCAAACAATTATTTGAATCAAAAAATTTTTTGAAAAAAAATCTGGCAAATCTTGACACTTCCAGGTTTCAGTGAGAAAGCCTTTATGTGCGCATAATCTTTTAGCATACAACCACGACTACCATTCCAGAACACCTGTCGAATTGTAGGTTCTGAACTCAAGGTAGTCGCCAGTTCCATCTCCGCATGTTCCAGAATCCGAAACAGCCAAGTCCAAGGCATCGAACGTGAAAGACAAGAAATGATAAGCAGGTCCTCTGATCACCCACAAGCAGGAAGTCGATGGGGGGTAGTTTGAAGGGTACTCCGGTGACGCAATAGTACCTCCCACGCCAACCAATGTACCTCCACAAGCAGCTTAGGATAACAAACGGATTTTTATGATTGCGTAATTTTTTTCACATATAAAATTGTAAATTCCGCAATAACAGCCACAAAAGAGTGCGCGCCCTCAAGTAAGTGGAGCGGTTGGTTAGTGCAACTGACCGCGCCTGCGACAGGTAAGGCTTTGAAACAACTTGGTTAGGTATACGGAGTTTGTTGAAGGTTCACAGTTGGAACACTGAATTAGTGTAATTGACTATTTTGAAGCTTTCGGGCAAAAAGTGGCATCACTTTTACTTTGTTTCGCTCTGTTCAAACCGGCTGGCTCGTCACCGAAACAAATGTTGATTTCAAATTATCACGTTTTCGCAACATCGCTGGATTGTCAAAACGCCAACCTATGCTGTAAGTCGCCTTGAATCCAACCGCACTTGCAGCGGGGTCGGACCGGAACCGGACAGTCATCGCACTATCGAGTGACTTGGTCGTCGGCGGCTGACCGCTTCCACAGAACTTGCCCAGAACAGGTCCATTGCCGGTCGTGCCGTCAATCACCATGACGTAATCATCGTCGCAACTGGAGGCAGGTAAAAGAATAGCGAAAACATAATTGCGCGAACGTCACTCTTGACGCGCAGCGCGTCACAACTGCATTGCTTCCACGTGAATTTCAGCGTTTGTTAATAAATGCGCTTTGCAGGGAAATAGCCTTCAATCGTTTAGGCCAAGTCGATCGGAAATGCTGTTATAATTACGCGCGTGGAACGAAGTTTACGGTACAGAATGCCTTAGGAGTTTTTTGTTCATTTTGGTGAAGTTGTATTTATTTTGTAAATTTTCTGCTCCGGAAAGGCCATTACCACAAGACGACTTCCTGCTTATTATGACTGATGCAATATACATTAGATTACAGGCTACAATCTGGTGTACCAAATGGAACAGCAAAATTAAAGCTTAAAAGTTCATTTATCCGGACTGGTCCGGATTGCAGAACCGTCAAACTTTAATTTTTGCTGCTTCCTTTCGGGACACGCGTCATTAACTCGAGTCAACGCCTCGACTTACTGAAACAGACGAACTCAACTGCAAACGTCTCGATGAAGATAAAAAAGTAAAACGCAATCACTTTTTGACGAAAACTGCGCCTACACGGTCATATCGCAAACTAACTTCGGGTGGTTTTCTATGTTGAATTCGGTGAAGTCGAGTTGCACGGACTCCGTTGCCGGACCTCGAATGATCCAGTAGCAGTCAATTCCGTGAGGATAATTCTGTGCAAAAGAAAAAATATTAAAAATACTGCTTTGAACAATTTGTTCGACGAAGCGCTTGCAATTTAAGCGAAGACCTGATGCGGAGTTATGCCGCAGCGACAAAGCGTGTGGCGAACGCAGTGCCAGAATATAACTGAGTTTTTTGCGAGATCTCTAAAGGGATCAACTTTTTTGCATTTTGTGTGATCGACGGCATCTCTTCCTTGATCATCATTTATTGACGGTTGTGTCATAACCAAAGTTGAAACCTTGCAAATGCAACTTTACCTTACCACAAAACATTTTTAAGCACCCGATCGTGTAACACAAATCACGTGATGAGAGTGATTTACGCCGCAATTGCGTGATATTGTTTAAGGTCTTTGCGGAATCCAATGACAATTAAGCACCGAGAATAAATGTCCATAACATAGGGAAAATCATCACTTCATCGCTCAATGTACAGATTGCATAAAAAAAGTTTAATGTCCTCTTGCTCTTTTGCCCATCTGGATAATTTCACTTGAGTTTTGAGCCATTTGATGTCCCGATACATCAATCAGGCATTTGCAACAAACATTAACTTTGTTGCCCGCACATCTACAGCGAAATAATTTCGACGTGGTTTGCCGATCGCACCGACAGGATGAGACAAGTAATGGAAAAACTCAAATGAAGAAGTTTGTCACCAACAGAAATCAAATGAAATGTAAATCTGCAGAACCAAATTGGCTTTGTCATGCTGCATGAGAGCAGTGGAAAATACAATGTACGATATTGCACAGTTTGTTACATAAAAGCTTAAGGAACAGGTGTCATGCAATCAGAAACATATTTTGACAACAGAAACTCAAAAATAAGTCTTTTTATAACATTACTAAATGTGTAAACAAGCAAAAACAAAGCTCATGCAAAAAGCAAGGAACAACCTACGTTTGGATAGTTTGGTGACGTGAAAGTTCCTGACGTCACTTGGTCAGTCAAAGTCAAGAAGCTTCCGCATTCACCTTGCTCAGCGGAGAAGGTCAACCTGCGGATGGTTTGAACTTCGTCAGGATCACTACACCTATTGTTACCAAATCTACATTCTTATGACAACAAAAACAGTGGTGTTTCCGAACAAACAGACCGCCCACAAGACATTCTAAACATCCACACAACAGCATCATACACTGCAGGTCTGCCATCAGCCACTCACTTGAATCCAGTGCTTGATGTTGTTGCGTCAGATTTGAAATGTACTACAAGTCCGTTCGAGCTTGTCATAAGATTTTCAGGAGGGGAGCCGCCACAGTAACGTCCTGATCCGTCTTTGTTTCCTGGTGGAAGAAGAGGAGGCGAATCCCTGTCGCGACCGTTCAGAATCTGCAAAAAATAAACTTTGATTAGTTTGTCAATAAAATGGGCAAATCATTCGTAACAGCAATTTAAACCATTCAGCGTTATTATTCACGAATGAACAGTTTATCGGACTACATTCAGCATGAGCTACGTAATAGGACAGAACTGCACAGGACAAAGATCCTTGAGCAAATAACGTCCGACACCGTACAGTATTGCTTCGTGGTAACATTTTAAAGAGGTAATCAACATGCAATTGCTGAGACAAAGTTCTGTACATTGTATATAGATAATTAATCTAACGATGGTTCGTGCTTTGCAGACCACGAAGAGAATTGCATCTGAGCACATTATTACTAAACAACAGCAGTTGCGAGAAATGTGACATTGAAAAGTCTTTATGCGACACTATTCAAAGCTCATATTTTGTTTTGACTCTTACCTCCAGATAATCTCCAGTATCTTCACCGCAGTCCACCGTGTTTGCGAAACCAAACAGGGAATCGAAAGTTAAGCTGATGTTGCTGCCCAGTGTGGATACAACCTCCCAGTAGCATTCAGTGTTGGGGGGGTAGTCGATGGGCCAGTTGGGGGAGGATATCACTCCCAAGTCAGATATGATCAGTCCACCACAACCTGAAGCACAGAAATTGTGTTTAACTCCATTTTTAATTGAATTTTGCATGTATCACCCACTACAACACACACACTTCTTCAGATCTCGTCTAGACTGCTCCATCACAAAGGATTTTTGAACGACGTACTCTTTCACGTGACCGTGAAAGAATATTATATAAATCTGTGTTGACATCCCGGTGACGCGATTTTTATTCGGACAAGACTAATTCACCATTTTACAGGAAAACTTATTAAACACTCAATACACAAACTGCTTATTCAGAAAATTTCGACAAAAAATCAGTTTAGTGACCAAAGAAACGTGAGTGCGCAGGATTAGGTTCATAATGTTTGAAGTACGTAAATTGCGATAAGTAACGGTAGTGGAGTTCTTTTTTCTTCTACTAACAGTAAATCAAGTCCAGTATGTAGGACATACGCATCACATTAATCGCACAAAACAGCTTTTGCAAATGAGACAAATACGCTGTGCAAATATAAAAATGATTAAATACTTAAATCTTGGCTGAAGATAATAAACAACTAACTATACCAGTAAATCACGCCACATCTGAGTGTATGTTTCCATGATCAAGGTGCTTCGAGATCGTGAAAACGACCACGTTACAAGATTTTACAAAGGTTGTGCCAATTACCGCAACAAAAGGAGAAAAAGAAAAAGTTATAAACATTTGTAACAAACCTTGTTGATAAGTCGCGTTGAACCCTGTGTAGCCCACGCTTTTGTCAGTCACCAACCGAACTGTCAGGTAGTTGCTGAAAGACACCAACGGGTTTGGGGTGCGCTTTCCGCAATACTGGGCGAGCAAGGGTGAAGAAATGCTGGGGCCTGCGTGGCAACCAATTTCGTCGTTGTTAAGAAACTGTTGCAAGCGATGAAGAAAAGCAAGGCAGCGGCTACAGGGAAGTTTCATAGTGAGAAAACCGTGCATACCCAATACAGAGGAAAGCTTACTGAGGTCATTTGATGCATTAGCTAACGGCGGAGTAAAAACTCTTTGCTAACAAACTTTGATTAAAAAAACTAAGGTAATTTTTACGTTCTTACATAGAACTAGCTGCAGAAGCTGGTTATTGAACGACAAACGGCATGTTCCACCTGAAATTAGGATGGTGTTGCACTTACAAACGTGTTAAATAAGAGTAAGTCGGTCGTCTCACAAACCGTTACTTCATGAGGCTATGCGAAAATCACAGATTTTTTACCGTTATAAACAGCCACGTAATCAAAACCACAATCTCCAATTGACTCCATATCCAGGCTCAGAAATTTCAACATCACCCTGAAAACAACGCAAGCATTTCAAGTAGACAATCATCGGACAAAGATGTCCTTCATTTCAAAAAATGCAAGACTTAGTGCTTGGAAGAATTCGGATAACATACTGGCCAAAAGTTTCTGTTGCAAAAGCAAGTCTTCAGGGACTTTCCTAAGAATTCAACAAACAAAACTTTGAGCTACAGCTAGGGATGCAACGATAATAAATTAAGCCTATTAATTTTCATGTCCTTGTGTACGGTGTTCTACGGATTTGATAATGCATATTGTTAATCCGATATATTGTCAATAATATACCTGTGTGTGTCAGTCGACTATTTGCGAGTGTTTACCATAAAAAAACTGCAAATGCTTAGAATCTATTAGCTCTCTCTCGTTTTCTAACAAGCAGTACAATTGTTTGACAGGAATTGTTGTAATTTAATAACTCATAAATCATGTTCATTTTGATCTCAGATCTGGAAGATGCGTGCTGTGTCTACAGTGAAGGAGATCAGCCAGAAGGAGATCCTAAAACTAGGGGCAAAGCTTTGAATGTCGTTTAACATATTAGAATAATAATTGTTAAGACTGATGACAGGCAAAATACGTGGTCATAATGTTAAGACAAGTTTTGACATGCTTCGTTCTTTGACAGAAAGAACACAGAATAATTTTGTTTTCATAAAACACAGGATTTATTTCTGTCTTGTCGTGAGAAGAAGATATCGACTTATTTGCAGCTTCAACAACAAACTGTTCAACAACCACGAAAGCAATTCTCACGTGTGTTCTGGAGCGGCTTCGATGACCCAGACGCAATCAAGGTTGTTGGGGTAGACACCGGGCCAACCGGGGGAGACAAAACTGATGGGGTATATCGCTGCGACCATCTGCTCCGAACCACAAGCGCCTGCCAACAATTTTTTCGAAATTTACTTGAAAGTGCTGCTTAAAAGCTCCTGCAGTGCAGTCTCTGCAGGAAAACGGTCATACTTTTCGCAATAATAAAATCAATCAGCTTATAAAGAACTTGTCTTTGGCCAAGAATGCACATCATGCGTCTGTGGCCAGAATTGCTTTTGGCAACTTGTCCACGAATTGATCTTCCACTCTTGAAACCAGGCACTCAAATTCGTTTTTATATTCAGCAACCATCATCAACAAGTTGGGACTTCTTGAATTGGGAAGTTCGACATTACGTGCATTCATTCGTTATCGCAATCACAGCGCTTCTTTACACCTGCCGTCAATTGTCAAATTTTCCTTACCGGGAGATATCGTGGGTACATTTGTAGGGTTCGGCGGGACCCCTTCGCCAGGCGCCGCAAACCAATTCATGTAAAATCCTTGGCCGTGAATGCCCCAGTCCGAATGGAACCACGTGTACATCGCACCCTGGCAAAAGGATATTACAGTGTTTGTGCAACTGAGACAGAGCAAAGCAAATTCCATCGACATCCAACTCTCACACTCACCTGTGTAGTGGTACGCTGAGGGGGCAGAGCATCGTTCCCGCAGGAGAAAAGTAGCAGGGGGGATTGGGCTGAATCTCCGTCGTATATAGCCAGGTAGTCGTAGACGCACCTGCATGAGCGTAATCGTTGGAAAATCTCCCATAAGCATGATAAAAACGAAAATAAAAAGTGTTTGAACCAAACAGTGAAGAGTGAGAATTTTCGAAACGTCGAATGTGACAGCGAATGGCTGCGGTCACGCATAAGGTACTCGCTTTCTTCTTTGTTCGTATCACATCACGTTCAGCAAGCTAAAAAAGGACCATTCCACCAGATCTAGGTTACGGATTCTTTAACGAGTCAAAATGGAATTTGCAACGCATTTTAAGCACTATTGCTTTGGTCAACGAGTTCTCGTTTCCTAAAGGTCAACAACAGACTAACGCTTCTCTTATGCCTAAATTCATAAACTATACAACATATGGGCAGCAGGAATTTGCATTCCTACGCTCTGCAGGAATGACCACGGTTTTACAAGCATCCTGTGTACAAATGTCTGTTTGCACCGAGCCGAGACATGACCTTCAGTATCGACAGAATCTTAAAATTTTTGTATAGACTGCAAAAACGCAAACCTTGGGGTTAAAAAATGTTTATAGGCACACTAGCATTCTCGGTGAAGAAATATACAGTTCATACACTACAATTTAGGAACATTTTCGCAGTAAGCTAAATATTGAAGGTAGAAAGATGTTCTTTCTCAATTACGTTAACTAGCAGAGAGCCGGTGTACTTAGTGAAAAGGAAGTAGGCTCATAGCTCCTAAGATTAAGTTTTTTGTAATGTTGTCAAGAACATTGAATCCGCGATGCGCCTTGAGTGAATTATTATGTAGTATGTGGTTTCATGAATGAACTCCTTTCTATGGTGAACGTGTAGCAAGCACATGTACCTAAGGAAGTCATAATTAGTGCAAACGTACATTCTACCACTTGATCCAATGCTTCTGTTGCTGCACTTATGCAAGTAACAAATACGTCAAAGGCAACTTTACGGGTAAATTGTTCCAGGAATAAATAGAAAGAACCTTCGTTACGAGGTCACCGGAGGGCACTGACGTTGAAGGTTAAACCGCAGATATCGACCTTCCGTTTGCTTGGAGTTACAAAGGTTACGCAACCATTTTTCGAAAGCAGTGCGCGGAATTTCTCTTCAAAAATAATTGTTATATTAGGTCTAGCACCAATGGGTTTTGAAAGCATCGCAAACTGTCATCTGCAGACGACGGTGCACTAACGATTTTACGCATTTTGCGAAGTTTACGTCGTCACATTTGTGTTCATCCACACACTGCAAGCACGGTTGTGGAGTCGGATCCGGAGTCGAAGGTTTTTGGGTGGAGTCGGAGCCGGATTACTAACAACACTGGGAGTCGGAGTCGGATTTTTTTGTCCGACTCCGGATGTCCAATCGGATCATTTTTTACACACTCCTAAATTTAGAATTTCTGTTGAAATGGTACAATTTCTTTTGAAACTTGTTGAAACAGAGATTTCTTGCTGTGGACCACGATTTCCATTAATTTTGACAGCCAAACTTCATTCCTCTTATGTTAAGGAGTCGGAGTCGGAAATTTTGGAAAGTCGGAGTAGGGAGTCGGAAATTTTGGGAAGTCGGAAATTTTGGAAAGGTCGGAGTCAGAGTTGGGGTCGGAGTTAGATATTTTACCTCCGACTCCGCAATCCTGACTGCAAGTTTCGTCAATGTCACGCAACTACGGTTGTTATCTTGCGCATTGCAGCTAAAGAGCCGTTCAGCGTTTTGATGCAAATTGCAAACCTTTCAACCATAAATACGTTGAAAGTTGCTAAAGTTTGCTTACCACGAAAAGAAAACGGGCTGCTGCAGAATATCCGGGAATAATTTCCCCTTCCCCAAATGAAAAGACACTGAAAGAGCTAACCCATCCACGATTTAAATTGCGAACATCGGTTACGAGTGGTGCAGGACGTTTTAAACCATTTGATACATACCCTTCGCTGGTGGGGGGTTCCAAGTCGAACAGGGAAAACGAGTAGCTGATAAGCTTCCCTGTTGGAGCGTACACATAATAGTAAACATCCAGTTGGTCAGGGTAAAGACCGGGGTACATTGGGGAAGCGATCGCACCGTCGAACTCTCTGTCAACACAGGAGCAATGGAAAAGTTGCACGATATAAGAAAAAATTATATTGCAAGATACCAGGGTGGCCTTTAAAAACCAATCAGCAAAAACCACGTGTGGTTCAATCAATGAGATACTGCCCGAAAGTGTGAAGTTGTAAAGGGTGAACGCACGGATGAAATGGCAGAGACAGAATCCGTGAGGAATCGTACAGAACGCTTTGAGGTAAGGAAGAACCAACAACTTACTGAGATAAACCAGCTATACAATCACACAGGTCAAAATAGGGCTTGATCAATCAACTGAATTTCACTATTGTGCGAGAGTTGCTGCACGCATTCATTACTTCTTCGCATCGATGTTTTCAATAAAACTGAACCTCATCGGCAAGAATCCAAACCGTCTTTCTTAGCTCGCTATTTTAAGGACGGTGTTCAGGAAGTTGACAACAACCCTTGATTGATGTTTATTGCAAAGGTGCGCTGGCATGGTGAAGCTTTTCTCCAACAAAAACCTCAAATCGTTTTTTTTCGTTGTTTGACACGCACATTATGCGCAAACTAGAGCAGCAAACAAATAAATCTTTGTCTGACCTATCTCAGCGCTAAAACTTAATATAGCAAAGCCTGTCAACAGGTTAGCGAGCGTTTCTTACGAAAACAATGCTATTTATTTGTTAATATCAGTTTGGTCTTTTCCAATTTTTATGTTTACCTCTTGTTTAGTATCAGTGTACAGCACTTCCATTCTGGTAAAAATGTTTATCCTTAAACTTGAAAACGGGAACATCTTACAACAAAAAACGTGTGTATCACGTTTTTCCTCAAAGTAAAAAGTTCAGCTTGATGGTTGTACCCTTGCAGCGGACCACAAAATCAGACTTTACTAAAACATCTTCCGATAAAAGTTTAGGTAATAGTACAAATCCAAGTATTTGAAATCATCTTTGGTTCCCATCCTCGCTACTTACGCGTTTAGTCCGTTTCTAAGAAAAGCACAAAAACACGGTGCGATTTGTGCTTGTCAGTTCAGTGAACTGATCATGACCAGGAACCAGTGTCAAAGCAAACGCTGTTTTCGACGGTGAAAGTTGGATCAGTGAAAACGACACAGGCCTGGACCCTACAATCCTATGTACTTACACATGCAAAAACGGTAAACTTGCTTCTTCATCAGACAAAATCTCTTACCCAATCGTCGTGCTGCCATATACGTGTTGATAAGTAGCCTGGAAGCCTCTGCTACTTGTACTGATGTCACTGTGGAAGATGACGTACAAGATGTGACCGCTGACCGTGGTCAGGTTGGCCGGATTTTCCTTTCCACAGATCTGCGCTAGGATGGGACCGTCTGAGGAACCTGTGCCGAAGAAAACGAAACAGCCACTTTTCAGCAGAAATTTATTCAGAAACCAGTTCAGCTACAGCCAAACCCTTGACCAGGATTTTTACTGAACATCCAACTCGCGAGGACTTCATTTACTAATAGAGAAACACAACACCACATTATGAAGCTATAGATTGGTGGTGTTGCGGTCGGAAGTCCAGTGCGCAAAGCTTCACACTGTGGCAGCAAGCAACAGTAGAGATCACTCCATTATTGCTTGTTCGCGCCACTTACAGTACAAATATGTTTTATTATTAGCGAACTTCCTGTTCGTGGTGCATCGCGCATACGACACCGCGCCAAACGAGCAGCCTAAATGGTCATCTTTTTCTTCTTATAAAAATGTAGCCTTCATTCATTCAAAGTACACTACACTTATTTCACAATATCTTTTGAGATTGCATTTCTTGCAAAGGAACATCGAGTCGGGCCTGAGCAACAACAGACGTGCCAAAAGCGAAGTGCTGGTTTACCTTCACGAATTTGAACGTAGTCGAACAAACACGCTGTGTGACTCTCAACATCAAAAGACAAGAAATGAAGAGTGATGCGGTTGCCAGGCGACGATCTAAAAGTGTTGAAAAACTTAATCGATTTCTGATTTCCCATTGAGAAAACTGAGTTTTAACCGGGTACAACAATCACCATATATTAATTGGCTGATGATATTTCCTAAACAAATGTAAACATTCATTCAAACTGTTTGTTACATACAACGTACACATGGCAAGGCAGCATCCATTATAATTCACGTTTGCGTGTAAAGCCACTGATGTGTCAGCGCCATAGTGAAACACACGCGTTTGCTTTTATCCTTTAGTGGTGGCGGATGTGGATTTGATGGTTTTAGCAAACCTGATCGCTCTGAAGCGGTAAAAGATGCCGTTAGTGATTTCGCAAAATGCTTCGTTTTGGGTATATCCCTATTTTGCAGAATATTTCAATGACCTTATCATGCTGATCACCTGATACGAAAATTTTCATTGGCACGGATGAAATAAAAAAAGCACAATACATGCGTCCGCGAGCGCTGAAAAAACGCGAAACTTCTGAAAACCGCGATGAAATGCAATGAGGAAAATGCGCTTTTTTGAAAAAGAAAATTTTCATTGTTTTTAACCGGGAAACGGCCCACAAACTTCAAACAGATGTTGGAATAAAAATATTAGAATTAAAGGTACTTGAGACGTTGCCAAGCAACCAACGAAGCATTTGTGCGCAACAGAACGACACTAAATGAAACGCTTACTTTATCGACCACACGCACTCAGCGTTGTTCGGATATGGGTTGGGATAGTTGGGGGAGTTGAAGTGTCCTTTTTGGGCGGTGAGTTCACCACCGCACCTTGAGCTTGATGCACTATACAAAGCTCTAAAGCCGGTTCGCTGGTAAGTACTCTGCACAGGTGAACATTCTGGTTAGCGCGTTTAAGAATACTGTTTCGGTGGGTTAAAACAGAAACTGCAATCGGCCACTCAATGTCATTTCGTTTGTGTCAATGATTTTTGTTCCTGTCTAATTCAGGAAATCCCCACCTTCGAAACCATCGTCATTGTGAACGCGTTGCTAAATGACGTAATGGGCGGAGGGATTGCTGTTCTACAGTAGACGTCGAATGGCGGGGACGCCAGATTTGCACCGTCTAGAACTTCCACAAAGTCTTCCCTGCAACGCAAACAATAATATTCAACCAGTGTGTGGAAGTACTACCAGGTTGCTTGCTTCATTTTCTTCCAATAAAAAGGTTATTTAGTTCACGTTAGAACTACAGTAGATAAAGAGCGATTCGCATGACTCATCAAAGACTATTAAATTTCAGTGCGAAAAAGCAAAACTCGATTGACTACGAAGAATAAGAACTTTTGAGATGAACCTCTGCTTTTTCTTTATAACGGAGAAATTGGGTCAAATTTTGAAGTCAGGCCAAAAGCTCGAAAAGTTAAGCGACTGGTTTAGTTGCTTTAAAAGGTTTCCCAGTACGTGTGTGGTGCAGAACGTCTGCGAGAGAGTTTCCAAAGCGGACAAAAAATGCATTCATTGAGTTTCCCGGCATCAGTAGACCGCACTTCGCATTCACAAGAGAGTCCTAACAAGGGCGTGGTCAATACGTTTTGGCCATTTTCAGCCGCAGGGGCTGCCAGAGTTGAGAAATACTTCCACTTGCCCATCGGTCTCCCACATCTAGACTTATTGCCTTGCACGGCTGACGAACTCCGTCTACCTTGAAAGAAGCTGTTTGATTTACAGGTGGAACCTTGTCCCACGTTACCACTACAGGCCATAGTGGACCTCGGATTAACAATGGCAAAAGGGTTTTCTAGACTTTCCAAAACTACAGGAATCCTGAACTGCAGTTCTTTCACCGATAGCCGTTTAGCGTCTTGCTCAGAACGAACACGTGTCATTGCGGTAAAGCGCAACAATTTTCGTTTATGTCATAACATCAGGGACGGCGCTGTCATGAGGCGAACTAGGCGGCTGTCTAGAGCGCTGGGCCAATGAGGGTGCCAAAAAGAACAAAATATACAACTGTGTTGTTAAGAAAGTGACGAAGCACACCAAGTAAAAGTGAATGAACATGATGTAAGTTAATGGGACACACGTTCACGCAGTTTATGAGAAGATGGAGGTACGACCATATTTCCAGTTTGCTGCGTAAAGGTTAACATATTTCTCGTTATTTTCAATTTAATGTATACTAGGTATAAGCTATTTCGGAATTTGGTGAAAATTTTATTCATCTAATAAACTTTTCTAATATATAGCAAACGTCCTTGTACATTCTTTAATGCACAGCGTGATCATACGTAGAGTAAGGATATTTGTGTAGGAAGGGTGGGCGCTGGAATGGATTTTTCCTAGGGTGCTGACAAGTCTACCAATGGCGTGCTGTCAGAATCAGTATGGCATGCCTTGCAGTTCACTGCAAAGTTTCAAAGGATATCATCTCTATACTTTTAAATTGTTGTTTTTTTCCCGCTGTTACCGGAGTAGGCTTATGTAGAATCCTTCACTAAATCATGTTTCAGCAATCCAATGTAGTCAAGTTAGGCAGTTTGATGACGTCATCAATTTATCCAACCAGCCGATATTGTGGCTCCAAGTTTTATTGGATTCTAGGCTAGTATACGAGTGTTTGGAACCCTTGATCGACTTTCTAGCATCTCTGGTTCCAAAGTTAGGCTAAAAAATTCCAAATATTTCTGGAATTTGATGAGTAATTATCGGGGATTTCCCTAAAGAATATTCAGTTATTTTGCCATAACTTTTGAACCAGAAACGCTAAAAAGTCAAGCAAACCCTCTGAAGACTCGTATTGCAGCCTAGAATCGAAAAAGACTTTGAGCCACGAAATCGGTTCGATTGGCCGGTTACCAGGGGCGATGAGGTCATCCAAATGTAAAAAAATATGCATATACATCCTCTCATTATGTAAACATAAACAAAAAAACCCGACATCCAAAAGTGAAACAGTTTTTTTTATTGCAAACTACAAGACTTCACGAGTCGTTAGAGGGTTTGAACAGCTCTCTAGCTCATTCTGACAGCGAGTTATAGTCATCTATGGCTCGGGATGTTTTTCTCCTTACGTTAGCATTTGTGGGAGTACTATTTTTCATCAATTTTTTGTTTTTGATCCATAATTTTGCTTCCGTATATGCTACAAAGCCAATTAAGGGCTCTAAAGACTCGAATGATAATCTAGTTTTCACAAAAACTTGAGCCAAATAATTGGCTCATTGGTTCGGCGCCCAGGGTCGGGTAAAATTGGCCGAAAAGACGAAAAACAACCCCACTTGTGACGACCCCCACAGAGAACCTCAAACCCAAAACGAAAATTTTTTTTTCAATTTTAACTAGAAAACTTTCTGAATTCGTAGATGGCCTGAACAGCTCTCTAGCTGAATTAGCTGGCGAGTTATGGCGTTGCAAATTTGGGCGAAAACGTCTTAGCGGTGGTCCTTTTAAAGGACGAACCACCTCAATTTACCACACAGATTCCAGCTGGTACGCACCATGACCAACACGGTGGCGTTCGCGAACGTCAGAGGTTCATTTTGCATGTGGAACTTCGTCGATTGGTACGACACCAGACCGTAACTACCGGCTTATAACAAACTTTTGCTAGACCTTTTGTTTTCGTGAATGTTGTAACGTCTGTTGCTTGTGTAGATGATAAACTTGGTGAATCATGTAATAAATTAGCTGATGAAAAAAGAATCGTCCTTACGCCATATGTACAACGGAAGAGTCTGTTTGGGGGAAGGGATGGACCTTGCGTAAAGAGAATGTATTTTGTTCACGTTTACCAAATATGCAAAAAGGTTGCGCTACGGTTGATTGCACAGGATTACCTCAGCATCAGCGAACATTTCTGTTAGCAATGTGGGGACGCTGAAAATGGATCTTGCCTAGGGCGCTGGGGTGGCTTGCCCCGGCCCTGCATAACACGAGGAAGAACACGTGCTATGTTAGAAATGAGCAAGTGCGTGGGACTGATGTGAAACGTGGGTAGGTTAACGGGTGGAGTTTTACAGGAGAAAAACATACACAGCAGTGTTGAAAAGAACAAACTTACTCACCCACAGGTATACGGCTGATTAGGATTAAAGTACATGTCCATGTGGGTGAACGTCATGGTCACGTGACCGTCAGGTTGAGGGGCCAGCACAGTCCAGGTGCAATTTGTATCTGCGGGGTACTTATCAGGGTAGTTGGGGGAGGTTATGACCCCTTCTTCACCATTCTATAAAAAGTTTGAGAATAAAACAAGAACCGCTTTATAACAGCCTTATGTTTGCAAGCCGTCTTGCAAGTTTGTTTTTCATAGCTAGACACTTTCGAAACGAAGCGTTTTCCAGGTTTTCGTTATTTGTTTTGAAACTCTAATTCAGAATAATGTCTCTACAAAGCCACGAGGATTGGTTGCCGGCTTTTTGGACAAGGCATTGCTTTTCACAGCGAAAGCTGTTTCTGAACGTAAAGTTGAGACGTAAATTGCCAAACGCATCAGCTCCAATAACAACCAGGCACTTATAGTAACAAAACTCTAAATCGCTTTTCATCATAACGGTATCACAACGCACTACATTGTAACAAACTTCAAACATACATACGTCCAATGACTTACTGAAAAGTCTAAAATTTTTGGAATCGACTTTCAGTTGTACTACTTTTTTTTGACTAAAACATAGCAATATTTGCCATCAGAGTTCCACAATTGTGTTTCAGACAGTTTGTGAAAAACACAAATAGCTCATAAGTATCTTGTATATGACAAAAGCATGTTATAATGACTTTGGTACAACATTAAAAGAAAACAACTGTTAGACGTAGGTGAACAGTGACAGTTGATTTTTCGCTGCAAAAGAAACTAACCTCTCCAATTGTCAGCTTTCCACCACAACCGCGGGTGAAAGTCGCTTTGAAACCCTAAAAGAAAGTAAAGCTTTTCAAAAGACAGTAGTTTATTCACCTCCTTTTAATCAACAGCTGGTATCAGTGAAAACATTGTGAACGGTTCGGTGCTAAATTTTGAAAGTCGATTGGTTTCGACAAAGTGAAAAGCACAAGCCTTTCTGTGATTTCTTGACTTCTAATTGCGAATACACCTCACCCAGTTGCGGGATAGCTGCAAAAACGGATCGATAAAACAGATAAATTAAATTGACATTAGCACAGCATGCATTCTAAAGACGTCCAGCAGTGAAACACCATCCTTTCCTAAGCCTGAAATGTCTCGTCTCAAAATCCGCCAGAAACCTGATTTTTTGAAAACCTTCAAAGACGATGGCCACATTCATACTGTGCGCGAGTGTGCACTTACTGTGTGCGTACTGAAAGGATCAGAGTGGAACTGAAAAAGTAGGTTGTGGCCAGTCGTTTGCACCGGATCAGGTACAGAGCTCCCGCATGCTTTCAGAAGCAGCGGAGCCGATGTGTTTGTGCCGTCATAAAGCGCGACAAAATCATACTCGCAAGCTGGTTCCGGTTCAATGTCAAATGCTTCAAACGTCACAATAACGGTGTTTCCTGTTAGAAAAACAACCGATTCAGTCAAAAATCAAAGGCTTTCACAATTTTTTACCAGCGTATAGCCTGTCAATATCATCAGAAACCGGTTTTTGCCTATCATTGTTATATGCGCTGTGAATGAGTGAGTTTACCTCGTACACATCCACGAAAATACATACTGTTTAATTCAAAATCTTTCAAAGGAGGCAGAAATTTGCGCTAAAGCTAAGCTTGGAAGAAGCTTGTCGCAGCTTGTTCGTTTACATACCTTCCCCGACGTCTATGTACCACTCGCAATCTTGCTGAGAATCATAATTTCCAGGATAATTAGGTGACGTAATACTTCCACTGGATGACGTAAACGCTCCGCCACACTGTCCAGGCTGCTCAACATAGTCCGCACTGAATCCTTTACCGTTCACGAGATCGTCTAAACAAAATATTAAAATATGCTTAATAGGTAAAATAAAAAAAATTCATCGTGTGCAATGACCTTACGCAAATACAGTGAAAGTTACTGGGAGTTTTTCCAAAACACAGTGGTGGCGCACATTTCGTGGAAATCGCTTTAAGTGTCTGTGAGTAACCGAAAGGTACAGCTTCACGACACAGCCAGTGGCTCTGTTATAGCGTAGTTACTTAAAGCAACTTATCAAGAGCTCTCTGAAGGCTATAAATCTTTTGATGTCTACGTCTTTTTCATTTCTTTTTCACAAAAGGTAAGCAATTAGCCTTCACCAATATGACGCAGTCAAATTAATTGGCAATTTTTAAAATAGAGAATCGATTTAACGTAACACTAAGCATCCTCAGTCCTAAAATTTGCAAGCAATGCTTACGGGTGAAAAGTTGAAGGGCTAAAACAAGGTCAGAGAAAGCAAGCAAACTCAAGGCTAAAATGAATAAATCAAAACGCAGGCCTCGGAAAGTAACAACTGGAAACAATGCCGTTCTCGAATAATTGCTTTCTCTAAAACTGAAAAGCTAGGCGATTTGACGACAATTACAGAGCAAAAAAACAGCTACGAACAACGCTGCAACAATAAGGTTGACACACTTACTCTATAGGGATGACGTTTAAATGCTAAAACCTCTTTTAATGGTAAACATTGTAGTCGCAAAGATAAATCAACAAACATTTGACCGGGCATGGTAGAGCATACTATACCAAACAACTTGCCTTATCCGTTCTAAAACCGTGGTTCTTAACCATTACAAACACGGCGAGCCTTACGTAGTTTTCCAAGCTTTCGTCGAACCCCATTTTTGCCCAATAATACAGAATATAAGAATAGGTTACTGAAATGCAATCAATCAACAGTTATATGTAATTATACAGCAGTCCCACGCTTTTAGTCACGTTTCAAATGACCTTCGTTGAACTCCTGAAATGGCTCCGTCGAACCCAGGTTAAGAACCACTGGTCTAAAATTCACGACAATACTGTTACATTTCCAGGCCACCACTCTTCAGCAAAACCAACGACGCGCGGATAATCACTACGGCAAAAAAAACAAAAATTGCGTTTCAACCACGTCGTCTAACCTGTTATGAACCGGACGGTCATGAAGGTTGAAGTAGAGGACACGACCATGGGTAGGTTGGGAGGTGACGAGTCAGTGTTACACAGCTGCGCCAATCTGTAGCTTGGGTCAACAGCGAGGCCATTGTAAATTTCAAGGACATCGTAGTCACCTGCACGTGAACTGGTTTGTATGTGACACGATTTCAAAACTTTGGATCAACTCGTCAATTTAATAGCGACGTTCAAAAATCTTCTCGGCCAAAAAAACATTAGCACATGAACACACAGCGGTACAAAGTAAAGGTCTGCTCATGTAACACTGACTGCTTGACAAATGTTTGGGAGAAAGGTGCAGCCATTTGAATAGACTTTTCAGCGTGATAAATAAAGTCCACATTGTTCCTAACCATTTTGTCACCGATTCTATTTACACGTCACAACATTGTTAGGCTGTGTAAAATGATTTGATATTACTTTTTAGAGGTTTTATAAGATGTTTCAACAACCGCCAGCTTAATAAAAAAATTTCCACTCTTATTTACAAGGCAAACGTTTTGCCACTAGCAAACTGCAGTAGCCTGTAAATATAATTTTCCAAAGTAGCTTAACCTCGAGCAAATGAATGGATTATTTTGCGAACTTTATTGCGTGTTTCAAATTTCAAACCTCCTCATAGACAATGTCGACATGCCAACCTTGTGAATACGTCATCCTAAACTTCAAGAAAAGACCAACAAACTTCCAATTTCGCTTGCAATTAAAATTTAATGATGCACACCAGTAAACTCAAATTCAACCATTACACACGGTCTTGCATACAGCTACTACCCCTCCAACATAAGAAATCTTACATTGTGGATGGTGCTCAACATCAAAAACGGTGACAGTCAACTTGACGCTGGTGCCAGGACTTGTCGTGATTTGCCAAATGCACTCCCTCTTGTCGTCGTAGTTGTTGGGGTAGTTTGGACTGGTAATGGTGCCCGATGGTCCAGAAAGCATTTCGCCACATCTAACAAGCGAGACGACACAAAAAGATTTAACGGTGTTGATCCAAGACTGCAAAAACGGAGAAGTTACGCAACTTGGACGCATGTCACGAGGGCAAAAAACGACCTAATTTCTTGTTCAAGAAGAAATTCGATGCACAAGTGATGTTACGAAGCAGAAAACTGAATCATGAGTTATAAGCTGAAAATATATTTGCAACACTATTGCCACAAACAAAATACAATTTTAGGGGTCACCAAGAGTTGTCCTTTTCAGAAACGCAAATTTAATTAAGGAAGGCTCACCCATCGACGGCCCAAATAATTTCGAAACCAGGAGCTTGTATATATGGGTCCGTGTGGAAAACCACAGCAAAGGAATCAGAAGTGGTACGGAACGGACCGGGAGGATTTCCCGTGCAGAACTTGCCGAAGTCTGGGCCGCTGGTAATGTCCGAGCCATCGTAAACCTGTAGAGAGCATAGTTTGTAGATATAAAGACGGGAAATTCGCTGAAAAGGACGTTCTTGTAACAAGAGAGCAAGCACATGTCTACGTAGGGCGAGGCATCAAGAGTAGTTCTTGAATAAAACCACAGCAGTTGCTATAGATTAGGGACGTCAAACTTTTTTCCGAGGGTCACATAAGCTATAACACAACAGTCTGAAGGCCGGACATCGTACATAATGCGATTGTTTCGGGATATGTTACATTCTACCAAATCAAGTTTTTTGTAAACATATTCTTTTTTCATTACTAACAAAATATCTTCGCGGGCCATATAGTTTGGAGACCCCTGCTATAGATTATGGCTTTAAGGTTTTCCGAAGAAGCAGCTGCAATATCACTCAAAAATATTTGGGACTCTTTTTGTTAAGATAACTAGTATCTTTTCAGTCACCTGTTTAGCATCGTCTTTTACCGTGCTTTGTAGCCAGCCCATTTTTTCATGGTTGTTCTAACTCAACAATTTATTACAGTTACACGTTTTGTCGCCTCATAACAATTACGTGAAAGCTGTAATCTGCGCAAATGTTGCTGCTACCACTGACGATTTCAACGTCTATCTCTGTAGACCTGTTTGCAAAAAACAAAATTCCAACTTTTTGCAGAAACCACCAGCAGCGGTACTTTAAATCATATTCACAATTTTGAAACGCTAGTTTTTACAATAATGTTATACATACGCTTTACAAAAACGCTATTTCGTCCGAAAACACTCGTTGGGCGGCGATAGGTCAGTGGTAGAGTGTCCGCCTCTCAACTGGAAGGTTAGGCGTTCGATCCATGGCCACTAAGTGAATCGCCGCAGCGCTCCAAGAGCGTTCACCGCAACCACCCAGGCAAGGGCGTTGGCCTGCAGCCAATGTCGCCACCAAAATCAATTTGAAAGGATCAATTTCTCTTGTTCGGACCATGGAACTATTTGATACGAAAAGAACAAATTCTACAGAAATGCACAATAACCGTTGGCACGTATCAACCTGCACGTAGTCGCATGAACAGTCAACACAAGTCTCCATTGAAAAAAAACTGAATGTGATATTGATCCGGTTTCCGTACGTTCCCTCCACTGTCCAGGTGCAGTCTCTGTTCGGAGGATAATTGGAAGGAAAGTCCAAAGATTGGATTTTGCCGGACGTTTTACTTGAAATTGTCCTCGTGCATTCTAAGAAAATCATAATTTAAAAAATGCCGAATTTCAGAAAAAAAGGTACTTTTATTTGAGGATATCCGCGATAAAACCAGCATAGCACGCTTCACATTTACTTTCAATATACTTAAACGTTAGGCGTTGTAATAATTATGTTTTCATGTCAGGTGCTGCTTTGAGTCTCAAGAGTTGCAATTTTGCGTCAATGCGTTTACAATTTTTCAGTTTAGAATTATCGGTTTGGGTCCTTCCGCGGGCAACATTGAAATTTGACCGCCAGGAGTGGATTTCCAGACAAACTGCTGTTTAGGTACTGGTCGGTATGTGATCGGTTTCGACTTTGTGTGAAAAGCACGAAATATTGGTTAAAACAGAAAAAAAACATAGTTTGAATCTCATGGAGTTCTTGAAAAAGTTTCTTTTGAAAAACGTATTCGCACAATGGTTCAGAATATCTCAAATCGTTTAAAACTGATGCGCTATCGCGAATATGTATCGTTGGAAACAGGAAGTTCCTGAAATATGCTCACAACGGTGATAATCTCCGTCAAACCAATTACGGGCCTGAATAGATCTTTGTATTCGTTCACATAGCAGAAGACAACAGTTTGATCGATCTCACAGATCTTCACCAATGCAACTCATGTTACTTGAAACAGTCAACTGACCAAAATGTTCGATCGCAAGTTTTGTAGAATCGTGGCGCAAATGCGTGTATGAAATAGAAAAATGTCAAGGAAAATTAAATAGAGAAACGTAAACCTTTTAAAACACGGGTAAACAGACAAGTGTGACAAATGCCGCAATCAGATGCACGACTATCATTTCAGAAAGGTGGTAGTTCAACAAAAACACAAGCTCACCAACGTGGTACTGAGCGAGGAATCCCGTGCCAGTAACGTAAGGGTCACTTCTGAATTTCACAAACATTTGGTTGTCGCTGCTCAGGTAAGGAGGGGGCAGCCTGGAGCCGCACTGTCGGCCAAGGGAGGGATAGCCCGTCGTGGGCCCATCGAAAACCTGAAACATATTTTGAAGTCAAAATCGTCAAAGTCAAAGTCAAATTTTCAGTATGAAGTCAAATTCGATCGCTGTCTGTTGACGAAGTGTTTCGTGCACGTGACCTATGGGTCACGTGGTCCGCTCAATAACTTTGAAATGATTGCATTTGTCCCTGCGTGTGAACTGTTACTTCTCACGACTCAGGTCAGGTGTTCAATCATCGAAGCAAATACCAGCAGAAACAGTCAAATACCAAGATGGGTAAATTTTGGTGCTGACGGCAGACAACGTGATCTCAGTCAAACCAGAAATCAAAGGATTTTGGGTTTCAATTTCAAAATGTTGAAAAAATTCAAGCCCCAGTTAATGCTACAATCGAGCAAAAACACATAAAGCCAACTGAGACAAGGAATGAAAAATAGGTTAGAAGAATAATGCAGTTTCTAAGAAGACCTTTTTCCAAACAAACATATGGATTTCAAAGACATAAAGTGGACGTTTCGGTAGACACTATTGCCACCATTAGAATGGTGAAGATTTTACCTGGCCAAAAGTTAGTATAACACTTACACTGTTCAAAATGAATAAAACGTTAAAATTTACGAATAGAACGGAACACTTATCACCTTGTTACTAGTAATTAATCGGTGATTTTTATATTATTATCCATGTATCAAATACTTTCGACACTATGAAGGCATCAGCGCTATTGTGATTCAACTCAAGTATATCTTGGGCGATGCTGGGGCGAGGCAAAGAAGAATCTTTATTCAAAGATTGTTCTACTGACCATCGCACATTGTTCTATTAACGCAGTCGTGACAGTATTGGCAGATTTCATGAAAGTATTTTCAACAACAAATTTTCAACGTCGTTCTGCAGAAAAAATTTCAACAAAAACTAAGAAATGACATGAACCAGTGGCGTAGCCAGCCCAAAATTTTTGGGGTGGGGAATATTTTGACTTTAAGCGAGCAACAGTATCTTGTTTGGGACGCCGCTTCTCAAAGCACAAAATGTCAAGATATGCTAGAAATTTAAGGGGGCTTGTCGCCCCTGCCTACGCCTATGATTTGAACCTTGATCAAAGAAACCGAAGCTTACCTCAACGTAGTCGAACTCACAGTAGCCGTGCGTTTCAATGTCAAACGTAGTGAATGTCAGTCGGATGGCTGAACCTTCCGAAACTTTGATTAACCAGTAGCACTCCGCGTTGACGTCATAAGCGAATGGATAGTTGGGCGACTGGAAGTATCCATCCGCAGCAGTTAGTGTTCCGCCGCACCCTGAACAAGGCGTTCCGAGAACATCAGAAAGTGCAAAATATGCTGGCACGTCATTTTTTGCTATCAAAACCTGCTTCCATTTTGCCATCAGACCTTTACCAGGACTGACGAAAACATTAAAATTTAAATTACGGCTTTTGTTTTTTCAAATTAAACTAATTTTGTCAAGAAATCGGAAATTTTAAAAGTTCCACTAAAAAATTTGCAGACTTAGACTTTGCGTAAGTGATCTTCAAAAACAGCTGAAGTCATTTTCCTTGTGAATTTTTTAATTCCACATACAGTTTTCATTAGCGATTTCTGCCTCTGCATCCTGTAGGTCAGATGTCGGCCAAGGACGTAACAGACACATTATCAGGGATTCAACAAAATGATGAAGCTATACGAGCCAACTTTACAAGCCTGAAATCCCGGACGACTTGATATTTTTAAGACAATTTCGGTGATTTTGCTGTACGATTGACAGTTAAATGGATACTTCGTTGCGCGATCGCTGCTACAAATGCAAAAAATAATTTCGCTGCAAAGCCTTTTTTGTTCAGAGACGAAGAGTCAAAAAAGGGCTGCATTTGGATTAACTATAAACACAACTTGGGAGCAAGCTGGAGCGCATACATCCAGGTGCCCAGTGGGTTTTGCGACACCATGCAGGCTGAAATGCAAATAATTTTACACTACAAAGGACAATCTGTTTCACGTCTGTACATCACGAAAAAAAGAGTAATCGAGCAACCGTACTAAGCCAAAGCTTGTGTGTGTGTGAGAGAGAGTTTACATTGAAATTTCATTACAAAAAACGAATTTAAGTGTAAACTTGAAAATTCAAGAAAAGCAAGTTACAGCCCGGCCGGCAAAAATTAAAACACGTTTGACTCCAAGACATTTTGCAAAAAACTGCTATTTTACCCGTCAAACTTTCGTCATAGACCATCCGAAATCCACGGGCGTTTTCCATCTGATCCGTGTGCATTTTCATATAGAGCTGATTGCTGTGGGTGACGAAGCTGCCGGGAGACCTGCTCCCGCAGTAAGTGCCGATCAAGGCTGAGTCCTCATAGCCTCCGTTTCTATGAGAATGTGACGGTGCAAGTTAATCAGTCGCTTGCTCCAATATGACCATAAATCGATTCAAGCTGTTTGGATCAAAAACAAACTGCCGAGGATGGTTTCAGGTGCGTCGGCGACCAGTGGTTAAGATGGCAAAACTTTTCAACGAGAATGAAAAGTCTCAATCACAACGCTGCGCATATTTCGAGACATGTAAATTAGACTTCATGGACAAATTTAGCAATCAGCGAAAATTCCGGGTTAAAATTGCAACAACGTAGGTCTTCTAACGCAAGCTGAAATCAATTCTTGCGTACTTAAAACGTTTCCGAACTTTTGAGTTCAAAACTTATCAGGAAAACTTCTAGCAAAAACTGCCGTATTAATCAGTTTTTGTGGCTAACGATTGAAAAACCTATTTTGAAGAACACGCTTATTTTGCCTTAATGGTATAGCACGCAGATAAGAGCAGTTTTGAGGAGAGGTTTGATGTTATGAACACGTTTACTAATAAAAAAGGAAACGCTTCAAACTTGACGCTATGTTAAAAATAATAAAGTTACACGCGTTACCGGGACACAAAAATGATTTCGCTCCAAAAAACAGATAGTATTTAGTGGGAATATTGATAAAGAAATTACCGCAATTCCAAGTAGTCATAAATGCAGGTACCCTCAGCATTGCCCCCTTCGAATTGAAAGTCAGTAAAGTTGACCTGAAGTCAGAAAAAGCAGAAAATAAACACGAAGTTTCAACTTTCATTTCCCACATTCGCACACAACGACTTTTGCAAGGGAACGGTCAAAGTAAAAGTTCATACCCTAATTTGTACAGCAGAATCAACGGTGATGAGCCAAACGCAGGTACGCATATCGTAGTAGTTCTCGGGATAGTTCGGTGACATCACAATGCCCTGATTGTCCGTCAAACGCTTGCCGCAAGCTGGTTGTTAGAAAACAAAAACAGTAATTAGTTCAAACAAATTGTGTCAGCAAGTTCATTGGTGACGCGTGAGCTGAACAGTTTCTACTGAAATGAATTAGAACTTCAAAACAAAACAAATGTGGGAACCGGGGGGACATGGTGATGAGGGTCAAACACCTGTAACACTTCTCAATTTTTGATATTTTCGTTTGCCAAAAGAATATTTGCGAGTGACACCGCAGCGGTGAAGACAGCGCTTTCACGAAACACCCCAGACTTACCACGTGTTACGATTTGAAAACGGTGTCACCGAAATAACAAGTCAGTGTCAAGGTTTCGCGGTGCAACTGCACTGCAAAACCTTTCAACAAATAGGTCTGGACATCGTGAAATTACAAGTGTCATGAAACTACATCATGAAATTACAAATGTAGGCGGAATTACGTGACACGTTACCGCACCATACCATTTAGGTTACGCAAAGCATACCAGTGCTGGAATTTATAGTGGAATATGCGGCGGCGAATCCATCTCCATTGATGTTGTCGTTCGCAGCAAAGAGCAACGTCATGTGGTTGGCGCTCGTCACAGTATCGGGCGGCATAACTGTACCGCAAAACCTTTCAACACAGGTTTGGTAAGCTAAGCGAATACGAACACCCTTGCTTTTCACACGCTTGGTTGCACAATACGAGCGGGAAATTAACCATCACTGCGGCCATAAATACCGACGATGGGCTGCATGTTCGACTCGTTTAATTTCGCTCGAATGAAATACTGCACGACGCTGTCAAGAGCTTTTAAGCGGCGCTATGCTGAATGTTTTGTAAGATTGGCTTTACTAAATACACTGCACAACACGCTTGGTGCACACGTTTATTCACAGATGGCATCGAAAAGTGTGTGCATCGAAATAACCAAAAACAAAAACAGGTATTTCAGCTGAAATTTTGCGAAAAGCAAATCCCATAAAAAAAGAGCCTTCGCAGTTAAGTAATTCAGTTAAGCGACCTGCAGAACTATATGTGCCACTTCGCAAGGCCAACCATCACAAAACTGGACATTCGACTTTCTCAAGCTTTTCCTAATTGCTTTGAATTGACATAGGGGTGATTGCTTGCGCATACTACAGATTGAATCACCTGCCGATTGAAGGGTCGCTGGTTGTGGGGCCATCGAAAAGTTCAACGTAATCTACGCAAGATCCGTCGTCTCTCGCCGGCTCCATCGCAAATGACAGGAAATGAAAATTGATGATGAAAGCGGGGTCGACGCTGATGTAGTAGGTGCAGTTTGACCCGTGGGGGTACGGACTCGGGTGACCGGGACTCTGGATTGATCCGAAGGGATCGACGTAGACCCCTCCGCACCCTGGAGCAGTGACAAACAAGCAAGACGAGTGAAATGCGAAAAAATGGTAAAATTTTCAAATCACGCTGTGCTGCAGAAAAAAAACGAGAAATTTACGTTCCTGTTTGAAAATAATGATGACCGTTCTCGCTAAACTTGGTTTCGTAGCACAGATTTGTTGCTATAGCAACAAGAGATACTATGGCAATCACAGATCGGAAAAACTGCTGCGAAGATCTATCAACTGACGTCAGCTACAATGAGGGACGTTTTGCATCAGTGGAAACGCGTTGAAAAAACTCACCGGTGTATTCCGATGTATACGAAGCCTTAAACCCACCGCCTCCATAGTTATCGTCAGAGTGGAAATGAACCCACATGTAATTCTGGGACGACATGACCGGCGTGAGAAAGCTGTCGCCGCAAATTCGGGCCAGGAGTGGCGAGTCTGAGGACGAACCGTCCCGTACCTGGGGACAAAAATGTGAGGGAAGAAATAAAACGTTTGCAACGTCTGCTTGAAATGGGATACGCTAAAAGTTCGCTGAGAAGAAGCAGCAGTTTTTATTTCTGTCGCTGAGCAACTTTTGACAGCGTTTCAACAGACTTCGCTTAGCTATGGTGTGAACACAACCGTCGGAACAGTAATATCTGCTACACCACAGATAGCCCACGCCCCAGGGTAATAGCAAACTCCTTGAAACATGACAATAAAAACTAATGAATCATTATGAACATTTCCAACATTTTCACTATAATCCGGATCAACATTATCATCACTTGTTTTGATTCTCCCATTGAATACACAGCCGCTCACCGAAGCTTAAAAGTAAATGCGAATGCGATTCAATTGTGAAGCAAAAAATCATAATGCGGTGATTTTCGGAATTCTATTGGGTCCACATCAGCCCCACATTGTCCAACAAAAACTGGTTACAAACCAAGAAAATGTTTAAACTTTTAAGCAAGCTTACCTCCAAGTAGTCGTATTTACAATCGCCATGGCGTTCTATATCCAAGTCCGTAAACATCAACGTGTTCACGTGACCAGGTTCTTGACGAATCAGGTAGTAGCAATCTTTGTCGTCCGGATATCTGTCAGGGTAGTAGGGAGACTGGATCGTTCCACTTTCATCTGCGCAGGGAAAAATGACAGTGTAAAGCAGCAAACGTAAAGAATAATTCTTGCGCCTTGCTTGTGTTGCGGTCCCTTAGAGATTTGAATTCAAGACTAGAACGCTAAATTACACACTATAGTATCAAGAAACAATAAAGCTCACCCGTTGAGAAGATCATTCGGCGTCGTTACAAGACTGACAACCATTAGCAAGGACATTCAACCGTTTACCAATTTCGCAAGTTGAATGCTTGCCGAAATGACTCTATTACCACTTAATTGCGATACGCCCATGTAGGTGCTATTTTTGGCGCGCTTTCCATTCGTGGTGTCTCACGCTCGGGTGGTTCATGTGATGTTGCGCATGACCGTCACATCCCCCCACCACGTTTAATTTCAAGATTTCCTATCCTGAGCAAATGCGTAAGGATCTCGATTTCGTTTTGTGAATGTTGCTTACGGAATTGCCCCCACACAACAATGGGGCATGCGGAGTGTTCGTGGTCTATCACACTCTGGTGGTTCATGTGACGTCGCGTCACACTTGTTGATTTTCACAGTTCAGTAAGCATGCATCCATGTTCGAAATCATAAAATAGCCCTTTGCAGTATGAACAATCACCAGCACTTTGTACCACTGGCCCGAGAACATCGTCAAATATGACCGCAAGGTGGAGCTTTTGAGCTGTAAACATTGAATTTCCGCTAGCAATAGGCTAGCCTCAGTTTTCAGATACTCAGTTAGCAGTCCTTTGGCACAGAATCGTCGCTAATTTCAAAATCAAAGCTTTTTCGCGCAACTTCCGGCATGGATGCCTAGGCGCCATCCGTTTACACTTTAAACGCACAAGATCAAAATGCGATCGCATTTCCTTGTCACCTTAACATGATTTCTGGTTAAAAAGAACTAAAACTAAGCACATGAAACTGTTGGAAGATTAAAATATGTTTGCTTAGCATGGATCACATCACGAAACCCATCACGTGGCATAGTGACAACGAAAATTGGACGAACGTGAAATGATGTAAAACTAGTGACGATTAACGTGTGCGCGACTACAAGTTCCACTTCAACACGAATGTCTACATCAACCGTGGTTTATTTTGTCAAAGCAACAAATAAACAAGCAAATATTGCTTTTGCCAGATTTCGTAGCATTTATTAGCAGTAGTGCGAACAACACTGAGATTTTGTTTTTTATTCCAAGGTAATAAAAAGTTCAATCCTACGGCAGACGGCAGTCACGTTGCTATCGCCTACCCGAAACATCTACACCATGGTTACATAAGGAATTTTAGCAGACTTCATAAAACGTCGCTTTTGCTAAGTTTTGTGGTATTTATACCGGCGGTGTTACAGGTTACAGCAAACAAATTTCAAAAGTCGCTGTTTCATCGATACTAACAACAGTAACACAGGTCGAGTTGGTCGAACATTAGCCCACAACCATCTTTGCTCCTCCGATCATTCAGGAACTAACTCAAAAGTTAAACCCACCTGTATAGGTTCCACCACAAGCCACAGTATAAGTTGCGCGGAAACCGCTCCCTGACTGAGTCACATCGGATTTAAACTTCAACCAAAGGTCGTTTCTGCTTGACGTAATCGGTGGGGGGAGAGTCTGGCCGCAGAAAGTTCCAACAAGGGGCGCTGCTTCATCGGGGCCATTCCGTACCTCCAACAAAGGACGATGAAGATTTAAGGAAAATGAAGATTATTTCGAAAAACACCTTTTTACTTAATTCAGGCAGAAAAAGTCGAAATAATAGTGAATTAATTGCATCGGTTTCACGTTACTGGTACACAGTGCATTTTTCAGCTTGCAAGTCGTCACATCAACAAAAGTGACAACTCTCCCCTTAATATGTCAATACTACTGAAAAACGTGGCTTTGCTTGCAAAAATGGCTAATGTGGTTTTGTGGGTAGAGGCAGGTAATGAGGTAGGCAATTGCAAAGTTTCACAATACTGTTTTACAATACAAACAGCATTGTGAAGTTTCACAATGCAAAATGAACTATTTCACAATGGAGAATGAAAAACATAAAGCAGCCTGCTCGCAAAATAAGCATCAGACGAATATTTGCGCGGCTGTCACGATCCCACCGCCACAAGCTGTGCAATCATTATGGCGCAAAAAAACGCACGACTCTGCGTAAATGTTGGTCACAGGGAGGTAGGGCCCGCGGTAATAAAAGTTTAATGAGCGGAGGTGAAAAAGTAAATTGAGCAAACAATACGAAAGCGATAGGTAACGGGTGGTACCTTTTTCCACGTAACATGTTCTGTGCAAATTCATGAGGCCATTAAAACGATGAGAGCCCTTTGTAAGCCGGCAAAAAGTGCAATAAACTTATGTAACTTGTTTAGAACTTGGCAGTTCAGTTTATTTTTGTATCCCGACCAAGCACATAATACTTCATCAGGAATACAGGGACAGGAAGCGACGGCCGTACCTGTCATTTAAGTCACTGCCCCCACAGCATGTTGTCAACAAGGCGGATCAAATCAAAAAGGAAGCGATTTTACAGTCTCGCGAGCATTTTTCAAAGAAAACGCCCAGCCACCTGTCGCTACACTTCAGTGACAGATACTGTCAGCATTTCTGGTCACAGCCACGTTGTTTAAAAAATGCCATCCCTTAATGCGCCAAGGCATGTTTGAGGTTGGCATATGAGTCGCTGTCCGTTGCGATAAGCGGTTCAATGACAAGTTTTTTTGACAGCGAAAAAACGTTTCATACGCGTATTCAACAAATCGGCCATGTTTGCGCACTTTGCAGTTTGCGCGCGTGTCGCGACTCTGTGTTGCCGATCTTTCGAAATTTCGATCTTCTGCAACAGCTCATCGATTGCGATGGAAAGGAGTTTGCTTCACTCGGGCCCAGCAAGGCTAAGATCGGCGAAAACCCAGATATGGCGTTGTCCTGATTTACGCCGAACGCAGAACTTACCTCGACGAAATCCGCAACGCACTGGTTGTGGTCCTCAATGTCCATGTCTGTGAATGTGAGAAGGATCTGACCACTGGCGCGGAGGTGGATTTGCCAAAAGCATTCCTGCAAACACCGCCATTAGACCTGATGCTGCTTTTGTTTGAAAAATCCACGTGCAATAAAGACTAGTTTGTTTATCATTTTTTTGGACACTACAGAATACAGAGACAACGAAATGTGTGCGCAACGTTGCATTGGGAATATCATTTTTTTAACATACGGTGGAAACAAAACAGGTATTTTTTAAATGTGTGTTAAGCGAAAACGAAGACTCAGCCTGGTGACTCTATGTATACAACAAAGAGTTGCAAGTAAAGTTGTGGCATTCCACTTCGTTCAGAAGGTGTTGTGGAAAGCGCTACACGGTTTATCGTCAAAGCTGTCGTCTCACAAATTAACAAACTTGGAACCAAGTGAACTCCTCAATGAATTACTTAATCGGTTTTGGGTTACTGAGGCACATGTTTTATACAGCGGGTTGGTGCTCACCTGAACGTACACTTTTTCGTCAAGCACCAATTATGTTTTCCGACAACAATAAAACATGCCTGCGTAAATGGACTATGGATTGCACCAGAATCCTAAATCACTTCAGTAAAACGACCCTCTACAGGCTACAGTTTATAATAAAGCCAAGTCAGACAAAATAGGACCAACAGGTATTTAATGAGACGTCATTCGAACAGTTAAATGCTTGTAAAAATTCCATTAAAGGTACAAAGTACAGTCATACGTTCATCGATAACCTCTTTACGAGCAGATAACGACAGATACGTAGAATTAGATTTCAATCAGAGCCTCATGACGCACGGTCATCGAACGATTGGATCTGTGCAAAACCCAGTCAAAGCCACGTTACTGCAAACGAGTGATGCACACGGAAAGAAAATACCTGGTTGTTCTCGTAGGGATTCGGCCAGTTGGGAGAAATAATGACGCCGTCGTCATCCTCGAAGTAGCCCCCACAGCCATTGATGCCCACTGCAGACAACATACACTTCCATCAGTAAAACATCACCTGCAGTGATCTGTGAGCTAGCGACTTTACATCAGAATGTTACAAAAAATATTTGGATGCCTATACTAAAAATGATAATTTTACAGATTTCTCATCATGCACCCTAATGAAACCGAGGATTCGCTTGAGATATAGTGAAAAAAAATAAAAAAATTGCATCTGTAAGACAATTCTAGATGTTTTGACGCGTTGCCAGTACCTGGCTGACTAGTCCAAGTTATGTGAAATCCTGTGTCGCTATTGTATGGCCCTGTGTGGAAATGGATCCATGCGGCTGGTGCTGTAGTTAGGAGTGGAGGGGGAGAGATTGAGCTGCAATAGCGGGCAAGAACCGGATCCACCTCCAGCAACCCGTTGCGAATCTGCACAAAGTTTGTTCATATAACGTCAATGGTCATGTTCAATTTGCCTCACTAGCCATAGCAGCCTCGACGAAGACATCAGCCCAAACACACATCAAAAGTAATCATCAAAACACGTCAAGATAACAAATTTGCTAAAAGCGTTCCTTAAGTGGCGACACAAGTAAGTGTCATTTTTGAAGTTTATCTTCTCCACATTCTTGCGTTACCAAATCGTGCGTCCTAATTTTTTCTAGTTCTTCTAAAAATAAAGAAAATCTGTTAGGATAAATGACGTCAATAGACCGCTATTATGACGTACACAGCAAAAATCGGGTTCACCAAAGCGGAATTTTTTTCAAATTTGTTTTACCAACTTTTCAATTTAGCAAAAAAACTTATGTTTGCATCTCGGGCAGGTGTCTCAAACTCAAATTGCTCCGAGGGCCAAATTACGACTTGTAAAGTAACTCGAGCGCCGCGTAATGACACTGACGCAACAAGGGCCTTTGCCTGAACGTTACTTGAAACATCTTTTACATCTTATTTCCAGCGAAAGGTATCATCAGTTACAGGCAAATCATGTCTTGCCGTCTCTACGTTGGTTTAAAAGGAACTTGTTCACTCGCTGGCCTTAAACACCTGTGAATAAACTAACTAACTTATGTTAATGATTTCATCATTCCCTAGAATGCACCGCGGGCCGCACTCGTCGCGTGTTTGAGACTCATGATCAAGGGTATTTTCGAGCTTGTGAATCTTTGACAGGTTCTATTTGTTAAATAAGCTTTTCGGATATCGATGTGTTGTCAACAATGACTTATTCGCACAGTAAGAATGGCTCCGGTCTTGTGTGCCGTCTGTGGGCAGTCTAGCTGAACTTGAAAGACAGGTCAAACTTTTGCAAAAAAATTACGTTTTTGCACCGCCACTTCAGCGACACTTTAAAGCTGACAAAACTAAAATTTTTGCGTTTCGTTTTGTTTCGCAGAAATACCAAGCTATTCGGATTTGGAAAAAATAGTCTACTGCGCACAGCGCTGTAACAGCCTTTGCACCAATAGCAGATAGGACAAGCATGCAAAAAGTGTCAAGTCCAAAACCACTCCATTGCACTCGCTTGTTACGAAACCACGTGTTACAAAAGGCAGCTAAGATATACAGAGCGCAATAAAAGAACAAAAAGAGGTATTTCACAGCTCAGATAATCTCATCGTAAAATAGTGAGTTGACAACCTTAGCAAAATATCAGTCGTGGTCAGCGTAATAATCCGAAAAGCGAAAATTCACCTCCAAATAATCAAACGTGCAGTTTGAGTGGACTTCGATGGCAATAGTTCCGAAAAGGAACTGTATGACGTTGCCAGGGGCCACCTGTATGGTCCAATAACAATCCCGGTTGATTGGGTAATTCCCAGGATAACCAGGAGACGTGATGTCACCGTAGGTTCGACCAGTGATGGCCTCCCCACAATCTAAAAAATACCGATTAATCAAATCTTGTTTTTAAAAAACAACTGTTTTAAGCGCAATGTTAAATTCGACCAATTCTTATAACAAAAGAAACAAACAATCAAAAATACGTTTACTGACGATTACCGCCATGTATGACTACAGTTGACGCCAAATAACCACATCGCTCGGGCAGACGCGTGCAAACTGCTGTTCAACTCCTATATTGAATGCATTCACATAATTGTATGCGCGAACATGCAATTGCGTGCCATTCGAAAAGTTTCAATGCCAGCCAAGGGAGGTGAAGAATATTTCGTGGGCACTGCTTCCTTACATCTACCATACTATTATCTCACCAACAACCATCACTTGTATCAACTTAAAAAATAGAAAATGTGCTAATATAGCGATGTAGGCACGTCAATCACCTGGAATGTCGGTTTGCCACACCGCTTGAAACCCTCTGCCAGAATTCTGAGCATTTGAAAAGAAAAAAAAATACAGGGTGTTGTGAGTAGAGACGAGGGGGTCTCCTGGCACTGTGGTCCCGCAGTATTTGCCTGCGCAAAACATTCCTGCATGAAGCACCTCGTAAAATCAGGTGACGCAGACAGAATGGCCGAGTCGAAACTGAGAGAATAGATAACACTCCAGTGTTACGTGTGTTGAGGCCAATAACGGCTACGAAAATTCAATCCGAAGCAATTCAGTCAAAACTGCCTGTTAAGGGTGATTTTCGGTACTCGGATCAACACAGTGTCAATCCACTACCTGCAGGTAAAACGCTGAATTAACGAAAACTATTTTCTGCTTCAATTTAGGCAAATAATTAAATGATTATACTTCTTAGTTAAAGTTTTATAACATTATGGTAAAAACGTGTACGTTGACTTGATAAAACCGCCTTGGCAGTCACTTTGGGTTTCTGTTTAGTCTGGGATTATTTCCGTTATATCATAAAGAGAAACATAAAAACGACGAGGCATTCACAATTCATAAAAGAGAAAATCTCACCAATCTGGTGCGCAGAGGCCGACGAACCATCGTGTATTTGAAGATAGTCATTGGCGCAGTCAGTGCTCGTTTCGATGTCAAACACCGGGAATGTGACTTTGATGATCTGTTGCCGGAATATCGGAAAAGAAAAAGGGACGATTTGCGCGACACCGTCACAATTCAAACCACGCATTGCAACTAATCACATTCGTCGACAAGAAGTTTTGATTAAATTACGAAAGATATTCGAGCTGGCGACAAATCTTTCACAAACTTTAAAAGTAAAGTCCAATTCAATATTTTTAATCAACAACCAAAAAAACAGGCAATTACGTTTTCACGTTTTCCGTAAAAAGCTCGTGGCCAGTTGGTTGCGCACAGCGTGAGGAGAAACAAATCGCAAAACACGCTCAACAGTACCTAATAGTTGCTATATTTTCATCTGATCAGGTTTTGTAATGTGATTAATGACAAGTTACGAAGAACGTTGCCATGCTAACTCCAGCCTTCGCCAACTTGTCAATCATTTGAACAACAATAACTCAGTCCAATCGATCGTTGCTCAGTTATCAAAAACTATTAATTGATTTTCGATTCGAATAAGTCGATATTGAACTTCACGTCGACCGACGATCAAAGATACAAAAAACAAAGACTTGTGAAGTTCGAGCGAAATTGTGCAGGATCAGCAAGTTTTACTTGGGATCCCGAACTTTTGTCAGGGTGATTTGCATCTGAATTTACGCAAAAAATTGTTCGTTAGTTTTGGTGAATCTATGTGGTTTGCGGATGAGATAATTGCAATTGTTCTGAATTTCATTCTTTTACGATCATCCTACCAGCAGTATAAAAATGCTTTTCGATTAATTATCTTTAAAAAGCGAGCTTCTCACAGAACTTCCACCTCCATGCAGCGCTTCAGCGGGGCGCGGCCTCACCAAGATAAGACCAAATCGCATCAAGCATTGAAAAATTAGTCTCTTTCGTATCAAATAGACTTTCGTCATACCTCCTCACCTAACTCCTATCGTAAAAAAAGTTTCCTTAGGTGCACTTTTAGATGCGACGTCGAGTCGAAAAGGGCGTCGTAATCGAAGAAAATTACACGACTTTATATCTACGTTTCAACGTAATGACAAAATTTTCACATTAAATGATAAAAATGTTACTCGATTTTGAGAACATTTCAAAACAGTGCTTTCCAGAGAACAAAACCCAGAAAAATCGCCGACACCTGACGCTTTGCGTGAAGGAAAAGCGGACTATAAGTCAAGAACATCACATCAATGGAAATGTGTTTTACCTTCCCGGCAGTAACTTGTATGACCCAGGCACAGCTCTGGCCGTCCGGATAGTTTTGTCCAGGCACAGCAGGAAAGCTGAACGCGCCCGAGTCTTGATGGTAAGAGGCCCCGCAACCTGCAAAAGGCATCACGACTTACCCAACATGGGGCATGCATGCAACGTCTTTACAGTCAACTGAAGCTTTCAAAGCTACAAGAAGCGAGAAATCTTAAGCAACACGCACGTACCAGAAGCTTGGATTTCGCAATTCGTGCCAGTGAAGCCACTGGCGCAATTGCACTGATAACCATTGACGCCGTCGACGCAAGTCCCTCCCGACTGGCAGGGGGAGCTGGCGCATTCGTCGATATTTACGTCGCAGTTCGTTCCGGTCCACCCGGGGTCGCACGTGCATACCGGTACGCCGTTCGCGTTGTTCTTAACATCGATGAAATTTATTGAATAAAATACGGACGCAAGACTTGGAAATACAACATCCACTTGCTCACGATATGCTGTCATTTTGTCACACCGCGCGTTTCTTGAAATTGAACATGACTGCACTTTAGGCTTAGACTACCAATATGCGCATCATCAAAGTGGAAATGCGCAAAATAATGAGATCGACATTTTAAAGAAACTGCGGGCTGCACACTGCATGCATTTGCATCCAAAAACTACCTGAAAGTGAAGAAAACCTAGTTTGGGGTTAAGCGGCCGAACAAACGAAAGACTAACTAACATTAACACACTGTGGTTCGATCATAAATAACAATGATGCTTCAGAAACCGCCGCACAGGAATAGTTTGAAATCACTCTCTTCGCAGCAGTTACGCATGTTGTGTAGGTACACACACAAAATAGTTGCTACCAAGCACTGGCCATTGACGCAAGATCCTGGGCAGTCGAGAGAAACGCATCCGTTGTCTCCGATGCCGTTTCCGGTATATCCGTCCGGGCAGGTGCACGTGACAGATGTCGGACCCACAGCTGGCAACGCAAACAAACAGCCGCCATTGGAATTTAGGACAAAAAATAAGCAAAAAGGAAACGATCTGTTTGCCAACTCGTTTAGTTTAGCGACTGTTGTTGAGTAAATACATTTTTGTTAGTCCTGCACCGTGAACTCAATGATTGAGAAAGAAAAAATTCCTACCTGTTGCTTATGCTAATAGCTGCAAACTAAAACTTTAATCACAAGCTGGCAAGCGCTTTTGACCTTTGACCTGCTGCGGAGAAATCATATTGTTTTTTTGCCATCAGATTCATATCTTGAGCCGAAAATTTTGTTGCAACCGAAAGAAAATTATATGGTTTTGTGACAATCTAATGACAATACCATTTACATATTAAACAGTGAAATTGTTACTCGGGTTTGAGAATATTTCCAATCAGTACTTTTGAGAAACCAAACTTAGAAAAATCACCAACACCTTCCTGACGCTTTGCGTAAAATAAAAAACTACAATTTGCATGCTATTTACAGCTTAGTTGATTTTCGTGTGACGGTACAAGGTTTGAAGATTTCACATGAGATGAGAAACTTTTTTACCAGGGTTAAAACTGCAAGTTGCCAACGAGCTGCATCCACCATTGTTAACAGTGCAAGGGTCTTGTGGTGAGCAAACTTTGCCATCCCCAGTGTATCCTGAAAAATAATGTCATTCAATGAGAAACGTTCTCTCTTGTCTTTCGTGTTCAAAAATATATATAAGTCAAGTGCTGAGAACCAAATTTGTCAAAATGTCGGTTGGCATTCACGATTTGTTTTTTTAACATGATTCCTAAATAAAAATCTCCATCCGTGTTTGTGACGTAATTGTGCTGAAGATTTTTGTATTTATCGCTGAATTGGCCAGTGACAATCTTGTGCGACATTCGGTATAAAATTTATTTTAGTGACAGAACTTTGGTTATGGCTGACCAAACTCGTATTAGTGCAAAATTACCTTCCTACGTTCACTTCAGTTTGTTCGGTGAAACATCGTGATATTCGCCACAAAAAGGAAATGCATGAATACAAATGTTACAAACGCAAAACTGCCACATTTCAATGCAGCCGAGATATTATTTCTGAGCTTCAGCTGCAACCTGCAAGCATTAGTCCGCTAAACATTGCTCAAGTCTACCGGCTGGGCACGATCCACAGTAATATGATCCTGGTGTATTGTGACAGATCACTGGGGGGGACACAGAGCAGCCGCCGTTGTTTGTTGCGCACTCGTCGATGTCAGTGCAGGCCCAGCCGTCCCCGACGTAACCTGAAAAAAAATTGTTAAAGAACGAATAACAGAATAAGAGCGGCCGAATTTTTAAGCGAAACACTGAAAACCATAGGGCGACTGTGACTGTGGTAGCTACCGTCAGGGCAAGGTCCACAGGTGTATGAACCGGGATTGTTATAGCACGGGACCTCCGGATTCTTCGAGCAAGGCTTTTCCAGGCATTCATTGACGTCTTGTGTGCATGCGGGTTCGCTGCTCGATGCTGCTTCCCAACCCGGCTGTACAGAAACGCACTCTCTGATTAGGTTTGGCTATTTGGGGAACAAAAATGAAAGCGAATGTCAATCGTAAACGAAACCTACGAAAGATTTGAAAAACACAGCGTAAAAAAGTTTAATTGACGGACTGCCAAAAAAATAACAATAAAATTCAAGTTCATTTCGATGCATGTTGCTCTGTCACTTAACACATCTATGTTCTTCATAAAGGTAGAAGGAATTCAAGTTTAAAAGTAATTAAAAACAGACTAGGAAGAACAAGGAAAGACTTGATTGCTTCCGAAGCGAAGCGACATTCCATCTGCAAATCAGCTCCTTGTATCGAATTGCTTTCGCTGCATGAAGCAAATGCAACTTGGCAGAAGGTCCCATCGAAACGAAGAGAGTTTTAATACCAATATATAAAAAAAAACGTTTACCTCGCAAATGCACGAGTATTTCGGAGTATTCGGATCATCACGATTGTTGTCGACACAAACGCCGTGTACGCATTTAGTGTTGTCGTCACTACAGTCGTCATACTGTGACGAGCAAAACGGACCAAAGAAGTCAGGAGGACAATCGCACCTGTAGAGTACATGATGTTTTTCATTATTTTCTTTAGTTTGAGGCTTAAGATACACAACCAGAAAAGACCGCTCTCCATTATAGTAAGCGCATCGGTTTGCCGTTGCCAGGTTATGACTCTGGGTGAGCTCACAATGGAAGGCATTTGTGAAGAGCTTGGTGGTATACGACAGAGATCTTTATCTGGATTCGAACGACGAATACTCCCTTGCTGTTACGGCAAATTTCCCTTTAGTTTCAAATTGTTTCGCTCCGTTCGCGCATAAGTGCAGCCTTTGTTTGATCCCTAAAGCACACTGCGCTTGATTTGATTGCTGTCCCTCGTTTCTGGCCGTGTGTGGCGGTCAATCAGGAAGTGAGTGGTTTCATTGCTGGCGTGAATACTTCGATTTAACCGACGCCGACGAAGAAGTAATTTAGTGTTTTTCCGCTCGCAGGCGTGGACTGTTTCTGGTTGACAACGAGGGTTGTAACACTGATTCGTGTGCAGCATCTTGGGCGACGAGGGCCGCGCTGCTTCGTGTCAAAAGTTTCTTATATTTTCAAACGTTTGGGCAGTGAAGTCGGGTTGAACAAAGTTCAGCTACAACTAATGTTACTTGCTGTAGCACTTGCTTCACCACACAGTGAAGTGCTAACTCAGCACTGCAATACAAATCTACACCACCGTTTCGTAAGTTTAAATTTTCCAGCATATTAGTGCTATACGTGTTCCTAGATGCGTACTGCACTCAGCGTTTGCAGTTTTTCTCGGAGAATTGAAACTAAGTGTCAAAAAGGGAGGTCATTCACTGATGATTACCTGAATCTTCAAACTACATCGAAGAAGTTAACTTCAACTGCCCAGTTCATGACAATTAGCGGGTAGAGCAGAGTTATCCACCAAAAACTATAATTCAGCTTCTGCTCAACTGTTTGGAGATATGTTTTCGAGTTCGTTTTCAATTTCAACAATTGGCGGAAGAGCGTTTTGGTGAAAATACGTCGAATATCCTACATAAAATGGCAATGCTATATAGAAATACCACTCAACTTTCAACACTTTTTAAAAATTTCAGGCACAAGAAAAAAGTAAACCTGTGGTGTCAATCACCAAGAGTACCGTTTTGCTTAGTTTGCATAAGACTTGCTATGATTGCAAAAATACACAAACTTTTCAAAGCCGAGCAAAGACATCCAGCAAATGCAAGCCAACAACCTGAAGCTTCCAACGAGGTTTACACACGTTCCTCCGTTATGACAACCTCCTCCCATAGATGGTAATATAGCACATTCATCGACATCGTCTTCGCATGTGGGCCCCTTAAAATTCAAACACAGTTTTTTTACCGGCACTAAGTACCACATTACTGTATTGCAAATACGACAATCAATCTTATTCACGCGAGATGATTAATTGCCACACGCAACACTGTGAGCCGTATTTTGCACTTCTATCTGTCAAATGCAAACCAGTGTGTCTATACTAACGATCAGTTTCGCAAAAAAGCCTTAATTACGGCAAGACCATACTTTCTACAGCTCTTCCTGCAATTGTGAAACAAAAGGCAAGTAAAAAGGTGTCTCATAACAAAAGATGCAAGGAGAAGAGGAAAAGTTTTCTATTTCTTTTTTTCAGCTCACATTCGAATGACAGTTACATACATTGGCTATTTTCATTACCTGCCACGGCGCTGTGCACTGGCACAGTACTGACTTGAACAAATCAACGCAAGTGCCGTCGTTTTTGCACGGTGAAGATAAGCACTCATCAGTGTCAAGAAGCTGCAAAAAATGCCCTGAAGGTCAGATGCAACGTGAATTTTCTGACAACAGTAGCTGTTCTGCAACATATTTCTTACATAAGTGTGAAACTAACTGAATTTGTTAAGCAAAAGTGATACTTCAATTTTTTTCAACACGATGGTATATTCAGTGATAAGTAACATGTCCAGTTTTTAAATATCTGAAAACATTTGTGTGGTGGAAAATTACATTGGGACACAGCAGCCAATATTAATTGGAATGCCTTTGTAAGAATTGGTTCTAATCATAAAAAACATCTCACACAATTCCAGCGTGTTGCGATCGGAAATCCTGAGCGGCATGCGAGTGAAGCTTCGCACTGTGGCAGCAAGCAACAATAGAGTTCACATGCTATGATCACTCTCCGCGTACGCTAGTCGTTACGTTCAATGGTTCACAAGTTAATATCGGCAGAGCTTCCACGCCACGATCACTCTTATTGCTTGTTCGCGCCACATATATGCATGGTGTTGTTCTTCACGCACATCCCGTTCGTGGTGAATCACACATTTAACGCAACACCACCGGAGAGGTTGCAACAAGAGTTTTTTAGTATGTTTTACCCCAGAGGTTAAGTAGTGTACCAAAGAAATTAAACACACAAAAATTCGCTTACCGACTGGATCTGTGATACATCATTTTGAAGACCAGACACCTAAACATAGAAAAGTAGGTTTATAAATTGCCAATAACACATGCATAAGAGCAAGAAACAGCATCGTGCAGATGAATACGTGAAAGCTGCTTGCTCTGAAAATATGTTATTGGCCAAATCTCCAACAGTGATTGTGAGTTAAGTTTTCCAAAATGCGTGATGTCATCAATTGAAATTAGCTTAACTTTCCGAAAAATAATGTTCATGGCAAATAAAAAGTTAAGTTTTTTTATCAGTTTCGGTTTCTTTCATAAGCAGAAAGCTAAAAAATCGTCAGCGCCTCATCTTCCATCCCCAATTCTCCTTCATTCCTTCCAAATTTTAAGGTTTACCCATTCACTCCATAACTCAGATCTGCTCTGATTTTTCTTCATTTACTTCCAAGATCTAAGGTTTTTACCTAAGAATTAATTTGTCAATTCTGTTCTCATTTGCTTGATTATACTAACTAAGTTAAAAACTATTTCAGAAGTCAAACACGATCAGCATACATCATCTTGCAGCTTTTGCAGAGAAGAGGTGAGGCTATCAGCTTGACTTTTCAAAGAAGATATGTCATCAGTGTTTTTGTCTACTTGTTGCTGCAATCCCACTGGCACACTTCCACCACCATTTTGTTTAATATCTTCAATGTCTGCTTGGTTTGTTATTATCTGCAAAATATGAAAGTCAATATCAATTAAATCCATGTGAAACAAATGAAAATATGGTAAATATCTCAGATGTAATTACCTGATGTAAATCATAATACAAATACAACAGTTCATCCAAATCTAATGATTTTTTTACTTTGAATTAAATCCATCCATCAAAAAATGTATGCGTACTCAGTGGGTCTGCCACACATATCTTGCATGGTGGGTCTCATGATGATTTATATGAAGCATAACCAGGAGCAAAACGTATTAGACTAACAAATAAGCTTCAGATTTTTGTACGAAATCCAACAGAGCAACCTTTCTAAAAAGATAACAAAAATGGATAGATGACCATTGCTTTGCATTCTATTTCTACATATTATGAAGCACAACTCATGCATTTGTGGATGTAACCAAGAATCTCAAAGGGAAACACAAAACTGGGAATGGTAATGTATTTGATCAATGCCATATCCAGAAAAGGAGAAAGAGCTTGCAGAAAAAGGCTATGAACAAGTGCATGAACAAAATTGCATGAAGCTTGAAGGAAAAAAGGAAATATCTACGTGCAGGGTGCATGCCTTTTTTGTGAACCTTGAGAGTAGAAACTCAAGATTCAGCATTTCACACATTGTTGACTGCAAAATCATGATTTGCAGGAAAATGAATGAAACTATAGTTCAGATCCTGCTGTCGCATTCCCTAGTAGGAAAAATTTAGCCTTGTCACTATGCAAAAGAACCATAGGTGCAATTAGGTGGGGGACACGTCCACCCAATTTTTCTAACAGTGGGGATATAATATGCAATGTCATCCCAAATTTTTCTCTTTAGGTTTCGTAATATATTGGTTTCACACCAAGCTGTCCCCCTCACATTTTACAACAAAATTGTACTCATGAAGAGAACTATAGCCGTGCCTCAATATGATTGATGAAATGCATTTGCATCCTGTTGTTTAGCAATTTTCACCGTGTGGACAAAGCAAAGTAAGTAATACAATATTGTGTACTGTTCAAGTATAATTTTAGAAAGCGTATATGTTCTTCACCCAAATAAACACAAAAATGCATGGCATCAACATTCATTAAAACAAAACTGTCAGTTTTAACAAAGTCATGCTTGCTGTATGTACATGTATGATTGAAAGAGCTTTGCACTGGTTTTTGGCTGGTGTAAATGTATTTTTTTTACCAAAAATCATGATCTTGCGCATTGGTTCTAATGTTTTTCACCTGGAAACAGCTTGAACCTGTGGACCCAGGTTTGTTGCAGTGGTATTGTAGCTAATCTGTTTTGGAAATGCTTTGGTGGGTTGGCAATTGATTAGTTGATAGGCAACAAAATGTGTAGCCTGTTTTCCACTTTAGCCTACAGGTGGAGAACACCTAGCCGTATGGTGATTTCAATTTCCTGCCAAAACCAAGTGGTCACAGTGGATATTGTCACAAACCACCCTGATTTTGAAGGTGTTAAAGTTTTAGAGCTCGACAAAATTTATGAAACTTAGCCTGATCCTGCAAGTATTGGTTTATCACTGCTGCTTAGATATAACCCTTCCATTTGACTACAAGGCAATTTCAGTTTCAAGAAACCTTCCAACACAAACTCAACTTTTTATCAAATTTCTTAAGCCTCCATCCCCTAGATATAACTTTTAATCGATGCAGCACTATCATGCCAGTAAATCTGTATTATTTAAACTCTTGTTGCTTAGTGCACATCACAAAGAACAGCTGTCACTGTTACAGACGTCAGGTGTTTTTTTTCATAGGTATAAGTGTTCAAAAAACAAATCCGCAAATCTTTGAATAATACAGTTAATCATTCTTCAGCATATACAAGTAAAGTTCATTCATGAAATATGCATTTCATATTGTACATCAGTTTGTTTTTTCCATAAGTACAGGTGTTCAAAAACCAAATCCATAAATCTTGGAATAAAACAATTCATTTAATCATTCTTCAGTTCTTCAGAGCATACGAGTAGAATTGGTGAATGAAATATTGGAAAGATAATCTTCGCAACATGTCTTGGTCAATGAACAAAAAATACTTTGTGTGGAGGCCTACTTTTTCAACAAATCATACACTGCAGCACAAGCAAATTTGAGAAAGTTTGAGTGTTGCCATGCTCTTTAAAAACTATAACTTTTCTTACTGTTTTCAGAACTTTAGAGGATATGGCACTGCACAAAACCTTAATTCTGAAGGTCTGAAGTACACTTAGACAGGTGGGAGGGTGAGTGCTAAGACATTGAAGGATAATGAATACCACAACAACCATCAAATGACTGTTGAAGTGGAAGCAGCAATCAAAGAAAAAATCAGGAATTCCACGAGAAAAATATGTTTGAGTGATTGAAATTTTTGTGCTACATATGGATACTTTGTCTCCAACACCCTGAGACCATTTGGAGCATATTTTGATAGGATCATGCCTTGTGTGGGGAATGATCATACACAAGGTGAAGTTTCGGTGCAATAAAAATCTTGAACACTGCGGGACTGTGGAACGATTTGACAAACTTTTTATAGGTTCTCTTTCCTTGTGTCACTCTGGTAGATCTACTATCACTGTTACATGCATTTTTTGAAGTGAAGTTTGAAACATGAAAAACTGCGAAACCCAAAAAACCTTGTGTTTTGTGTGAGGTGTGCAGTTTTCAGTCAGATACCAGCCTGAACTTAATCCGAAAACGTTTTTCACCACAGCAATATAGAGACCTTCCCAAGCCTGTTCATAGACATTGCAAGATTGCCTAATTTCAACCGTGGAGCAGGAGAGGAGTCGGAGTCTGAAAAAGGTCACTCCGATCATCTCTGATTGCTGAGATCCGAATCTTACTATTAAGTTTCAGCAACGGTTTTTCCCCAAATCAAAAACACTGCTGACGGAAAAAAAGAGGTGGCCGGAGTCATTTTTCAAACTCCCACTCCGCTTCTGATGCAAAATTTTTGAATCCGGATCCGATTCTTGGTCTGGATTTTCAAATTTGAGAATCAGACTCATGTTCAAACTCCGGATACCATCGATCCAACTGAAATTTACCAATGTTTTTGCTTAAGAAATGACAATGCGGACTCCTGTTGCTGTTTAAATTGAAAAGTTACTCAGGTCCTGGTTTCAGGACCAGAATCCAACAAGACTCAGCACATTTTTAAACCCTGGATGGGATCCGAAATACGGTTTAAAATTTATTGATCAAGTTTTTCAAATTTGTTTGTTTGTTTTTGACCCCAACGCAATCATAAAATGAATGTTTGCAGAGATTTAAAAGAAATAATGTGGTTCGCTCAAATGCTGATTTATGAAACAGGCAATAGCGGACTGTCATATTTTGCGATCCACATCCGGTCCTGATTTTTAAAACGCAGTCCAAGTCCATCCATAGTCCAAAAAGTTTAAGTTGTTTAAAATCCAAGTCCAAATAAAGTCAAAAATAATTAACAAACTACTGCTTTTCAATGACAAGCAATGCGCAACTCTTTTCCATTAACTCAGTCCAAATCCGGTCATGATCCTAAATTTATTCAGCACCTTACAGTCCGCGTCCAATCCAAAATTAGCAATATTCGTCATAGCCGGATCCAGTCCAATCCAAATGCAGTGCTCACCTCTGACATATATAACAGAGGTGGCCATGGATCCGGAGTGATCGAGTCGACTCCGGCAGGATTCTTCGTTTATCTTTCGGAGGGGAACCGGATTAGCGTAAAAAATTTTTAGAAAACAAGCCACGTGTCGGCATCGCTTTTCAATTTCGGTAGATGCAGTAGTCTGGGTGGTTATTTTCCAAGCATCCAATATCGATTTTAGCCAGAGTCCAAACAGGAGTTGGATTCTTATATTTGGAAATATTTCGGACCCAGACCCGGATTCAAAAATTTTGGATCAGGAGCGGAGTCGCAGTCTGAAAAAGTCACTCTGGCTACCCATAGTTCAGGAGTCCCGCAGTCTCCGACAAGATCCTACGTTTGTTTTCGGACCCAGTGTCAGCGAAATTTCTGACCTTTGCGAAATTTCTAAACTGTTATTGTTTGTCAGTTGATTTGATTCTCCAAGTAAAGAAATAATGTTTGGAGATTATTTTTTTGATGTGTGTTGGGTAAATTAAAACTTTTTTATTAGATTTCAGATACCCATAACAAGCTATAGCACGAGAATAACTATAACCACTAAAAATATTGGACTTATTCTAAGACTTCAATTATTTTTCTTTTTCCAACCCTAACGCCAACGCAAACCATAACGATCACACTTACCTAAACACCAAACCCTAAGGTCTTATCATCAGTTTTCTCAGCATTTTGATATGTCGAATTTTACTGTGTGCATGCGCACGTGATGTCAGAAGGTTCACCAAGTCAGAAATTTCGCTTGACACCAGAGCCGGGGCTGCAGTTTTGTGAAAAAACAGACCCGCACCCGGAGTCATTTTTCATTTTTGGTAGCAGCCGGAGTCTGCTTGGTCTTTATTTTATTTATTTTTTTTCCACTAGACAAGAAGTCCTAGAGCGCAAGCACACGATGTCTGCACAAGGCAAATTGATAATAACAGATACAGAACGATTCGCTACGATGTTGGGGTTGGGCCACAGGATTACGGACACTTTCTTAACACAATTGTTTCTTTACTGTCATTGCTTAAGTTCAACCATTACTGAGTATCTTTTGCATCTGTGTTTACCTGAGTTTGAGCCAACACACCTACTTGGGGGGCAATTGTGCCACAGTCCCTATACCTCCTACCTCCTCTCCAGACAAAGCCATATACTTATTTTCAATAAGTGCCGTAAGCCATGGCGTAGTCATTAGTTGGGCTTATCAACATGTTGGCGGGTGAAGTGAAGAACTCTGCAAAGGTAACGTTGCTCTGTTTCAACGCAACTGCCATTTTTCTGCATGACATAATTGTGTCGGAAAATGACTCTATTGAAGCGGGGTAGTGCAGTTGGTGTGTTTGCGTAGGTGACTTAGAGTTTAGATTGTATAGGTTGAACTGCAAGTACAGAAAATCAGAGCCAGACGATGAGCAGCCCATAGGCAGTGTGAGTTTCGTAAACGTATCCTTTGTTCAACAGTATACTTAACATTTCCAGTCATAGAAAAATTCATTTGAACAAGAAAAGCTTATAGAAAAGGTGTTGCTCTCATTTTGATGAATTTGAGTCAACAACCTTAATCTGAAAACCTAGCCTGGCCTTGCCTGGTTTATTGTATTGTACCGCTGGCGTTCCTTGGTCTGTATCGTTTCATATTATTACGCCTCACTCAGAAAGCTGTTTTTATACTGGCCCTTTTTAGTTACTTCGTCCTTATGTAACGTTCCTGAAAGACGATGACCAAATGCTATAGCACTTTCTTTCAGTGTTTGTTCCGCTTCAGTATTGACTGTGTGTGCGAACAAAGACCTAGCCTGACATGTGATGTGTTGTTGTGACACTAGTGTTTTTGTATCCTTGTCCTTTTTAAACTAATCCTCTGATATGAACCATGTGTCTGAGGAAAACAGATTAAAAATTCCTTTGGTTTAACGTGATAAAGGCCAGTTGACTTGGTTGAAACGTTGGCGTTGTCTTTGAATACGGCACTTACGCAAACGTATATACAGTAGAATTTGCCTAATTCGTCACCTCAAGGGGATTAGATAAAAGTGACGATTTAGGCGAACAGGTGAAAACTCTATCATAGCAGCTCGCATACTTTATCATAGTAACTCGTGTACATAGTGCTTTTATTTGCAGTAAAATACAACTTTATGACGTTATGACTGTTTACGATATGGTTGTTTACTGAATTGAACTCTTTAATTCCTCTACTCTGTATAGACTCCTGCATTTAATCTAGCACGTTTGAAATCTTTAATAAATTTTAAAGACTCTCTGCGTTCTCCCAATGGGGAGTCGGGTCGCGCTTCGCACCTCGTGCATAAATTCGATAAACAAATTGCGAGGTGCAACAATTCTCATACAAAGATCCTTAATTTGTTTGAATTCCCACACGTGTAAACTGCATAAAACATCACAACCGAAACTGCAAATGACGGATTAGCCGAACAAAACGCTTCTCATGGATAGAAAGAGGTGATGAAATGAGCGAATTGACGAATTAGACGAACAGAAATGTAAAAAAATAGGAATTCTGCCGGGACCGACGAAAAAGTGACGAAGAGAATTGACGAATTAAACGATGACGAATTAGACAAATTCTACTGTACCATGTTCTAGGCTTCTGCAAGTTTGGTGCACTCTAGCAGATCAAAATGTTTCGATACGGACCTATCATTTTTTCTAAAGTTCAACGAAACATCTTGAATCACTCAGGTTGCAACCTTTGAGCTATAGAGTGGTCGAGAGTATTTTTTGAGTCAGATGCTAATCAAAACAGGATGCAGAAGTCATTAAAAACATGATAATTAACAAAATGCCTGAGATTTCGATGATGCTGAACACTCTGGTAGCCGAAATGGCTTTGAAAGACTCCACGTATGGTTGAGCTCTGCTCGTAAAGCAACGTGCCTCTCGGTTTCAGGTTTAAGATGAAACAATGTCACAAAAACCTTTGAAAAAGTGACCAAATAACTGTATCTTTGTAAACTTTCTCATTAGTGCTTAACAAACGAAATTATACTCAAAGAATGCAACGCCCGAAGCTTGACTAACTTGTTTTGCTAAACTGTCAAGATCCATGCTGTTGAGGTTAACTCGACCTCCTCCGTTCGTCTTGAAGCTAATGTTGTATGTTGCTCCTGTTTGAAATACAAGGTGGCCTCCTGATGTATACATTCTCGGCCTGCAATGTTTAATAGCGTGAATATGTTAAGTAAAACTACTTTGTTTAAATATTTTGACAGACCTCAGCGTCTGGGTAACGTTTTTCTGGAAATTATGAGAAAGCGTACCAATCACCATCTATCTTTGTTACATTTACTAAGTGCACATTCCTGCTTTGACAACGTCCTGTGAAACCATATTTCTAAACTTTAGCAGTGATAATTTTACTGCAATCATTTTTCAGGCTGTAACAAGCATTTTACCTGTAATATACCCGAATATTTTTTCAGCTTAGGCTAACATCTTTAAATTTTGTTGATTGGGTAGACTATCATCATACTTGTTTACGTGAAGAAATTGCCTTATTTTAAACTGGTCAGAGAAGTATAACCTTCAGAAGATTTTCGTCCTTTTCAATCCATTCAAGCTGTTAGTTAACATAGTATATTGTCAATGTTTGCAGAATATTTGCGGATGTTTAAGAAGAAATCTTTTTTTAGGGTGTTGTAATCTTTAAAATATCTTACATATGCCTCAATTTTTAAGTACGTGCGTAGTCAGTGGTTACAAGAGAAACGTGAGTTAGAAGCGAGAAGCGAGTTTACAAACAAAGAAGCGAGTTTTCACTATGCAACCCAGCAGGAAACCAAACTTTGACAAAGCGTTTGACTAAATTTTTTTTGCTCAATAGGTAAAGAGCGAAGAAATATGTTTGCCACCAGAAAAATTCTAAACCTCGCATCTGGTGAAGTTGGCGAACTAGCAGGTTGTTAATGTTGATATCGCTTTTTTACCAGTGATGGACTTTCGGGACCTGTAATAGTAAGTCTTAGACTCAGTTTCCTAGGTTGCACGTCTCACGCTCGAGCTGGTACGATGCAAATCTCGGTCTCTCTAGCTAGAACCTTTTTCCTCCATACTTACAGTCTTATTTTTACGTGGCCTTTTTCTCAAAATATCATGCCAAACATAACTTGGAAAAATGGTTGTTCAAATATAAAACCACCAGTAGCGTCCTGTCCTAATGAAAATGCAAATATATATCTATGCACAATTTGTTTTTAGATCTCTGGTCTCGGATTTGTACTATCAACGTTTTTATATGCATCGGAAACATGGACTCTGAACAAGGACCTGGAAAACAGAATAAACGCCTTCGAACTATGGATCTATAGGAGAATGCTTAAAATATCCTATGTGGATAGAATT
>Ga0210059_1000372_pt1 | contig 55081 bp, 27 predicted proteins | sample Ectturendosymbi2_FD_188042 | JGI IMG/M metagenome (GOLD analysis project Ga0210059, IMG submission 188042) | Ecteinascidia turbinata endosymbiont from Florida, USA - Sample 2 (SPAdes) (version 2) | ecosystem: Host-associated > Tunicates > Ascidians > Unclassified | place: Key West, Florida... | reverse complement strand
ATCTCTATCAGTGGGATGCCTGTGGTCGAGGCTTCCCTGACAATATCGTTCCTTTATCAATACCAGTGCTAGTGGTATCGTCCGGTGTTTCGTCTGCCATTCGATTTCTGTTTTCAGATTTGACTTGCTTCATCGCAGAAAATTTACTCACGCACATGTATGTGTAAACATGGAGTGCAATTTCAGTGCGAAATCTTTCTGTTTGAAAAATCTTTCTTCGCTAACTAATTTTTGGAAGCTCTCTGCAGTCTCCAACACCGTTAGTATTGTACACTTTTTACTGAAAGATGCTATGCCTGTTCTAATTAAAATTACCTATTGCAGGGATGGGCAATCAAATTGGCTAGAGGGCCACTTTGACAAAAGGCCGCGATTAGCGGATACAGAGACAGATTTATTTGGCGGTACTGAGTTCATTGTGCCAGATGTACCCTTCAAGACAACGAACGCTGGGGCACCGAAAAAACACAGAGGTTATCCAGACATGTGCCCCAGCGGAGGGAGGGTTAGCGCCGGCCCTGCCTTCTAATTTGATCGTAAAATAAAATAGATAAAACAAAATTTTACACAGAAAAGGCATTGTTCTTGTGCAAATGCACTTTATCCAGCGCAAGTAATTCAAACCTCACACGCTTTTCAACAAATTTCAGATTTGAAGATTTTTGCTGAATGCTTCCGCGGGCCACTGAAAACGCTGTGGCGGGCAACATGCGGTCCGTGGGCCTGTTGTTGGACCACACTGATATACTTAATGCAAGATCGGAATATATATTTGTATTCTTGTATCGTTTGTGAATCGCAATCTTTCAAACAAGTATTTTATTTAAAGCAAATATTTGTCATCACGGGGGACCCCTTGGAGCGGAGGGCGCGGGGCAATTGACCCCGTTCCGGCCCTGCTCACGATAGCGCAAAAGTTGCTGTGTGAATGGCGTGACCTGGGCAGTTACTTCCACGAAACCCACAAACTTATTAATCAATACCTGGGGAGGCGAATGGGACAGCGCAGAGTGCTTGAAGACTTGAAAACTACATGTAAAGGGCAATGTTGCCATAAACTAGTGACTGGAAACTGGGACATCACTTCACTCACAGGAAAAGAGCACGAACTGGTCGAGGAAGCCAAATGGTAATCCCTTGATGTTGTTGGTATCTCTTGCACTAAGCGTCGTGGTTCTAACACTGTTGAGCTGGACTATGGGTGGAAACTTTTCTACTCCGGCGTTAGCCGGTAACGTTTGCCCATGCAGGGTGGGGGTGCTTGTAAGCCTTCAGCTGGCATGTTGTGTTGATGAATGGATCACTCTGTGGAAAGGGTGCGCATGTTGAGGGAAAATTGTTAGACCACTCCCTGCGTTGATGCAGATATACGGCCCGAACGCAAATGTATAGCACCCGGAAATCGTGGAAGAACTCAGGAATGTACTACAAAGGATTAAACTTAACGAATCCACGATCCTTTTGGGAGATTTCAATGCACATGTTGGGCACGATACTGAGATGTGGAAGGGTGTAATTGACCATCATGGTGATTCTGAAGTAAATGATAAGGCAAGGCAGGCCCGTCGCCCGAATTTCGCAGCAGGGGGGCAAAAAACCACAAGGGGTCCACATTTTTTACTACAATATCGGATTTATGCAACATCGGGGGGCCAAACGTGAAATGGAGGAGCACAGATTTTAAATGGGGGGTCCGGGTAGCACTGGCCCCCTTGCTGGCGACGGCCCTGAGGGAAGGCTCCTGTCGCAATTGAGCTGCAACAACGCACTGTGCATTATGAACACTTGAATTCCAACACAGAGATTTGCACACGTACTCCTGGTTCAGATGTTCTTTGGGTCAACGGGCACTCATTGATTTCTGTATAGGTTCAGCTGAATTGTTCCAATCGATGTTGGACGTTCGTGTCAGAAAGGGTGCAGAACTGTCGACTTATCTCCACCTGGAGGTCTGCGACTTAAGTCTGGGAAAACCAACAGGGTCTACACCAGGGGTAGGGAACCTATTTACTGTCACGGGACGCATGAATTGTACATAATCGCTGGTGGGCCGCAAAATCAATTAATTTTATCCTAAAATTCTACCTTTGTCTAACTATGTGGAAGGGTGACTTCTCTTGACTTACTATCTAAGCATAGGCGTAGCCAAGGGTGCCAAAGGGGCCATGCCCCCCAAACGTTTTAGAAAATAGTCATTTTGTGCTTTGAGAGGCATTTTTCTAAGCAAAATAGTGTTATTCGCCTAAAATCAAACATTTTGCCCCCCCCCCAAAATATTTGGACTGGCTACGCCACTGTATCTAAGTACCTGCTTATCATGGAGCTTCGTTTTGATGCGATGTTGTGCTCTAACTTAGGTAACGAAAAGTCTGATGCAGGCCCTATCAAATCTTCAAGTGGGCCGCAGGTTCCCCACCCCTGGTCTACAACAAAGCGCAGGTCTAGAACGTCCTACCGAATAAAGCGGAAGGCCATGTTGGACAAGAATGTAATAGAGACCTTTGCAGACAGTATATCGTCTTTTTTCCGAGAGATCCCAGAATGTACAGCGGACGAAGATGTGGAGTGGCAGCTGTTCAAAGCAGCTGTAGCTTCATCTGCTGCTCGCGTTTGTGTACAAGAACGACCCGGTGTAGCGAATAATGGCAAAATAACTAAGCCCACTTTGGAACCAGGAGGTGAAAGATAATAATCGAGAAAACAAAGTAGCCTACAGAGCATGTTTCAGAACAAAGACGAATTTTCTTTGCATATGCGGTACGCTGAGGCCTAATATTCCACAGACCTCACGGCAACAAAGCCCAAAATGCCATCTTTGGCGAATCGGACATAAACTAGATTCCAATTACTGGCAAGTCAACAAAGTATTCTAGCACACCATTCGGCGTCCTAGCGACAAAAGAGATAATATTACTCGATCTATCAAATACCAAAATACCTAACAACGCAGCAAATTGGGATGGACTGATCACAAGCAAGCTTTGCCTGAAATGGTACTGCGCGTTTTCGTTGAGCAAAACAAACTTTTAAAAATTTTGTGTACTTGTCACAAGCCCTTAACAAACACATTTGATCTAAAAATTTTAGCATCTGGAAGTCGATGAATTATTTACGAGGTGCGTAGTAATTCAGCTGTCCAAACAACAGTAGCTGAGTATAGTGCACCTTAGCTTGAGATGGCAGACGAGTACGATGTTCCGACGAGATAGCCGAGATAAGTCCGGTATTTCCAACATTCAACCAAGGTCAGTATTCTGATAACTAGGGCAACCAAAAGTCAATAAAGTCAAAATTTTTCTGCCGTTCTGAAAGTTCATGAAACGTCCACAAACCAAATTTCACGCTCATACCATGAGGGAATCCCAAGTTATTAGGTCAAAAAAGTCAACATTTATCATTAGGTCAAAATTTATCGTTAGGTCAAAATTTTCTTGCAGCAGAGTTCTTTTCTCTTGATCGATACTTTATCGAAACTACAACAACAGATATTGACATGCTTTTGCAAGTTTAGTTGCAGTTCTGTAGTAATAGTGGGTTTGTTGCGACTTCTGGTGTAATAATGCTGTTTTGCCCACTACTGGACGATTGAATAGTATGTAGCATAGGCATGGTGAGGCAAGAAACGTGGTTGTTTTGGTAAATGCTCAATCCATTATGCATATACCGTTTCAACTTTATGATGTTCTCAGGTTTGGCTCTGCTGTAGTTATTTATGTACTTATCAATATATCATCCCCAAAGTTAAACAACCAAATATTTCAAAATTTAGAAGCAGAGAGTGCATGAATATGCTTCTGGGTTAAACTCAACACCCGAGCCTGAATTATTTTGCAGTTGCAAACGCAGAAAATTTATAGGTCAAAATAAAGTCAAAATTTGCCAATTATAAAGTTAAAATTTTAAGTTTTTAGGTCAAAAAATTGGTTGTCCTACTGTCTCACTAATTTAGTTGCGGTGAAATTTAACCCAGGCAAGCATGTGGTGGTTTATAATCATACATCATCTTGCGCGACTTTTGAGATGCACACATTTGCCCGCGTTTTCATGAGATATTTTCTTTTACCTTGGCCCTTGAAAATGTGTTTCCGTGTTATTACTCTGAATTCTTTTGAACAGAGACGTAGTTTTCGCTCCTATCTCCCACAAAAGTTCTTAATAGCGAAACGCAACATGCGCTGCACATCATTCATTGCTTGTGTCTCGAAATGGACCCCAAAACACACTTAAAATGTGTCAATTAACTTTTTTAAGTTCCTTTAAATATATTATACCTTTTTGTGGAATGCCAAATGTGTTGCACATTTAACAGATTATTTACTACTTCTAAAGTGTTTTGTTGGCTCCTTTTTGAACTTTCAAACTCCTAATCGAATTTATAAATCTGACGATTGAAAACGAAAACCTCTCAGCCGGCGACGGAGACATTGATAAATTACATTTCCATTAAAAATTTACACGAAGTTCTTTTATGAGCTTGAATAGCTAAACTTATGGACATTTGCAAACAGGCAAATTAGTTGGAAGCATCTTCTATTCCACATGTGCCAATTTGAACCAGCATTTTGTGAAACAAACTAAAGAAACAACGTTTTTTATCAACATGTGACACTTCGTTTGCTGTTTCAATTTATTTAAGAGCCATACTGTTTCTGATAGTCCAAAAATTTCGATTGAGCTTTGGATTTTAATATGACTTATGTTATGTTTGATTTTGGTGGTTGTTGGTTCAGCGCGAACGCACTAACGCTCACGCAGGAAACAAAAAAATAAACCATGACTTCCGTAAAACTATACATTGGATGGTTGGCGCAACAACAATTGTATCACGGCACTTGACTTTTGATCACCATAAATACAAATTAGCATTAGTTCCAACTAACCTCAGGAGGTACTTCATTAGGGTCAATGCCCCAAATGAAATTTTCTGGATCCATGTTCCAGTATTTGACCCACAGATTTCCGTATTCTTCTTCTTCTTTGTTTTTCTCTTTCGGAACATCCACTTCTTGTCCTTGAGCAACTGTAGGAACCAAAGTGACAGTGAATGAAGAGTTTGTAAGCACATGTTTAATCAGCACGCGTTTAAAGAATTTGAAAAAAAGATTCATTTTTACGAAGTCCAATACGGACGACGTTATCATTGCTTAAAAAAACTAGTAAATGATATGTAAAATAGCTTTTCAAAGAATCATGGGCAAGAAATTGCTCACAACAAAGATAAAAGTATTTAATGAAAACTTCCAGAATTTCGAAAAACAATTCAAGGAGAAAATATTTTGTAACTTTTTATGATCTGACGATATTGCTCAACCAAGTCTCTAAACGTGATTCAAAATATCTGCTGATTGCAATCAGGGAAGCTTCGGAAAAATTATTAGGGTTTTCGCTGCTCATAATAAAATTAGCGAACGCGTTTTCATCTTTTCGCCAAAGTGGAAGAAATTTGCGAAGCTACGTTTTGTCTTTTTTTCTGTGAAGAAAGCGGGTTTTATGGTCTCTAAACAACGCAATGTCACTGTAACTGCACCAGAGACACTACATTCATCCATTCGACATATTTCGAAGTGGCTTGTGGAATAAGATTACCTTGACACCTGCTAGCAAAAATTAAGAAATTCGTTTATCATGCTAACTTACTTTGTATTATGCAAAAATCCTTCTTGGACTGTGATCACAAAAATTTAACGTGGAAACTGTGTTGTTCACGAAAATAACGGTGTGTCAATTTCTAAAGTTTTAAGTCGGGGTGAAAAAAACAATCTGTGGGTTCCCTGGGTAGAAAACGTACACGATGAAGTCTTATTAATGGGTTTTCGACTCAACTTTTTGGTTATGGTTGCACAAAGGAAAAATCAATTCTTGTTCACGTCTCTATTCGTTGGATTGTTTTTAGCGATCGTCTTCTTTGCCCTGTGTATAGTCTGGACTAGTTCCTAGTTCCTATTTGAGAAGCACGAAATATTAGGATAACTGCCAAAAGGATCAACCATTCATTATGCTTGCAAACAAAGGTAATTTAGCTGAAACTAAATAATTTCAACTTCATGTGGTGCAGTGATCTACAATAAAAAATGATAAATCCTGACGCAAAAAGTTTTGTCAAACTTTCAATTGGAGATTTTTCATTCAAGCTTTCAAAAGTGTTCTTTTTATAAAGCATCTTTTTACTTCAAACAGCTATGGGTAACTACAGGGACAAGAATAAAAATTCGGAACGTTTTCTACTTGCAACGTCTTTCCAGTGCTGCCGGTTGTTCATCATTCCATCTCGGAGAGGAGCGTAACCAGGGCAGAAGTCTGCCATCATCTGAAAATAAGAAAAAACAAAGAGTGCTTTTTAGTATAGCATCAATGAAGTCTCTAGCACGCGCGACATTTTTTAATGTTTCCATTAATGCTTAGAATGCGCGTCTTCACGCAGCCCAAATCGTGCCATGAAGTTGATTGAATTTTATGAATTGCAACAAAGGTATCTAAAATTGTTTGTATAAATCCGATAGTTCAACATATTTCAAAAACAATCAATAGGTCCATTTTGTTCAGACCAACAATACACACCAGTTAAGATTCAGTAAAACCTTCCTATTGAAACCGGTAACTTTACCAAAGTGGCGAACTCAGACGTTTCCATTACTCAAAGTAAAGAAGGCATGCCTCGTTATGCAAATGGCAACATCTTGTTTTGTTTGCCGCTATGTAAATCAATAACATATTTTTTGCAAGAAGCTCTGCATGTGAAACACTAGCATGAAGCCAAAATTTTCATTTTCCAATGCATAGGTCTGGTGCTGCATTTTATCTCCACCTCCAGGAACAACCGACGTGTTTTTCAACAACTGTATCTAAAACAGACCATTTCTGCAAACAAAAGCCTGTTTCGCACGTGCCTGGCCCTATACTATATGAGATGAAATTCCGAAGGTGTCGCGCAAGAACTAACAATGTGCGTTGCAAATTCTACGCGGTTGCGCGTGCGCATCAATCAGCATATGGTATTTTGATGTCGAATGGTCGACACAAAACGTTTTTGTTTGACTTTGGCAGATATGTGTGAGGGGCCTTGTTGATAAGAGTCGATCATTCCAACGCGACGGCCTTACGCACGCCAACCAGCACACTACGTAGCATCCCTTTCCTGTTTGTTCTTGCCGAAGCTTGAGCTTTTTGTTTCTGGGGCGACCAAAAGTAGAAGCACTTTTATCCCGAAACACGATTATCCCCGTCATGAAAAAGCACTGAAAAAGAGTGAACCTTTGCTTGGCAAAAGTTAAATTGCCTTAATCTGTGTAAACTCAAGTCTTTTGATGATTAAAAACCCGTCCGTAGTAATCTTGGGCCGCCGAGGCAAATTAAAAGGTTGGACTATTCCAATGTTCAGTCCTCGTATTTTATTACAAATTTCAAATCGATCATGAGACAAACCATAATTTAATCGGCACTGTATGTTGCATATAATAATATGAAATTGAAAACGATTTTTGTAGTAGAACAGCTTTTAGACATATTATTTTGGCCCACTCATCTTTTCCTCATAACATAGTCGTTCTCACATAGTGAACCAAAGCAATCCGCACAGAACTTCTTTTCCTTGCTAACTCCTTTCCAGTAAAATCAAGTCAGGGCGCCCCATCATCAATTATTCAAGATGCAAAAGCTCTAAAATTAGATTTGCCACGTCCTTGTCATTATATTGGATAATGGATTCTTCTTCATAGTTTTGTGCAACGGCTGCTAGTTTTTCACTGCAAATACCTAAATATATTATGTTAAGATTACGCTTGTTTTTCTTAGGTGATTGACATTCACTACATTTACTTTTGTCCAACTTCTATAAAAAGATTATATTTATACTCAGCGACATACTCGATTGTAATCAGCAAAATTACTGAGTGTCTGATTCAGATTTTGAATATATTAAAGGAACAACGTCAAAAGGTGACCTTCCAAAAAAAGTTTTAATCTTTTTTTCCTCGAAAAGACGTTAAACATTGTACCACAGATATTAGAAAAATTACATGCAGCGTTTGTATCCACAGAACAGAATACTTTCAGTTAGGTTTCGCTATTTTGCAACGAAACGTTTTTCGATGAAGTTCTGGTCAGTTCCAACTTAGGCTCAAATGGAATAGAAAGCTTGTTAAAGAGAAAAAAATTATTCTTTAGTGATACTCTCACTCGTTCAAAGTTTTCAATAAAACAGCTTTTCGTGCTTCTTTAATTTTTTCGGTACCTCACGAAATGAAGAATTAATCCATCGCAGTGCGAAGAAAGAGTTTTGTTGCTTCATTTTAAGAATACTGGGTAATTTGTCGTCAAAGTTGCTTAGCAAGATATACTTGCTCTGGCCAGCGGCATCCTGAATGTAAGCGTTCAGAGCCTGTGTCATTGACTCATTTCTCAATGGAAGTGGATGATTTTGGAGACAATAAAAATGTCGCCAGCAAAATTTTGCAACTGTTTGTATTTCCTACTAATTTTTAACCACACATGTCGTTTGTAATCACGCGCAAACACTTCCTGTTTCTTTCATTTGCTATTTTTTCTTTTGCTCTCACCGTTTGGTCGTCAAAGGGTTAATAGTTTTCGTCTATTGCCAGATATGACCTTCGGCCATGCACTATTCGCATGCCACATGCAAAACGACGCAAAGTAGGACTTTGGTATTAATCCAAACAAATGACTTTTTCGAAAGCATAATGTTCTGCTGAAATTCCATTGAAAGCATATTGACCTGATCAAGTTGCAACGTTAATGATCAAAGTTCATAAAATCTTAATAACGTACGTTTACTAAGCCAGATATGCCTAATCGCAGTATTCCATTTGTTTCTTACAATTGATGAGCGTAAGTTGTCTGTTTGCTTTAAAGGCGAATTTTACTGGCACTCCTACGCTTTGTTTGCCACGACCATTGCAGTGTAGGAAATGAAAAATTGCACCTTTATCTGTTAGAAACTGGGCAGGAAATCTCGATTCGGTGCAAGAGCGCAAGTTGCGAAACAATCAGTGCATTTCAACATTATTTTCAAAATTTCCTCAATGAAAGGGTAAGCTACTTTTCAATTTCAAGGTCTTGCGCATTCCATTCAAATGCTGCTAACCCAGTGGTTCCCAAACTTTCTCTGACCACGTACCCTTTCATTATTTCGACAGATGAGCATGTATCCCTAAAATTTCTTGTGACAAAAAGGCTGAGCAAAATAACAAAAATCCACCGAATTTTTAATAGAACTTTTACATTTTTAGAACTATAAAGATAGACTCAGTTTTATGTAGCAAAATTAACATATTTAACAATAAGCATACAATAATATTTGAAAATAATATTCACTGATATATGTATAAAATTTGGAAGCAAATAATATATAAATATATTTTTACTTTCTTTTGCTAACCTTAAATGTACCCCTTCAGATAGGCAAATGCACCCACAGAGGTACATCTACCCCAGGCTAGGAACCCCTGTCCTAACCATTCGTTTTTGGCTTGTACCTAGGCCATGCATTTGTACCAAATAGGAAGACTCATTAAAAATATATTTGAAATAGTTCATGATAAACCAATGAGAGGTTCAAACTCACCAAAACAGCAAATATCAAGCACAGCAGGTTCTCTTTCCGGGAAATATTTCAGCTTTTACCCAACCGCATTTCGTCAGTTTACCGCGTTATGACAAACATCTGACAAGTTACTCATCAGTTCTGCGGCAATAAAACTTGAATAAGACGACAACGAATTCAGACAAATGCACAATGCTGACAAACAAAGCCATCTGTTTTAATGAAGGTCAAGAAAAAAACAGGTCTTAACGTTTGGAACTTCATATGATCTATTTTGGGAAAGACGGTCACACAAGCCATACCCATCCACATGAAGCGGTAACGAATGGTCAAAGCTTGGTTTTACAACTTGTTTTCGCCGAGAATCTACACATGAACCAGACAGACATACAGCATTAGCCCTCATATTAAAAAAAGCAAGTAGCAAATGTTCTGGAAATGCTTAGTCTGATGTACTACCAAAACTAGCTGTTTTCCACAAAAATCTACACAAAGTTTTTGTTTCAATTGGAGACACTCTCATTAGCATGTGATCCGAGTTTTGTTTTATGACCAGTGTTGGCTGGATTCGTCCAGCAATGTCTTTGCTGATATTGAAATAGCGGCAGTGACGCTTTGAAGGAAATTCTTTGATATTGTACCCGAAGGCTGCGCTGGTATTTCATCCTATTGTTTGCTTTAACACTTGAACCAGGAAAACAATACTTTCCACCAATGCTTTGCAATTAAACTGCTGTGTTTGAATAGATAGGGACTCAATGGACACTCCACTCACCACAAGAAATACAATGTTGTTTTCTCAGAGGTGGAAGCTGCAAGGTTGACTTATGAACGCTACGCAAATTTAATGTTTTGACGAGCAACTAGATTTGTTCGGAATTGCAAGGTTGTGTAACAAAAGAACGGTGCACTTCCTAAGTCACACTGATGCGGAACCAAATGCCAGTTTTGCCCTGGAAAGAAACGATTAATGCTTTGTTATCTTAAATTTTTTCTGGAGTTGCTGTCTTCCTTGTGGGTAGAAGCAAATGTTAGATTTTGCTATTTCGTCATCAATTACGCACTTCTTTTGGTTTGTGGACGCATCAACAGGCGAAAAAAAGAAATGAATGAAATACAACAGATTCCACAACAGTTTTGCTTTTATCCAACGCGGAACCGGCTCTACATGCTGTTATGTGAACTACGATAATTGCAAGACTCTACATCAGTAGTCCTCAAACTTTTTGGCTCATGGGCCATCTTTTCAAAAAGACATCTGATGGACCACTTTGCTGTGCTGACACTTCATAAACAACTAGTCGAAACTCTATTGCACATATGTAAGTGAACTTTTTATCAAGGATTTGTGGAACTCTCTGTGGACCACTAGAAATTCCAGGTGGATCATCGGTGGACCAGCGGACGTTTAAAATCACTGTTTTACATAAATACGCACCTTATATTTAACTTTTTGTTCTCAACCTATTTTTTTCTATATACTCGTTCAAAACTAATATTACTGAAGAGATAATTTTTCTCTAGCAATCCTTTCCTATCTGTTTTGATATTATACTGACGCCATAGCCAGCGACGAGCAGCCTTCAACAGGTACCTTTCTCATTATACGGAACAACTGCGTACTTCTATGCTCTGCATTGCGGCTGTGTGGGTAAAATCAGTTAAACGACGCTTGATTTGTCACAGAGCACAAACCCATAGTCCCTTTCTCCTAGAAGTGCAAAGGATGTCACTGCAACTTGAGAAAAATTTCCAATATTTTCGTTGCACCTCAAATGTGTATACTCAAACAATGGTGACATCATAACAACATTGAAAAGAGTGTGCTGCATTTTCAAATCAAAGAATGGCATTATTGGTGGATAATGCAGCACAAAGTCTGTGCTCCACTAATGGGAACACAAATGATTGAAACATATACGTCTGCAGTTTAAGTAATCTTAATTACTGTCGAATTTACTTTACACAGATACATTACAAGAGCAAACCAATCCTAATGTTATGAAGTTTGGCAGAAGCATTTCAAAATACCAAGAATCTCAACTTTTTGAAACAACTTTCAGTAACGTTTAGACTCAAATTTTTTTCAATTCCTGTCAAAATCGATAAAAGTGTTGTACTTGCTCTTTCGCTCTTACTGCAGCTTGCTCCCCGAATCTTCCTCTGCTCACAAATATGCACCAAGTCAAAACTTCGCCTTTGCAAACGTTGGGTTAAACATACAGTAAATGCTTACAAGAGGAACAAGCCTCTACACAGCACATTCCAGGGTTTCATCTACTAACCAACCGCGGCGGAAAAGAGTCATCCGCACACTTGCCACTGATTTCGAATTCCGCAAAGGCAAGCAGCGTTTCCCGGGTCTAGTCAAGCTAAAATGCGACTTCGGCTTCGGTGAATCGGAGCGAGCTCTCCCAAGGCGCGCAACATCGTTGCACACGTCTTGTTTAGCTCAGCAAACAAACTTAAATGTGGACGTATTGATCGAGTAAGTATGCTCGTTAACGAGCGGACATCGGCACAAGAAGTACCGGGTGACAGGTTTTCCAAATGACTTCCAGAAAACGTTGGCAGTCGGGAAGAGACAATTTACGAGAAAAGCTGACGGCTGAAAAAAACACGTCAACAAGTTGATTCGATAGTTGTCGACAAAATCAAGGTTGCGGACTGTGAATGTATCTGCACAGCGACATTAGTGACTTTTAGCATTGTTTTTATGAAAGGTAGTCCTATATTTTCTAAGGCAAGCAATATGTTGTTTGCATAGCTTAAATGTTTCTTCAGATAGACTATTTTGATACTTCTGCTCTCCGGAGAAGCTTCAATAGACCAAACAGCTAAAAAGACAGTATGGTTAAATGTCCATAAGCGTTGCTGTCAATAAGTCTCAATAACACTTTCGCTTTCACCAACATTTTGTCTGCATCGGAAAATTTTATTCAATTTAGGCAAGCATGCTGAAATGTAATCAGTGCATAAATCATTACGAGACCGGATGCTCGTGCCGTTACGTGAGATGAAAATCGACTGCTTGCCAAGCATGCGCTTCTGCAGCACGAAAATCGGACCCATAAAAGCACAAACCTGTAGCTCCAGCGATTCGTGCATGTAGTCCTGCTTTTTTTGCTTCGTTTTACTCTTCGCCGGAAACGCCCAAACAAGTTTTAGCATAGAAACTGACGTCATCTGGTACCGCGCCATTTGCGCAGCCATGAATGTTGATGTTTTTGTCGAGAGACCTCCAGTGGCACAAACAAGGATAAAGATGTTTTGCTTTTCTACAAAGATACCTCAAGATACCTTACTTTTGTCGTCTGCTTTCTTTCTCATACTTCATTTTAAACAGGCCGCTTCATTCTTACTTTTAGAACCTGTTCTTCTACTCTAACTTTTGTGAGCACTTTGAGCAAATTTTTTTAAACATTTTGAACTCTACATTTTTCTGAACAAAAAGTTCGTGAAGTTTTAACACACAAAAATTCTAAAATCCTTCGCATATTGCTGAAATTCAACTCGATTGCCGTATTTTGTTTCTTCTAAAGCATAAAAACAGAACGACAAAAGCGGAGAAGTAAACGATTGGAAAGTTTCAATGGCGTAAACAACAAAACTATTTCCCCACCATTATGGCTTGATTTCAATCAAGCACTTTTTCGCAAGAGGCTTCAGTAGCGGCAGCTATGCTTCTCAAAATAGCACAAAAGCGCGAGGTGTTTGTCCATCGCTTTTTGAGAATTTTTACGACCAGTTTTGGGCCTAAGTCATCAAACATATTTTCATAACACAAACTCGGCATCAAATACAATTTTCATAATACAATACAAACTCCGTTCACAGAGCTGTCGCACATACGCAACCCATTCATGAAAGACTAAGAGTATGACTGCTTTGTTCTTTCCGGGTAAAAAGATGGTGGCATTCCAAGACCACTATATTATGATAGCGGTTTTTCTTACTAAAGCAAATTAAAAAAAAACACAAGTAATTTCAAGAAGAACAACAAAGAAATGACTTGTACATCTTGTTGCTTGTATGAACCCTTTCTCCATAGCTGCGCGTATTTTCTTAGCATAATACCGGAGCAAACAAGAATGCACTTGTCCAAGCCCAAACTGGAAAGTTTAACAAATCAATGCACAAAACAAACTCACATGAATCTAGCGTAGGGGTTCTCAACCGGGGGTAAATTTACCCCTGGGGATAAATTTTGTGATGCTGAAATTACAATACTTTGTTTTTTTCTACAGCGCTAGTGAGTAAACAAAAAACAGGGGGTAAATTGTATATTAGGAAGCTGGCAAGGGGTAAACGGGAGAAAAACGGTTGAGAACGTCTGATCTAGAGAAAACACACACCACTGTTGAAACAGCATTAAAAATCGATGCCCTACAGTTACAAACTTGAAAACTTTGATATTTCTATATATAGAGTTTAAAGCTAAAGTCTCTTGCAACTGTAAAGTTAATTTGCATTAAAAATATTTTCAGGAATTTCTGATGATTCGCATATCGCAATTGCGGAAAGACCTTTCTACCTAAGGGAATAAATGATCACTAACCTCTCATCATTGCAATTTAAGCAACCTCGTCATACGCCCATCGATTGGAAGATACTGTGCACAGGCACACAGCAATTTCGTAAACACTGGTTTGTATTGAATGCATCCCCTATTTCCCACAATAATCCAAGATTTTTCAAGCGTTATATGTTCACACTTAACGTGGCAAAATGTTAAGTACCAACAGTTGATAAGATAATTTTAGTGAACTTCGTATTTAACAGAAGCAGGAAAATACTAAAAGTCTGACTCATCGAGAACGTAAACTGACACAAAACTGGAACAGTGATGCTTATATTGGCAAATTTAGTTAAAACCCTGCTCAGGTAACACTTATGACCCTACAAAATGGGTGACGGATGCCAAAATTGGTATTGACGTTTTAGGAGTACAGGCACATTTTTCAACAACTCAGCAATTATTTTGTAGCTCATCTGGCATAAAAAAACTTGTTGTATTTCGAAATATATATGTATTTTTTAAAAGAAATATATTTTCTACGGGAAGCCCGCAAGGTGATAAAAGTTGTTTGTCAAAAATCTTACAGTGCATGCACGGATCTCATGCATCTAGGAACCAAGCCAGAACGAACTCCCATCCAGGACAATGGTTTTAGAACATAATTTCACTTTTCTTCAGCAGTTATTGTTCACAACAATAGCCTTGAGTTTTTTCAGTAGCCTGCAGGATATATTTCTTGTCCTGTTGCTATGCCTCCATTGTTAATATATGATTTGTTAGAAACACTTCCGGGGATGGAGCTCAAGATCAATTGAGCAAATGTTGCGTCGCTTTGTGGTTTTAAAAAGGCCAGCTTGCGAAGATGTGTATAAACGTTTGCGAAGTTGTGACCTTGTGGAATACCTAGGTAAAAACAATAGTGACAAGCAGACCGCCCTTTATGCAGGATGTGCGAACCTTATTTTAGTTTTACACAAACACCACCTGGTATGCCATTGAGCAAACTCCATCGATGAAACCGATTTGCATTTTCGGTAGATCCCCCGACTTGCTTCTATCCATCATAGGCATTGGTTCCGTTCCGAATAATTCCCTTTCCATGTCTCCTTGATCGTAGAATTCGTTTGTCACCAATACTGCCATCTAAAACAAATTTATTTCGTAAGTACAGTAGTTACCTTCTGCAAAGTCCTTGAACAACTGTACGGTGACAGGTGTGTGAATGCTAATTGTAGAAGCTTATCACTTAAAAAACTGTATAAAATATTGCGTCTATTTGGCGTGAATCTATGCTTCTTGATGATTAAACCAAGAAAATGCTGATTTCAAGTACTGTACATGATCAGTGATTCTTCGATACTTAAGATTTCAAATACTTTTGCTGAGATATAACACACCTTGCTTTCCAGGCCAGCAGTCAGCAAAAATATTGAAAGTTTTGTGCTTGTTGAGGCTTACGTCCTGTCGTTGCCTGCGAATTCAAGTGAAATATCCTTTCTTGCAGATCGACAGGTTATTCAATAGCTGCAATTTCGCTGTGTGATTGCTGATAAACCACATTTTAAACCAAGGTTTTACTGTTCCCGTGCTTAACGAAAGTCCATAAGGTGTTTAAGTAAACAGTCTCCACAAAGGTGAAGGATTTGAATCCATCAGCAATTTTTTTTTAAATAGAAAATCGAATTCGTGTAACACTCCGCATCCTCAGTCCTACAATCTTATTCAAATATATTTATTCCAGCAGAAGTTCCATTTAGATTTATGAATTTGTTATAAAAATATTCTATGCTACGGGATTTCCATCGTGAAACAAAATCCAAGGTTTCTTCCGCAATTAACACCTTTGTTGTTAATATTAAATAATGCGGTATACCAAGTTTGCTTTTTACAGACTAAGTCACATTGTTCATTTCCAAACGTATTTCTATTTTTATTACAAAATAGGCTTCGTCATCTTGAATATGGCCCTATCGATCCGAAGCGTAATTAATCTTTGCAAGCTGAAGCACGTCTCTGTTAACTATAACTATTCAAATCCAGATAACTAAAGAAGCAGCAGAAAGGCGCTCCTGCATAAACCTTCAAGTTTGCTGATTCTTGCCTTTTAGATGGCAGTTGGCTGTGATAATGCGTTCAAGGCATCTGTGAAAAGCTATTGGGCAGCAAACTTTTTTACGAGTACAATGTTTTTACTCGGCTAGTTTGGAGAAAGCTGTTGCGATAGATTGGTCGGCGTTCAACAGCAGAGCGTCGTACACAAGTTTATTAGAAACAGGATGTCGTATATGAAGTGCAACCTGGGTTGGTGCGTATCCGCGATCATCAGGCGCTAACGTTTGCAAAAAAAGTTATACATTAAACGCGTGAAACCTAAGTAGCACACAAAAATAAATCCTGGTTCTAACAGACATGTGTAAGAAGCGCTGGAGCACAACATTTGTTTTGTGCTGTCTCAGAGCTTTTGCACCAGAACAAATGCGCAAGAATTGGAAATTTCTCCTGGCCGTTTCTTACAAACGTCAGGTCAATTGAACGCCAACTCGGCATGTTTTGACGGGAAAGCTCGCTATCAGCGAAATATATTATAAGAAAAGGAAGATTTCACATACAGGAACCAGGCATTTTGCAAGGAGCCGGAGCTCAGATTAAAACTTAGGAGCCAGAGATCAGTTTAAAATTAAAAGAATGATTGGTAGCATACTAGTATTGTTTTGCATGGTTGTACATTTTCAGGAATGTATAAAAATGCAATGCAAACAAATGTGGACTTTTCTTGAAGTTTTTATTTCTGGACACAAACTTTGTGTTATCGGCACGGTAACCGTCCTTTTCTACTAAGCTTCGCAGGTCAAATTGTGCTTTACTTTGCCATTCATAACTAAGGGCGTACGCAAGCGGGTTGGGGTTAAACCCTCCTCTTGAGCTTGATATTTTACGAAAATTGTATTACCTGCGCATAGGGGATTAATTTTTTTGCATTTTTTTTGCTTGTTAATTTGTCGACTTAATGCAAATACCACGCAATGAATTTGCATGCGAATTTCAAGGAATATTGTAAATGGACCAAAAAGTAATAATTAGGTTTGGGAGGAAATCTGGATTATAATCTGCATCCAAAAACCACCTCATTTTTGCAGACCTTTCGTCCGCTACGCATGTTTTTAAGATTGTGTTCCGCGATGGTTCACTTTATCCTAAAGAATTGTCTTTATTTTCTCTGCTATGGCTGATCAGCGCAAACTTTGTTAAAACGTTGGTTTGGAAAACATCAATATGACGTCAAATTATGACGTCACAAACAATGCACACCAAATACAAATAACACCATATGTACGCCACTGAATGAAAAACCCTCCTCATGAAAATTTTCTGCGTACGCCACTGTTCATTACTGCGTATTATGAGTGCAAAATATACGAAGTGAGAAGTTTTCAGCCATTAAAACTCAAACGTAAAATTCTCAGTAAGGTTGAAGAAAATGGAGATGTTGGTGGAGCCAAACTGGCAGCAAAAACGTTCAATTTGAAACGCCACCTCAAAAAACATCGTGTTGATATTTTCAAACGTGTCGTAGAAAAAAATGAAGCTAAGACCAGTCAAACAACTGCAAGTAATGCTGTATGTAAAAAAGAAACGCTGTCAAAATTTTTCCACTACGAAAAAGTTACTATGTCAAAAAAAATTTTAAAAGCATCTGATTCAGTTAGAAAACGATATAGCTCCTATAGTGCTATCTTCACCGTCATTTACGAAGTTACTTGGAGAAATGGCTGACAAACTGGGTGTGTTATTAGAACGAGAAAGCATGAGGAAGAAGATTTTATGTGAAGCGGATTCGCAGAAAGACAAGTTAAAAAAACACGTTAAAGTGTGATATATTCTTTTATTTTTGTGTATTAGATATATTTAATTTTCCAGTCCACTTGAGGCACACCAAGACGATTGAAAATATTGATGTGTAAAAAAAAGACAGCAGCCAGAGCTGGAATTGGAGCCACGCTATGAAACAAGAGAGCTCCGGAACCGGAACTACGCTCATGAAAGCAAAGAGTTCCGGAGCTGGAGCCGGAGACATGTTCATGAAAAGGAAAAGCTCCGGAGCCTGAGCAGTTTCATTTTTATGACGGCTCCAGAGCCGTGGTATATACCCACGTTAGAATACGAGTGAGAAAAGCGCTTTTGCGTTGAATCGTTCGCTCGTATCGAGAAACGTGACCAAAATTACAAAGAAAAGCTTTTGCAGTCACTCAGAATTAGCTTTTGCGTCAAACGCTTGCTTGCATGAAGATTTGTTGTTACGACGTGAGTAAAGATTACAGTAAATATGTTTAAAAGGCTTTAAACATGTTTCTATAACCTTTTAGCATTACTTGATCGGCGTATTATACCAGATGGACTCATCAACATTGAGGCACTAAATTTCTAAGCCGGTACTGTTCACAGTCGAAAAATTTTTAGTAATTATAGCATCTATTGTTCTTTGCGTAAATAGCCACATGCTGTTTCAGCGGTTGTCTACGCAGAGTACCAATCGTTTAACATCATAGAAGTTTTATCATCTTTCTGTAGTTTCTAAAGCGCAACAAGCCTAAATCAAATAGTTCTTAATCAAGGGAATAACAAGTTGTTTATAACACTTCACAAAAAGGTTACAACATACTATTGACCTTACTTCTGTCATTATTACATTTTGATGTGTTATTGAGTATGCTAAAAGTAAATCACTCACCTATATGTAGAACCTTATAATTTTCAGAGAAGTTGTTGTTGAGTGTGCTTTTCAGAGATGTCTCACTGATTTCACTTTCGAAAGGTTTTACAAGCCAAGTTGCACAAGTTGGGGCTCCTAAATCCTTAAACATTGAGCTACTTGTTAAACAGAGAGATACTAGCTATACGTTAGTTTGACATGCAATTAGAATGGCCTGAAAAAAATAAGCAAAACAAGATTTGCTGGTAACACCATTCGTTATGTTAGACAGAGAATGACCCGGACAAGCTGGCACTGCTCAGTCACAAATCTGACTTTGTCGTGTTTCAGTGAGTAACCATTGTAGATTGAAATTGGCGATAGCTGCCGGGTACTTCAAGACCTCTGAAGGACGTTGCCATGACCCGCCCGAGAAAAAAAGCATATTCAATAAAATTGACAGTTTTTGTGATGGTGACTAGCGTGGTGATAAGAACTGCATGTAAACCTAATAAACGTACTTTTTGCTGAACTTCCCACGGCTTGGTGATTGAAGAAAGATCACAGGTAGTCATCATCATTGACATCAGCAGCATGCGGTTTTCATTGGTGAAATCCCTCTCTTCAGGCTTTTTTTCCAGCAAAGCTTTGAAGCTATTTCTCCGCCTACGACGAAGAGTACAAAACTCAAGGCAGTTTTTTCTTGGCTGCGTCATGAGCTTTGCAAGTGTTCCAGCTCAAACATACTCAATATAAATCTTGTTGCGAGCACATGGTGGCCACTGCTGAAAGTCTTTTTGCACAGGCAAAATTTAACACTTTATGTCGAATGCAAAAAGCTATCATCCTGAAAACTGGTTTCATTGTTGACTCAGTTTTCGAATACTAGCTACGAAATATCTCGAACAAGGTTTCAAGAGGCCATATGCATCTTCAAGCATTAACTTGCCCGGGCGTTTCATTCCATCAGTTTTTTTTAATGAAGAATTAAATGTTGAGGATTGGAGAAACAAGCATTTTTGCTGCGAAACGTGGGAAAAGCGTTTTGTGCATTATAATGATCGGCGTATTTCTCCGCTTTCAATGATACTTTCAGTTTGATTTTAGTTTAGGGCAGGGTTTTTTTAAGGCGTTTTAGGGACCCGATTCGGCCCGATTTTCAATTCTAGGGACCCGATTCGGGTCCCTAGAATTGAAAATCGGGTGCCTAGAATCAGATAAAATTATCATCGGGTCCCTAGAATCAGAGAAACGGGTCCCTACAAGTCTATACCGGGTGCCTAATATTTTCCTTAAAACAAACCCTGATTTAGGGTAAGAGTGTCAATGTCAAGGCTGCCTTGCAGCAGTGACACCACCACTGGGGCAACCTGGATCATTTGTCACGCCAAACTACCAACAAATCTTTTACAATTGATCCCTTTCTTAGAAAACGTAAGCTTACATGTAGCACTACTCAAATGCAACTACTCCATATTTTCAATGTGCACCTAGGATACAATCCCTGAATCGATATTCACCTTTACCAAGCTTGTTTCCTGGGTCACCCCTCGAGACAAATTACAATTGCGGTGGGGCATAATCAACAGTCCTCCATAAACGGAAAATGGTTTGGACAGCTTCCTTGTTTGTAAACTTCAAATTTGCGTATATTGCTTAATGTTTTCACACCCACACACAGCGAAGTTCTGCACAACTCACACATATATGGCGTTGACAAGGAGCGCAGGCATACAGTATATGGAACAACACCAGCATAGATATGTGGCGTTAACAAAGAAAACACGCATGGATGACGCTTACACGGTAACTTCGGTACACAGCACCGCTGTAATATGGTCTAAGCCAGGGTCTCAAAACTGCAGCCCGCGGTCCAAATCCGGCCCGCGAAGCCGTTTTTGTCAACAATGAAAAATATATTTACGAAATATTTGCTGATTTGGCAAAATGTAACATATCCGGAAACAACCGCCTGACGTAAGATGTCCGGCCCTCGAACTGTTGTGTAATCGCTTATGTGGCCCTCTGGAAAAAAGTTTGGAAACGCCTGGACTAAGCTAAGGAGACCAATTCGACAAATGTACGTGGGAGGCTGCGAAGGACACGGGTACGTTTGCGCAGCAGTCCTCTCATACATTGTGATGGGGTGTTTGTCTCCGTAATTTTAAGATCATAAACAAAGCATTAGGTTAACAAGTTAATCCGATATCAAAAGCTGCTGGTATTTCGGAATACGAAGGCGAAGTTTTGATCTTCACAACCATTCGCCAATGATTGACAAACTAATATGTAACCCATTTTACTTCAAGGTTACTTGGGCATTAGAAAGAAATAAAGTTAGACGAGGAAAGCTAAATTTCTGATGAGCTGGACTGCGGTTACTTAAAGCAAAGTTTCCCCCGCACCTGGAAAGCTGCATAATGAGCAGCCGACCAGATCTTTGATCAAATTTTGGTTAACAAACAAAAATCACAAGATGACTAATTGGCAATGCTCAGTACATCAACTGCAGTAATTCTGGTATTTTTGATTGCAATTAGCCGGTTAATTTTGTTTATTAGAAATATAATCGTCTGCATTAAAAACAGTGCACATGGCAGTTTTGATCATTAAGGGTTCGTAGTTTGTCAACTGTAATCACTAAACTTTGCATCAAATTAAACAGTAGAAAACTGTAATTTAACTAAACCTTATAATTAAGCTCACTGTTTGACTCTCCACCTGTCCAGCACGAATCGAAAGATTTTTAATGACTGGCATACAAAGTTCCTGAGATATTAGCAAAAGTGGGTGATAATTTTTTGCATGATTGCTACTCGCATGAAAGAATATAACGTCCTTCAAAGAATCATAAATAAAAAAGCCAAAGCTAAACCGCGAGACTCACTGAAAGTATAGGGCCAAATCCGTGGCAAGTATAGCGTACTTCATCATTTCGCATGCATCCGAAAATTCTTTTTCGGTAAATGACTCGAAGATATTGTTCCCTTCCATGCTGCTGATTCTTAAACAGGTGTCGTAGTGGTGATTTTCAAGTGTTGACGTATTGTAAAGAATTGCCAGTGGAGCCCCAGCCCTGAAAAAGCGCTGCTTTAATTTTAAACCAAAGATTTGCTCAAAGTGATATAGACTAGAGCACGATACTACTGCAGTCGTTTAACTACTTCAAGAAGCATTTTGTGTGGCATACAGTGCGCAAAGAACTTGAAATTCCGGGAAAGATGCACCACACTTGTGCCAGGAGCAAGGTTATACGAGTACGTAAATCAATGCAGTTAAAATTCTGTTTTTGAAGTGTACCTTTTACTATTGTGCTGCATGACGCGAAAAATGCCTTATTTTCAAAGGTTGTTAAAAGCACATATCGCCGTCCAAACAACAATGAAGGGCAGAGTTCACAATGAAGGTTTACCTGATAAGAAATGCGTTGTTAGTTCCACGATGGTCGATGTCATGGCAAAAACAAGCAACAACCAAGGTGAACTTCTCTCTATCAGTGAAGAGTTTGGCAAGACCCGGAGTCTGTAAATGGATGCGATACTATGTTGAGTTTCTCGATTGAACTTCGCCTACAGATACAGTTCGAGCATTTCTGTATGCGGCATCGTCAGATACACGGTTCTTGCTGATGCAAGGTGAGGTATGATCTTTTGTTAAGGCGTGCGATCCCAGTCGACCAAGTGCTAGTGCACACGCTACTACAGATTGTACATAAGCATTTGATTTTATTCGGTCATGTATAAAACGCTTTCAACATGAAAATCAAGAGAAAATACACGAAAGTTAACCAAATCATACAAGTCATTATGTCTAGGAACATGAACTTCCAGTTAAAATCCAAGAAGTTTTTTAAGTACGTTGATTTGCTAAAGGGGTAAAACCTTACCAAAACATACAAAGGGTGATCAACGCTAGCGTGAAGAATGGATTTGCTTTTGACCCAGCAACTAAGGTAAATCAACAAGTCTTATTTGGAGGTTATGGCAATCTCATGTAGCGCTAAGGAAAGCGAGAAATATTGAGGAAAAAACTTTAAAAATAACAAATGCCACCGATGTCCATGACAAGCAATAAAAAGCAATAAGTGAAAAGACAAGAACCTTTAAACACCCAGCTATATCTCATACAAACAAATGCGTTGCATGAATACCAAAAACTATCTCCTTTCACGAAAATAACTCACATGGGTATTTCAGCTAGAGTTACTAAATAGCGAGAGTCAGTCTTTGCGCTTCTGCAGAAGGCGACGGGTCCGGCTTTTCATAACTTTACCTGTGAATACAAAGTTATCGAACGGCCGAGCCGTCGCCCTCTGCAGAAGCTTAAGACTGACTTTACTGTAGCTGTTTAGGAACCTTAATGCAGTGGTGCCAGCCAGGGTTACGAGGTCGGAGGTAAAATGTCCGACTCCAACACAAACTCCGACCTTCCAAAATTTCCGACTCCGACTTCGACTCCTTAACGTAACGTGAATGAAGTTTGGCTGTCAACAATTTTGTCGCAACTAGCAATCAATGGAAATCGTGGTGCATAGCAAGAATTCTGTTTCAATAAAAGTTTCAAAAGAAATTGTACCATTTCAACAGGCACGAGTTAGGATTCCTAACTTAGGGGTGCGATGTAAAAAATAATTAAATTGGACTTCCGGATTCGGAGTCGGATAAAAATTCCGACTCCAACTCCGACTCCTAGTGTTCTTAGGAATCCGACTCCGACTCCACCCAAAAACCTCCGACTTCTTGCGATTCCGACTCCGCAATCCTGGTGCCAACAAGAAAAATGAGAGGAATGCTGTCGTCACAATGTTTCTGTATTGCCGCTGTCCTTTTCTAGCAAGAAGGGAACAGAACTTGTTGTCAAGGCCGGAGGGCGTCGAAATTAACCTTATTGTTCTAAGTTGCAGCAGGTACTTATGACGCCCCAGGCTTTATATAATAGCACAACAACGACGCAAAAGATTTCTGCTCGAAGATTTTTGACATGTACAGACAAACCACATAATGAAAAAGAAAAAATGAAAACCGCAAGTTTCTAAAGAATTCCTACCGTGTCGTCTTTTCCCAATCGGTCGAGTAATAAGAACATGGTGTGCGCTACGTTCAGTCCGTGCCTCCAGTTGTGATAATAGACTGGTCTGTAGCAATGTCTGACGGTAATAATCCACTTTAGCATTGTCTGATAAATAATAACACGCAATTTAAAACTGAAGTCATGTAACGAAAGCGAATCTAAAGCATTCAAGTCATATTGTACATGTAAATGTGATCAAGTTTTTTTTATCAAAACTCTTTCAGAAAATCATGCAAAATATATGAGCTTCACGTAAAAAGGACGTTCGGTAATCGTTACTGAAAAATCTATTTCGCAAATGGAATAGCGGCCTGTCATAGCTTGGATTTAAGTAGCACCTAAAAACCTCAAAAGCGACCTTTCCCCAAATTGCGCTTATTAGTACAATTTCCTATCAGTATGCTGCATGGACAAGTCTTCACCACGTAGGTGCCCATAATCGGTATGTTATTTAAGAACCTCACAAACTTTTACTTTTTTGTTTTCTTTAAGACCGTAAAGAAAGTTTCGATGACCTTTCAAATTTGTGTACGCAGCAAGTACAAAGTTTGAGTGAAACAATGTACGAAATTTCGTAAAACGTAGTCCCTCGCACGGCAAACACCATTTCATAACGCAGTGAACCTGACAAAAGACGAGTCCTTCAGCAAAAGTTAATCTTGTAAGGTGATGTTTTTGACGCATCATTTTAATTTTTAAAGGCCGTGTGCAAGCAGAACTAACCAACCTAATGCAGTGGGCTGGTGTGTACTTTCAAACCGCTGCCTGGCTTATACTTTGCTGCAACGTTGTGATCGTGCACTTCTCCCACAGTCCCGCAAAGTTGAAAAGTATTGTTAAAAGTGAGAACTTAAACTTACCAAATAAACGGTGCTGCAAAAATTATCAGAGCAACGATCTTTTCACTTGTCCAGTACGTTTTGTATGTTTGACAGTGACATGTCATGTCACAAATACTGCCATGAACTGAGTCGTAACCAGCGGCGAAGTCAGGAGCACGATCTATCTCCCTCCTTTGATTTCTATGTTATGTATGCGTTTCGGTCCATTACAAATCTCGGATTTTGGCGAAACTTGTACAAAGTACCGAAAGGTAAATTTTCTTAGCGACAACTTTTGTCTCAACAGTCGCAAACGCTGTGAAACACGTCACTAACATACAATAGCCTTTTGTGCTAATTTTGCACGGTTTTCAACATTTTTTTCTCATGTTTCCTCTCATTTCATTCGTTTTTTTTACTAATTGTTCAGCAATCGTACATTCCAACTCCCCCTTTTGTAAGCTAAGAATCATGTGACCACGACGCGGCTTCAACATAATAGACATGCACTTGTAGTACTCGTCAGATTGCCCTTTGCCTCATGCGTCAGCTTCTTTGAGTGAACGGGATTTTCGATCATTCAATTATTGTAGTTCGCAATTTGCTTAAAATTATTGTGTTTCCAAAATTGCTTCACGAAATGCTAAACGTATGAAATAAAAATCAACCTGTATAGTTTAGAACGGTCTACATTTCAACAACATAGGCTACCGTTTTACAGCGAAAATGAAAGCAGACACGTGATCTTTTTTGCAGAGAACGTTTTTTCATTTGCTACTTCTGCACCATCAAACATTGGTCTGTCGCTAATAAAAGCAAACTATAATTGTCCATTCTTTTTTGTTATACGTTTCGAACTAGGTCATTTAAAGTTTTTCAAAAATGGGATTGTTGAAAAATATCAGATACACATTACACGGCTCGTTGAAACACTGCGATGGTGTAAGTATCATTGAATTCCTACGTTTCGTTCAATGTAAATATGTTTAAACGATTTCGACATATTCTCATATGGGTGTTGCATTGTAAACCTTTTCCTTGCACTTTCTTTTTTTCTTTTTTTGGCGGGTTGACAAACACTGGTACGAATTGTAATCTAACCAGTTACTGAAATGAGATGAAATTAGATAAAATTAGCAGAATGCTGTAACCAAGTTGAAATGAAGGTGCGAAAATTCAATTGCTACCACCGACTATGCCGAAAACGAGCCTGAACAAAAATTTAATGAACTAGCTGTCGTAGAATGTTACGTTTGAATGTTCGAAAACTTTTTGCTTGGCCATAAATGCAGCAGCGATTTGATTGCAACTGTGCGTTGATGCCGCGTTCCTGTTTCTTCGAAGAGTTTCAAGCCACACGTATCGGTCATCTGGTCATGCAGTCAGGTTGAGTTGGAGTCAAGTATGTTGCTTTCTACAGCTGTTGTTGTGTTTTTCGTTAGTTACCCTAAAAGCAGCCTGTGTTGGAGTAGCAGTGATTCATTGCTGATTCTGACCATTTCACTTTGATCACAATCCACTCAGGTAAATTTAAAAATAATCGCAATGTTTTATGAAAATGAACGCAGGGAAGTTGGAAACTTTATCAGGGCAAATGTTTCTTGCCACCAACCCTCTCCTTGGTGACATATTTTTCTCATCCGCCTGCCCTGTGGTGTGCATTACATGAAACGAAAATCTGCAGCAAAGCAATGTTAATAAATCCCGCTCCTGTGCGCACCGTCACGGAGGAATTTACGGAAATAGTTCCATAAAAACGAACAAGGTATTTTATGGCCTCGACGACTCTTTTTTGAACACTCCCAGGAAGTTTCGTGGGAGCATAATGATAAGTTTTTAAATTTTTCTGGTTTAAACCAGTGGTTCTCAACCAGGGTCCGCAAAGCGTTATCTAGGGGTTCGCGGGAAGCTGTAAAATTGAAGTTCAGTTTACATTGAACAGCACTTTTGCTGTACCGTTGGGTATATCATTATTCACCCTTCACTGGACAGACATTGCATTTGACAATGCTTTCGAGGCAACTGAGACAGCCTATCAGTATCATTATTATTGCATCATAGTTTGACAAGAGGATTGTCATAGTTCCAAAATTACAGTTCCAAACTGTTCATGGATCTGATGTAGCAGCTGGCAGCACAAGCTTGTTTCAATCTAAATTAAAGTTGAATGTTCATGTCCCTCACTGTCGAGGGGTTCTCGACGAGACAATCTGGACCCACAGTTTTTTCAGATCCCAGCGCTTTGACCCTAATCTGTAGGCTATACACTTATTTGCACCAATAAACTCAACTTTACTCAAGTCATTTATTGATCACTAGTGTGAAGCGGTACCATCATTTGGACCATAGGTGGCGGCCTACTAAAATTTATTCGTGGAATTTACCTCTGCAAACAGCTACACTCTGCGAGCACTTTAAACCTCCACAGAAAAGCCTGGCCCACTGATTTGTGTTCGTTAAGCGTGGCCGAGACAGACAAGAGGAGGGAGAAGTTGCAAACCGCGTGTTTTGGTCAAAATTGAGATATTTTGCACAAAGTGAGACAAAACCAGGACATATTACCTATGAGGTTAATAAATTTTTGCCTATATTTTTTCAAAAGTAGGAGACTATCCGGCGTCCCTGCTTACAGCCATCAGCAGTCAACTGTCTCACTGCATTACTTGCCAAGATGTCTGCATTGAACAGTCACAGGCGACAAAACGGCTTCCATCGTAACTTTAAGTGAACATTGAAGATTTGTTGCCATGTTATTGTTACACAATAAAGACCAACAGTAGAACAACCCGCTTCGAAATTTGGTAAAGGAGCGGATATGAGTGAAGTGCAAGCCCACGACTGCATGACACCAGAACAGTGAACCTGGCTTTTGTGCAGTGTGACTGTCATAGCGGTAGATAAACTGTCATTGCAAGAAATAACCCGAATCGGGTCCCTAAAACACCTTAAAAGAACCTGCTTTAGGGTTACTTTTATTGTGCATAGTTTTGTTTACAGTACAAAACCTTAATAACGGCAATTTGGGTGAAAAAACGTTTATGTTTACTTGGAAGTTCTGGCGGGGGCTCTTGTCCACTTAAAATAAGCTTGCAGTGTTGCGGAGGCAAAAACGTTTCGGAAGCACTGTGTTAGAACGATGGTTTTGAACCGTAAAACGCAGGTGGAGGGCAATTATGAAACGGTAGTTTGCACAGTAAGAATGTTACTCATGTCAACGAGTGAAGTTAAGGTGTTACCCTTTTTCGGACGACCACAACTCAAATGTATTGTACGCTTTTTGCAGCCTTCGGAGGCGAGGCGACACATCCACAACCTTAAAGCACGCGTTGCGTGTCGTTATGATTTAAAAACAGCCTTGTTCAATTTTGTGTGATCGAGATTGCGGCCTGATATCTCTTGACGTAGGCCTCTTTGGAGAAAAAGCGTCTTCATGAAAGAAGTGATACAGTAAGAATGTTACAGACCGGAATCTGAAATGGATTGACGCCGCTGTAAAAGCAGAACCCTGCGCAGGCTACCTGCGCCTACAAGTACTTGACACACCGTTCTGAATCCGAGGGACACTGACACGTTATGGAGATGCATGTTGTAACAGACAATCACTTTATTAAGAACACATGTGTAAAAGTTTAACCTCCCCACAACGAACCGACGTTTCAACAACCTTTCAAAAAAGCAAATGACATGAGTGGTAAAAGCCGATAAACAACAAAGAAATACTAATGGCCTGATAGTAATGTTCTGCTTGTCAGAAATTTCTGAGAGTAATTTTTTTCCACACAGTTAGCTGTGGATAAACATTTGCTCGTTCGCAGGGTCTGATGAAGTACAAACTTTTGTTTCATCCATACATCTGTCAAAACGCGTTAAGGTAAAACCATTACGCTAAGGCCTAACTGAATTGTTGGTTTTTCAATTGCAGTTTCAACGCTAGAAGGATAAAATTAATATTTTTGTGGGGGTTTGAATTTTAAACTGCTTGTGCTCAAAGAAATTTCGACGCATTTGCTTCGAAAATAATCATAGTTGAAGGAAAACTGGCTAATTTTCCTTCAACGGTTAATTTTCCTTAGGTAATTATTCCTGTAGTTTTTCGGTGTATAATTTTAAATGTCAAATACATTACGATGTATATTGAGGCAATGCACACACGTTTGTCCTTTGACGATCTGTCAAAGTATACCACGCCATCCACTGCATAGGAACCCACCTGTTTTCTAATCTTGAATAGATTGAAAGCGTCCAAATCTTCGAACATTCTCATGCACACCAGAACAGTTTCGTCGTCTTTCATAGCGAGATCGGAAAATGTGAATTCGTACAAATTGTATTTCTCCCCTTCAGGGATCGGTTCGTCCTGAAATCATGGATAATTCAAGTTTTATCACAAGACATACCTTTCATTGAAACACACTGTCGCAACTAGTACGTTACGCTTTGCAAATTGCATTTTGTTTTGTGATCGTAAAGCCACTCCAAAGCAGAAGCAATTCTACCGTTGATCACAACGTTTGCAACTAGCCTGCACACTTGCTTCAGTAAAAATGGGTAACAAGTTTCAATAGTTTACAGCAAAAAATCTTGCATGTAGAAATGGTGAAAATGTATACCGTTTACATCAGCAAAGTAAGAAACCCCACGGAGTTTACAGCAGATCATACGTGTCCAAAATAGTGTGATTCTACGGTTTGGTTGGATTTGTTTCGTGCCAGTGGCTTTTCGAATTGTAGTTTCAATACTTAACTCTTTCAACGTTGTTTACGGAAACAAATGTGCTGCAATAATACACCATCAGAAGAACTTCCGGGGTAGAAAAACATCGGAACGCAGAGCTTTAATCCCCTGTCGTAGGGTGCAAGCACGTCGTGTATTTACAAATCACATGAAAAGTAAAATATTTTTGAACGGTTGACTCGAAAAGACTGAACTGCTGAATGTATGACCAGCGGGGAGGTCAAAATCGTCCGATTCGCGTGAACAAGCGTGTGACCTTTGCGGTTGCTAATTTCCTGTGGGATATGGTGCTCGTGTCTCTGCCGAGGACGAACGGGGTTCGGTTTTACGTCACGCGCGGATTATCATCATTCGCATTATGCACGCGAACGCGGTTTACTGGCAGTTCCAGCATCGCGGCCAGCGCTGAAGAGATTCAAAAACGGAAGACATAGCAGGCGCATCGGAAAAAAGATCTGTCCGCATTGCCGCTGACGCTGGGTAGCGCTGCGGTGCCGGCGAATGTCAACATTCAGGCAGCTTGCCAAAGCGACTACCAGCCGGGGCGTACTACTCAACGTCAATTCCGACAGCTTATCGATTTCGTTATAAAATGCGTATAGCCGCGTTTGTTAGCACACTGCATGGCTGCCGTTCAGTTGGGCTGAAAAGCGGAAATCTTTGTCTACTGAGCCGCGTTATTGATTTAGCAGCAGTCCACACGTTTGTTTACGGAAAGCGTTTGCTAAAGAGCTTTGTTGCATACGGCGAGATCAACCCAAACGAAACATAAACTAGTTGTTTATTTGTTGTGATAGCTATACTCTATTCGGTTGTCAGCTGTATTCAACTTGAACTAAAGAGGATGTAAGTGGTGGTTATTAGTTGCAGTCTGACCACGGGCCGAAATAAAGAACAGGATGTCAGCCACAGGCTACAAAAACATTTCGATCATAATCTGAAATATTACTCTTGTCCTCCGAAATTGAGATAATATTGCAACACAATTATCACCTACTGTATTATAAGTAAAGATTTTCAACTTTGAACCACAAAGGTCTAGCTTGAACTTTGAACAATGAAACAAGCACGCTGAAGAAGTTAAGAGCAAAATTTCTTTCTGCAAGCACTTTAAATCATCCAAACACAACTGTTTCGTGAATAAGTTTGGACAAACAACAGATACATCAGTAGTAAATAACGGCTGCGTAAGATTCAATGGTTCTTCTCGCTATGAAATGATTCTTGGATGATGACCTATTCGCTCTACATGGCATATATCAGACATGATTGGCCACAGTTTATCCTCACTGAAGTAATCTACGTTACTTCTTTATTTTTGATAAGCACTTCATGTTTTTCGAATTTGCTTTTAGTCAAAATAGCCAGGGTTGAAAGACTTCCCTTCTCGTTCCAAATTTTTTAATCATAAAATATTTTTTCAGCATTTGTCAAAAGATCAGCGAACAAACCAGACTGTGTAACATCGGCAAAAATGTTGAAGAAGGTAAATAGCAATATTTGGTCTTATTACGCTCTATAATCAAGAAGTTTGCCTTATCTTGGCTGCAATGATAGCAGCGAAATTTTACATCATTCTACGTAACGACTTACGTGACACTAAGATAGGTCGAAAAGCTCGAAAGGTTTAATTCTTCCTGGTTCGTACGGCTTCAGATACAAGAAAAAATAGTTTTTGATGACATTCTCCCATGCTTGAATGTTTGACAGGGCTATCGTTACGATAACATAGTTTTATTTGTGAAGAAACTTTGATTGTAAGCTTTTATTCAGCGTTAGTGGAGTAGAGACGAGACAGTGGATATTTCTTTTGCCTAAACCATCAAAAATTCTCTGGAATGAAAGTCGCCGGTTCTGATTTTGGAAAAGTACATTTGGCAAAAGATTTGTTTTTTTGGCAATACATAATTAGGGAAAAGTTTCTCAAAGTATTGTAGCAGACTATGGATTTCATGTTTCAACTAAGAAGGATTGACTGGGGGCATGTCTACTGCGAATCCAAATTGATCAAACGCTCTGAAAAAAAAACGTTGCAAACGTCAGGAACTGTATGAACTGATGTAACCTCTAAGCTGGTTTGCCGTTTCTGGAGGTTATTTGAGTTTCAGACGACATTCACCTCGACAACGCTCCTCCGGGTGTAAAAGTTTATAGCACTTTTTACGAGGCTGTTTTGTTGCTTTCAAGTAGGTGATAATTTACCCACCACAAACTTGCTCCCAAAAACACCGGACGCAACAGACTCGCAACGCGATCGTAACGAGCCTTGTACAACAGTTATGCCCAAACTTGACGAGAAGAGAAAAATTCTCATTTCCGATAATGTTTGTTAACGTTTTCGAGAGTGGTCAGTATCATCAAGGTTCCTTACATGTAAGTCACGCTCTAACTAGATCATGCTTTTTCAAATTGATTTTAACTTTGCTAACGCAAATATGTCACAAGTTAGGATCCGCTTGACTATATCTGTTGATTCGTGACAGTTGACGCATGTATTCATGACATGTTACGCACTTTCATCTTTTTCAACATCCTCATAAAGCTTCCATCACCTAAAAATTGCTTTGGCATTGACACCGCCAGCATGTACTTCATGTTTAATAGCGTGTCAGTCGTATCGCCTGCTGGGCTGCATTTCATATTGTTACTTAGTAGTACCACCATTCGACGGTTGCACTGCAGGGGTAAACCTGTTAGTTACAAATTTTGTTTTTTTTCTTCGCCTTTATTAAATTAGGACCAAGCAACTCAAAAATCATCGATGCAATGATAAGGCGTGTGTTGCCGTTCGGATAAATGTATGGGGCAGATGACAAACACTGCCCAAATGAAAAACGAATGATCGAGAATTATTAAAGGTAGGATTCGTTTGTCTCAAGCTTTGGCATCTGCGGACAAATTCCTCGCAACACCACCAACCAACCCGTTTGGAATCGGTTCGATGTGTTAACGTGTACACTGTTCGATGTGTTAACGTGTACACATGCTTTCGTCTACACTGATTCCGAATTTCTTTTTTCGGAAAAGTGTTCTGCTCCTGACGGGACATCGGTTAGGATAAATTAGTCTGGTTTGGATCTGGTTTCATGCAATTCACATGGAGAGTGATAAGATGTTTTTGAGATGTCTCATATGTAAGTTTAATTTTTTGTAATTTTAACTTGCCACGAATCTTAACACAACACTTTGATAAAATGTGTAAGATCGTCGATAGGCCGATCATCGATAGGCGGATTTGTACATCGGTGATGGCGCATTTCATGTGGCACTGATGAGTTGCCTAATGCTTTGAAAAGTGCGACAACCCTGATAACACCAACAACAAACCAAATTACGTTGCTTTCATTATACCTAAAAGTTTTATATTAAGCTACTGGTCAGAAAGCAAAAACTGATGAACTCTTTCTAGGAGCGCTTAGAAGAATAAAATTGTGCAATCATTTCCCCATCAATTTTTAAAAACATTGGTGGACGTAAATAATTCATAAATTTTTTGACTTTTACTGCACGTTCTTTATTATTCATAAATCTCCAACTTTTCAAGGTGGTTTAAGCTAAGGTCGAAAAGTGAACTCTTCCAAGCATTCGAGGTCTTCAATCTCTTTTCGCAAATGTAGCGTATAGCGGGAAAGTGGGGCACAAACACCTTGCAAACGGCCCCCATGCTGCTCTACCAAACTATATCCAACACTTTTAAAATCAAATTTTGTCATCCATTCTCCCTGAGCTCTTTCCCTGGGATAAGCACAACAGGGGAGCGTTCACTGCAATTTGGAAAAGTATAGTGAGGGAACTACATAAATGCAGGTACAGTTGAAATTACAAACAAAATTAAAAAATCAACGATGATAGCATTTTCAATGGTTATACAGCTTTGTCTCTTAAAACTTATGTTTGTCTAAATCATAAAAATATATCTGATTCTAAAGAAGTTGTTGCTTCCAGAAAAGACAGCTGCAGACCTTCAAAATACCAATTAATTCTTTGCATGAATAGTTATCTGTCGCTTATGAATGTTTTCTATTACATCACAGGTACTTATTATACTTGCGTCACACTGATAGCAAATCTTCCCAATAGAGTAACTCTCGTTTCAACAGAATGTGTCTAAAATTCCCTCACTTGATGAGAAATATAAAAACACTTAAGCGTATCCTACGAGCTGCTGCCAAAGGTTTGGAAAAAATTTTCTATGCAAGGCACATCCTTACAGGATTTTTAATATTTTAAAAATTGATTCTGTGCAAATGTTTACATCTTCGAATAGGTGGCAATGCACTGTCTATTGAAAGAAATCCTTTCTCAGCACAGAATCAGACACTAAGATCTTACAGAGTATATATTTCGCCTACAAAGTAGGCATCATCAGCTCTTATTCAAATAGAATCATTCAAAAAGGTGGCAATGCACAAACAAATCTTTTTGATGACAACCGTTTTCTAGTTTTCTCAAGTTTGAATCAGCAAAATATTTGTTGCAAAGAATGTCATTGAATCGAATCGCAAAACAACGACATCATCAGTCGAAGTGCAATTTCTTCGTCAGTAATCCCGTCCTTCGATAGCGAGCCCAGTCCAAGAAATCTTACATATTTCATCAAAAGCTTTTTCATGTAAATCCTGCAGTAAGCGCACTCAAAGCATCAGGTAATCTACTGTACTTTTACTGAGCCTGTTTATCTTAACATCTTGACCAAGGGCGTACGTTCAAAAGATTGCGCAAAACTTTCAGATTGTTGACATTTCTGCATGTCAGTCAGTCTGAATTACAGCCTGAAGGCCAGGCCTACAACTGGTGGGCAATCGCGCAATTGCCCCCCGAAATTTTCAGACACATATTTAGTTGCTGAGCCCCCGAAAATAGTACAACAACAAGTTACAATCATTTTGCCCCCGCCCTCCCCGCAAATATCAGCTGGTTGCGGTCCTGCTAAAGGAAAAATGAAACTTTCCTCAATCTACTTCAGCTTTACTTTTAGCGTTACGGAAACTTGAGTGTCGTTCATACCAACGCTTCCCAAATCAGCAGGCCTCGAAGTTTTTTTGGGAGGACCGTGAAGTATTACAAAATGTTACACTTTTTCAGTATTTACCTAAAACGTTTCTTCAATGCTACGTTGCGTGTGAGTTTGACTCCTGCTAGGCCTCAACTTGATCTTATTATTGCATCATGTCTAACAAGCAAGTTCAAGTTTTCCCTTAGTAGTAAATTGTATGTATTTTTAATAGTTTGTTTCTTTCTCATAGCTCAATCTTTTCCATAATTTCTCGTAATGGACCCACAAAAAATTGTCAATAGCAGTAGAATTGGGTCTAAAGCTGAAAAGGGTTGGGAAACACTGAAGTCAGGCAGAAAAACGTTATCTACCAAAGCTACAAGTGGTTCTAGGACAACTGCCAAAAACAACTGTCATCTGGACAATTGCCAACTAGGACAACTGCCAACTGCCTATAATCCAACTAACGACTAGGACAACTGCCAACCGGAGAACAGCTTCTGTGAAGCGTAGTCGTAAAAGCAACCATTCAGTTGTCCTGGACTTTAGTTTCATTGTAGGCAGTTGTCAGTTGTCCTTTTGCCAATTGTCGCAGTTGACGGTTGTCCAGTTGGCAGTTATCCTGATACAGATACAGGTACTATGCAAAACAATATAGAGCAAAGCTGGCTTCCTTCATCTGAGAACATTCAAACTGTTTGTTTATTCAAATTAAGAATCAAAAATATAAAAATATAACAATACAGAGTTTAAACTGCATGTAAGGTCTCCTGAAGTGGTCTTTCAAAAATAAACTGCTTGCTCACGTTACAAAAGTATCTTACGTTTGAAATCCTTTTCTATATAGTTCATATATAGTTCAGTTCAGTTCTAAAACTATTTTGGTTACATCATACTCCCTTGGTGTTAGTCAAACAAACACTATATTGGCAAAGATTTCAACTGCTTATTTATTAAATTTGCATTTTAATCGCACCAACCTAGATTTTAACTTCCACGAATTTCCCTAACACTGTACATACAGTGCTCTAGAGAAAACTGCTACTAAGTGCATTTGACTCGTCATGATAGCTAATCTGGAAAAAACGTGTGTGGTCGTACAAACTCACAGCCATAATCAACATCAGAACGAAATACAGAGCAATACAATCAAAATCTGTTTGTGACAAGGAACGGTTTTTAAAGAATCCTTTGCACCTGAAACACAGAGAGTAGAAATGCAAATGGCTTTTCGTGCGCTACATTTGAATATAATCTTGATAACAATTGGTTGCCTTGTTTTACAGTTGCAATAGCAAGAGAAATAATTAGCTATCAGGCAAGCAGGTGTTCACTTCATAGGGTTCTTGAGCAGAGCGAAATAACGACGGAAATTCGATGCATGCAGTTTAGCTTTTGTCGATGTCAAAACGTTTGTTTTTGACGTTATTGTTGGCGACCACCCAGTTTAATTCACGTTCAAGACCTGAACAGTTGAGCAGAACTGATAGGAGAAACTAAATCTTCTGTCTGCACCTGCTGCCTCATGTTTACAAAACAGCGGTTCAGTAAACATCCGAGCGTAGGGTTTCGAACAAACCGAAGCGGTACAGTAGCTTTGCAATTTCAAGAGGACCATGGGCATATGTCCCTAATATGATTGCCATGCAAAAAATTACGCAGCAAAAAAACAGCTCACTGCGTAATGGCACTGAAAAAGTTTCCAAGTCTGCAAGAACATCTCAACACTAAACGATATGCAGTAGTATCCCTTCAGCGAGAAATTATTTCGTCAGCCGCCCACACCCGAACAGCCTACCTTTATTCGGTCTAATTCTTCTTGCTGTGCTCTCGTCTGGAAACGAACAATCTCGTCAGCAACATCTGTTTTTGCCTTGTCTATGCAAATGGAATTAAATCCGTTTGCAAACAGAAGACCGTTCATCAGAAATGGGCGAATGGACTGAAAAAAATAACTGAGTGACAACAAGGTTGCTTTCGTAGTGATTACTACAGATTCAAGTACCCTAATATTGCTTTTCACTTAATCATACGCATTATTGTATTTTAAAAACACGGTGACTGTTTTCTGTATTTACTAGTTCTCTGAAGTCCTGAAAAACTCGGTAGTCCTTCTTTACCCTGCAAAACAATTTTCTACGGTAGCTACGAATTTCTTTACCAACGGACACGCTGAAACTTCGTGGTTGTGAAACTGTGTTAAGAAGTAGCAAAGCATTACGACATGCGCCAAATCGCTTTTCTATTAACTTCTTTGGTTAGTCATGAATGGAAGAGCTAATACGCAAGTAGCAAACGTCTCTCACTTCCACAATAGCTTCATCAGTTTCATCAAAGCCGGTTTTCTTGTTGCCTAAGTGCAGCACTCCCAGCAACCGCTCTGCATCATCGTAGTAAGGCACGCAAAGAACAGTCTTCAAACTGAATCCTCGCTTTTCATCCTGCAGGAAAAAGGAAAAAAACTGTAGTCACCAAACAAAGCAAAGCCAATATTTTTCAACTATCTCGTGGCAAACAACTGAGCTGATGCCCAATATTTTTGGCATTACGAAATGATAAGAAACAACCAAATTGTTGACGAACCAATTCCCTTAATTTGAGGAATGAACATTGTCAGTTAATAACAAACTTTCACGGCAGTCTTAAACAAGGATGCCTGGCAAAAAGTTGTCAAACATGGGGTCTGACCACGATCAGGCATTTCTGCCAAAAATTAAGGTAAGATTGTCCACTGCATTCTATTTTTAACAGCCTTAAAATGAAATATATCTGTCAGCTTGAAATTGCGAATCTAATTGGCAGGCATCCACGAGAAGGTTTTCCGTCAAACTTTCGATCGTTTCTTCCCATGTTTCTAATTTCAATGAACTCCTTCAACATTCTACGACCGAACAATGAATATTTCATACGCGCGCCACGCCTTCAATAAAGTCAAAGACATTGCTCAAACAAGAGTGGAGAGAGGTCGCTAAGATTTCCGATACAGTAGAGTGCACGTATTTTTAGCACACGTTATTGCAGCACATTCCAACAACAAAGTAACTTTGAAGTTTTGTGCATTGTTGTTTTGGGGACTGCACTTTATTAGTTATTACGAAGTTTTCTGCTTGCGTTTACACATTTTTACGGTCTCTGAATAGTTTTGCTTTAAACTACTTCTAACGTATTGTTGGGGTTTCGACAATTGTTTTATTATTGCTTTGACAGCGTACCAGCCTCATAAATAATAACTGCAACTTCCCTATGCCCAATTAATTGTTGATAAGGAGTAGGCCTGATTAAAACCCAGGCTTAATGTCGAGGGGCGGTATAAAACGAAGAGGCGTAACCTGCTTCCATCTTTTCTGTGTCTTGCAATTTTGGTAAACTCAAATTTGGTCCATTGTAGATTATTCAGCTTGCACATACAAACACGAATGGCCTTTCGGGAATTGATGAAATAAAAACAACTGCAAGACACACAAAAGAAAGACTAAGCAAGAGAGTGTTCACATAATAAGGTAAGATTCCGTGAATTGAACTGATCATTGTTGCTGTTCGGGTCACGGCAAGCAGATAAAGATTCAACTGTGGTGGTGCTCAATGCGTTTGACTGTTTAACACGCTAAGCTATTGATGGTAAATAAAGGAACTGCAAACGCAACCTTTATGTTACGAATGATAGCTGGGAGGGGTGCGCAAGCTCACCAGGACCTCTTCTTTTGTTTCATTGATAAAAGAAGGCATTCGACCGCGTGGATCGCTCAAAACTAATGGCACTTCAGACTTGATAGATATAGACGCGTCGAAGATATGAGAATAAATGAAAATCTATGTTGTCAACAAAGTGCTGCGGTTCGAGTTGGAAATGAACTCACAGCATGGACAGAAAGTGAGAAGGAAGTTCGACAAGGGTGTGTTCTTTCACCAGATCTTTGTAACTTATACACTGAAAAAATATTGCGGAAAAATGAACGCCTTGATGGAATAAAAATCGCCGGCACCATCATCAGCAGCATTTGTTATACAGACGATGCTGTTCTGCTCACATCAGAAAACAAGCTCCAAGAACTGATAGATCAGGTGCTCTTCCACAGTAAAAATTACGGAATAGAAACAATCCAAAGAAAGAAGGGTACATTGTCATATCGAAATCACAAAGCATTCCCAGGTACAAAATCAAAATTGACGAGACCACTTTCAAACAAGTTGAGAAGTTCAAATATTTAGGATCATGAATCACCAGCGATGAAAGGTGTCACAAAGATGTTCGAACACGTATTGCAATGGCAAAACAAGCCTTGAAGACACTCGATAATATTTTTAAGAAACAAAAATCTATCTGTGATTGTCCGCAATAGAGTCCTGAAATTCAACGTCTGGCATGGTTCGGTTGTGAGTCGTAGACACTAACTACACCACTAATTAGCAACTTGGAAGCTGATGAGTTGTGGTTCTATCGGAAAATGCAAAGGATTTCTTACATGACCAAGAAAACAAACAAACAAGTCCTAACCCAAGTCAAGCAAAGCAGATCTCCCTTAACAACAATGAAAAAGCGGCAACTCCAATTTTGGACATATTATCAAAGTCGTGAAAACTGGAAAATTTGGCTATTTGTGGGTAATATTGCGGCACGAAAGCACGAGGACGTCCAAAACAAATGCACTTGGACCAGACCAGCTCAACGACTGGATGAATTTAAACACTCCACGTATCCTGCCACTTCCCTGTGATAAAAAAACTGGAAGACTTCCTGCACATTGCCCCTTATGTCTGGTTCCTACGATGGACCTTGATGATGATAATGATGATAGTTGAGCATGCGCCACCAAAGCTGGTAGGTTGGCTTCGATTCCTTGTCGGGTCATACAGAAATCGTAAAAAGTAACGCTTGCTGCCTGCACAGCCTTCTGCTCGGCGTTAATGGATGGGTGACTGGGTGCAATAGAACGGTTCACGGGCGGTGCTACCATTCACTCGCCATCAATGCAGCCTTCATGGGCGTCGGAAGAATTTTTGCCCAGTGGGGCGCTAGGGGATTTTTCTAAAATCTTTCCAGGGGGGTCAAAAGTGGTGAAATTTGTTTTTCCCACTCAAAACTAAGAAAACAACATTTCAAAATCCAGGGGGACCAATTCCCCCCTGCCCCTCTTCCAAAGACCATGGCAGCGTTCACTGCGAAAATGGCCGCGTGGCCCCCAGTGCAAGCAAGTGGAGATGGGTGCCGCGGAACACTCGTGACAACCACAAAGGAGTACAAGCAGCGAGTGCAAATGAAAGTGAACTGAAACAATGATTCTTCAAGCGACGAGTTAGCGAAGGCAGATGCTCAAGTGAAAGCAAAAACGCAAACTCATTTCATCACACATTCGAAGCGACGAGACGTGCAGAAATGCTTCAAATTCTACTCCGCGAAACGTGAAACTTGGTTTTCAGTTTTTTTGTGATTCAAATTGCAAAGGAAGTTAGGAAAAGAGTGCAGTTAACTTTCCACGCATCTTACCTCCAGTTTGAATTCTGAAAACGGTGTTATTCTTGACATGTTCACTTTCTGCAACAACAAAATATCGGATGAAAAAGGTTCTGACAAAAGCGTTTACAAATGTTTGGTTTACACTTGCAGTGCTTGGTTTACACTTGCAAGTTATTTTCAGCACGCTGCCACATTTATAGCTAACGTTTTAAACTTTATATTCCTTTCAAAACGTTTCAGCTATTTTTAGAGCTTGCACATACACATTGTGACAGGTAGAAACACAGAGTCTGGAAAATGTTTCTAAAGGAGCGTTGGATGATCGTACCCTGTCAGTTTCCCGCACTATTGTGATGTTCATTTTTTTTCGTGTAAAAAGGTGAATACAAACTCAAAAGTAATGTTTCTATTTGCAGAAAATCTACACTGACTAAGCAGGATTGTCATTGTAAAGATAGCCACATGATATAGCCTCAAAAATCTTCGCGATAGACCTGTGACCAAGTCAATGAAAAAAATCACCAAAACATAGGCGTAGCCAGGAGGGGCCAAAGGGGCCATGGCGCTCCCCCAAATGTTTAGAAGATATAGTAATTTTGTGCTTTGAGAGGCGTTTTTCCCAACAAAATAGCGTTATTCGCCTAAAATCAAACATTTTGGTCCCCCAAAAATATTTGGTCTGGCTACGTCACTGCACCAAAACGCCACTGCATCAAAATGCCACTCGCATAATGCCATACTTCTCTGTTACGGAGGGAAAGGTCGAAGTTAGATTTTGGAAAAAGAACACAACACAAATTTTAAGGTAAATTATTTTTACCTATAACCACCAATTCTTTATGTAATTTGTCAACGATTAAGGTTTTTGGGACGTAGCACTAGTAAAATGAATGCAAAACTGCAGCAGCTTTGAATAACAAAACAAGTTCCAGAATGATTTTTCCGTATGGCGCACTCTATAAGTTACAGATGGTTTCAACCCTGCGCACAATTGGCAGCATGCATTCAAAGTACCTGTTTTGTGTCCAACACTTTCTGTATTACTTTGTGGCTAAATATCCAATCTGACTTCTTTAATCTGCAAACAATAAAAAGCTGGTTGAAGATTCAAATCATCTGTCCTCAAGTTGTAAGACAAAGGCTGAAGTAACAGTAAGTCTCTCGGAAAAATTGTATTTCTTTGTTGTTCAGCGTTCCTTTATTTCTTAACCTTTTGCTAGCTATTTTCAGAAAGTACGGAGAGCAATTCCTAGAAAGGAAATACGAAAAGTGATTACGCAGAAAAAACAATTAACTTTTTTCAAGTGTATTTGGAAACGCATCACCGTCAAAGCGTTTCTAAAATTCCTGAGAACCACGTCAGCAGGTAGCTGTCTGAAAACTAAATTTGATGTTAGCTATAATACAAAACAGTTTATAACCATAAAGAAAAACGTTTGCCTCTTCAGTTACTCCCGGTTTTCTATACCATTATACGTTGCTTTTCCTCTAACCTTCTCTCTACGTGTTAAATCAATTGCTGCTTCGTTTTCGCTTATCAAATACTATCAACATAAATTTTGTGGATGAAATCATCTCAATATAAAGGTTTTGTTTATCAAATACTCTGGACAACACAAACTCTCAACAAAAACTTTTCTCAACACAAACTTTTGTGCAATCAAGCGTTCACCCGTTCTTCAAACGCTAACTTCTTATTGAAACGAACGGAATTTTATGCAAAAAGTTAACGCTTTTGTTTTGTGGTAGAGGACCAATGCCTGTAAAGATTGCATTCTTATTACCATCCTGATCACCAACATTTTAGAAAATACAACTGAGGCAATGAATACTTGAAGAATTACGGCAAAATCAAATATGAAAGAAAAATGGGTTAATAGGTCTTGTGAAATAAAATATCACTCTGTTGCAGGAGTATCGACCGCATGTTAGAAATAACGTTCTTTCTGCTCTTACTTTGTCATATCCACAGTTTTCGCTTCTGTCGTTTCGGTCAAGTTTTTGGCCTTCTTGATAAGCAGGTCATAGGAGCGGGCGAATGCCAGGCAGCCCTCAATGTTGCAGTTGTCAACCAAGGCGACCGCCAGCGTGTATCGCTCACATGGGATCAATTCGGACACGTGCAGCACTAGATCTTTTAGCAAATCATCGTACGCCCTTTGGGGCCACAAAGTAGCGACCTTTGATGACAGTTCTTGTTGGAGCTGCAACGAAATGCAGCACTCAATCGCGTGGGCAGGCCAGAATATAAAAATTTAGCCAAGTAGTTTCTCTGATTGGAAAATGCTATAATAACTGCACACTGACCTTTCATCGACATCCTGTGATTTTCATTTGTCTGCTTTGAAAACTCATTCTGTTTCAATAGATTTCAACAGAACACTACCTTCTCATTCAAAGGGAAAATTCACTCAAAAATCAAGCAAACATACCAAATTGTGTGAAGCTTACTCAGTAATAATGTTGGGCGTCTTTCTCACTTTGTTATAGCATTTTTGCTTTTTGTAGGGGTTTTCTTGTGGTAACTACCTTTCTGTTTTATCGCTCCAGCTTTCAAAAACCTGAATTTATTGAGATATTCTGTTAAGTTTATGATGACACTTTAGGGGATTTAGAAGGAATGGAGTGTTCAAAATTTCTATACCCATATAACCTTCTAAAAAGCATTTTTAATAAAAAGCAAAACATAGCGAAACAAATACAAGTTGAATTCTTCCTGATTTCAACTTGCTCTTGTTTAGCAAAGCAATTTATGTGTTACAACGCAAGTCGTTCCGTTCCTTAAAACTAAGAAACTTCACTGAATGTAATTTCAACACAACATGACAACGCACTCAGCACACGCTGCTCGGGAAAACCAACCTGAGCGGCTTGTTGCAGCCGGTGGATTTCTGCTGATTTTCGAAAATTATAGATTGCGGCTGTGCACATGACGAGAAAATGCTCCAGCACCTACACAAATAGAAAAATACTTTTGATGCTGCGTAGCTAAAAACCGGCAAACATTTGTCTGTAAATGTAAGCTACATTAGAAACGTAACAGGTTCATGTTACAACTTTGCCTGAAAGCGTGTTTATTGAAAAGGCGACGTTGCTAGCAGCAAAATACTTTATAACGTTAGTTTTAAAATATATACATTTGCTATAGGTATGCGCAAATGTGCATCTGCCTAATTTGGGCGACAAGCCTCACCCACTTCTCTGAAGGCAAAAAACAGTTGAGATGCTTTCGGGTTCCAAACATCCTGAGACTATTTAGTTTCTAGCCGTTATCAGGTAAAGTTTTCAGTTCGGTTTGGCCGCTTGAAACATGCTTTAAATGGAACATTCGTCAAATGGAAATACACAATTTTGTGCAAAAACTGCAAAAGTAGTTTCACATTGCATACCAGCAAAAATCCGTTACTCAAAGATTATTTTTACACTTTGGATATTAGTTTTAAACTTTGGGTTATCACACCTGCGCCAATCGTTGCATAGAAAGTTTACCAGATGGTTTTCCACGTAACACATAAAGATATCAACTTACTTTTTCATCTTCATCGCTAAAAGGTTCTTTTGTTTTTTTGTTGACAACTTCAACCACGCCAATGACGCGATCTTCCGGCGGAATGACGATCGGATGACAAATCAAGTCGCGAGACTCAAAGCCTGTTTTCTCGTCGATGGTCTTGTTAAAGTTTGGATGCTGCAATGTGAACACGTAGGTTTTCGGGCATTGGAAAAACTTCACGATGTCCCCGCGATCAGCAGCGCAAACTGATGCACTTTGTCATAATTTAGTAGTGATGTAAAAACGTACATTGGAATTTGGAAATGGTCTCCTGTGGAAGGCCGGAGTGCGTTTGATTAACCCTCAAATTTTAGATTTGGCTTGTAGTAGAAAAATGGCATTTTTGTGAAAAAAGCACATTGCGTTATGTAGTTTTTTCTTTCCAACCGCCAAAAGCGGAATGAGCTGTTCTTGTTTATTCAGGAATACACTGAATCCGGAAGTATGGAGGATATCTAGCAACAAGGAAAACTGCGCTTTTCTTTATGTCGCGTAAATTCCTCCTCATATCCAATTTAATCAGAAGATTTTTCAGTTTGCGCAACAAAGAGGTGTTTGATACACGTCGACAAATTTCAGTTTTTGCTTGCAATTTTTTCAAAAAAATGCAGAAATGTTTATTGACTCGCTTGACCTTTTGAATACGCTGACGAGGGCAGGCATACATTTCTGAACATTGACAAAAAATCTGTTTGCATTTTGAGGCAAGAATTGATATGTGCTGCAACTGACCATTACATCAATGAATACATGAAAACTGCTTAGCAGACCCAAACTGTAATAAAACATTTGCTTTGAGGTGTCATACATCGGTCGATGACCGCGTTGTCAGGCTAACAAAACATAAATAAAACTTACGTCATACACGTTTGCAACTTTCAACCCAAGCTTGGAGGTTGCTACATGACCGGCGATTCCGACGTTTACAGGCACGGCAAGTTGGTTTTTTTGGTTGCATTCAACGTCTTCGAAACGTGATGTCGGCGTTACGTTCCACAAGCGAGAAACCAACTCCTTAATGTCTCCCTGCATCAAAGGAGCTTTGGTCAAACTCAATGCATACTCTCGTCGGTTGCGGCTTTTTCGAGCTGATGTAGCGAGCGGCATTTGTCATCGTTGTAAAAAAAACCTTGACGAGAAAAAGCAAACTACTTCAAAGCGGCTTTGCTTCTGCAAAGATTACTTTATGACTTTTGTGACCCGAACGTTGTGTGTCTTTCGCTAAACGTCCTCGGTCAGTAACCGGGCCAGCGATGTTTATGAAATTTCCCAAAGTGGACGATGTAGCAACTTGATTGACTTGCTTTTCAATGGAAGAAGCGTAGTGCGTTCGACAGTATCGCTCTTATTCGCTTATTCACCGAAGATAAGACGTTGACTCTTTGCGCTTCCTTTAAAAGACAGTGATGTTATGTTTTTTGCTGCCTGAACGTTGTGTACATGGGCGTCGGAAAGGAGGTAAGGGGGTCCTTTCCCTGGAACATTTGACATTTTCTTTATATATGTTTAGCAAAAAAGGTCGTTTTCTTAGTTCCGAGTGGGCAAATTGAAATTTTACAACTTTTGGCCCCTCCTGGAAAATCTTTTTGCTACCCCGGGAAAATACCACAATTGCCCCCACCCTGCAAAAAAATCTTTCCGACGCCAATGGTTGTGTATCTTTTTCTTTACATTATACAGGTTTTTTTAAGGTGTTTTAGGTACTCGATGCGGGTCCCTAGAATCAGAGAAAATCCTCATTGGTCCCTAGAATCAGAGAAATCGGGTCCCTACAGGCCCATATCAGGAACCTAACATTTTCTTTAAAAAAAACTTTCATTATATATTCTCGGTGTGACTGGTATGGCGATTACAAATACGTTTTCCTCCTTTCTGCCAGTGTATTTTCAATTTGCAACGTATTGGCAGCTCAGTTTATTGCGTCGAGCTTGTCTTTCAGTGGCCTATTCGCTAACAGCAAACATTACCAAACAGACATACAATCACGTGGTGCTGTGGCGGCCTTGGCCCCCCAAACAAGCTCCAATCCCCTAATTCAAATATGAAATATTATGAATAAGTGAGTTTTTGTGAAATTTTAGAATGTCAAGCCCCCGCGTTGAGGACTTTCTGGCGACGATTTTGGCTGCAACACGGTCAAGCTACCCAAGAGGAGTCAGGAAACAGACGCGTTTCAGGTTCCCAACGATCTTTCGCATTGACAGCTCGCAATCAAGCCTGATCGAACGTTAACGCTGGCGAGGAAGAACCTTTATCATTTAGGAATGAAGTGGTTTGCGTCACTGACCATTAAGCTCATATAACGTAAAAACAACGGATCCTTAACCCAAGGAAAGTACTCATGGAGGCGCGTTTATCAAGCACCTTGTGAGCCTAGACTAGGGCGAGGCAGCTGGTCAGTTCCGCAAATGTCGCTTTTGATACGGCTGGTAACCAGTCGCAGGTTTTTCTAAAAATGGCCTTCAGCTACTTTTGAAAAAACTAAATTTTCCAGTTGACACTACATTGTCATCGTACCGGACATGTCATTTGAAGGCACAAAATTTGGCAAAATATCTTCAGCGTTTTAAAAATCCCAAAATGATGCACTGTTTCATGGTATTATCAGCGTTTAACAAGAAATGAAATGTTTCAAAACAGTGAATTGTGCCAAGGTTCAGAAACTCATTCTTTTTATTCAAATACAATTCTAGATGCTCTTTTAGCCGGTCCTGCTGCATGCTGTTCTACGAAGTGGCTTTGTGTCTGCACTACATTTTCGTTTTCAAAAAAACGTTTCAAAAAAAGCGTCCATTGCCCATATTTGGGTGTGCCTAATACTATAGACCTCTAGAGCACATAATTTCAACTTCCTTTCTAACTCTTCATATATTTTATTTTTTGTTTTCCATACTCACCCAGATGTTGTACAAGACCATGAAATCCAGGTAGCAAAGGTTTTGGCCTAAGTTTGTGCGGTTATTCTGCTGTATGGTACTTTTCAGTTTTTAAGTTTTAGTTCGTTAAGAAACCAATCATTTTTTTTCAGTTTGAAATCTTTGTCCCCATAAGTAGAAGAAACGTCTGACTTACAAAGCAGAGACAAATCGAACAGAATGAAGCGGTTTTAGGTACAAGTGTGAAACATATGCATATCTCTGGCAGTGAAGTTTTTCTGAAAAGTGTCGAACACTACAACGCGACAAGTTTCAACGAGCCAAGCCAGAATTTAGTTTACACATGCTGGAGCTTGAATGTAAGAAGTTGGTTCAGAAATGGGGAAAGTACGGAAGCAGGAAGAAGCTAAAAGTCAGCGTCTCAAAGCTATGTTTCAGTTCACATGGGTTGTTGAACTGCTTTGGTAAATTTCAAGCCCTTAAACAGCCCACACTTCAGCAACCTCTCAGTCAGCACAGACACGCACGCGAAGTCAAACGTCACCATGATATTGATTGCAGAGATAAAACAGATGTCTTGCGGTTGCATGAAATGGTTGAAAATCGTTTAGTGGCAAAAGCGATAAAACCTTGAAGGTTTCATTTGAATAACGGCGGTCGGTACTAAATGCTCTTCGGTCTTTTAAAATTCATACTGCACTTTTTGTAAACAGTAGTACAAAACGCTGTATCATAGATTGGTTTCAAGTAATGCAGCAAATATTAGTGTAGACAATTTGTTTTCCAAAGATCATTGAAAGTTTTATACTGAGATCGATTCTGCATAAAAATGCTGCCAGAGCCTGAAAATTTTGACCCACTGATGCAACAAAAATCATTCATAACTCGTGAAAACCTAATTAAGAGGCAAAATACCCACCAAGTGTAATAGACGTCTTTCCTAAACTTTACAAGATAATCATATGATTATGATCGCTGCAAGAAATTATTTCGATGCACCTTTGCACGAAAGGTCGATTGACCGAACAGAAGAATAAAAGATCTCATGGAAAGGCGAGGTTAAGGTAACGGCGGTTTCAAAACACACCAATTACAATGCATTATCCAACCAAAGCGTGGTAAATTTCACACAAAGTTACAAGCACACAAGTTTAGTGTCCAAGTATGTTACCATTACAATGTTTTGCTAATCTATGTTCAAAGCCCCACGCAATGATATGGTACAAGTCAGCTATGCAAAACTTTTAATAACAAACTGGCTTATCCAAACGAGACCAGTGCTGGTTGCAGTATCCAAGTTGGAAAACTGTGTAGTTGGAAAGCGCTCGTAATGCAAACACAGCGATCAAATCCCGTGCTAGAGAAACCCATTTTTTGTGCAAGCAGTAGAAGGCCATTCGATGTGGCACAGTATATTATCGTTTTGAAGACGTAGAACGCGAAAGTGTTACATCAACGATGCTTTTAGGGAAAGAAGCAGACTTCCTATTGTCGATCGAGACACCAGACACTGCACGGGATCTTATCGCTATGTAGGGCACAGCCTTATGTTGTTTGCTCTCGTTTGGTGTCCCTGTCACGTTTATAGATGTTAATGGTGAAGCATCACCGTCACAAAAACGGAAGAGAGCCTAATTCGCTAAACCACGAAAACACTCCAATCGCTGAGTCAACAGGTATGGCAGTCCTGGAAAAAATTTCTAGTTTCACAAAGAAAATGTTTTGGCAATACCAACTTTCCTAACCTTATTGTTGATACCGGTCACATTAAACTGATTCAAGAAATCTCGAATATTTTTCTAAAGAATTAGAAGAGCACTATTTCCTGAATGCTGACTTTTGATAAAAAAGAAACAGACAGCCGCTGAATTTATTAAATTTTTTATTATTTTGGGTTCTTATATTTGCAATGTTTTCTTTAACAGAAGATTGCAAAAAACGAAAATTCTGAATGAAGCTGTGTAATGGTTTTCCACGAAAACCAACAGCTTTTGATATGTTTTTCAAAAACTATTCACCACGTGGTTCATTGCTTTAATTTTCCTGCCGTGGCATGGAAAAGTGTAAACTGCTGTGATGAGAAAGTAGTGAGCAGTTACTGCGTAAAGTCACAGGTCACAAGGCAGTAGAAGAAACATCGAAATGATGTACTAGAAACTATAGAGGTGGCCACGGATCCGGAGTGTCACTCCGGCAGGATTCTGCGTTTTTTTCGGATCCGGAGTCAAAAATTTGTGAAAAACTCGACCTGGATCCGTAGACACTTTTTATTTTCGGCAGTAGCACGAGCCTGTGTGGTCTTTGTAAATGTAATTGCTTAAACAAAAACATTGCTGAATCTCGATTGCACCGATGTTTACCCGAGTTTGAACAGTTGTCAGATCCTGAAATTTGAAAAAATTCGGACCCGGATCCGAATTCAAAAATTTTGGAACAGGACAGGCGTATGACTCTGAAACTATTACTCCGGCCACCTCCTCTAGGAACTACCTGGAATAACAAACCAATGACTGAAATTAAATCGCGTTCGCATTCTCGCTTGAATGCATTAACTGGTGGAAGGAGAGGATTAGCTCTTTAATTTAGGATCAGCTCTTTAGGATCAGTTCTTTAAACGATTGCTTCGTTTCCAGGAATTATTTTGTTGAGGGGCAGGGACATAAAAGTCAGTTGTTTTTTAGTGTAATATTTCATTTTAACTTTTTTCCAGTCATAAGTTCCTTAAAAATCACTGCAGGTATGCAGTCCTCCTGCTTGATAATTCGAAGTGTTAAGAAAATAAGGACTACATCACACAGGTACTAGTTAAGCAACACGGGTGATTTCCAAACTAATTTATAGAAAACCTACTAGATAAAGATGCGAATGTATGCGAAAGATGCTAATACAGCAAAAACCCACTCTTAACAAATGCATGTCCTTATAACGGAGAACGCTTTGGAGTTCATAACCACGAGGTTGCAAAGCACTTTCTTTCCAGCAGCTTTGCTGACTCGATACACTTTTCCAACAACGAATGGGCAATTGCGCTCTAAGAATAAAACTGAGGGAAACAGTACTTTACATCGAAAAACAGAGGTTGGAAAAGTTGTTTATTATTATGTACTGCGATTCGAGATTTTTTCATATTACGATGAGAGATTTTTTGCCATGTTGCGATGAGAGATTTCTTGTATTCGCAGGCGCGTTTTTTAGTGTTGCCTGCGCATATCAACCAACACCCTCCCTGCGGGGTTGTGTGATGAAGAAGAGTTGTTTTTGTTCTTGAAAACTACTGACCCTTGAGATATGGACCTTAAGTATGAAACAAGAACATAAACAATGATAATAAAAATGATAAACAGAACATTGCCATGTCAATCCAGTCCAAAGAGACCATATTTAAACGTAGAAGCGTGTGAGAAAGTAAAAATAAAAAGTTTGATTCAACTGGTAATAGATTTATTTTGTGAAGAAATCACATTTCTGGTTACTTGAAATGCTCTATTATCTATATTTGTCCTTGTTCTTCGACATGCATAATGTTGAAATTTCACAATGAGATGAACGCGTTTCAGCAATGCGAAGTAGAATAGCCAGGTGCAATTCTTCTACCTATGCGAAGACCTCGACAAAATATTATAATGATCAACAAAGTTAAAAAGTGTTTTTCTCTAACTTTTGCTGCATCTCTTATCCAGAAAAGACTGCATCTCTCAGCTTGCAAGATGTCTGCTACAAAGCGCAGAGCCTTGAAGCAAAACCGGTCGGGATCTTCAGTAGTTGCGATGTCACGGGCAAGTTCCAGGAGTAAATCCGCCTCACTGCAACACAAATAATATTTTCAATCATGTACTCCATCACAAATCTTCAGAAATTTTTTTAAAATCGTGAAGGGGAAACCTTTTTATTTCGTTGCACAGGCCTGCCACTTGGCCCTAGCGCAGGTAAAAATGGAAAAAATATATATTTGTGCAATTTGAAAACATGTTTTTTTAACCAAGGAATCAGTGCAAAACCGCATAACTTGCCGGCAAGCATGCATTTCCACGTCAGGTGACACATGGCTTGAGGAAGGTGTGTTGGTTTCCAAATAAGGAGGTTCTTGTGCAACATTCATGGGCAAAACCTTGTGCGATCGGCACAGGGACAGTGTGGCATTGTTTGATGAGTGGTTATGGCGATGCCTGCTCAAAGGTTTTGGTGGTTCTTTGCTCTCTTTGGTTCTTGAATTTGGCTTGCATGATGCTGAACTTCTTTTGGAAGAAGCCAGAGATGGATCCACGACATCTTCCACACCAGCCGCTTTGGTACGAATGTAGTCCTTCAAAAAACCTGGGTTGTTCTCCAAGTAGTTCAAGACGGCGTTTTGCATTCTTCGATGAAGATATTGCGCCAGAAAATCCGGGTGCGAGTCTAGAAATTTCTCAATTTTCCTGCATTTCTCGCTTCCATTCGACTCTTTGCAGATTGACATATTAACACAAAGTTGCTTGGTTATGACGCACTTCACTTTGCTCGCTTGGAAATAAATCGTGTTGCTTTTAAGGCTTGATTCTTGATGGTGACTTCTGATGTTCAAACCTCTATTCAATACACCAGCCGCAACACAATATTTTAAAAATCAGATGCACAACAAACGTCGTTTTCAGGAAGTTACAAGCTGATACCGGCGGCCGACTGTCCCACTCACCAATAAGAAATACAGTACAGGGTACAATATAGCCATACGCAATGGCCGACGATTGGGCTGTTTGTTATCATGTCTTGCTACAGCTGATTAGCAATATACTCATTTCCAGTTCCAAAGCCAGAGATGTTAAGATGAATGCTAGCCAAAAAATATCGAAATGCAACTCAGAGGACTACTACAATACTCACCGACCGCCGTTATTAAACATAGCAAAGAAAGCGCATCGCCTTACAAATACAGATACTGGCCCTACACAAATACAGGTACTGGCACTGCACTCCTTGAGAAGCTGCTGCGCTCCTTGTTGAGACAAAACAACGAATCTTTCGCTGGTCACACGTAACCAGAAAACAAACCACGGATTTGATTCTTTCTCAGGTCATTTAGTGCAAGACCACTGCTGATTGAACAAGTTCAGTTTCGCGTTTTAACAATCGGGGAGGAGCTAACAACAAATTCTTTCGAAAAATACAGAATCTATTAAATTACATGGTTTAAAATCAATACTAAAATTCAGTTTCAACCAGGGAACTATTCACCTTTGTTGCAAATGTCTGAACAAACCGTTGGTAGTCTGAACAGCATGGATTTTAGCAAAGCTGATGTTAGCCGGTTGTAAAACTATTCACACCAACCAAGTTTCTGAGCTGGAATGTGGCATCAGCGTCAGTAGGGCCAAATCATGCAGCAATTATGGGTCAATAATCACAAACAGCAGGTACGTCAGATCTCCGACTTTGCATAAAATATTCTGATCCTTATTGCTGACTTTAGCAAAAAACAGGAATTGGCTGAACATTGCATCTAGCTAGAGCAAGGGTTGCCAACCTTTGGTACGCGTATCACGTTACTAGTGGTACGCGAAGGTCTTTCAGGTGGTACGCGAGTAACTCCCTGTTTTTCACAAAAACCTGGATCCACAGCTTTCTAGTTTACGTATCGGGCTTTGTTTCTAAATCAATAAATTTTCCTGTAGCCTGCTGTTCCTATTGTTTCGTCACATTATGACTTTCACTGCGCTGTTAGCAAATTTACGCCACGCATCGACCAATTGGTGGAATGTAAACAAAAAATCTCATTAAATCTAGTTGTGGTCTTTCATTGTTATTTTAATGCATGCTGTTCTTCTGAATAAACTACGATTCGATCAAATCAGTTGTTCTGAAAGAAGTGGTACGCGTTGACATTACGGGGTGCCCAAGTGGTCCGAGATCGTAAAAAGGTTGGGAACCCCTGATCTAGAGCATTGCTCAGGTAACCTTCAAACACACACACAATCAGTTGCATATGCCAAGTTGGCTTAAAATTTATTCAATATCTTCCAGGCTTCCTGAAACGTTTCCGGTACACGGGCGGGTTTTTCAAAACTCAGCAATTATTCTCAAGTTCATCTGACCCGCAAAAAGTGACTTGGTGAATGTCGAACAATTTTTATAATTTAAAAAACAATCACATTCCAAGCCAAAAAGCGCGGGAAGTACGAATAGTAAAGACAAGATAAAGGGACGAAAAATCAGAAATTCCGCCAGTAGCCCTTATTGGCGGTCTGTTGAGGAAGATCCATGTCGCATTGCTTTAGAACCTTGCGGATGTAGATGCTAAAGAAGTAAATTAGGTTAAGACATGAAAATTTATTATTTTCAGGATAATATTGTAAAGTTTAGACACATAAAGTCCCTCTGGCCAAAAAAGCAAATTTCGTTTGCGACAATCCCTGGCATTCAGCCGGACACTACTGATCAAAAACAAGTCAAAACAAAGTGCCACATGTGTCAAACCTCTGGCACCGGCAGCGAAGCATCGTTCTGGCCCAAACCATTCCTTTCCAAGACCTGTGAGTGTTTTGACACTGTTGCGGCGCCAGCGTTAGTTACGCGCTGTGGAGAGCTAGCACTCACAGAGTTTTTCAACGCGTATCGGTCAAATATCGCCTCTTCTGACATCTCACTAATTCCGCAAATCAAAAGAACTGCAGCCTAGTATTCCCTACAGAAATTTGAGCTTTGACGCGTTCGAGAGGCTAACTACCAACAAGTGACGTTGGACACGAGTCGCGCGCGTCGAATCGACTTGTTTCCTCAACGAATTCCCTCTTGCTCGTGGATCAACATGTTTTTGTTTTTGTTTTTGCCAAAATGACATTGGTGTACTTACGCACAGCTTTTGTTCACACGCCAGATACGCACTGCCATCTTGGCAATAATCCACCCCTCCCCCGCTTACTCGAAACACACAAAGCTTATGCCAGTTTCGATAGGACTGCTCATCAGCAAAAAATAAGCTACTGAAAGAATCAGCATTTAAACGTGAACTGTAAGTATTGTTAAAATTTAATTGAAAGCTGCATTACGCAACTTTGGCGAGAATCTCTACTACTCAAAGTGATGTTTAAAATCCCAATCTTGCTTACCAAAGAAATCGCTAAACTTCCATCGGAAGAATGCCTATGCAGTAATGCATTGTCGTGACATGAAGACAAATAGTTTATTGCAGAATCAGTTAGCTATAGGTAAAGCATGCATAGCAAGCGAGAAACTCAAGTCCGTTTCTGTGTGTTTCCTTTAAAAAACGCCCACTGCTGAGCTAAATTCTCCGACTTAACTCAGAATAGCCTAAGTTAGCTCTCCTAACCAGTGGTGTCGTATTCAACTCAAGCATTAGTAAAAGCGTCGTATTCAACTCAAGCATTAGTAAAACGGTTTTAGCATACTTCGGTTAAAAATAACGCTTTTGCTAAGCGTTATTAAAAATAACGCTTAGTAAAAGCGTTATTTTTAACCGAAGTATGCTAAAACCGCAAGTGAATAGATGCATTCCTATCCATGCGAATGCGATAGGCCATAAACTGACACGTAACTATCTTTCAAAATGTAGGCGTTATTTCAGAAAGATTTCGAATTACACTTTTTCCCGCTCGTATGCGTTCATCAACTTTCTAAAATCTATCCAAAAGGAAGTGTCTTTCCAAAGCTTATTTGCTTATGAGCTTTGTTTGGGATTGCACTGTTGACTGCTGAGCCACGATTGGACTGAGCAGAGGACACCCTGGTGCGTCGTTTTAAGGTTTCAAAGGCGTAGCCAGCTCACATTCGCCTTCAAGACGAAAATTTTGGGCAAAAACCTGCTCAAGCCCAGTCGATGTACATTCAACTCCCGTTTAAGTACGCACCCGGTTTTTCACATCCCAGATAAGTATGCAGAAATCTGTCACGTACTCCGGATTCAACTTTATCAGCAATTCATTAGTTTTCGAACAGCGAAATCATTAGTGGTGATCATTGACGATTTTAAGTCAGTTTCGCTATAGTTGATTGTTTAAAAAACAATCACCCAAAGTCATCTGATGCATAGAAGAAAAATTCTACTCTAACAACGGTTTTCTACCAGAAAAGATGGCAGATAAAATTAGACAGTAGTAACATTTCACCATTTACTGATTGAATGCAATGATACATTCATCAAGGCTTGGCATAATCTCGTCATAAGACCGGGTTGTTCACAAATACAAGCATGTGGTGTGTACTCATGCGCTATGCAGGGTTGAGGAACCTATTTCCTATCACAAGGCCGCATGAATTATGGAATATCGCTGGAGGGCCGCAAAAAGATAATTAATTTTATCTGAAAATTCGACCTACCTCGTATATCTTCCTAAAGAAAGTAAGAAGAGGAAACTATGAGAAGGTGCGATAGAGTCTTCTCTTGACTTACTGTCGAAGTATGTACTTATCATGGAGCAAGGGCGTACACAAGGGGGGGTCTTGGGGTTAACCCCCCCCCCCTTGAGCTTGATATTTTACAAAATTTTATTACCTGCGCGAAGGAGATTAATTGTTTTCACATATTTTTTGCTTTTTAATTTGTCGGCTTAATGCAAATGCCACGGAATAAATTTGCATGCAAATTTCAAAGAACATTGCAAATGGGCCAAAAAGTAATAATTATGTTTTGGTGGGAATTCGGGTTATCGTTTGCTTCCAGAAACCACCTCACCACTTTTTGCAGACCCTCCATCCACTACGCATGTTTAAGATTGTGTTCCGCGATAGTTCACTTATCCGAAACAATTGTCTTTATTTTGTCTGCTAAGGCTGATCAACGGAAGTGCTGACCGCAGTGGCTACATTACCAATTTC
>Ga0210059_1000371_pt1 | contig 55099 bp, 39 predicted proteins | sample Ectturendosymbi2_FD_188042 | JGI IMG/M metagenome (GOLD analysis project Ga0210059, IMG submission 188042) | Ecteinascidia turbinata endosymbiont from Florida, USA - Sample 2 (SPAdes) (version 2) | ecosystem: Host-associated > Tunicates > Ascidians > Unclassified | place: Key West, Florida... | reverse complement strand
GGATGGACAGGCAGCGGGGTAAGGTTATTTAAAAAATCACTCTTAACTGGCACTCGCTTGGCACGGTGCATACAGTGGTCCTTCTACGGCTCGGAGGCAGTGCTTACAATTGGAAATTAAAGTTCCAGAGTTTGGTACGGTTTGAAATTCTCGTCACAGTTCAATGCATTGGGTTTTTCTTTGTCTCTGACGCGACAGTGGTTGTTGGAAAAATCTGAAAAGCACTAGTAAAATATTTGACGCAAATTGGATGCGTCAGTTTTGAAACCGAAACAATGTCGTGATTCACGGAAGAATTTCTCGGAACTTGTCTTATGCGGTACTTTTGCGTTGAGAAGGCTTTTGTTTAAATAAGTTAAAAACAGCCAAAAAATTTTTTCAAAAATCGTTTTCAAATGCTTTCATGTGTTTCACATGATCGTAGCCAATCGCTGTGAACAAAGGGGCAAGTGCGAAGAATTGCGCAAAGAACAGATTAATCGTGATCATCGTGAATTTGAAGAAAATAATCAAATATAGAGTTTTTTTTAAGGAAAATGTTAGGTACCTGGTATGGACCCAATTGTCTGTGATTTAGGGACCCGATTTTCAATTCTGGGGACCCGAATCGGGTCGCTAAAACACCTTAAAAAATTCTTGAAATATACATTACTAGGGAAACTCAAACTTTGCCAGGTTTCTAATGACAAGAAAGCTGGAAAATATCACAGTACATCTACAGCCCTAGCCAGGGAGTCACGCCCCCCAAAATTTTTAGAACATCTAGTCATTTTGTGCTTTGAGAGGGGGTATCCCAAACAATACAGCGCTTCTCGCCTAAAATCAAAAATCCCCCCCCCAAATTTGTTGGCTCCCCCAAAAATTTTGGGCTGGCTACGCCATTGTTTGCGCGTGAGATGCTAAGCGCCCTAAGACCGACCAAAAGTTTAGTGTCCAGTTTTACGAGTGTAGTTGAGACGAGCGTGGCCAATGAGAAGATAAGGTGGGGCGGAAAATAGTTTTGAATTGCAAAACCAGCCTGAAACAAAATTGGAGAGCGGCTTGGTGGGAAATCTTATCATTCGTGAACATCTGCGATCAAGTTAAAAGGTTTTCTTAAATAGATACGATTGCGCAACGATAGATAAAAATAAACTATATTTGTACAAAAATATAAAAACCGAGTGAATACAAACGGCAAGTGCTACACAACGCACTGAGGAAAATTTTGCAATAAATAAATAATCAAGTAAGTAAGCAACCGAGCAGCTGAAAATGACCGAAACAACGAGAAAATATTATATTTGGCGTTCAGATTTTCGTTCAAAAATACAAAGTTAGCAATATTGCTTATAACGATTATTGCTAACTTAGTATTTTTCGATAAAGGAAATTATTGTAGACAGCCTCGACATGCGACGGCAACCTTTTCCATATGAACCAATCGCTGCGTTTTCCTTGTGTTTTTAGAACCAGTTTGGTCTTTTTCGGATGCTTCGTAATCGCGATCATGACCCAGGTGTCTTCCATAATCAGGTCACATTCAGGATCTCTCAGAACCAGTTTGAAGTTCTTTTCGACGAGGTACGGATAGTTGGAAAAGCCGCCGTCCTTCCCTGGACTTTGCCCTTTCTGCATCAGGACGACGACGAACCGACAAGTACCTCCTCGTATCTTTTTTCGGGATATCTTCATCAAGTAGACATCCAAGACGGGTTCCTTTCTTCTGCGTCCTGAAAAATCAAACGATTTTCATGTAACGAAGTGAAACTTACAGCTATGCAACTGCAATTAACTCCATCAAGCAGATCATTCGTTGCTAATCTTCAGAAAATGGCGCCAGCAAATGAGCAAGGATAGAAAAATCGTTTGATCATTGAGTTCGCCCGACATCATGATGATTTTAATTTCAAACCTCTGATTTTAAAACCAGATAAAGTTGTTTGGCTGATACGTCGGAACTGTACGTTTTCAGCAAAGAATGTTGAGCAAACAAGCGTTTGTGAAGGATCTTGTTTGAACCTTCAACTTTCACGTTTCAACTTTCAACTTCAGTTATTTCGTGTGTGCGAGCAGAGGTTCATTAAAAGTTAAAGCATTTTCGTATTCAAGAGTTATTTTCAAAATGTTCGATGCAGTTTGCAACACATACTTACTGCATTCATTCTTTGGCTTGTATGTGCTTCGGCAGCATCTGTAGCAAGAAAATAAACTTACTTTTAGAAAAATACCAATTGGAATTAAGTTTCAAAACAAAAACCATCTTCATTAAGCGTCTTAAATTTGAATGGCGCATGGCCTTACGACAAAATTTGATATTAAACCTGAATCGGAGATAAATACGTAAATCAAAAACAATACGTATTTGAAAGGAATCATCAATGTGCCCGAGGTCAAAGAGCAACAAGATGTTACCTGAAACCCCGCTGCCTTTCGAACACATTATGACGACAGCAAATTTCCTCGGGGAGAGCGACGAAATGCGGTTCCTGACAGCACCTTGCCCCGTTCGCAGTTCCATTCCAGTGTGGGACACCTTCACAGCACAAGTCAACGTTGGGATCGATTGATTCCGGACCGCATCGAACCCTTCCTGCGGCGATAGGTTCCAATCTGTACGGACTTCGGCGACACATCTGTCAGAGTAGAAAACCAGGTCTGCAAACTGCGGCAGTGTCATCGGCTCCCCGACACAGCAAAGGAAACAAATCTTGTTTGCGGCCAACCGTAAACGTTGCTTTGAGCAAAGGTGCCGCTAAAACGACATTTTCTCCCATTCTGACTGAGTCAACAAACGCAACAGAACGTGGCCAAGCTGAAACCAACTTCATTTGCGAAAACGCAAACAGGTTCAGTCAGCTGAAGATACAGGACTCGTAACATTTCGCAAAGCGCCCCAGTGCTCGAATCGGCCGACTTACGAACTCGTCCGGGTCGTAGGTCAACTTCGGGCCACACGTCTCTGTATCGCCGATGTGTTTTTTTTCGACGACGCCGCCGCGTGGCGTACACAACTGCTTGTACGTGAATCGCCTTCCGCTGCAACAATCGCTCTCGCCACGAACACATGAGAATGAATCTGCGTTGAAAACGTTTTCTAAGGCTCGCTGTTTGAAAACTTCGGTTTTGCGTGAAAAAAAACAACAACAAAGAAACAGTTGTTGTTGCTGCGATGCATGTTTAAGCTTAGTGTGTTGCGCGTTGGTATGAAGACGTTTTACAATATATTTGAATAAGGACTGAAGATGCGTTTGAAAACGCGAAACTAGTTTCCCTGTGAAATAAACTGTGATCGACTCACTGGTGCCATTTTTGTGACTTACAACTAGGTAAAGACAGATACGTGAAAGTTCTAATCATCGCAGAAGTGTGAAAGCAGAAACAAGCAGGCAGATTCCTCAGAAGCTTGCCGCCAGGTTAATGTTAGTGTTGATATTACAATATATTTAACCCTTAACTTGCGATTCACGTAATACTCGTGTATACTAAATAAATCAGGTCACGCGAATCAACCACTGTTTGAAAACTGTTTGCAAAGCGCGGTAAGTTTTCACCATTCTCCAAACTCTAACCAACAACTATGAATATGCAGTATTGGACACCAAGACTACAGACAACGTTGCAGTTTGGTTCCAGAAAGAGTTTGTAAAATGTAGAACAGCATTACCTGATACTGGAGACGCTGTGGTGGTAGCAGCAACTGCAATGGAAAAACAAGAGTTGAAAACAAAACGCTGAGCAAGTTGAAAAACACATTTTTCATTAAAGGAAGCGTTCTTCCAAATTTTTTAAGCTGTCTGTTTTCCGACTGTTCCAATACACGCACTGATTACCAGCTCCACATAGAACTGCCTTTCTGCTTTTACCTGTCTTTGGTACAACTCTGAAATCGTTCCAGTCATGTCGACGGCACTCCTCCTTGCTCGGATCATACACTTTGTTGCCGCCACACTGTTCCAAGTTAAACCCTGTGAACTTATTTCGAGGCTCAACTTTCGTACCGATGCAGAACGAAGTGGTTTTGTTGTAGACCGGTGTTTGGGAGTCTGCAAGATTTTAAAGCGTTTTTTCTTTAATCGTTCCAAGGCGAGGGGCAGCGGCCTACACTATACTGAGAAGTTTCCAACCTTGCCTTACGTTCTGATTTGAAACTAACAAACACTGTTTCGTCTAACATTTAATCATTCACATTATCCGTTAGCCACAAAAGCGCACTAAGAAATACACCATGCTACAAGTGCAACTGTTTCAGTTTACCCAGGACATACAGTATATTGAAAATATTGTATATATTCAGTGCACAGAATTACAGCTTCACTCCAATGTTTCAGTTTGTCTATTTCAACTCGAATTACCGTCAAAATCACAAAACACGTTTAGATACAGCCCACAGTGTATTGCAATAAAAAGCGATGATTTTTTATCCCAATCCTAAGCACTGAAGACAAAGATAGATTCACGCTTGTCTTTGTTGCAAACGCCTTTTGAGTCACACTTCGACAACAAGACCTTGCATTGATGCAACTCAGACAACTCGAACGCACTGGCAAAAGCAAGGAATCTATTTGCAAATCTTTTATGTGAAACCGATTTAACGAAAAACTACGCATCGTCAGTCCATGAATCTCAATGAAATGGACGTTCTTTTCACCGTACGCGTTCAGAAATGTATCTTACCTTTGCAGCACTCCAGTTCAGAGTTGGTTCTAATTATCTGGTTCGGTGCCACGCTGGACAAGCAACACCTTGTTCCTCTCTCGCAGGGCCTACCGTGGCATGTGGTAGACGCAGTGCACTCTTCGTTGTCGCTGCCGGCGGCTCTTACGCTGTCCAGGCCCGGCTTTCCTGTTAAGCGATTGCACGGATGAGATTATTTTGGCCACCTCCTGACGCAGTAAGAATATGTTTCACAAGAAAGCCACAGACTGCACAGAGCGTTGACCGCCAAGCGGCGCACACAGCTCAGCGTTTCAGCCTCTTGATGTGATAACGAACTGACAGCCTCAACAATCGGGCAAATACCTGAAACGCGACGCGGTCGCCAAGTTCAGTTTAGTCCGCATCTTATCGACGCCATGCTGCTGCAGTCGTTTCAAGCGAGGGAAGCACTCGAAGAGCTCAATAAAACGACTTGCGCCAACCCGATCGGGTTGCGCGCATGTGAAAGTCTGCTGAGGCGATAGTTAACGCTCTGGCGGCGGGCCTAAGAAAGGTTTTTAGTAACCGAAACAACGCGTAGGGTGTTTACAGTTGGTAAAACCGCCTTCTGTAAAAAAATCCAAATTTTTTTAGGCCAAGATCGGTGAGTGAAACAAACTGCCATCAAAACAAGTTGATCAGGGATCTCTGCTCACCAACCTCGCCAAGATACTGTAAGAGCCGCCGATTAAAGGACAACACGGCGTGGCTACGATCATCCGATGCCAGCATTCGCTTTTGCGTCCCAGCACAGCACTCTGACCTACAGCGACTGTTTTTACGTGTTGTGATCAATGAAACGGAACGGGGTTGTCGTCTGCGCACAGGTAGTCTTTTCAAGTACGTTTTCAGTGAGCAACGATCAATGCAAGGACATCCCACAAAAGTGCGTAAGTGGACTATAGCAAGTTCCGCGTTGTCAGTCATAATAACAGAGAAAATGAAGTAAAGAATTGAAAGGGCAAATCATTGCAGGCTGTGGTGGGTATCTAGATCATTCATGAACTACCATAAACGTGGTGAAAATAGGTTTTCTGGCCATTTCCATGCGCGTTGCGTTAGTCCTAAATATTTTTTCCGACAAATTGTGGCCTGTTCACTTCCATCACGTAATTACTCAATCTGTAGTTGCTTATTTTATTCGTGCAATCATTGATACCCTCAGGAAATGACAGCTGTACAAGAGTCCCTCTTTTGATACAATATCTTTTTCTATTAAACAGCTCAAAATTACTTAAAACCAGATGGTGTATTTGGAGATCAGGCATGAGCTAGGTTATACTTTCAGACTTTGTGAAGCACCAAGCACTGTGAGCACACTTGAGGTTCCACACGTAGCGCCTGCAGCCAAAATGCACAGCCTACTTTTCTTTCAATTCTTTTTGCAAGGGACATTCCAATTCACTGAAGTGTCAAAAACGTAAACTAATTTACTCTTTCCGAACAAACCTTAGCCTTCTCACCTTCTATCATTGACGGGCATGTAAGCGAGGCGACGATGAGAATAAGGCAGAAAGCCATGTTTAATTCTGTCGTTTCTTTGCTGTGAAATATTTCTTCCCAATAATCAACCAGTTTGGTGATACTGGCAAAGCAAACAAGCTGTATCTTAATAGAGGGTGCAAGCTCGAAGCTGGCTGGTCCGATTTCTTCGGAGGCTATCTTGAACTATGGTCGCAAAGGCTTTGGCAAAAGTTTTTAAAGTCAGCATGGGAATTTCCTCGTTTGCCTCCTCGTCCTTATAGGTACATCCCCTACAAAGACAGGCCCTGCTGTGCACCTTCCATGACAGCAGAAAAAAAGCTGCTGAAACCCATTCATTTTTTTTATATACTACAGGATCTGCTGCGTGAAACGTCTGATCGTTGCAGCACTACGGCAATTGCGCAGCACGAAGATTTTTGATTTCATTTTTCGCTTTCTCAACTTTGTATCTTTGTTTCAACTTATTTGAAACGTGGTGACACCTTTGCAAACCCGCATTTCTTCCTTGGACGTTGGCTGAAGCACGGCAGCTTGAAAACCTCGTTGCTGAGTAGTTAACCAGTCGTAAGCCCTGACAAACAGACAAAGATTTGGTCGATCCAAACACAAGTAGAAAAGTTGCCTGCCGTAGAATTACTTTCCTCTATTGTTGATGTATCTGCGTGGGCAGGGCTGAGGATAACCAGTGCCTCGTTTTTCTTCCTTATTCGCAAAGGTACTTTTGCCTCCAGCGCACCTTTTCTCTCTTTTCTCTTCTTAACTCACGGTGTACATATATCGCTCAAGTCCTTTCCATTTCTGAAGCTGCTTTGTCCTTCGTTATTCAAGCGTAACGCGTTGCGACGCATGTTTTTAGCGAAATCAGTGTTTTAGACATCAGTCAAACTGCACGGGAAGCGTACGCCTGCACGTAAAGTTTGCCACAAGCACTAAAGTTGCAAAAATTGCAATTTACGGATTCCGACACACCGTAACGGTTAACAACAGTCGCGTTAAATCATCGGCAACCACTTGCATCCTATCTTTTAAACCGTCTTACCTGCAGCAAACACTCCAAGAGATCCAAACACAGCAACCACGGTAATAAAAATTCTCATCATCTTCATTAGACTTTTGTATGGGCGCGTTGTTTAGCTTCACTTTGAATGCTTCGTTAAATGACACTAGACGCAGGCGAATCCCATTATAAGAAGGGAGATAAAACCGACCGAATATTCCCCAGGTTGCCTGCGCGTAGTTCACCAGGTGCAAACCAATAGACAAGGGTAGTGACCGTTGATACTGCCCCGCGGTAAATTAAAAATGAATCACCAGTCGATTGTTTCAGTTTGTAAGTATTCGACATGTCATAGGAAATTTGCTTGCATCACAATTTATGTCAAGAGGAAGTCAACTTAATTATGATAGTCACTTTATTCAAGTACAGTATTCCCCGCTTGTTAAGCCCACCTCGGGACCGGACGATTTTGGGCTTATTAACGGGTGGGCTTGTTAACCTGGGGGTAACTTTTCGCCGCTCTCATACGCATAAATGAGTATGGACGACTGTATTATCGCTAAAACTTGCTAAATCTATTAACACTGTACACAACAGTTACATGTAACGAGCAATTTTCTTTGTTTATTACGACAAAACAATATTCATGTCGTCTGCACGTCTCCTCGTCATTTTGAAAAGTAATTCTGCAGAGCACCAGTTGTCATGCCTGTCGGTTATGGCACGAATAAACGATCTGTGACGAAACAGTTGAATTAAGACTACGTCAGCAGCGTAAGGAAGTGTAAAACCGTCGAAAGCAAGACAGAGGAATGTGAGTTTCGACGCTTTTTCACTCAAATTTAAGCAAATGTGCTCGAAAATTTGGCTTATTAAGTGTTTTTTGTTTCATTAACGCTAAAAAATCCTTCAAAAAACTATAATTTTATGCTCCAAAGTTTTTTGTTTGTAAAGCGTTTTTTTTTTATTACAGGAATAAATAGAGAAGCCTAATTCCGGACCGGACAATTTTGGGCTCAATTAGCGGGTGGGCTTAATAAGCGAGGACTAGTGTACCACATACGACAGTCCAGAAGCATGGTGAGTCTGCGATAACAAACATAACATAAACAAATTTTGTGGAAGAAAAGCACAGGAAAAGACCAGTGGATGGCGACCTCACTGCATTTACAGGCAAGGGCATACGCAAGGGGGTTGGGTTGGGGTTAAAACGGAATGAATTTGCATGCAAATTTCAAGGAACATTGTAAATGGGCGAAAAAGTAATAATTAGGTTTTGGTGGGAATCTGAGTTATCGTCTGCATCCAGAGACCATCTCACCACTTTTTGCAGACCGTTCGTCCACTACGCGCAAGGTCGTACGCGCGGGGATTGGGATCCCACCTTGAGCTTGATATTTTACGAAAACTTTATTACCTGCGCAAAGGAAATTAATAGTTTTCGCATACTTTTTGCTTATTAATTTGTAGACTTTATGCAAATGCCACGGAAATAATTTGCATGCAAATTTTAAGTAACACTGTAAATGGGCTAAAATGTAATAATTAGGTTTTGGTGGGAATCTGGGTTATCGTCTGCATTCAGAGACCATCTCACCACTTTTCACAGATCTTTTGTACACTACGCATGTTTAAGATTGTGTTCCGCGATAGTTCACTTTATCCGAAACAATTGTCTTTGTTTTGTCTGCTATGACTGAGCAGCGCAAGTGCTGACCGCATTGGCTACATCACCAATTTCTGTAGCATGATAAAACTGTTGCACGAGCTCAAAAACAGCAGTTGTTAAAAAAGAAGCATTCAGGCATTTGATAATGTTTGAGCAGGGTAAAAGGAAAACCAAAATTTTGCTGAATTTCTACACATAACAAAAATCGAAAGTTTGCTTCCGCACTTTATACGCATTCTCAATTTGTGTATTTAGCAAGACTCGATCTTACAAACCGGGGTGTGCGTCAGACAGTCCAGTCGCACACTTTCTGTGCTCGACTGCTCGTATTCGACAAGACAATTTAGCGCAGCTTCATTTTGCAGTTGTAAATTGCTCTGACGCAGTGATGAGTGTGTTTCACTCCCGTGTTTTAACGCGCAGCCTGATATTTTTGCAGTTATGAACTGCTGTGTAGTGGCGTTGAGTTTATTTTCCTCCGATATCGTAACCTGGAGCACTGATAGTTTGTATTCAGTTCAATGACATACAAATTAAGGGGAGCGCGTGTAGAAGAATATGCATATTATGTCAAAAAACATCGCCATGACGTTGGTTTGGAAAGATGAATATGACATCAAACTGTGACGTCAAAAATAGCGGATACCAAATATAAACGACCTCTATACGCCACTGAATGAACCCCTCCCATGAGAATTTTCTGCGTACGCCACTGTTTGCAGGTCACTTTGATGGACCCATCTGAAGCACGCTGCCGGGCAATATTTTGCTCCTGGTGCGCCCTCTACTGAGCAGATGTTGCCGGAGTCACTTTTTCAGACTCCGACTCCGCTCCTGTTGTAAAATATTTGAATCCTTATCAGGATCCGGGTCCTGCAAATTTTTCAAATTTGACAGTCCGACTCCTGTTCAGACTCCGGCTACTATCGATCCAAACAAAATTTACGTTTGTTTTCACTTAATAAATGACCACGCAGACTGCTGCTACTGCCGAAACTGAAAAGCGGCTCCGGATCCGGGTCCGGTTTTTCTAATATTTTTGACTCCGTCTCTGGGTCCGAAAGAAAAACGCAGAATCCTGCCGGAGTCGACTCTGGTACTCCGGATCCATGGCCACCTCTGCCAGAGAGGTACAGAACAGTGTGTCTCAAAATTTTTTGCTCCATCGTCCCCTTTTAACTCTCGACACATTGTTGTCGCCCTCAAGCGTGATAAAGAAAACACAAGGTAGTAATTTTAAAGAAGGTATTTAATGAAATCGGTACATACCGTGGTCTCCAGTTCAGTGTGATGGATGTGCTTGGCGGCCTTCACAAAGCTTCGAAATATTGGGAGACATTTTAGTAATGTGCAACCATAGATCACCTCGCTTATGAATCGCAAGCGCGATTTCTATGCTTTGAAAGCATTAAGGTCACGGCTGGATTTAACTCAATGACGTTAACTTAACTTAATGATCGATTAGTAGTAGTGGTTAGCGTTTTCGACCCCTTGTTGTTTTGCCCCCTATCGTACCCTTTGCTTTTTTCTGCCCTTGCCCCTCAAAATCGACCCCAAGGGAGCGATTCCACCCACTTTGAGAACCACTGGTATAGAGCGTTTAAACTCACGTGCGCATGGTTGACCCCAATTTCTTGTCCTCTTTCTGATCACTGGTAACGAGCAAATAAAAAATAAAAGGTCTATCGACATCTTGCTTCTAACTTTTACTACTTATATCGTCTCTGGCCTAAACAATCTTGCAACACTTGCTTTTTAGCGATAGTCATTGTGCACGTGGAGGGAGGAAACACTTGCAATCGGTTAATGGAAGCCTGTCTGAGAAAGAAAACAAAGACACTTTGTGGTAAACGGATACCTGTGTATACACGGCGAAAGAGACGTAGGTCTACTGCTTGCCCTGAAAATAAGTCTGCTTTCTTTAGTGCAGGGGTCCCAAACCTTTTTGAAACTGAGAGCTACTTCTTGGTACAGATTCATGCGAAGGGCTACCAGTGTGATACACACTTCCGAAATAAAAATTCTCAATTTGTCTTCAATTATGTCATCATTAATAAAAATTAAGGATATTCATAAATGTGAAGACACTGATCAGGTTTATGCTATTGTCAGAACAAGCCCGCGGGCGACCCACGTGGTCCGTGCGGGCGACCTTGTGCCCGCGGGTTGGTGAACCCTGCTTTGCTGCATGGGAGGAATGTGCGAAGAAAGTGCAAAACATTGTAAGTACTTTGGGCAATGTTCAGAAAGGTTCTGTGATTAGAGCGAATACTGGATGAATAAGAAAAATGCTGATCCGCGTTACTTTTCTACTTTCTTTTGCTTTATGGTTTTCTGTGGTTCAGGTTGCATGAAGGCGTTGCAACTCTTCAAAGTAGCGTCGGATGAGCAACGTTCAAGCTTTGACTCGATAATAATATATTTGTTAAAAGCAAAAATCAACTGTTTTCATCGACGTTTAAACATCTCGCCAAAAGCGGATGGATTTTCGGACTTTGAAATTTTAAGCTCTGAACTGCTTAAAACACCTGCATGTATTGAACAATGAAATGAAGTGTTCGTAGTTTCAGTTGTCTCTTGTTTTCACCATAAAGGCCACAAACAAACAGTTTTTATTGCGTTTAGGGTGCTCGCGCAGGGTACATATTCATATTTGGCATTGGCACAAAGCATGAGGTCAGGAATTATATCAACAAGCAGGCAAGATAAGAAAGTGAGTCCCAAACCCACGAAGAAGTGTTTAGCAGGGGCACAATTACGGATTGCAAGATTGCAGGCGCCACTACGTGGCAACGACGAAGTAATCATACATTCACCACAGTATTTCTAAATGCTACTTTATTCCTTTTAGTTTTCCGTTTTTACTTTATTGAAACCAAAGGGATTTCAAAATTAAACGAAAGAAACACAAGAAACCGCAAATCGGAAAATAGAACCACGAGAAATGAATCTAATAAACCTCTTTTGGTTTTAATCGAACTGCTTCAACGTCAGCTCGTATAAAAAAACATCAGGTTTTACAAAAGTCGTCATACAGCAACAATGCGTAGGTGTACAGTGGAGTTATGGAGGAATGCGTCCTCGTCAAGCAATCGCAGACTGTCACAGAACGTGAGAACCTTCCAGAAAACCCAGCTAATTGCACCACGCAAAAAATAGGGTGCTTTCCAAAACCCCGCATACATGCTGCAGGCATTTTGACAGTACATGTGAAAGAAAATAGTCACTTGTGGCGTCGATTACGACTTGATGGTCTTTGAAACACCATAAGGGAGCTTTGAGCTTCAACTCGTTGGTGTTATACCAACGATTTTACATCTGAAAAGTTATTTTATTATTTAGTGTATGCGAGACAGTGGCGTAGGTAAAATGCAGTAGCTGCGTTTTAGATGGCTGCGCGGTCTCGTGTCAAATGAGGTCATACTTAAATGTGCTGCACAACAATCTTCTTCTGCTGAAAATCTCCAACAATGTTCTCAAAAAGCCAATTACAGCAGGTTACACACATAGTAATTGAAGTCAATTAGGGTTATTTTAGAAATAAAGCGTGCATCAAGAATCATCCTGCTGAAAAATCATGCTGCGTCTAATTTTCTGTTTGTTTTTTTCTGGGAGACGCGGTAGTTTCAGGAACGTCAAAAGTTTAATCGATCAATAGTTTTTTTTAAATGCGCGTAAAACCTCGGTCAATAACGAAGCGATGATCTTCTTTTCTGAAATGTTGGTGAAGCGAGTGTGTGCGTGGCTGAAATAAAAATTTGCCAGACACTCCTGACTGCATATTCTTGACGAGAGCAGCCTTGTGATGCTTACGCTATTCAAAACATATTCCTGCATACAAGTTGAAAACGTCAAGTGTATTCCTGTTGGACTGTTGTTCAATGCCACCACTTGCTGTATAGTCCTACGGGAACTTCGCTACTTGAGGAAAAAGACGTTTCGATCAATTTTTGTCAGTTGTCACGAAGTTATTGTTTTTGTTCTACTTTGAGACCATCCACTGTGAGCTATAAATAGCTATTTACAAAAAATGGAAGATTCATCAAGCGCGCTTCCACTCAAGCCTGAAGATTATTTTGCGCTTGAATTTATGGCTTCATTAACGTCCCTTGCTCTGGGTCAATTTCAGGCCGAAAAAAACAGGTTTGTGCAGTCTGCATGTTTGTCTTACATTCGTACATTTTATTGCAATTGCTTTTTTGTTCTTTATGTTTTCACACCTGTTGTGCGCAAGAAGAAATTTCTACGAACTTCAAAATAAAAAATTAAAACTGCAGCGTTAACGGCAGCTAAAGGCGACAGTGCTTAAGTGTAAAAGAAAAACAGTAGAAAATCCAAAGTTTCTTGTGCATAACGTTTGACTGGACAAGCTTTCATAATGAAAGCCCTGACTTTCTTCAAGTACTTTTAACAGGAAGTTCTCAACAAGGGCAAAGGTCCGTATAATACAATTTTTACGAACAGTAAGATTTGGAACAACACATCCAAGACAATCTTTCCCAAACGTTCTAGCATACCTAAGTTTTACTAAACTGTGAAAACGTTTCGCAGGGAAAACTACAACTCTAACTTTCCTGCAATGCCAAAATGCTCAAGAATCACGGCTTCAAAATGTGCTCGAAGATTGCAGCTGTGAAACAGCTCTGTGCAGATTCGCACTAGTTCTCTGAATAAGACATTTTCTGAATAAAAAAACGGATCATACGCAGACTTTTTTAAGCTTGTAAACCTCACATACTGCTTGCAACTTTCATTTAAGGAGTTTCAGCTCAATGTAGTTCCCCCTTCTTCCACAGCAATGCTTGTTGCTATGTAGCTCAGTTTGAAAAGCAACTAGCATAGTAATTTTGTTTAGAGAAGAATCACAGCCAAACGAAGTTACCAACAGTTTAGGAATAATTTGCTTCTTCCAAATCATGAGCTGATTTTGTAACTAGTGCTAAACAAAGACAGTTTGACCAAGACAAAGGAAGTAGTGGACCATGTCGTTTTTGACCAAAAACCGTAGACCACAGAAAAAGGTTGTCAGCCACTATGATAAACTAACTCATTTTTCAACCAGCCCCATTCAATTGTATGGCCGAAATGCTTTTTGCATTACCTCAGCGCCTTGCGCTTTTAGATTGCATTGTGATGCTCTCTCTTTATGTTTCATTTCAGGACGAATAACATGCCCACCAAACACTGTCTAACAGTACACCGTAACAAGAAAACCTTCGAAACCTCCAAAAAAATATTTTCAGGTTTTCAATCTTTGTTAAAAAAAGCCTTGTCTTTGAAATGTTGCTGTGTGTGACAGCTGCACTGATGTGATTTGCGGTTATATTACTGTGCACCGAAGCTTGCAGTTTTAAGTTGGATACCACGAAAAACGTTTTCGTCAGTCAGTGTTCACCGTAAATCACTCGTGGCGAAATTCACAGCGACGTCGTTTTGACATGACATGATTTGTTGCAATGCGGCATGAAAGCGGTTACAACTCCGATTGATGCTGACACTTATGTGTGGTACTCATGTGGGGACATCTTAAATTGTTTCCAATGGCCTGTTAACCAGTTACATGCGTCCTGGACTGTCAATTATTGCATTGAGCGACTTATGGTTAATTATATAACTTGCTACCCGAACGAATTTGTATGTCATCATTTTCTGCTTTTTTAGAGCATTATGTTGCATAATAATTGAGCTTACTTCATACATATCAAGCGATTATGAACACCAAAGTTATGTTTTAGCAAAGTTTAATTGATTTTCTTTTTGAAAACGCTATTTCTCTCGCTTGCGACATCAAGCAAGCCTCTTAAACCTTGCAGGGCAAAGTAGGAAATGGCTTATGGTATTTCTGCCCTGAGAATCCCCTGTCATGAAAGCTACTCAAGGACTACTGTTTGAGCAGACATATAGTGTTGGTGTTCAAGCAGCATGCTACATGATACCACTGTACTGGCGACAGTATTCCCCGCATCAATCCACAAAGAAGTCCCTAGTACGAATCGTCATAAAAGCTACCCTCAAGTGTTTCCCTTGATTTTACGCAAATGCGTCAGCCAAAAGCCAACAGACGTCTAATGACGTCAAATAGACGTTTTGGTGATTGCTGTGAGGATACAAAAGTGTTAAAAAGCGTTTTGGATTGTAGCAAAACTTTCGTATTGACCATCTGCTGGGCTGGTAGCATGGCAAGAATGCTTCCATTTTCATTACCATTTCTTGTCACATAGTCTGTGGCACAATGTCCAGTGGTTAGAATAATATTTGCTCCTCAATCATTGCTCACTATACGTCATACCCGGGTTACGCTAAACTGCAACGGCACTGTAATCACAGATGGGGAGGTTTGCAGTTTTGGGGAAACTGGAAACCCCTTTATTCAACATTATATCCAGGCCCACTCTGGCCAGGACGGGGGACAGCGATTCATTTATGGGTCAAATAGTCTCTTTAAAGGACAGACTGAGATCCTCAGCCATGCAAGTCTAGATGTGCGAAATTGATGGGCAGGTAAGAGTTTTTGTCCACGTTGGCGCTCCCTGCCGTTGAACTTGGCCCCAATTTATATGCCAAGCCTTTATTTGGGAATCCATGGAGGATGCAGATTGCTGTTTGCTGACAACGGCGCAACTGAGCGGCTGTAAATCATCACCAGATATTGTTTTGGAAAATTTCTAAAAACTATCATCTTCTCTTGTAGAAGTTCTTCAGTTTTACACACGGCATGCGGTTTATAGACCTTAGCAAGCATAATTTCTTTTAACAAGAGGGCTGCCTTAAAATAAAATCACACTTCTTGAAATTTAGACAATGTTTCCAGATCATCTGGTTTTGCAGAATGAAAGCCCACCTATGCTTGCACGCCAATGTGCTTTATGGAAAGCCGGTTTCTACGTATATCTCTTCACAGCGCATAACTCGGCGACAACGAAACATTTGTTCAAATAGTGGATGGTTTTGCTTTTGAAGTATGACAGATCACCTCCTCAGAAACATTACTTGCATTTGTCTGTCTCACTGTTACAAGGGTTTAGGACCCACCTGGGGCTTAAAGCTTTATTCGAGCTGGCATCAGTACTGACCTCGCTTGTTAACTGCTTGTGTTTGTAGTAGTTTTTCAACAGTGACATTAGCATATAATGCAGATAAGTCTTTTCTGTGAAAAACATAAGGATCCCACGCACGCTAGAAAAATAAATGTTAATTCGGAATGTGTTAACTTTGTTTTCAAACCATTTATCTGAATTGGTCCGTGTCGATGGGTGAATAAACGTTTATGTAAAGCAAAAATGATCTGTTGCGACGAATGTGGAGGTTTCATTACATTTCGCATTTTAGCTGTACATTTGCTCGTAGTACTTGTCTAAGATTCTTAAATCTCCTAAACGCCATTGGATTCCAGAAAAAGTGTTAGAAATACGTGTCGTTTTGGAGATTTTAACACTACTTGTCTCAAAACATAACTTTTGCTGTTTTTTTAAGGCGGGGTCGCGCCAAAGGCATCTTATTTTAGCTACGTATTACAAGCACTTGAACGTGCAATAACTTTGCATCAGTCTCGAAGAGCCCAACTTTCTGCTATACCGATGTATGTAACTCTATAACGGGTTGTCGAGCGATACGTTTGTTTTATGCCACTCGACGCCTCTTTAGCGCCATCGCAACAAGCGTGGCAAGCGTTTTCTCATTTCAGATTAGAAGATTTCCAGCAATACGAAAAAGTGTTACTATGATACGGTTTTGCCTAAATAATAGTTCTCTAAGATTATTTTTGCAGAATAAAATAATGATAGCAATGTCTGACAGCCTCTATACTGTAAAACGAGTGTTGATGGATTGTCTAAAAATTGATAGTATGTTCAAGACCGATGCTGCATACAATTCTGGATATGAGGCAGGCTCATGCAGAGGTTTCTGTGAGATGCATTTCCAAAGCAACATTATCATTCGTACAACCCCGTAATTGACGTGGAACCCACCCTTTTGCAACACGGGGTGATACTCGAGGTGGTGACTTTTTCATGTTAACCAAATTATGGGCGAAAGTTGAAACATCTAAGCCACAAACTACATAACGCCAATCATCCTTCCGCACAAGAGCTATTTTTCTTTTTTTTGAAAAACTATACAAAATAAAATATATTTATTTTGGCATATGCTCAGTTATTTCTTGGTGCTGTGGCAGGTCTTGCTTTCAACATTTACACTAGATATCAGTGTTTTCTTTTATCTGTTGAATTACGCAAGATTTTTTTGCCTTTGTACAACTTTCTTGCAAGGATTTTCTCTTTACTTTAGTTTTAGCTCTTGCTAATGCGTTTGAACAGGCTGCATATTGTTTCTGCGCCCCTCGTGGTGTTTTGACATGCAACATCTTTGACATTTACTAGCGCGTAGGTGTACATCTACTCAGTACTTATGAAAAAAACTACATAATAATTGCAAGATGAATTTGCATCCATGAAAGTCGATCTATCTTCTTTTATGGCAAAACAATGTAGATTTGGGCATTTTGACGAGACTTTCAAATAAAATTGATGGCAACGACGTTGAATATAACCAATAATACACTTTCATTCACTCCAACTGGCATCTATCCGTTTGCTACAAGAAAATCAATGACCAAACCACTTTCTTGTTGATGCAGTGATGGTTCCCTCTCTGCTACTAGTAGTTTCATCTAGGAAAAGATTGCAGCTCAAGTGAGCTCCTATCTTTCACAGTCACCCAATCACCTGTTTACCTTTATAACTGGTTCTACCTGGACCTTATTGTAACAAAGTCAACAGTGATTAGGATCAAGGCTTGCTCGTTAGCACCATCTGCTTGTGTTAATTTTAAGGTATATTCGCGTATTTGTGGGAGTGCAAAGACATAGAATAAGTTTACTATCGTAACCAAGCGGTTCAGGCTTTTCAATGCCAGCATAACTAAGCGGCAGCTTTAACAGTTGTTCAAGAAAATGTTTACACATTTCGTGGCACAATAATGAAATTACGTCAAACGTTATTGCGAGGAACAAACAAAAAGCTCAATTTCGCCCACAACGGAATGATGACGGCCGCAAGGTGGCGGTAGAAGGCGCTCAGCAAGTCAACACGCCTGACTGTTCGTCCCTCGAGACTTCCGTTCTGACCGAACTTGAATACAGCAGAACACTGGAAAATCAAAAGGTTTTCAAAGTTCAGGGCTGGAAAGGTTTGGATTTGTTGTTTTTGTTCACTACACTATTGTTTTTTGTTTACCTTTTAATTGTTTTTTGTTTACCACTTCATTCCATTGTTCAATATATCAAATCGTGCGCTTTTGTTTTCATTCGTTCGAGAAACGTTGGCTTCTGTCAGCGCGATTAGGTAACTGGTCGTGAGTCTGTCTGCCACCTTTGACCTCTGTCTGCCACCTTTGACCTCGCCGCTGTTGCGCAGAAAAGCGTTGTTTAAAAATGAAGAGTTTTTCTGAAGCTTTCAATTTTAACCTAGAACATGAAAAGTCCTGCGAGGCATTTTTGAATTGTTGTGTGCAGGAAGCAGCATTTCTGCAATAAGTTTGGGAAAAAACTTATCCGTGATAATGAAAACTGTTTTTTGATAGGAATTTTCCTCGAGCGTTCAATGCTTAAGATTTCCAGGATTTATTGTGTAAGAGATAGACTTTTCTTCAAATATCCCTTTGTTTTGTTTTTGTTCATTTTTAGGCACAACCGACTTTTTTTGGCTAAGATTGGAACCAACAGAAACACTTCCTGGAAATGATAAGTCAAGCAAATCATTCTTGCGTGAAATGACTTACGCTGGTTTGTAACCAAGACTTACGTACAGCTGGGCGGTCACATTTCAACTGATGAGGTGGGTTTGCGTAAAAACAGTTTATTTATTGAAATTTTGTGCAATAGCTTTTTTTGTTGCAAATGTGACATAAAGTAACACACTTTCTTTTCTAGACAGGGCAATAACTTGAAAACGTGTTTTGCTGCGACACAAGGCGGTGAAAGGTTAAAAAATGAGAACGTAGTCTTAGACACTTTCGGAAACTTCAGAATAAGATTTTTATGCCTTTTTCGCTTTGGCATTGTGACGACTAAATCATTCTACAGTATGTGCACTGCCCAGCGCAATCACTGTAAAAGAAGAACAGAAAAAAATCCCAGGTGAGAAGAATAGTGAGTTTCAGGACTTTCTCATCATTATTTGCAAATTTTTTTTTGCTATTTTCAGCTGCAGTGCTATATTTTTAGCAACCAAGCTGAGCTAAATAAATCTTCAAGGAACTATCTGTCCTGCCCACGTGCACAACGTCACAGTCCAAAAGGTTTGCAAACAAAGTCAGGGAAGATATTTTGCGGTCAATGCGCTTGCTTGGCGCTTGCCAGTTCAGGGGAAGGTTGCCTGTGCGATCAGGCGTGACGCGGTGGTCTGCAATGCGCTGTCGAGCGTGAAGACACCGCCGTTCAAAATAGTTTCGATTGTCGAAAGTTCTATTTCAGTTCACAGCCAGTTCAAAGTTGACGCCGCTCATTTTGCGTGGTCCGGGTGAAATTTTGAGACCAGAAATTGTTTTTTTTTGGGAACAGAATGTTAGTTTTCACGCTTCGCACGAATTGAAAGAAAACCCGCGTGTTTCTGGCCAAACACCCTCGTACAAATTTCTATTGCATGAAATCCTTTTAAAGGCATTGCAAACGTGAAATTTATTTTGTTATCTTCCATAAAGACTTTTTTTATTTTACCAGCCGTTTCTTTTTCCAGCATTGACTCTTATTTTAACACCATTCACCAGAGCACCACAAAACGAAACAATTCCAGACTGATTCGGAGAAAACTGTAGTGGTAGAGTGTTCGTCGCTTACACGACAGAGAAGAGCGTTTGCAAGAGCCAGGGTTGACGTTAGGGGTGCAACCTGGTTCGGTACTTTCCGATGCCACCAGGTAACGACGTGAACATAAGCCAATCTCACACAACAGAAAAGGTTTAAAACGCATCAGAACACTGGGACGAAAGCTAAAGCTAACCAGGGTTTAGCAGCTCGAAATCCGATTCAGTCGACATGTACTTTAACTGCGGTACCTTTAAGCTAACATTGAGCTTTGAAGTACAATTTGAATACTTAGGCACTTTCTTGAATAGCGAAATCCCATCTACAATGGCCGGATTGCCCCAGAAAAGTTGGCGATAGGCGGGTCCTATTACCTGCACTGACGGAAGAGCAACCCAGAGATTGACCAAAGCGAATAATTACATCTTTGACCTGGCTTGGTCACATGTTGGCGTGGAGCAGCAAAACCATTACAGATTGCAGAAAACTGTGAAGTATTTCGAGACGCCCTGCAGGTGTACTGTCCCCTCGAACGCCCTAGAGGATATTTTTATTCCTGAAATCTCATGTGGATTGTCGTGAACTTAACAAGAGACAAATAGCATTGTGACGACTAAATCATTCTACAGTATTTGCACTGCCCAGCGCAATCACTGTAAAAGAAGAACAGAAAAAAATCCTAGGTGAGAAGAATAGTGGGTTTCAGGACTTTCTCATCATTATTTGCAAATTTTTTTTTTGCTATTTTCAGCTGCAGTGCTATATTTTTGGCAACCAAGCTGAGTTAATAAATCTTCAAGGAACTATCTGTCCTGCCCACGTGCACAACGTCACAGTCCAAAAGGTTTGCAAACAAAGTCAGGGAAGATATTTTGCGGTCAATGCGCTTACTTGGCGCTTGCCAGTTCAGGGGAAGTTTGCCTGTGCGATCAGGCGTGACGCTGTGGTCTGCAATGCGTTGTCGAGCGTGAAGACACCGCCGTTCAAAATAGTATCGATTGTCGAAAGTTTTATTTCAGTTCACAGCCAGTTCAAAGTTGACGCCGCTCATTTTGCGTGGTCCGGGTGAAATTTTGAGACCAAAAATTGTTTTTTTTATGGGAACAGAATGTTATTTTTCACGCTTCGCACGAATTGAAAGAAAAACCCGCGTGTTTCTGGCCAAAGACCCTCGTACAAATTTCTATTGCATGAAATCCTTTTAAAGGCATTGCAAACGTGAAATTTATTTTGTTATCTTCCATAAAGACTTTTTTTATTTTACCAGCCGTTTCTTTTTCCAGCATTGACTCTTATTTTAACACCATTCACCAGAGCACCACAAAACGAAACAATTCCAGACTGATTCGGAGAAAACTGTAGTGGTAGAGTGTTCGTCGCTTACACGCCAGAGAAGAGCGTTTGCAAGAGCCAGGGTTGACGTTAGGGGTGCAACCTGGTTCGGTACTTTCCGATGCCACCAGGTAACGACGTGAACATAAGCCAATCTGACACAACAGAAAAGGTTTAAAACGCATCAGAACACTGGGACGAAAGCTAAAGCAAACCAGATTTTAGCAGCTCGAAATCCGAGTCAGTCGATATGTACTTTAACTGCGGTACCTTTAATAAGTGTAACTAATTACACCAGGAGTCTCAAACACGTGGGTCGCATGTGGCCCACGAGGGCGTTTAGTGCGGGCCGCGATGCTTTTTGGGAAAGTTCAAATAATTAACATTTAAGTTATTTATTGTTTTCACCGGTGTTTAAAAGTGCTCGGCCAGCGAGTGAACAAGTTCTTTTAAAACGAATGTAGAGACGTCTAGAAATAATTTGCCTGTAACTCAAGCTTTTTCTAATAAGGTTCAGGTACCGCCATTTTTGCGTGAGCGTCATAACGCGGCCCTCGGGTTGCTTTGTCACTCCTCACTTGTCCCTCGGGGCAATTTTGAGTTTGAGACCTCTATAATACATAAAGACATCAGGAGCGAACAAACCCTATGGCAATGAACAAAGCAGCGGGAGAGAGAGCTTTTTTTCTTCTGATGCGTTAACGTTTCTGTCCGATCAGGTTTAAGGTCAACTCAGCTTCATGTTCATGTCGGTTGGTGCCTGATGCGACGCGTCATAACGCTGTGACGTGTGAAACCTTGGTCGTACCACTAAATGCAAAGCCTGTTTATAGCACATATGTCAGGGCCGCAACCAACTGATATTTTCGGGGGGGGGGCAAAATGATGTAACTTGTTGATGTACCTAACAAATACATACGTTTTCAAAAATTTCGGGGGAGGCAATTGCTCGATTGCCTCCCCTCTGGTTGCGGGCCTGACATATGTTTAAACAAAACTATTACGGTGGACTGCGCCACAAAAACCAACCGATGCACAACCACAGCAGTAACAAAACGGCGCAAATAAAAGCGCGAATGCTGTCCCAAACAGGCTTCCGTACCTCGATTCAAGAAATGAGGTTTTTGAACATTTTCATGGATTTATTTATTATATTTGCCATTGTCCGAACGTATGCATAACATCTGAGATATTGAAGTGCATTTTATGTGAGACTATACTTTCTTTTTGCATGAGGCACAACGTTTCGAGATTCAATGAGTGAAATTAGTAGCTTGGTGTTTTTTCGTTTTCGTGTTTCATTTATCTATGACTTATTTTGGTTGGTTTCAAAGACTTTCACTGACCTAAAACACGTTGCTTTAACTGTGAGTCAAAGCTGTCAGTTTATTCTTTTTCTTTATTTTGTGTAGTTCCAGCAGCAGCTCCAAGCGAAGGCGTCGATTTCAGTTTATTTTTAGTTCACTGTTGACAAGCACCCTAGTTCTGATTATGTTCGGAAAAAGTAAAGCAGTTACAGAGACGTTTTTTATTGTTTATTCAACTCTTTTAAAAGTTCCGCCGTTTCCGCCGACTCTATTTTAAGACCATGGCAATAGACTCCATTTGAAACCTCGAAAACGCAATGGACTAATGTTGTCCACTTTTTGCACCTTGTACAATAATGTAAATAAATTTATTTGCTCCATTATGATGACAGTTCCACTTCCGATCCAACCTATCCCAGTCTGACTCAGCAAGGTGACCTTAACCTCTTGTTAAGAATAGAACTATTTCGATTGGCTCAAGCTGCGTCGGGAACTGAGAACGATTTTAAACTCCCTGGAGAGTTGTTGAGGAGGAATCCTCAGTTCATTCTGCCCAGGGATGTTCCACACAGAACGAATGTGAAGCATTTGCGTAAAGGTACTTGTGCTACTTCGTGCTTTAACTTGAAGTTCTACAGTAGCTACTTCATACTTTAGCTTGAAGCTCTACTTTTTCGTTCCTACTTACTCAATACTGAACTTGGGAAGAGATAATAAAACTACCTTACTCCCTCTCATTAGATTGCAAAATTAAGCTGTAAGAAGCCTTAAGTATGACAAAATTAAATGACTTTACTTTATTCTAAGCACAGAGTTTTGAATATTGCAGACTTATTGTCAGTTGCCAAATTCATGTTCCCTTTTGCTAATGATGAAATACCTAAACACTTTGATAACTACTTTACTGAGATTGTGGCAGTCCACAAATATCAAACAAAGCGGACTTCTTTGCAAAACGATCATTTACCAAGATTGAAAACATCTCTGGGTCAGCTCTCATTGAAGTGTATCTCTTCCAAACTATGATCTGATATTCTTGAGAATTTGAAATCTCTCTCGTCTTATTCTTTTGGAAAAGAATGCACAAACGTCGTGCGATCTTGCCAAAATTCCTGTTGATTTTCGTTACATGTGCTTTTCACTTTTCTGTATTGTTTTTAGTGCCCCTATTTTTCCTTAAATCTTTTACCTCCACAGTTGTTAACTCCACTCTACCTGTGCGTAGCGTTGCTTTCCCTCTGTTTTCTGTTATTGTCGTTTTGTTTACTCTTTTATCTGGCGTTGATTAGATGCATTTTCTTACTCTTCTTTTATTACGTGTGAAACGTCTTCCATCAAAATTGATTTATGCTAGCAACAGGCCTGGCTGAGCAGTTGACCCAGATAATCTTTCGTCAACCCTTTGCGATTCAAATGTGATAGAACACATCAATTTGCTACACCTGAACTTTTTGATGTCTTCATATCATCATCAGCATGCAATTAATCTCTGCTCTATGATGTTGTCCTTTTTCCTCTTGCTGCATTTGTGTTATTTCGTGATTCGGGTCACAAAACTGCATGAATAAACCTTGACCATTACCTCAGGCTACTTGCGATAGTTGCATTGTGTTATAGATTACAGCAAGGGCTGGCTGGGTCTCGTTCCGTATCGGTCCCACCGCAATGATTGCTGGTGGTGTGGTTAAATTAAGTGGTAGACTAAATGAAAATAAAGAAAATTTTAAATAGGACGCATCGACTCGAATCACGTTGTGTTTTGCAATTTTTGCAAAAAGATTCGATTTTACTTGGGTTTGATCCATCACTGAGCGACTAAAATCGATTCAGGATCCGTTGGTACTTGAATCGATTCGAATCCTGACTTGATGATCGGGTTTTGGTGATACTTTTAAAAAAATGGATGCGTGAGTTCACATGTTTTTTGTTTTTTTCGTGTTTTTTAATCAAAATTGGCTGAAAAAACATTGTCTCGATGTAATTTGAAGAACGTTGTGATTTGAACTAGACTCGACCAAACCTGACGCGAAAAAGCTTAAAGAAATCGCAATCGAAAAGTTTGTAACTCAATTTGCAATTATTTTCGCAAGTTGTTTTGCGTTAGAGTATTTCACATGTTTACGGCATTTTGAACCATTTTCGGCATCATTTCTCTCTTGCTTAAGCTTGGCCAAGCATGAAATAAATCGGCTCTAAAACGTGCCTGGGGTTGGATGTTCGAACACGAACGTTAATGCGGCTCACAAACCCTTCGAAAACCAAAGCAATGTGGAGACGGATATTACACTTCGCCATCAACGTCTACTTGAACCGAGTGTTTCCCGCTTGCAAAACTTTGCCTGAAGCTGCGCGTGGCTGGTGAGAAATACAGTGCAAGACGAAAACCGCGCGAACGCGCGAGGACTCTTCGATTTCTAGAAAGCGATGCGTGATTACGTGATCATTTCGGGAACTTTTCGTAATCCGGGTGTGAACCACTTCTGCTCGTGTTGATCACCTGCATGACAAAAAAGGTAATGGTGGAACAGATTGTGGTGTTTTGCTGCCAAACACGGAATAACTTTTCAAATGGCGCAAAAAGAACTTCGAAAAGCAATTCTTTTCCGTGATTTGAATGGACATTCACTGTAATGGCCCAAGGCTATACGAACGTCGAACGCCATTAAATTGTCTCACTGCTTGCAGAACAGCGGTGTTTTTGCGTCGGGTCGCATCAAGTTCAAAAATGTCGTAGAAAAAGCCTGTAGAAGTAAATATGATAACTGCGACTTTAAAGCTTTGCGACAGCAGTTGTGAAACCCGTGTACTTGGGCAGACATTATCTCATCATAACTTGCGCAAGTGTTTATAGCCTCGTCTGAGACAGTGGGCTCGTGTCTTTGCAGCCAGGCTTATCGCAATTATCTTCGCATAAGCCGGCACTGCCCCGCAACCAGAAAACTTTTGTTGCGCAACTAAAACAGATATGCAGCTGAACGACTTTGCCATGCTTCGGCGCAAGCAGGCAAAATTTCCAGCATATTTGTGTGGCGCTTTCAGCATCACAAGCGCTGATGTCAGTGCAGTTTGACCATGACGCCAAAACAACCTGAAAAAGCAGCAAAGGCCAAAAACTTCACAGGTTTAAGCTGCCGACAACCCTGGTTATTTTGCAGCAGGGTTTTTCAAACATTAGCGTTTATTAGGACAGCATGACGAATGCACATTATAAAGTTAAACTCTACCTGTTCCAAACTCTCAAACTTGTGAGCGTTTTAAAAGGACCTTTTTAAACATTTGTAATTTCTTTTGGCGGGTGAAGACATCAGCCGATTCTCTGCTCTCTTAAAGGAAAGCATGCAGATGTGAATAAAGACCACAAGTTCTTCCTTCGAAGAATGAAAATCGTGTGCTGAACAAGGTACCATCAGGGAAACGTGAACTTAACGCGATATTTTTGTGACGGACTTCCTCCAAAATAACTTTAGACTCGTCAACACTGAGAGAACATTTGCTAAAACTGCATAATCGCCTTTGTTCTTGGTTTCAAAAATACACCTGGCGCTGTGTAAACAACGACGGGAAGTGATAAAAAAAAAACTGTATCCTGTAGCTTTTTCACATTGCGCTCATTTGTTCACAAAAAATGCAATCACACAGAGACCACTGTTTACGTTTGTTTCTGCTGCAACCAAAGACGTCTCCAGGGAGGGGGTTGCTAAATGTTTGGCGTTTTGAATGTTTTGATTGGTTAAATGTGTGGTGTTTTAGCTTAAAATTTGCATGTTGAGGTAATTTCTTAGTACGTTTGTCACTTTTTGGCGTAATTCGGCAAACGGAACACAGCACCTTTTTCAAGTTGTTTGCTCAAAATTTCAAAACGGGTTTGGCCAAAACGCTGGGATAAATTTGTCTCGTTCTGCATGTTTCTCGTGCAAATTTTGTTGCACTGAAGATATGCCGATCGCACTTGCGAATTAACATCCTCCCTCTGCTGTACCGACTCACCAACAACCAAAGCCTGTTGACACGCTTGATTGAATCCGGTTGCCATGGCCCCGGCAGACGCACGTCAACGGAGCAGAAAGAATCTTTTTGTATCAACAAAGCTGATATATTACGATTGTGGCCTGTGACGTCGATATAGCGTAGGAACGCGTTTAGACATTTCACAAATCAGATACTGCATGTTCGTTAATTGCTTTTTCTGTGAACAAAAACTCTATGTGAGCGTTCAGGTCCACAGCCAGGTTTTTAGGCTTGGGACAGCAAAATACATTTTCGTGGTTAAAAATACATTTTAGGGGGTAAGATTTTTGCGTTTGTTAGGAATTTAAAACAATTTTTCTGGACCCGACAAAGTTTGGGGGACACAAAAAGATTTGGGGGGACTGCCTCTGAATGCGCCCTCATGACAATGGGCCTGTGAACGTTAGTTCTTATCCAAATTTTGCCAGGGCTGGGCCATTACCGGAACTGTAGAAATAGCTTTGGCCACTTCTCTGAACACTTATTTGTGGAGGACGCAGTGAACCTGTGGCGCGCGGCTGCACACGTCACACGGCCCGTTACGCTTCGGTGAACCGTGGGGCTAACGCTTTATGGGTCAACGTACTTGGTCTGAACTCCCCAGTGAAAGCTCAGAAGGGGGGTTTCGGGCAAAATAATAATTATAACTTCAAGTAAAAGACATGATCGGTTTTCGAGAGACCACAAAAATTTTTTTCTTGTTTTTTATTCTAACAATATACTCTATTGTCTATTTTCGTTTTCTGCGCGTGACAATGCGTTGATTTTGATGTAGCAATACGTAAGAGTATGTTAATTTTGGCCTTTATTGTCGCAACAGAGAACTTTCCCGAAACATGTTCGGCCAACCAAACTCTTAAATGCCAAGGTTCATGATCTTTGCCTTCTTATCCGAAGGAGGACGATGGGGCCACAATGTCTGAAATCCATTGTGACCGAAACAGACGTCAAGGTAATGTTATCAAAAGCAATATGCCTCCAAAATATAATTGGTGCGAGCAAGGCTTCAGACAAAGTTTGCTCACCAATGGAACTGGGGTAACCTGTAGAGTGTATAGACAAACACGTCGATTGTGTTTCAGCATATTGCAAGTAAATAGAAAAAAATAGAAATTGAATAAATCTTTGTTACAAATCATGTAAAATATTTTGTAAATAAAAACTAACCAAAAAAGATTCGTTTTTTTTGAAAACAAAGTAACGTAGAATCTCTTCGTGAAAACTAGAATACGAAAACAAGATACAAAACGTTTTTCGGAAATTTTGTCATGTGCCCTTCATTGCGATTAGAACAAGCAAAGGCAATGTTTTTGAATAAATGACAGCATTTTTTGCTGTTGCAGATATAAATGTGAATTCAGAAATGACATTCAAGTTTAAGGTCTAAAAATGATCTACCTAAAATGTAAGTTGATAGTCTAAAACAGAGGGTGTTGATCTAAAATGCAGCTTGATCCAAGTTATTGACGATGCTGAGTGCTGGTATGTCGAGCATTAAAAGTGATTTTACTTATGACGTTAAATAGAACAAAGCAATTGTGCGACCTTGAATCTTGAAGTGAATCTTTGATCCGCTAAAAAAATCTGATCTTTCTTCCTGAAACAAGGTTGATCATTTTTCGGCAACAAATATTTCGTCGCGAAAAACGTGATGCTAAAAATTGCTGCTGGGCTGACTAGGGGAGGTCGCATGGAAATGTTGCTTTTCTGGTCAAATGCACGGTTTGCTTAGAATTTAGCCTCAGCAATGCAGTCCGATCCAGACATGTGAAGGGATGCTCCAGGGTGAGAATTGTTGTTGCGAAGATTTGCTCAACCGCTCGGTCGCAATGGTTTATTTTCATCAGGCAATCAAGCGCATAAAAACGTTTCCTTTTTGTCTACGAGGGGTCAAGTACTTGACCCCTCCTGATTTTATTCCTTTCCTATCTTCGCCACATTTTTCCAAATACGGTCATTTGCCCTGCTACTGGTCAGTGACGACACAAATGCTTTGTTACAATACATTATAAACTTGTGCTGTCACAACGTTTGAATGTCAATTTTTAAGATTATTCCCTTACGAAGCACCTGGCCAGTTTTTTTGAAGTTGCCAGAAGACCTCTGCTGTGAATTCAGAAGAGCTCACTTGCCACAACGCCCGCTGTTCTCACAACAACAGCGTTTGATGTTGTTCTGCGTGAGACACACAAGACAGTCGATCTCACGGAAATCGAAGTTTTGTAAATGAAAGATATCACACACGGGGCAAGTGACGAACTCGCTTCAAACTGCGACAGGGTCAGACAGTGATCTATTCTCAGGACAGAATACACTTAGAACCCCATCAATGCTATTCGGGCTGACCCTTTTTTTGCGGCCCCAGTTTAATGAACTCCAGCAAAATTGTTGCCATCTAAAGGTTTCTTCCCACTTACACTTCTGACCAGCTGCAGCGAACAGAGAACTTAATCAAATGTTCTACTTTCTTTTCAAAGCAATGGACTGATAAAGAGTGGATCCACTGCTTCGAGATGAATTGCAACGAGAAGATTACCATCTGCCACAAACCATCTCCCGAACTCAAGACCTTGAGCCATTGTTGTTCGTAGAAAGCTGAAAAACGTTCGCTTCCATGTAGGGATGCTGTGACGTGTTGGTTTAGAAAAACTAACGTGACTAGCATGGAAGGTAATTTCGATGAAAGCGTTTGATGACAATTTCCAATGTGCCATCCGACTTGTCGCAGATCGACATTAGACGAGAAAGACGTCACTAAAAGCATGAAAAAGTTTGTTTTTTCGAACCTGTGCCCAAATAACGTCTGAAGATATTTTTTAGGTAATTTTTTCTAAAAATATTATTTGATTCATCCAGTTCTGGCAGTAAGTAGTTGTTTTCTACTTGGTCGTTTCTTTGTTCTCGTCAGTACATTCTAGCGGTGTTTATGCCACATACTTAGTAAACGGATGTGTTTGTGCCACATACTTAGTAAACGGATGTTGTTTCGTCACGAATTTTAACTCACCAAAATAGTTTTTCTTTGTGTTAAATGGTGGTCTCTAAATACAAACTTCTGTTTTCCGATTTGCAAATTAAGAATATAGTTCACAGCGCAACCTAGCAACATAGCGTGAATGGCGCACGTTTACCAGCTGTCGCAAGATTACGTAAACGTTCTGTTTCCGTGGTAACAAACTCATAATTTTTCCTTTTGTTCTTCACTGTTGTTCATAAAATTCCTGACGTGCCTTGCGAGCGGGCAGATTCGCTCTTCATAAACGTTTGCTTCGAGAAAGTTTCTCAATCGCTCGTTTGTCTGAACGAAATACCGCATTGGATAAACAACCTTTAGCAATTCCCAGACAGGCCTTCCTTTCGGCCCTGATCCGCAAAGACCCCTGCAGTTTCTTCCGCCGTCGTTTCCAGTTCGTGCGCTCTGCGGTCATTGCCAATGAATGCTGCCCCAGTCGATATGATGTAATAATGAACCTGGATGAGGGCAATTTGCTGCGTTTCGGCCGAGCTGATTTCTACCGGGCAGCGAATGCGCGCCGGCCGCTTGTTTGTGTTGGCCGCGCTTGGTTGAACTCATTGTTGTCTTGGTTTAGGTTTATATAAACTGGACAGGCTGAAGCATTTCATTACCAGCGGATGCTCACGTAATACGAAAAGTATTACTTTCTGGACCGATGACACTTTTTTCAGAAGCAGAAAGTGTGACAGAGGAAACCTTGAGCAGCGGTTATTCTGCAAATACCTTTAAGCTGCGTAACAAGCAAGGTCGTGGACGTTATTCCGGGCATAACGTAATGAGAAATGATGGTGTTCAATTTTGCTGGAAATTACGTTCGAGCGGTGCATGGAGAAAACGAAAGCGTGAGCGTCACGTGTTGATTTCTGCGCATAATGTGGGTCAAGGCAATGAGCTGTGAAGGAGTCAAACACAATAGCTGAGGGCCAGTTAGAATTTACTTTTGGGACCTGCTAGTTTGTCTCTCAAAAGAAAGAGCACAGACGGAATTGTCAGTCAGTTTATTTCTGCATCCCGACCAAGCACAAAATACTTTATCAGGAATACAGGGACAGGAAGCGACGACCGTAATTGTCATTTACATCACTGCCCCCACAAGTTCACGCAAGACAACAAAATACAAATGAAACACCATAGCAAAAATGCAACAAAAAACATGCATAGTAAAGACAGTTATTCGGCTGTCAACAGTCGTCACATAAACACATTTTCGAAGCACTTCCACTGCCAAAAGTCCATTCCAAATCGTATTCGGAAACACTGCTTCCACACAGGCAAGCTTTGCCAGGCCTTGACAACATGAGATGACACAGTTTCGCCTGGCCAACCCATTTCAGTAACCCGAAGTCAACAATCAAACAAACAAATAAACAACTGGAAAATGAGATACATGTCCAACCAGCTTCAAGTGTACATAAAACCTACACTAGACGTTATCATTGAGACATAAATAAAACAAAATGTTAATATCGAAGGCAAAGCAATCAGACAATAATTATTATTATTAGTTAATTGCCTGCTTCAAAACCTATCCAGCACATATACACAGTATTTGTTTTCAATCAGTTTCCTAAGACGGAATTCAACGATTGGGGGGTGCGTTAACTGGGTCGTAGGTCAAGTATTTGCCGCCACGTCGGCCATCGCCAGTCGGAGAGATCAATAATCGCAAATTAAACGCGTAAAACCTGAAATAGGAACCAATTACTTCCTGGGCATAATATGACACCTACAGCGCTCATACAGAAAACCCAAACAGATTCAGACTGTCACAAAGCGTTTGAAAATTGTCTATTTTGGCCCAAGTGGATGTAAGCGATAAGGACTTCAAGCAATGTCAAGTGGAACCTAAGTTCTCTGAAGCAACTTTTTAAAAATGTCATGGGGCTCATCAGAGGCAAAAGAGTATTAGTTAAATTCAGTAGACTTTCTTCAAGGCAAAGGATTTCCTTTAAATATTAAATCAACTGGTTTAACGCATTGTTTGTGAAACAACAAAATAAAGCAATGCTGTTGGACAAGCAGATACCAGAGCGCTTCGTCTCAGTAGGACTGGCCATGTCTATCCAAATATATTTTTTGAGCAGCGACTTTAAGCCAGTCAAAGTGTAATCATAATCTGCAAACACACGCAATCATATAAGAACCAGGTTTTTACACCGGCTTTGCAAGAAACAGTAGATCCCGGTCAACCTGAAACTTTTTTGTATATAAATAAAACCTTTATGTAAAAATTTTAATTTGTTTCGTGTGGAATTGAATTTTAATGTATTCTTATTTCACAGCTAACGGTTTCCGTTGTTGTGACAATGACACAGAATGGACAATTGATGCAGCCTTTGGCTAAATCAAGCCCAGTGAAAATCAACCTTTTTGTGCTTTGATAGCACAGTCTTCCAAACGTTTACCAAAAAAATGAAAATTGCTCATGACTGGCAGGTATTGAAAAAGTTATATTTAAACATGACTTATAAAAGCATGACAGCACCACTGTCTGGTGACATTGTCTGCAAAAAGTTGAGAAAAAAAGTTAAAAGTCATTTTTTCTTTCGCGACTGTCTGATGTGGACATTACTGTGGTGTCTCGCATGGTCGCCAAGGCGCAATTAGATCGATAATTTTGCTCGTTTTACGACATTGTCGCTTTTCCCATTCGTGAAACCGTGAATGATGTCTTTTTTTCAGAGATCACTGCACACTCTATTATTGGTGGAATGCGTGATGCTGTCTGTCTTTTCTAACCGTAACACAAAAACCAGCACCGCGTGATGTAAAAGTTGAAACCTCCATGACCATTTGGCGTGACTGCCACCTTTTTGCTGACTGAAGCTTAAGGAACTTGAAACTGTTTATTATTCATCCCAGAGCCAACGTTTATTTACAAAGATTTTTTATTTGAAGCACTAAAAGAAATTGCCGTAAAGTACGAAGCTATGTTCAACACAGAGGATGTCCCAAAAAATTTGAATATACATTAAATAATTCTAAAATCCGTATTTATGAAAATAGATTTATTCTACTAGAACTTTAAGACAACATTTAATTGTTGTTTCAACTCCCGCTTTCAAACCGACATCCATTCCGGACCCAGGCGCCCTCCACAACGCGAAACAACGGAATCGCAAACACATGAAACATGTCGTGTGGTGTTTGTGCACATTCGCGCTCAGTGGGTGCTTTCAATTCAGCAACTGCTGCAGGTTTCATAGCGTGGACTTTGTCTGTGCCTCTTCTACACATGGTGCTAAGTGCCACTCACTAAACTCCACTCTTTGTTCTGGATAATCATCATCGATATTCTGGAATAAAACATATCACACAAGTCAAAAATGTTGACTTTTTCAATGACAGCGCTTGCAAAAGCGTTGGACGACATTTTTAAAATGCCCAACTCAAGCCTCGTCTGCGGCACAGAGTTTTGGACTTGTGTCAAACGCTTTTTCTTCCTTGTGGACCTTGTTGATGTTTGCAGTCCTCCGGAAAGCCTAGTGCGGATCTTCCGAATATTTCCTTCGGCTTCAAACGTATCTCTAAATCAGGCGATTGTAAGTTGCGTTGACGGATCTGTTTGAAACAACCCCAAATTTTCTTTTCCCTTCAACTGCATTTTCACAATTCCAGTAGCATTTTAGAATAACTTTGTTTTGTTAGAAAAGTTTGTCCAGCTGCAATCTCGATTCTGTTGCTTTTACACTGGAACGAAAAAGGAGCAGTTGAGAGCTGTCAGCTGTAATAAGTATGCATACATTTTAGGAATGCCATAAATTTTGTCAAACATTGCGAATGTTTGAGGTTCATCGCGATCCTTTTCAGAAGGAAATGTAGTCTAAGTACTTCGTTTCTGCCATAGTTGTCATCAAACTGCAGATTTACCTTAACGTAATCACAGCCTTTAATGAAGTTTCATTCTCATCTTTTGTTTTTGTATTAAACTTAAAAAATCATATTTAGTTTCAGAATCCACTGCTTAACGCAAAATTCAAATGTTTATTGATCTAATATATAGCAACTTTTCCAAAGCAAGTATTGCTCGTCGGTCTTGAGGATGCAATGAACCTCAAAAGCACTTGCTGAGTTTATCAAAGCAGGGTCAATTAAGACTGCTTTTGCAGACGAATATTACGTCTGGGCAAAATATTGCGTCTCAGGCAAAGGTAAGCGGCAGGGCACTGGTTTTGAAAGTACGAACCAACAAAACCCATGAAAAGCAAAATCGTTTTCGCGACAGACGCGACCCGCAAAGGCGACGATATGAGACTCGCTCCAGGACTCGTCTGTTAATCCGCATCCTCGCAGTGATTGGATTTCCGAAACATCACGTGTCGAACTGCCGGGGCTGAGCTGCTTGACATAAAACCTGCTGTGATTGGCCACGTTCGCGAGTGGGAAGCGCTTGATGCGAAACGACACTTCTCAATAAATCACGGCGTCCTTTTGTCATCGCGCGCTTGTCACAAAAGGCTTAATCGCCGAGCGCCTGCGATCTCAGATCATTTTTCCGCACTAATCCTGGCCCTTTTCAGCACCACCCGTCGAGACTCCGGCCAGCCAGCGCGCGGAATGTCGCGAGGCGGCTTTCGCCCCAGCGCAATAGTTGGGTCGCCGCCGCCGCCGCAGCAGATACTGCAGCGCAGTTGTTTTGGGCGCTTGAGTCAGCTTCGAAATCTGTTTTCGTTCGGGCTGTTTGCGCACGAGATATTGACGGGGAGGCCGCCGGCGGCTTCGCGCGCTGCTCCCTTTAAAGGCCGCGAGATCGCCTCCTTGACCCGCAGACGAAAGTAGGTGACGAGAACGTCATCGCAGGGTTACGTCATAATGGGATTAACTATAATCAATACTTCTTACTGTCATGAGTCGCTTGAGGACTAGCCTCACATGGCAGTGTCACATTGGGGCCCAATCCACTTAAGCCTGAGGCCGCCCTGCTGTTTATTTGCTCTGCGCTCTGACACGGCCACACTAAGACTGATCGATGAGGTGCGTGATTGGCGGGACCTGGGACGCGGTGGTCTGAGACCCCTCGCCACTGGCGATCTTGTTTACACAGTCATCGACGGCCTGTACTTGGAGGGCAGAGCGACGCGTGTTTGAACGCCGGCTTTGCGGAACAGTAGACGAACTGAGAAAGTCACCAGAACCAAACGGTGGCGGTTACTTCAGGCGCAAAGGACCGGACGAGGCCGCGGAGTCACAGTCTGTTTATCCGAGCAACTCTGGAAAACATCCATAGGCGGCCCAATGGAAATTGCCGCACCGCGGTGCAAAACACACGTGATTCGTTCCACACGGCGTCTACAAAACAAGGGGTTTTCTGCGGTCGTGCAGTTTCTGACGTAGGTTAATTTTAAAAAGCGCTGATTATACAGGAAAAACAATCTATCACCAGTCGCACAGGCCACTGCGAGACTTTGCTGGCTTAAACGTCGTCCGGCTTCATTCACTGGACGTAGTAAATCACAGTAGACACGACGTGACCGTCGGCGAATGCATTGTTATGTTTTCCGCGACCCCAGTTGGGGTGTGTGACTTTTAAGACCGAAAAAAGGTGAAAAGATGCGAAAACGAGTTTTTTCTTGTTTGCCTGGGACGGAACTGTTTGGAATTCAATTTTCAGTTCCTTGAGTGTTTTCGAAAACGTGGAAATGTTGACGAGTTATATTGATGCAATATATTCTGAAGCTGTCATGGCGTCCAAAGTTACCGAAAGAAAAGTATTGTACTTTGTCACTTTTTTGTGTTGAAAATGTTTCCCTGAGCCGGAAACGCACACAGTTTGGAAACGTTCAAAAAGCGTTTTGCGCTGTTGCAAAGCAAATCTAATTTTGTTGCATTTAGAGCTGCACCGACACAGAGATTTGGCAAAAAAGAAATTCGATGGTACTTCCACAACGCTATACACAGAGCAGCGGTTTTGGATTGTCAGTAAGCTCAGGTTCGAGTTTGCTTGATTTTTACTTGAACCTAAGCTTGTCCAGGAACTTTAATATCCTTAGACTCCACAGCAACAACATATTTTAATGCGTGTGCTACTGCTTTGATATTGTCTGTAACATTGTCGAGTATTGTGTGTGACTAATATCCCTAACGGACTTACGCCTCGCAACAACAAATGTTGACATGCTGCAGCTGCATTGCTATACTTTCTGTCGTTTGCATCATAGTAATGAAACTCAAACTGAATTCGAAAACAATTGCCAAGATCGCATGCATCTTCAACCCTTGATGTCACGACTTCACACAGCGCTGTAGTATACAGATGGGAAGTGTTCGTCAAAACATCGCTGCTGACATTTCTCGGTTCAAACCTGACATGAACAGCAACACGGACTAAAGCAACATGCGAAACGGTTTGCTAAAGTCTGATCACTATCCAAGATGAAACGTTAATATAAAGAGTCGGTTTAACTCTATTTTCAGTTCTTAAACTAAGTTTTCGTTGGTCACAGTTCAGATCCTACAGTGCGGACTAGCTAGGAGTTTTTAGATGTACAGCGGATTCTAATTATTCCACTCTATGAGCCAGTCGGTCGCGAAAAAACATCTAACGCAACGATGGCGTTTCATTTTCCTCCATGTCGCATGCGGATATGCGCAACTGCGCCAAAGTATATTGTAAAGTTATCAGAAAAATTTTACCACTGGATATGGTGGGCAAGTTTGGCAGAGACTGAAAGTGCAACCCAACGTTATTTGCTCATTTTGAACCAGCAGTGACGTCACCTTGGTGACGTACACACCACTGGACAACGCGAAGTTCGACTAGTTCATCCGGAAAAAAAGAATTTATTCGCATAAGCTCTCCGCCAGCTTTTTGCTAATGTGGGCACTTTCAGGAGCTGGTAACCTAGGTGGTCGTCTGGGAACCAATTAAGCATTTGGCAGGCACGCCTTCGCGGAGAGCCTTGCCAAGAGTTACTGACCATCCATGCTGCTGCTGGTTTCCACACGGGGCTGTTTTCACCGATCTGCTCGGTCGAGGTCAGGTGGGGTAACAACCCACGCTTGCCCACTGCCCCAGCGATCGTCTGATCGGCGAAAACTAATTTTCTGGCTGTGTGCCACACGTGACCGCCTCACAACAACATGTTTTAGCAATTTATTTCCAGCGGACCAACAAGGCTTCACGACGTACTCTGATGATTCACTTGTCTCTGCAGGTGAATGGTCAGCCAAGCCGCAAACGCGTTTTTTTGTTTTGGCTTCTATCTGAAAGCGATATTTGGAGATCAGGAGGAGGGAGAGATAGAGTTGCAAATAAATTCCAGATTTTTTCAATACAGGCATCTTGAAACATTTGGAGGCTGAACGTAGCAGGCAGTCACGCGGAACACCATGCAACCTCGTCTGACATATTACTGTTGCTTCTAAGTCTAAGCAGGTCGCACATTTTGTGAAAAGTTTTACATTCTTGTCTGCATTCGTTGAGAGCGGTGGGAAGAAAAGGTAGCCACAAGCCAAAGGCGGATCCAGCCAGTAAGTTTAGGGGGGGGGCGATTTTAGTAATATTTGGCAGTCAAGTCTCACTACGAGTTCACTACTGTAGGAGACATGAAGTATACTTCACAACACTACTGTGGCAAAACAATGGACGTCAAAATGGCCTTATCTCTCGAATGCTGTTTTTCGAATTGTACAAAATCATGGTGAAAAAGTTGCTTTCGTAGGTTTTAGGGTGGGCGATCGCCCCAATCGCCCCTCCCCCTGGATCCGCCCCTGCCACAAGCTTTTCAATTTTGCTATAAACAGCTTCAAAGATTCTCAAACAAGGTTGAAGCTGCAGACGCTTTTTCACTCTTTTATAACAATGGCGTTTGTTTTATAACAAAGGCCTCTGTCGCTCAAAAGACCGGGTTCGATTGAGATACTAGCGGTTTCAACGTCACTATAAATAAATTTTCTCCCAAGCTTTTCTATCTTTGTGTGTGTACTTGCTAACTGCTGAAATATGCAGAGGGGTATCCAGTGGGGGTGCGAAAGTCGAGGTTGCTACCCCCAAATTTTGAACAGCAATTATTGAACCGTCGAGCGAAACTTGTCACGGACGCATGTGTAAGAGTTCACAATTCTCGCCCCACCATATATATAATTTTCCTGGGTACGCGCCTGCTGGCGTAGTAATTGCTTGTACATTGTTTGTGCATGTACAGTATACTGCATCTATGTGTGCTGTACTTGAACGTTGGTGCATGCGACTTTCTCTTGCAAATCTGGGATCAAAAGGTAGCCGGTTGACGTCATTCCCTTTCGCCGCAAAAGCAGTATTTCCTCCTCAAATCAAACAGGTCGCGAATTGAGCGTGCAGCCGTTGGCATGCCGTAGAAGCAAGCAAACACTCTTAGGAAATAAAATAAAGAGCAAGAACTTTGCCAGGATTCAGAGCTCCCATTCAGGTTCTTGCCAAATGTGCTGTCGAAGCACGCTGCGCCCCTTTTTCTTCTGTGCAGTTTCCACAGCTCCTGCTACTTTTGTGTTTGCAGTTTTTCACAGCTGTAATCATAAGCAGTGGTTTCTTGCAACAACACGCTTCTATTCGAGAAGCTTCTATTTCTTATGCGCGCTTCAACAATGCTTTGAACGCCTGAATAAAAGCAAGGCGGTGTAAATACCGCCTGCTGTAGCGGTTTTTCACCTAGAAAGTATAGATCGCTGTGACAGATCAGAATGGAGGCATTTTGGGCCAGTTGTGCCTTCCCAAAACACCCATCGTTTGCCATTACACTCCTCTTTTAAAAGCACCCTTTTCCCGGCATGTCGTCTTACATGACACAACATTGTGTTAACGTGAATGTTTAAAAGATTCTTGGTCCCCGACGGAGATAAACAAACAAAATCTAGATTTCCAGCTTGCACTGACAGCAAGTTTGAGCAGCAAATGACTGAGGAAGTTGATGTTTTAAATGATATTTTGTTCATCCACGACGGGATAAACAAATCAAATCTAGATTTGCAGCTTGAACTGGCATTATGTTTAAACAGCAAATGAATGGAGAAATTAATGTTTTAAATGTCAACTAAAGAATCGCAAATTCATCGCGGGCCTTCAGAATCGCTCTATCATCGCTAATTAGCGGAATTTTTCATCAAAATTTGACTGAACCAGGATTACCGTTAATTTTCAGAAGCTCGTTTTACCTGATTTTTACCTATTTTTCCTTGCGTTGAAAAGATATTTAGGTTTTAGCGGGCCTGTAGCTTCTTGGAGGGTGGCCTGTGGCTTAGTGAAGAGGCCTGGGGCGCATTGACGGGAGGATTTATTTGAACTTACATGCGAGCACTTTTAGGCAAGAAAGATAGACAGCATTTCAACCAATGACAACGCTTCAAACACCACAAAAGGCAGTCATGGGGAAGATCCTGTGCACAAAGGAGCCTTTATGCGGCGTAAAAGCCCATTCCGTTGTGTGTTTGCCAAAGCAGGAAGCGATGCGAGAAAAACAGTTCTGGATTTCTTGTGTTATCTGCCGTAAAGAAACGGCGTACCTAATACAAACTTTCGAAAAAGCGTTTCTTTAAAAACAAACAATTAGATTTGCCATGAAAGACACTTTTTCGAAGCACACACTGATCGGTGTCAAACAACGCATTCTGAAAGAGCGACTTTCAATAATATTTTGGAAACATTTCTACCATCTTTTCCACAAATGGCGGCAAACTGACGATAACTCAACGTCTGGGCGTCGTCTGCAACAATTTGGAAAGGAGACGTTTGCGTCAGTTGCGGAAGTGCTGCGCCAGGCACAATGAAACATCTCGCTTGGTGTTTGTGTGTTGTTTTTGCCAAATAGGAAGTGTTAAATATTGAGTCTATGTCGGTTCGGCTCCGGCATGAACGTGGGTGACGTTGCATTGTGCTTCAAAACGTCAACAGCGAAAACATTCACACCCTGCTCCCATTTCTTAACGTGCTATTTCAACACTAATGGACTTAGAGTCAGTTGGTTTCCCAACCGGATGGCATTTAGTGTTTCATGACCTCTTGGTTTCATTTTGAAGCAACTTGCCAAGCCGATTTTGACTTACCTATGCTTTGATAGAGTATGCCACTAATGTTTTGATCTGAGACAAACGTTATCGCTATCTTCTCTATGCGTTTCAAGCACTTGGTTCAATTTTACTTTTACATCTTTCATGTTCTGAGCCTTCGCACATAATTTTGCCGCATTTCGTATCAAAGATTCGGGTTCTGCAGTTGGTCCGGCAAATAACTTAACTCCCTCATCCCAAAAATGTTCATTACTACCTAGGTTTCCAAGCTGCAACACGTTACCTGTTACATCAATCACGAAAATTGCATTTGATAAACGTGATATCCATTGTTTGAAACGAAGCGCTAGAACCAAAGCTATTGCGGGAGAGTTGGCTGAACAACCATGCAAGCCAAATGTGGTCCAGAAAATATATCTTTCTTTAGTTTATTTCCTCAAAACTTCTCGTAACTAGGAAGCACAAGGGGATGAAGCCTCTTTCTTAAAATAACGCTTCTTGCTTTCGCGAGTCGATAGATTAGCACTTGCAACCTGATCACATAGTCCCGCCGCCACGGGGCGTCTTTGGTGGGCTTAACCCCTAAACAAAACTCCAAGACCCCTTAAAATGAAATATGAAACACTATAAACAGTGGAGTTTTTGTCAAACTTTAGAATGTCAATACCCCTGCACAAACGTAAAGCTCCCCTATTGAAGACTTTCCGGTGACGGTTCTGCCTGGCTACTATCTGCTGATGGCTACGGGAAGAGTAGCCTACTGTAGATGATAGTGACTCTTTAACATGATCCATAAAGAATTTTTTGTGGGCACATAGGCCATACAGGACGGGTTAACCACAAAGGCTCAGCCGATGACGTTAAGTCCGTATTCCTTGTGGAAGCCTAAAAAATGGAGTCTTAAGTCTTTTGGACAAATTTGGATTTTTTTGGTGCAACTTTCAAGACATGTCCGCTTTGCAGTGTAAATCGATTATTTGTTGTTTTTTGAAGTTACCTGAAATCATCAAATAATGTGAAGAAACTGCATTTTATATGCAATTTTTTCAATTTTATCTTCAAAATATTTTTGAAATTGCATTATTTTCTTTGAAATGTTAAATGATTTTTCATTCGAGTTTAGAATAACTCATCTCCGTAGGTAATTCAGCTCAAAATCAAACAAAATATTTATCTTTAACGGATTGCATGTCACTACAGTCTGTTAAGGAAAGGTGAAACACATACCTCTATGTTGTTATTTCCCGTGGTTTTTGTAATTTGCTGACGTTAACAACAAACCATTGAAAAATGCTGACTCATAGCATTGACGAACCCAGTCGCCTGTTAGAAACATTAGCATTGTGACCTTTTCGTTTTGTTTCGCGACCTCATTACCTTTGCACACCTTGCGAATTAAAGCAAACTATAATCCAGTACTGCCACAGTGCTCATGAGCTGAAGATCGCTGTAGCTACCGAAAATGCAACGCTACGTTGGAGTGTTGCTGCTGTTTATATTTGTTACGCGCATACGCTATAGAAGGGGCTCCCAACCTTTCTCTGACCATGCACCCCTTCAGCACTTAGACAGATGAACATGTACTCCTAAAACTTCTTGTGACAAAATATTTCATCATGATTAATCATAGATATATTTAACAATAAGCATACAATGGCTGTTGAAAATAATATTCACTGATAAATGTATAAATATTTGGAAACATAAGATATGTAAATATGCATTTTTCTTCTATTGCTAACCTTAAATGTACCCCTTCGGATAGGCAAATGTACCCCTAGGGGTTCATGTACCCCAGCTTGGAAACCTCTGCGCTATAGAAGCTCGACCTTTAAGAGAAAGTATATGAAATTCACAAACCTCGCATTCAGTCAGTGTAATCGTTGAAACTTTGTACGTAGTCATCTTGCATATTTATCAGTGCGTTTATAAATTTACCGCGTGCATTACGTCTCTTTCATTTTTTTAAATTTTATTTTCTGTGAAATGTATGCGAAATATGTGATGAGCCTGAAAGACCCTGTTTACCTGGAGTCACCCTGACATACAAACACAACACTGATTCACGTACAATATGCGGAACGTATCGGATGTGATGTAGGCGCAAATACACTCTACCACGCCTCGTTTGAAGATACTTCCCACAACTATTACACGCCAACCACAGTCGGAACGTGACCGCCCGGGGAGAGGAACCCCTTAATTTTCGGTTGACTAAAAAGACCTTCACGGCGGCCTGGTGATACCCAGTAGATAAAAACTATCCAGTTTCGAATACGACACAAGCGACGGGTCGTCATTTAATTTCTTGATTTAGAGAGCGCCTTTCCCACGCTGCACTTCCGCGTTGAAACCCCTAGACCGGAAAGACTGATTTGCTCGCTCTCGTCCAGGTTTAAAACGACCGCGTTCCTGTTTGATGCTGCCCGCCTACACCGCGTGACTTTCATTAGGTGGGTTTTCATTTGTTCCTTGCTGTATGTTAATTAAATAAAAAAGAGCAAAAAAACGATTTCATTCGTTTCGTTAAAGAAAGTCTGAAACAGAGTTGCTCTCACTGGGAGGAACCTTGTAAGGATCGCAACGCAACTGAACTTGAAAGAACCGGGAAAACGGGTATTACCATGTATGTGCCAACAAACAACAGTAATGTTCGGCTGCTGGGAGCTTAGGTGCGAGGTCCGATAATTCGTTTATTTACGTCATCAACCTCCCTTAGTTTTGTTAAGCTTATTGAAAAAAACAATCGCTTCGAAACTTTGTTTCAGTGCAAAGACAAGTTTTCAATTGACCAAGGCGAAAGGTCGCGGAAATAAGTAAAATGAAGTTGGAAACATGTAGGTTTGACTGCTTCACAACCATGGGTGGCGGAACCTTTTTGAAAGTGGGGGGCACAAGTGCACGTTAATAAAACTGTAGAAAATTTTGTGGTTTGAATTGGCACCTGTGACGTCACAAATATTGAAATATGACGTCATTACCTATACACCATGTGAAGGTCTAAATTGCACCATTTTAGACAAAATTATACCACTATGAAAACGTATCGGTGAACCACCTGAAATTCAAATAGGCTGTTACAGGGGCAGCCTAGGTTAACAGCGTCACTCGGGCGCATCATACGATTTATTCTGACTGACTACAACCGTTCGACGCTTGCGTCACTGAAGTTTCCATTTGCTCTCATTTTGGCTGCCATTGTTGTTGCTCTGTGACGTTAGTTACGTAAAAATAAATGAGAATTTCTCATGATAACTTCTTCTGCATTGTTGAGTAACGTACGCCACAGAGCAATGATTACGCCAGTAAGTCGTCGAATTTGCTCATCTGCGGCGAAGTTTTGAAGGCAGAAACGTTGATTTAATTTCTAATTTATTTATTTGTTTGTGAGCAGACACGAAGTCCACAGTATGAACACACACACTCTGCACAACGCAGGTCGATAAAAACAGACAAAACAGAACGTAGTACAAGGCATCGGAGCCGGCGGAATGACAGATTTACAGACACTTTTTGCAACTGCGTTGAAGGTAGAACCACAGGGTTACAGCTGAACAGTCCCGAAGTTTCTTCACGGTGACAAGCTCTTGCGACCGTATGGGAAAAACACAGAGCAGTTGAAAAACACGTTTGAAAAAACATCTATTTGTCACAAACCACATCAATTTGCAAGTATCCGTAACATAGCCCGAATCAACTGGTTGATTTTCCCTTTCCCGGGACAATGGGGAGTAATAGCAAAAGGCGCGCTTCGAATTGTGGACAACGTATTGATTTAGGATCACAAACACCACAAACTGGAGTTTACGTCAAAGGACGAGTAGACGCTTTTTTACATTTTCAGAACTGGAGGTTCGCGTCTTCGGTCACAAAAACGTAAAGAAAATTTCCTTCACCTCACTCTACTGTACAACGTCTCGGTGATAAAATCGATGTTACTTTTGATAGGTCTGAAGTATGTATCCGTGTCCTGACGAAGGTAGTTGTGTAAACTATCGAAACGTTGGTTCGTTTTAGCCATTTTATTGTTTCATCAGTTTAGCATATACAGAATTTTAATACTGGGTGTTCGCAACAGCGCAATCTATTTTTCAACGTTTATTTACTGTGCCTTTATTTTTGTTCTAAGCACTTCTGTTTTTCTTGTATTGCATATAACATCTGAGCGGAAAGATGTTCACCGAATGCACAGGTATATTTTGCATACTGAGCAGGCGTCTTTTACTCTTATTCGAATATACTGTAATCAGCTCTTAATCAAATATAATCTTGTTCTAATTCATAGTTTCATTAAATGCTTAATACGGTAAACATACAGTTCCACCAAAAAATAGATTTGGTAAACATACAGCTCCACCTGGAAAGCGATCATTAGAGTCGACAGAAATCATGTTATATTCGAACATCTACACTTTCTGTAACCTTTGCCCTTAGTCTAGGCTTGTACAACAGAGTTGGAAAGGCATATAGCTTCGTCGCGGTTTTCGATGCAGAGATAGTATTAAATGAGCCCCAACACAACGTCAGATTGACAAAATTTCTTCAGCAATCATTAACAAAAAGCGTCAATAATATGTTTTTATTATAAAAATCATTGAACCAGAACAGTGCGGCATTTTGTGTGAAGCTAAAAGGGATAAAGTGGCGGAAGGGCTTAGCTGATTATTTTCATGCTGAACTTGCTGCTGTGAGAGGAATACGTTTCTTCTAAAATTCATCAACCCCTCGGCTATGTATTAATTGAAACCATGTTGCAACTCATGCATCAGTGTGTCACATTGTCACAAAGCAATTGTATTCTTTACTCGAGATACTGGGACAGATGGCTCGAAATTGCAAGCAATGTTGAGCCAGAAAACTAAAAAACTGTGGGAGTTACTTGTTTCCATTCAGAAACAGGGCGCAGCCAGGAGCTCACTCAAGCCAGGGTTGAACATGCACAAGGGCGTACACAAGGGGGGGACGGGGTTAAAACACCCTCCGTGAGCATGATTTTTTACAAAAACTTTATTACCTGCACAAAGGGGATTAATTGTTCTCGCATACTCTTGCTTGTTAATTTGTCGACTTAATGCAAATATCACGGAATGAATTTGCATGCAAATTTCAAGGAACTTTGTAAATGGGCCAAAAAGTAATTATTAGGTATTGGTGGGAATCTGAATTATCGTCTGAATCCAGAAACCATCTCACCACTTTTTGCAGACCTTTCCCCCACTTCGCATGTTTAAGATTGTGTTCCGCCATAGTTCACTTTATGCAAAACAATTGTCTTTATTTTGTCTGCTATGGCTCATCAGCGCAAACTTCGCCAAAACGTTGGTTTGGAAAACATGAATATGACGTCAAATTATGACGTCACAAACAACGCACACCAACTACAAATGACACCATACGCCACGGAATGAAACCTCCCATGAAAATTTTCTGCGTAAGCCACTGAATATGCAGAAGCAAATTGTGATAACAGAATCATGCCTTTCTACCCAGCAATTTTCCAACACAGGTAAAAGTTTACGTTTTTGACCGGATGTCGGTTTTTCCGTCTCGACGAAGTTTCGCAGAAGAGCTGAGCGCACCGCGCAATGAAAACACGACTTCTTGAATCAATACTGGTTGCATTTCGGATTGAAGGTAGTTTCGATGCTGCGGAGACCAAACTAACCACTTGCCTGCAGCAGGGCGTGCATGTTGCTAAGGGATGCAGCATGCACACTCTTTGCCTGCACAGATCTGTATAGGCCCCACTTAAATGTCACTGTCTCCATCGCGCCATTACCCTGGAAAAAGTTCAAGTCAAAGCCAAGTTGCTACAAATTTCTTAATATGCAATCCGCTGGTGCTCCCCCAGTGCTGGAAGTAAGTGATAAGAAGCATACAAATTCTTCATAAATTTCGTTGTTTTTGACAAAATGGACGGATAAGCTGAACTGCTCAATGTTGTCAATATCAGATGTCTCGTCCGCTATTACAGTGAAGTGCTTCACGTTTGCCACATCTTTTACAATTTGATTTTGAATTTGTTTGGCAAACAAGCTCATTATCTTGTTTTGCGTATGCCAGGTGATGTAAAAAAGTATTACGTGATAGAAGTGAGCATTGGTCTGGGCTCACTGGATTGGATCCGGACTTTTGTGCATTTGGATTGGATTGGGATTGTGAATCGCTCCGAAAATTTGAGATCAGGACTGGATTTGGACTGCTTTGCTGGAAAAGAATTGTGGTACTTTTGTTGTTAAAAGGCTGTATTTTGTTATTATTTGGACTTCGTGTCTAAGAAAATTTTGGACTATGTTTGGTCTTGGACTGAGTTTTAAAAATTCAAGATTGGATCTGGATTATAAAAATAACAATCCACTCATCTCTGTCACGTGGAGCATTCTGGAGCGATCATTTGCAGCTTTATCAGCAGTATATCTCAGCGAAGTCACAATGCTGCTATTAGAAATAAAGTTTTTTGGTCGCTTTTGCGCAGAGAACATTTCGCAAGTTTCCATTGCCATTACGCTTTTATGCATGCCTAGGTAATTCCCCGAAATACTGTCACAACCGATTGCGTCCGATACTCGCTGCTACCCTTCAACTGGAGGACGAGTACTGTTCTGATAGCGATCAATAAAAACTTTTCGAGGCTCCTCGCCCTTATCTCTTTCACCCGAGGAGAAAAATCCGTTTAAGTCAGCTTACGTGGATTGAAGTGCGGCGAGCTACTGATTAGCCGAGCAATGAATTAAGCCAGCAGCTTGCGGTCACTTGCACTTCGCGCTGCGCATCTTTAGCATGAGTTCATTGCGAGACTCCATGCTTATGACGTTAAAACTACAGAACAGCGTGCACGAGCTCTGGTTTGTTTCCATTTTAGGCGTGAGTAGTGTAGTGGTGTTAAAATAAGAAGAGACCAGCGGTCAGTGGCTCATCTTTGGTACTGATATTTACCTTTTTATAAGCTTACAGTGCTGCTTCACCCATCCATTTTTGCCCATGCGAATCAACCCTAAAATCCTGATTGCCGCCCATGTGGTCACATACAAATTTTACGATATAAAAAGTAAACTTCGTTTCAATTAAGAAGTCAAAACGGCAGTACCTTGGTTGCAGCTAGCTTCCAAAGAACATGGCGTCCCTGAAAAGGAGGAATTAAACAAAAAAGTTAAATTCGAAAATTTGGATTCAGGTCTCATCGGTCGGCTTCAGTGCTCCTCTTAAAATTAAATTTCTCTCCTGTGGGGAGCATGTCGATCGTTGGGAACCACTGGTTTACGGTATAACTCGAAATGCCCTAAACTTTTTGCCGAACTCATCGCTGTACTTTTTGCCGAAGTCATCGCGTTTAAACCAAACAAGCTCCTGTTCTGTTCACTGAGCCTCAGCAGCAGGCAGGCTGCTGCAATCCTGGTGATCACCCGGATAGTGAGAATGTGAACTACATCATTGGAGGAAAAAGTCGACCGACACTGAACAAAGTTTAAAAGTAACCAAAATACAGAGGGTGAAAGAGAATTCGTTTGAATTTGAAATATATGAATGAAGCAAGCATAACTCTTCAGAACTTTACCATTTTAGATTTTCTGCTGGTTTTGAAAACTGAAGCAGTGAGTGCGCAATCACTGCAGCTGGCCAACATTCATTACATCATATTAGCGATGACGCATATGATCTTGTTCAGCACCACCCATCGACCGCAGCTTTACATCGTGTGCGAGTTTCTATTTGCGGTGGCTGCCGTTGACACTTACAGTGAGAACGCTTTACGCTTTGTTTACAAGATAATGGCAGGTTTTGCAACGTCGCGAATAGGGCTTTGAACTGAGGCGACGGTGATTGTAATCATCTCAGCATCAAAGGCGCGCAGTAAGTTGTTCTGACTCACTGTTCTCACGCCGCTTCAAGTGCGCAAACCTCAGAAGTCGAAGGGTTGTGTTTGCAGTAGCCGCGGAACCTGCTGACAGAAGTGTCATTTTATCCCCACATGCAAAGATATTTTCCTCTGTTGTTTTGCAATGTTACCGCCTCCTCGGTTAGCCTTCAAAGGGGTAATCCACTCTCGCGCGACATGGTCTGCTACGCGCAGGAAGGGCTTGTCGGTGATCTCGGACATGACGTCACCAGATTCATAGCGTCGGATTGCGATGTGGCAGTTCTATCGTGAACTCCACATATGTTGCATTGTTGCAAGCCCTATTGACACGGACACGTGTCTGAAATACATAGTCTTGGTAAATCCTGCTTTTGCCTCAGTTCGGACAGGTTCTGTTGTCGAAAAATTTCTACCAACTTTTCCGCGGTATTTTTAATAAGTTTTCACCCTTTTTGAGCAGTTCTTTTGATTTTCAAACTTATGCAAAAGAAAAAGGCTTCTAGAAATAAATTTTCCTTTTTTCGTGGAGCCTTTGTCATCTCGTTGTAAAAAAACATACACGTTTACTCGTTGAACTTAAAATGGTCAGCTTAATACTAATAAATTTACATTTTTTGCAAGTTTGCAAGATCGTTCTGATGCATGTTGCCACGCTGAATATCTGTAAGTAATACACCTGCGAAAATATTGTTGGCGATACCCTTATTGTACCATCCCCCGTGAACTGCAGTTAGGGCTGAGTTTTAATGCGACGCTAACCATTAGCACCTTTCACTTGCTGTCGCACATTGAGCTGTTTCATATAAATCTTGGCTAAATAACATCTATCGCGTTGCATTTTATGATACGCAAATATCTTTAAGAAAAAACCGCGACAATGTCCAAGGGCGTCATGTCGTGGTACGCGCACTTTAATCATTTGGAAATGAGAACAAAGATTTCGTACATAGATAACCGCGGACGCGATCTTATCGCGCCACTTGCGAGGAATGTTAGACGACTCGAAGGCGTTTCGCAAATTTGCATTTTTTTTTGTAATTCACAGTACTTGGTGGATCGTCATTAAATCAGGGCTGCTTCTCGCACTGCTTGTTTATTTTTACTGCTTATGTTAAAACTTGTATATTCTCACAAACGACGGGCGCGAAAACTGCTCAGTAAAATCTTGCTTTTATGTAGCCGAGGTCGAAAAAGTGTTTCTGCCATCGGTAAAGTTTTAGGTCTTTCGATGATTCCTCGTACAAACTCGTCACTACGGGGGTTACAAAAATTGTATCCTGCAAATGGTTGTGAATTGCATCATTACACGCAACAGTTTGTAAGTTTACCAGCTGCTGAAAAGTTCTGAATTTTGTTACATTCTAAACTGATTTTTGATCCACTCGCATAACTCCACTGCTCCCTCCACAGACCCCCGATGGTGATAGTTCTGTCCTAAGGGCCTAGTGTTAAACGCAGCCTATGCAACGATGCAGCTTATAACCATAAATTAACTTCATCAAACCGACTGTGGCAGTTTACAATAAGCTGAAGCCATGTTTTTATAAACGTTTACGACACATCTTCCAAAAAGCGAAAGGATGAAAGCATGAAATTGATCTCAAGAGCATTAATTCCCCTTTGGTCAAACAGCTTTTTAAACAAATACGCTGTTTCCTTCCGTTTCGGGTTCAGTTGGTAACACCGACCTAAAATCATTTTTTGTGCAACAAATAATTCGAAACGTCGTTTGTGCAAACGGAATGTGATGATATTTGTTCTTGTGTAGTGTTTATTACGCGCTGGACAAATTTATATCGTCACAGTTCCTGTTCGTCACTTTTCGGAAAATCCAGCTTACTTTCAACAAACTGCAAAAGAGCATTAGTTTCAGGTGATTCCCCTCGTATTTGCACCTAATGGGTAATCCCCGCGGGCAATTCATTTCATCGCTGGATGTAAAAGCGTCTTTTTAGTGCCTTTCCCTCTAGTCTTGATAACCTCCAGGAGAGCGTAAAATAAACATTAAAACAAAACAACTAGCTTCTATTTTAATCTTCAAGAACTTTTTACCGCCTAACGTTTTTGAGTGGCTGTTGTCTGCTGGCAATCGCCCGCTAGGTTTGTTTCTGCGAGCGTGTGAAGAAATGTCCAAAGCTGAGTTTCCATTTGACCGGCCTATCCGGTGTCAAGTAAAATTTCTGACTTGCGAAATCGCTGACTTAACGCCATCTGCGCATGCGCAGACAGACTGATATTACAGGTCATGCATTTCGCAAGCGGGGGATTTTCACTGAGATATCAAACTCAGTATGCTGAGAACTTAGTTTTAATTAAGTTTTAGGATTGGTCTTTAGTGTTACGGCTACAGTAAGGCTTTGGGGTTACAAAAAGCAACTAAGTCAAATATTTATCAATGTTCAGTTATTCCAAAACTGTTGTTTTTCGTGGACTACCTGACGTCAAACCAAAAGTTTTTACTTTTGTAACAGACATCAAAAACTTCACCGCCAAAGTTCATTCCTTTACTCTGAGAAGCGAAACAACTGACATAAAAGAATAGATCTTAATTTCGCAGAGGTCAGAAATTTCACTGGAGCCCGGTCGACAGTTTTCAATTTTCTATTATGACGCTACTGCAGACTGACTCCAATGCCTAATTGCGTCATAACAGAAAATTGACGCTGTCGGTAAAACGTAAACACGGCTTCACTGCCAACACTTGGGATCTATTACTTGTTGAGAGAAAAACTTCCAAAGTTTTTCAAAAAACCTGAAAATTATCATTTTTGCCACATGGCAGAGGTCACTCGCATTCTTTATTGAATAAAATTGAGAAATGAAAAATTCAATAATAGGCTGTGTAAAATTTTGCAGTTGAATAGAAGATATGAAGCTTTTAACTGTCACTGTTTTGCTTTGCGTTTTCCTTTGACAGGCCACTCGTCTCAACGAGGTTGATGGTGAAATGTCACATCTATCAACAGGAATTGGCCTTTTCATGCAGAGCCGGGAATTGCATTTATCGGTTCTGGTCTTTAGGGTAAGATCTGCTGTTTCGAAAGATTGAAAGACCGCATTGTTCAGAAAAAAACATAAACATGATTGCAGAATTCCAAACATCGCCTGACAAAGCTTATGGAAAGCTCATTTGCTTCCATTTCGTTTTTAAAAGCAAGGCGCACGAAATGTAGTTTTTCTTCCATTTGTGTTTTCCTGATGGTAGGTTCCATTTACGAGCAATGCTGAAATGGCTCACTTAAGCAAGAGCTCGAGAGATGTCGCTTTGTCGGTAGCAGTTCTTGATGGCACACTTGACGGCACACACCTAAAATTAATTTGCCTTCTGCTGATGAAGTGCACCTGTTTTTGCTGAACTCGATGAGAAAACCCGCCTTCATTTGCTTTGGACATGTGAGGGTCAATGGTGTGTTTCTCAAATTCTGCTCCAAGCAAGCTTGTGTCTTTCATGTTGATTTCCGTCAACCAATCTTTCGATATTGATTTCAAATTTTTGCTATGAAAACAGACGTCTTCATTCAATTGAAACTGTAGAAACTGTAATACAAAAATAAAGTCATTTTTTCCAAAGCTGTAAGAGCACATGCAATTAACTTTGGGAAATACAAATCAAAGAACTTTTTGAAGATCAAATAAGCTTTTTATAAACTAAGGCCAAAAACGTTTCCGTCAGAATCGAAAACTTCAATAAGGTTTGTTGAAACAGATTAAAAAGAAATATCTCTTGATGTTGTCGTAGCAAACAGACATAAGGATTCTTGATCGTTTGGCTTCAAAATTTTATTTGTGATGATAGCATTTTTATCAATGACTAGGAGAAAACATCAACGTGTTTCCTTCTGAGAAAAATGTGGCTTTGTCTTTTGCTAATTACTATCCGTGGATCTTTTCCAGACCCAACATTGCAAACACTTCAGTGTGAGTGGTAATTGCAATCAGTGGGAAGCTTTGATCCTGCTCTGAAATCTCTTCCGAGTCAATCTCGAATAAGCTTTAAACCACGGCAAATGCACAGTAGACAAAAAACGCAAACCGAAGATCGGATTTATGAGCCGGATGTCGCAATCTCCATTCTCGTCGATTGTGAAAATCGTTGTTTGCTGAGGCCACGGGACCTTGCGCAAATACAGTTCTATCATGGGTATGACAGCTTCCAGAAGGACTGATCATATTTTGATATGGGGTCATTTGGCTTCCTCGCTTTTTACAACCTTGCTTGTAGTAGCTGTGTGTTGGGCATCAGATGAAAGACGCCTTCCTTTTGGACTTGGCAAACAATCAACCCGTGCCATCGTTGCGCTGCCGGCGGTTGTCGCGACAGCCAATACGTCACTTCCGCTCGCGCGCACTGCCTCTGTTTCATTGTTCGCAAAAAGCGCCATGGAAACCGGTTTTTGGAAAAGACTTACCAGGCTGCTTTGAAAAGCTCCGCTTCCGTTAGCCATTATTTATTAGATGAAGATTTAGCCCACGGGAACTTCTGTTTGGGTAGCGAGAGCGCTCGGTCGTCTTTAAGAAGAGTTCGGTTGAAACCTTGGTAACTGTAACGTGCCGATCAGTAGACATTGAGTAACTTGTTTGCTCATCACAAACACTGACCGGTTGATTGTTTGACAAACATCAACCTGTCAACATGAATATGTGTGAATATGTGAGCGCTTAGCGTCACACGTTGACTTGAATATGAAGACAACAAAATGAAAATATAAACTCTGGGAATTTTTTTTTTCCTTGTACTTTTACAAAGTCCAAATGATTTTCTCATAAGAGAAATGGCCCTGGATGCTGTCGGTTTATGAGAAAAGGCCATGCGCGGCAACCGAAACAAAACCCGACTGTTGAAGTAGCTCCACGCCATTGACTGCTGCCTTTACGCGTGCTGCCCCTTCGCAAGCTTTTGTCTTCGTCTTTGAGGTTTCGGAGCCGAAAGAGCGAAATTTTCTGTTAGCACTGAAAGATGCGCGGAAGTTTACATTGACCGGAGGGCGCTTATGGCTCTTGCCATTGTTCTTAACAGCTCTCGACGTGTGGGAAACTTCGGCAGACGTCATTGCCAATGCTTCTGTTGATCTTGAGCTGGGAGCAGATGCCTGGGAAAGATCAGGCCGCATCTGTCAGCATTTGTGCGGACAGTGTGCTTGACAAAGGCACTGAACTATTTTCGTGATATCGTCGTCTTACCGAAGTGTGTCTGATCGAATTGAGGACTCAGAGAAGACCCTTCTCCTCAAGCTGCAGCTATGTGCTCAAACGTTTCGTGGCCACTTCAAGCAGCCTGTTAGGCACAATCCAAAGCATCGCTATGGGGACGTTTACACAGCCACAGTATCGAACTTGTAAGTTGCTATTTCCAGAAGCCTCAAGATGCTCATCATTTTTCTGCGGTCATGGTTCAACTCGCCAAAAGCGCGCCAATTTGACACGTCATGTGAATGACACTTAGAATCTCTCCAAACCGAGCTGTTAAGGACACAACCGTCAAACACACAGTATCAAAAATCTGCTTCCTCTGTGGCAGAAATTTGTGCTCATTCGGTCCTACTTTCGGACTAATGCAGGGTGGGCAAATGAAGATAACGACGCCGAAAAAATGCAAATCGTAGGTCTCCGTTTGAAGCTTAATTTAAGGCTTAACTTTTATTGTACGTGCCTCACACTAGCTTGTTAGAGAGCCTACTCGCAAACTGACTCTTTCAAAGCATAGACTCACAAGCTGTCAAATTAGCGTTGCTGTTCCTTTGTTCGCCATGACAGCTCGGTGGCCTCATTTCAGCGCTTGTGGCATTCGGTTGCCTACGTTTGACTGACGTTTACTTTTGACTCAGAGAAAAGGAATGCGCGGAATTGAGGCAACTGCACATTTTCCTTGACCCGACTCCACACGGGCAAGCTCTATGCTGTTTCGAGGTGGGCCAACGGCGTAAGTACATGCGATTTTCTTCAAGAGAAACGCTTCAACATGCAAGTTGTAATAAGTAGCTCATGCCGATAATATTTTGCGACGTGAAAATGCGATTTGTTTTGACAGGTTAAGGCTGTCAGTTCTTTTCTGTGACTGGGCAAGAATTGCAGGTTAATCTATGTACTGCACTTTCTTCACTTGATTGTCGTTTGCAAAGTGGCCTCAGCAGGTTTGAGTGTTTCAAGGTAACGTTTTGCTCCGCTAGCGCGCCGCATGTCAGTGTGGCTAATTTTAAGAAAACTCATTTTTATTACCGTATTTATTACATTGTAAGGCCCCTCGATTATAAGTCACCGTTGATTGTAAGTCGCACTTGGTCATCGGGCAGTAGAGCACCCTAACTGTGTGACAATCCTGCCTACCTCTGGGAATCTTGATAATATTAATCTGTCTAAAGCGTACTAATATTTTTTTTCTAATTCCCTGATCTTTCTAAATAAGGGCCTAATTTAACATTAACCTTTTGATTCCATTAGCTAATCAGCGACACACATACGCTCACAAACAAAGAAATCAAGGGGAAACTAATCTCCAAACGTTTCCTTCTCGGCTGAGAAGACAGTACTGATTTAGTGAACTGGTTAAAAAACAGAAATGGCCAGTGGTCTTTGTTTGTTTGTCCATATAAAATTTTCTCATTAAATTTTAAAATTTCCTCAAATCTTTTGCAGATTTTGGAGTCATCAGCTAAGCCATGGAAAGTGGGAGTGGGGGAAAAGCTGGGTAGCTGCTGATATATTTCAGCTATTTCTGAAAAATGGTCAATGACTAAGAGGCACTTCATGAATTAGAAAGAAAGCTTACCGCAGAAATGGAAACATTGTCCTGATCGTTCGTCATCAATCGATTCTTTCGTTTGGTGGTTAAGTTTCCAGATCTTTTTATCATAAATTTCCAAGCAATTAATTCTTTTTTACTAATATCCAGGCAAGAGTTTCTTTGACTAGGTATAGCAAGAAAATCAGTGGCGCGTTAGAGCCTGTCACAGAATATTTCTGTTAGTTGTCTCACTATCCGTTCGTCGGCCACATGACGATTTGTAGTTGGGACACTTCGGCGACATACAAACCGGACCTTTGTGTTATTGAAAGTAAACTCGTCCCTAGATTAAAGTAGTCATCATGGTAAAATTTTGTGCAGAGGAATTTTTACACTTCCAGATTGTATTTCACCTTTTATTGCCGTGCGGTATACGCGTAGAGACCAGTGGTTTAGATCCATTGCAACCAGAGGCGGACCCAGCCAGTGTGGTTAGGGGGGCGATTTTAGTAATATTTACTAGTCAAGTCTCATAATGGCCTCGCTACTGTAAGAGAGATGAAGTATCATTCACAGCAATCCTGTGACAAAACAATGGACGACAAAATTGACTTATATCGCGAATGCTGTTTTCCGATTTGTATAAAATCATGGTGAATAAAGTTATATTTGTAGATTTTAGGGGGGCGATCGCCCCCCCACGTGGATGCGCCCTTGATTGCAACAACATCTGCAATAGAAGCCAGTGGGAGAATCAGTAAAATTGCTATTATTGTTGTGTTAAAAGAGCAATACTAACAGGCATATGGTTAAACCGTGCATTTCATTAAACACGTTCAACTATAAACGTAAGTTTTGAAAAGTTCGTCTTATTATCAATTCAGATATATGGCAACTGTAGAGCTGGTCTTGGGCGTTCGCAAATAAAGGCGCACTGGAGAGAGAGAGAGAGAGAGATGAAAATTCGCTTCTTGGCTACTTTTCGAATCCCAAGTTTAAGTAAAATCTTTGCGAAGGTTGGGATTCTACCGATACTCAGTTTCTGAGAACCTGCTTCATCAAAACAAACTGCGAAAACAGCCTAATGTTAGTTTTGCCGGTTACGGCGTTCAGTCAGTTTTGTTTTCCACATTGCAGAATTGCTTGTAATCGTCACATACCGATTAGAGTCGCTGCGGACGATGATCATTGCTTACTGCAAAGGCGCAGCCAGGGGGGGGGGCTGAAGGGGCTCAAGCCCCCCC
>Ga0210059_1000370_pt1 | contig 55215 bp, 37 predicted proteins | sample Ectturendosymbi2_FD_188042 | JGI IMG/M metagenome (GOLD analysis project Ga0210059, IMG submission 188042) | Ecteinascidia turbinata endosymbiont from Florida, USA - Sample 2 (SPAdes) (version 2) | ecosystem: Host-associated > Tunicates > Ascidians > Unclassified | place: Key West, Florida... | reverse complement strand
TGTGTTGTAGGCTTATTTTATGTGTACCTGTAGATAAAAATAAAATATTTAAAAAGGTCCCACCCGCGCCGGGATGGACCTCACAAGGGGTAGAGCGGATAGCGGGGTGGGGGTAGCGACTAGTTGACGAATAGAGTAAAACCAAGAAATTTAAGTAAGAAGTATTGAGTATCATGGTTATAACACGTTCGAAATCTACCGCCCAGATCTCGCCACCAGCTGGCGCACACGCCAGTAGGGGCGAGGGAGGATTAAATAACAGTACCAAGTGATTCTATGGTGTCTGTTAGGATTTTGATTAAACAAACCGACATGCCAAGTAGCGTTTTCATAAAAACTTGTTGAAGTTTATCTAAAGCATATTGCATCCCAGGAAAATTATGTCACTTCCAAAGTTCAGGAATTTTCAAATTACAGAAAAACGGCTGACACTACGAAAAAACTAACGTCATTTTCGGACTCAGCGCACCAAAAAAAATCAAGAAACACCAAAAAATCAAAATAAAAAAAACAAGACCAAAAATTTGTTGCCCAGTGAATCAACGGCCAGAACAACATAAGCGGCGAAAAAACAAGAAAGTAAGACGCCCTCGAAAAACTTTCAGGCAATAGAAGTAGACAGCCTACGTTGACACGATTTTCGCACAACTTCCTGAAGTTAGAACACCACGCATAATTTAAAAAAATGAGAAGATAAATTATAAAAACTCGGCACAGCAATTACAGCTTTGCACTTATTCAGAAGTCAGAAATAAATCTTAATAATTAAGATGGATTCCCACAAGGCTGCATAGATAACAAGCCACGATGTAGTTTTTATACTGTGCGAAAATAAGCCTGAATAAGCGGTTTAATTTGAATAAGCTATTCACTCAGGCACAGGGCCGCAACCAGCTAATATTTTCGTGGGACAACATGAGCGTAACATATTGTTGTACTATTTTTAGGGAGGAATAATTTGTTGTACCTAACATCTGAAAAAGCTTTTAAAAATTTCGGGGGGTTGCAATTGCTCTGTTGCCTTGTGCAGTGTGAATGTCATAGCGGCATATAAAGTGTCATTTGCAAGAAATAAATCAATTGATAGGAATTGAGCTGCTGCCGTCAGGTTTTCTGGAAAATTTTGGTTCTCGGTCCTAGTTTCCAGGAGGGTTCCAATGCCCGTTTTACCCCCTGCCGACGATCATGACGAGCTGCTCTTCCACTTCGGTAGAAAGATTGCTTGATTCATTGATTCCAAATGGATTAACTACCCAACTAAACATTTCTAAAAAGCTAATCATTATGGCATTTTAATCAGACTAAATACAATTGCTTTCCTGTTAGCCTAGCTCAGCGCTGAAGTCAACATGATGAAAGGTCTTGTTTCAAAATACATCACTACATAGCAATTATAACGTGACAACCCAATCACTACGTGCCAATAACCCTTACCTACATCGGCAAGGCAATAGGAAAATGCTATATTATTGTCAGTTATCTAATGGATAGTGAGCATTAAAGTCTCGAATGCTTGCCTGCATGCCTAATTGTAATACGAATTGATGATTTTCAAAAATTCCAAGAAGTTCCGCGGCACACCTGAGTATCTCTCGCGGCACGCAGTTTTAGAACCACTGCCATAGAGGGAACATTGGTTACAAAAAATGGGCTTTGTTGACAGCAATGTTTCTTTTCACATAGAATGAAAGTACGCGGCTTATGCTATCATCTGTCACTCACTGCATATACCTGCCAAGATGTCTGCGTTCAACAATCACATGCGGTAACAAGCTACTGTCACAACTTGAAGTGGACCTTTGAAAATTTGTTGCCATATTATTGTTACGCAACAAAGGCCAATAGTAGAACAATGCGCTCACAAGTTTCGCAATCTGCCTTTGCACTTGCAGGCAAAGGAGCGGATTTACTGAACTGCAAGCTCATCACTGCATGACACCATAACAGTGAACCTGACTCTTGTGCAGTGTGAGTGTCGTGCCCTTAAAGTACTGTTACTTGAAGCGAACCTTTGAAGATTTGTTGCCATGGTATTGTTACGCAATAAAGACCTACACTAGAACAAACCGCTCGCAAGTTTGACCATCTGCCTCTGCAAGCATTGGAGCAGACATGAGTGAACTGCAAGCCATCACTGCATAACACCAAAACAGTGAATCTGGCTTGCGTGCAGTGTGAGTGTTATGCTAGTAAATAAACTGCCAGTGCAAGAATTAAATCAGTTGATCGGAATTAAGCTGCTAACTTCAGCTTTTCAAGAAAATTTTTGTTCTTAGTCTCAATTTCCAGGGAGAGACAAATGCCCGTTTCGACCCCCTGTGCACGCCCATGGCAACATCATCTGTTAAAATACTATAAAGGTTTCAGTATGAAGCGTGGAAGAACTTCAAAGGCGAGAAGTAACCGTAGGGATTTTTACCGGTGTACGACAAAATTACAACGTCATTTTTTGTGAAGATGAATATTGAAAAAACAAATCACATTTATCCACTCATTTTACTGCACTTCGAATCTTCTGTTGCAATTTGCTTTCTATCAAAGTATCTTCAGCAATTTTGAAAACAATGCAGCAAAGATCGTGATATATGTTATTGCTATTTCTTAAACGGATTCATGACGACAAATAAATTGACTTACTTGACATCAAAAACATGGTTGTTGTGATAAACGCCAAGACTTTTGTTTGTATCCAAAACAAACGACGCATAATTTTTGTTTGAAGGCTGAAAAGTTTTACACAAGTCAATTTTTTTGACAGACGCGCTGTTCTTTGTTTTTTATCTTTTTATAGCTTTTCCTATTCGCCAGAATTCCTGAAAAGAAAATAAACGAAACTGATAAAATATTTCTAAAGAGATATTTTGTTTTTTCTAAATTCGACTGCAAATCACTATCGCTACTTGCAAATCTTCGCAAATGAACAGGAATGAACATAGAATTGGTTTGAATAAGATTTATATATGTTTTGCGGTTTTTACAGTTTGGTATTTGTGACATTTCACTTGTGATAGACGCAAACATTTGAAAAACTGTGCAATATTGCTGGCACACATCACAATAAATCAGGTGTTTTTTCCATAAAAGTGGTAAGCATAATATATTTGACCGAAAGAGTCAAAAAACTTCGATTCATTGGATGTAAAGCAAAAGTAAACCTGTAGTCTACCATGTTTCGCACTTTCTTGGTGGTAAGTGATTAAATTCAAAAGTTTTTCATTTACTTATGTGAACGGTTTGCTGATGTTTTGGTCAAAGAAATTTTCTGTTGTGACCTTGACTTGGAGAAATACATGATATTGTGCGAATACTTGTAGTTCACTGGTGAGTAGGCTACTCTTCTCTGAAAATAATTTTTAAGCACATGAAACCGCTTTTTCTGGGAAAATATCATATCAAGTAAAATCAGTTCTGCTGAAAAACAAAAGTTTGAAGGAATATGGACAAAGGTGACAACAAAAGCACACAAATAACTTTTCAAAAAAATTGAAGGTCATAGCAAGCGTCTGGAAGCAAATATACTCAATATTTTCACATTTTTGCTTTATTCCTCTCTTTTGTGATATGATATGGTAAAAATACAACACTGACCTACACGGAAATGGTTAAAGCAATTGATAGGCTTGCGACAAACATGTTCTCACTAAACACAGTATTCTAAAGCAAAATTTAGGGTACTTATAAATGCACATGTTATCGTATATTCTTTTAAATAGCAATATAAACAGTGGCCTTGTTGAAAGAGAGAGTTTGAGTTACAAGTATGTGGTGCAATTTCAGACGAAACACAGAAATGGAACGAGCAAGCATTGTAAAAGGTTGTGTTGCACAATATGCAAATATGTCGCTGAAATGTTCTAAATTAAGTATTATGTACGTAACCACGCATTTCGCGCATTATATCACAGAATACGGAACTCTTATTTGGAGAAAAGCAGCTCGTGTCACCCATAGCCAATATCAGTAGTTTTAAATTGTGCAATGAGATATTTGGACACTTCTGGATTTTCGCCTTCCAAAGTTTCAAATGTTTGCAAAATACAGAAAATTATATATTATAGCTAAAAGATATTTACAACTTTTAAGTGGATACGTTCATGTACAGACTGAAACATGTACATCCACCGGATACGTAACTGAAAGTTCAATTATGTGTGGGCTGCTTTTATATGGATGGTGTTGTCACAGGCACCGATGGAATTATCATAATGCGTTAATTTCACATCAAGAAAAGCCAGTGTTTCATCACTTTCGATTTATTGTGTGAATTTGACATTAGGTTCAACAATGTTGGAGAAATAGGAAAATTATTGCAAATACTTTCGATTGATCATTACAAATGTGTTGTCCTGGCACATGTGGCGTTTCCAAATTTAGATGGTCTGGGCAGTGGCACATTGTCATTGGTCTAGTACAGACGTTCGAGCTTTGGTAAGATATAAATATCAGCTATACTGCCAAACCATCTTTTATCTTTGTCATCACTTTTTCTACCAGGAAGTAGCGAAGGTTGTGGAGACACATTTTTGACGCAGCTCGGGGGCCGCCAGGAAGTTACTCAACTTTTAAGGAAAAGACTTCATCAAGCTGTGATTTCATTTGAGATGATGAAGTGTATAGCTTGTGGTCGAACAAGCAGAGTCGTATCAGGCGCACTCCATACCCCCCAATTGGGGGGCACGCTGTCACAGGGGCCCAAAATTCAGTCCCGTCACCACTTAGCCTCCAAAGAAAGTTTCGGTCCTCCAAATTGAAATATGAAGCACTAGAAACCAGTGAAATTGGGGGCTTTTGGCCGTTTGAAAGTAAGGTATTTACACATTACAACTGCTGTTGGGGGCCCCTTTGAATGCAAAGTAGCCTACGTATACATTACATTTACTATTGTGGGCCTCTATGCAAGCACAGTTAGGCACCTTTGTAAAGCAGAGTACCTGCACATACTTATACAATGCAGTTGCTGTTGGGCGCCCTTGTAAAGCAGAGTACCTGCATATTACAGTTGTTGTTGGGGGCCCTTTTAAAAGCAGAGTAGCCTACACAATGCAGTTGCTCTTGGTTGCCCCTTTGAAGGCAGAGTACCGAATTATGATGTGGTTCGGAAAACATTATGAGTGGATAAGAAATTTTTCACCAAAAATGAGGAATATTTACGCAAGAAACACGTTGAGGGGGCCACTGAAAAGGGGATCCGAGGCAAGTGCTTCGCTTGCCTTCCCTCAACACACCATATATAACCCTGACAGCGATCTTATATGAGAATATGAAACCGAGTTAACACGTTCTGCTTCATCCGATATGCGTACTTTCTCACCTGATGTGCGCATGTACACACTGTTACATAAACATATCTTATATTGAATACGTTGAAGCTGCTGATGAACTTACCACTTCAAAAAACACAGATTTAACGCGATTTTTCATAATTAAACCTAGACACACAGGTGGACTAAAAAACAACCGATCTGGGTGGAAAAAACCCTCAGTGGGAGCCCTGGTCACATGCGGCAAAAGGCCTACTTCTGCAACTTGAAGTGAACATTTGAAGATTTATTGCGGTTTTGTTGTTACACAGTAAAGATCAAGAGTATAACAATCCGCAAGCAAGTTTTGCGGGCCTCGCATTCATTTATCCGGCGCTGCCTACATACCCAGTTGTTTGCGTCTAGAAGTCAGCCTTCCACTTGATCAACGTGTTTTGTATAGTGATTGTTGTATAAAAACGTACTATGTCTAGCCCAGGTAGTCTTCTCTTATTTTTTACTGCATAGCAGCAAGATACCTTTGGTGCTTACAACCAAAGGGGAGAACCCCCCACTGGCAAGCTAAATGTAAAAACTGGGCCCCTTTAGTTGACATTTTGATATTTGGTATTCTTTAATTTGTTGTTTTTTGCGTTTTTCGGGGTGTTTTCGTTTTTTTATCTCGTATGGACACCCAGAGATGTACTATCATTACTAACTTTTTTCTGAGTTTTGGTTAGTGGGCTCCTTCAGGTTAAGCTTTGTCACCCCCCTTGGCTCAAACCTTTAGTTACGTCACTGGAAGTGCACAGGTCAGCCTTACTCTATATTTGTTAACATTTATAGACAATTTGAGATATAAAATGCTGTTAATCTACACATGTGCCATGCACCAAGAAATTAACAAGTCCAGACATCAGCGAGGCTTATGCATGCGTTATTCGGCCAGTAAAGAGCCCAGTGCGCACGCTTTAGAAGTATATTTCACTTAAGCTCATTGTAAAGTTTATCAGCTTGCCCTAATGAAAGAAAACGTTCATCGTGTCGCACATGCTTTGAGCGGCTTCAACTTTGTTGCTTTGGTAATAATGTTTTCATAACTGAACGATGGGATTGAATCTGATTTCCTGCAAATTTTTTTACATTTGCATTTCATTACGACATCTCTAAATAATCGCTGTCAATTAAATGACAATGATTTACGACCTAATTCTCTTGTTAAGCTCTTTCAAAAACGTTTAGTTGGAAACTACGAGCCTATGTATTATGGGTATTTGCGGAAAATGTTTATAATTAATTTGCACAATCTACAAATGCTGTTCATGCTGTGAATTAAATGTAATTTTTCTGAATGTCTAGACCCCCTGCACAAACATGAAGGCCCCCAATGGAAGGCATTCTAGGGACGGTTCTATCCAGGCCCGCAGACACGAGAGGGGACATTCGGAGGAAGTTACCCCAAATCTTTTTTATGACCCCAAATTTTGTTATGCTCAGAAAAATTTGTTTAAAATATATGATAAACACAAAAATCTTTCCCCATTAAAATGTATCTTGTCCCCCAAAACCTTGAAACCTGTCTACGTACATGGTTCTGCCACAATTGTGTCTGAAATAAGGATATTTTGTTTTGAAGCCCGTTCGACTTCAAGATGTAGCATAACGTCGAAAACTTTTTTTATAAATCACCACTAAGGGGCCCCTGCAACTTAAGCAGTTTGTGGGGTGCAGAATTGGGCTGCAACGGCGCTGCGAACAAATGTATACGGGCGTGCTGTATATGTACTGTTAGATTCAAATCTGGAATACCAACTATATGGTTAATATTCTTCCTTCTTGAGTGTTCACCAAAGTTTTTGTTCATAAACTTCTCGTGAGGTTTACATTACTCAAACAACAAAGTTAAAACTTATTTGATTTTTCTGCCTCACTACACATGTACTATCGCGGACATAGGATCGTACAGTCCTCAGGACGTTACAGCCATACAGGTCTTCAATTTCCGAAAACATTTTGAAGAACAGAAGTAATGAACAGGTGTACAACAAAATCTTGTGCTCACTTCTAATAAATTTTAAATGGCCACCAAACCACATCCCCATTTTCCTCGCGCGATTTATCTGCAAGTCGATTTGATCTTCACATAAAGACCAAGATATGTTTAACAAAACACGTGTTGAGCTTTTCTTAGCAGTACAATCATTTATTCGGCAGCGATGAAAAGAGAGACATTTGTTTTATTTCTACGATATAAATTTCTTGATATGAGAGACCTATCCAACTAAGTCTTGGTGTTGCAACAAAAATGTTGTGAAAACGCCATCCATTCCAAGAAAACTTCAAAAGTGGTTTAAAACAAAATGCGATACGCAAATACATCATCCTGTAATAGCAGATAGTTTGTAGCGGCCTATATTAACTCCGATTGCATGATTTCAGACCTGCTCCGAAGCAGGGGCTGATCCAGGGGAGGGCGATCGCCCTCCCTAAAACCTAAGAAAGTAACTTTATTCAACATAATTTTGTACAATTTGGAAAACAACATTCGCGATATACGGCCATTTTATCGTCCATTGTTTTGGCACTGCAGTTTGGTGAAGCATACTTCATCTCTCTCACAGTAGCAAAGCTGTTATGAGACTTTACTACCAAGTATTATTGAAATCGCCCACCTCAAACTTACTGGCTGGATCCGCCCCTGCTCCGAAGGTTATGCTGATAGCTCCATCAGAACTACTTCCTGACGTTACACGATAGCACAGACCTCACTAACTTGTTACCATAACATTCGTTGATTGCAATGCCATGACCGAAGCTTACCTGATTTTTGAGATGTGTATGGTGGCTCGTTAGTCAGAAAATGTTGTTTTCTTGCTAAAAGAATATTTCTTTCTTGTTGAAAGATTTTTTTTGTAAACAACAATTTTCTTTGTTGAATCAAAAATTGTCAGGGCGTGTCTCGTCAGTTTCATTAATACGTCAGAGTTGGTTTTTCCAACTACAGTACACGCCGTAATCCCACATAACAGTAACACACCATAGTTTTTGAAAGGTTTGAACTCAGTTTTTTGAACAACTTGAAAGTAATATTTCTCAAAAATTTCAACCTTAACTTAAATTGCTGTTGTTTCAGCGAAAATTAAGCCCTAAAAGAATTCAGAGAAGAAACTAGAAAGACCTACAGCTAGCAAGAGTTTGAAGCGGTACGGAATTAGTGGCTTCACACCAGAAATCGTTTTCATTGTTTATAAAAATTTTGTGGGTAAACCCTTGCGTCTTACTTTCATACTTCGGTCAAGCTTTGCAACGTCGTGATTGAAATTTCGTTGCAAAGCAAATCGCAAAAACTTTTTCCGTGATTATTTGAACATTTTGGACAACTGATTGATAGAAAAGGATGCATAATGGAACGGAACGCTTTTGCAAACATCATGTTAGGAACAAACGCTTGCATCATTCCCAAGATCAGTAGTAAAATCTCACTGAAATATAATGAACTACTGTACATGCTAACCATTTCTGCACTCACCCTCCACTGGATTTTGCTGTATATAACGTGAGGCAATTCTGACAAAAAATACTTTCCATTTTGTTTGCTAACGCTATAACGCTCTCTCCATCACAGAAAAACAAAAGGTTTTAACAACTTTGAAAAATGAACAATAATTTTAATGGTTACTTTTGCACTGACAAACTGATTCATAGCTAAGTTCAACGGTTTACCGTAGTCATTTCACCATAAGCGTAACATGACACTGCATTATGTTTCTTTCTGTTGTTTATTTATCACCTGCTTGAACAACTGCTGGTGAAACTGACAACGTATTTCCTGAACTAAAGCAACCTTCCTGTGCATCCGGCTTAGGATGAATTGATGGCGTTTAACAAAAGCAGAGCAGTCAATTTTCAAGCGGGTTTCTTTCAGACCTCTGAAACCGCATCAACATGACGTAAAGCTTGGCTTGCGATGAGGCTAGCATTGTGACTGAAATAAAATTGGCGGTTTGACGGGTTATTTGAACTACTAGACGCCTTGAAACTTTCACTGATTTTATGGAAAATCAAGAATTGTCGTCGAAGATATCAAAATCATCTAAAGTTTATAGTTTTTCAGGCGGTATTGTCCAAAACAAGCTTCAAGCCACTCCAAAATAAGCTTTGAAGCCATACAAATCAATAGGTTTTTCATTAACCGTTGCTCTGTCTTGAAATTTATTTTGTCTAAAGTTTCCTAAATTGCGTTACCACGATGTTGTTGCAGTTCGTAGAAGTACAACGGAAAGGAAGAGGAGTACTTGGCGGTTGTTTTTGCAGCATTTGTTATGTAATAAACACTTTTGAACACAAAATATGAATATTCATCGCTTGGAGTGTTGAACGCAGTGTTGCCAAACTTGCTGATTTCCCGCGATTTTGGTCTTGTATATTTCGAAGTTTCAGTATTTTTAAACACTTGCGAGTTACTTCTTTTTGAATGTGTTTTCGTGGATTTTGTATCAAGCGTATAATTTGTTTTTCACATTTTATGGAAGTTTTGCTTTGCTCGATTTACTGTGGAACGCAGTTTCGACTTAATTTTGTTTTGATATGCTTATTTTGGGCTTGTTGTTTCGCACATATCGACTTGTTTTTAATTCACTTCGATTAGTTTTTATTCAACGATCCTATAAAACGCTTTTCAGGTTTGTTTTTTTCATAGTGCTTATGTTTAGCTTGTTTTTTCGGATTTATTTGCTTGATTATGCAAAATAGCTTGACATCACTGGTTGAACACAAAGGTAGCCTATATGCCTATTTGTGGACGTCCAGAAGTCAGATTTGAATTTGATTAATGAGGCGGCTTATACGTGTTTTGACGTTCGTGCGTTGCTCATTCTGCGTTCTTTGCCGCGCGTTCGATAAATGCGCTTTCCTGTTAATTAGTGTGCATTACGTAAGGACTTGTAACCAAAGACGGATTTACGCATAGGCTAAATTGACCATAGCCTAGGACCCCGCGCAACTCTTTCCTATGACGACTCAATATTAACTAAAAATTTGCGAAACTGTACAGAGGCATAACTTCACAATTTACCTTGAAACGGGCGGAAATGCAAATGTCTGCTCTAGACTCTCATCAGCACTGCAACAGCACAAAACAATGCTGTGCATCTGGGCGTGAGAGAGGTGCAGGTCGTCTGTATGAAAGCGGTTACAAAAAAAGAATGAAAAAGGAAAGCACGGTACTTGATTGATGTTCAATTTTCCAGTAACGAAAAGCTCGCAACAACGCAAGACCGCCAGACACTGCAAAACTCCTATGAACAGCATTATTGTCGTCAGTATTGGATCCTACGTTTGGTTGTTACTAACTAGATTTCCTGCAAATGGAGATTGCTTGTTGAAGCTCTATATGTTAGTTAAATCCGCTAGAACAGTTACTCTTGAGTTTTACTGGGGAAAACGTGTTTACATCGGGCTTACTTCATCCGGTTAACTGAGGGTGTTGCGACAATACTTTGCTGTTGTGCAAAACTTGTCTTCATAGCTGTTTACCATCGGGCTATGGCATAGAGGATTAAAACACTATATTTTGTATTGCTTGAAAAATGACAACTTAAAAGCGGCATAAACAAGCCCTGTGTGCAATGAACGGATAGTGCTTGCTTGGTTTATAAAATAAGTGGTTACTATTACTATGAAAAAGGAGTTTACATACAGGTAATCATATCGACAGCTAAACAATATTTTCGATGGCGGCAATACGGTCCCGCATAAAAAATGTATATATCCGAAAAACAAACTTGCTAATAAAAAGGCTAGAAATCGCGGAAATTTAACGAAGAGAACTTCTGAATTACACGAGAGAGCTATAAATTCCAAGAAAAAATCGCAATGCCATTTGTTTTTTAGAAGAATGTAGGAAAGGCTTTAATTTCTGTTGAAGATCTAACGCAATTGCAGAACCAAAGTCGGCACAACAAAAGGTAGATTTTTGAGGGGACCCTACACATAAGAGGGGCATACTGACACGCTTTTCAGACAAAAGACCAAATAAGTCACCCTTGCGTGGGACCCCAAAACTAAGACGGCCTAGGGCCGCGCGTTCCCTAAATCCGTCCCTGCTTGTACTGAGTCCATCTGGAAATTGCCGAACATCTTGCAAAAATATCAACCTCGGACTCGCCTACTATGCCCAATCCGCTAGCACTAAATGGAGAAGGATTTGCTACGACCCAAGTGCTTCAGACCAACTACGAGGAAACCACATTTTGCACCAGAAAACCGTCTGTAAAGTGTCTCTTTTTCTGAATTTTCTGGGTTTTCTGAATTTTTTCATTCACTTCTGTACCAGAAAACCTATTTTCACACTAATACAAACTACACCGTCTTTCAAAAGGAAGCCTTACTCATCAAAGAATCAGACACTCTAAGATCTTACAGAGTTTATATTTCGCCTACGAGGTAGGCATCATCGGCTCTGCGCAGTGCATGAAGTATAAACAGAAATAAACAAAACCGACAAATAGTAAGTTACCAATTAAGAAAAATTGAAAAATTTGCAACCCCAGCTGCCCACTTTACATCGGAAAGGAAAAGGTCGCAGCAGGAACAACTAAACAAAACAAACTACCAAGTGTACAGTGACGTAACAAACAAAATTGCAGCACAGCGAGGAAAGTCTCCGGGATTGGATTCCATATTCCCGGAGTCGCCGAGTCGGATCTCAAATCTTGGTTTGGCTACTTACTTCCTGCATACGCCAACCAAAAATTACAAAGATCTGGAAAAGAACGCTAATAGTTGCGATCCCTAAACCAAAAAAGCCATTGGGGAACCCAAAGAGCTATCGTCCTATATCTCTGCTGTGTGTCCCCTTTAAAATCCTCGAGAGACTCATCTACGCTCGTGTCGACTCAATCATCAACCCATTGCTCCCTCGAGAGCAGGCGGGCTTTCGGCACGGGAGGTCGACCGTAGATCAGGTCACCCTGCTGATACAGGACATCGAGGATAGCTTTTCGGCTAAAAAGAATGCCGGAGCTGTGTTTGTCGACCTCACAGCAGCCTACGACCATGTTTGGCACCGCGGTCTCACCTGCCACCTGCTGCAATTGCTGCCTGATAGGCACATGGTCCAAATGATCATGGAGATGGTTGGCAGTCGCAGCTTCACCCTTACCACCGGAAACGGCAAAGAAGCAGGTTACGACGCCTCAAGAACGGCGTCCCACAGGGATCTGTCCTGGCGCCCCTTATCATCAACACCTACATCTCTGACCTGCCAACCACCGTCACCAGAAAGTATGCATATGCTGACGATCTAGCAATCATGCATGCTGATGGAGACTGGCATGCAGTGGAAAGGGTGCTGACCAAGGACATGGCAACCATGGGTGAAAACCTCCAAACTTGGAAGCTAAAGCTCAGCACTACCATAACGGTGTCGGCAGCCTTCCATCTCAACAACAAGGAAGCTAAACGTGAGCTTTAAAGTCAAATACAACAGCGAAACCCTGCCCTTCTGCTCCGAGCCCAAATACCTCGGAGTAACGCTGGACAGGTTGCTCACGTATCGCCGACACCTCGAGTCACTTCGCAAGAAGCTGACATCACGCATCGCACTCGTGAGTCAGCTTGCTGGCTCTGGCTGTGGTGCTGGAGCAACAACTCTGCGAATAGCCACCCTTGTGCTGATCCATTCGACTGCAGAGTACTGCGCGCCTGTCTGGTGCCGCAGAGATCATACCCGCTTTATTGACCCCACCATCAACGACGTCTTGCGAATTGTGACTGGATGCCTGCCTCCTACACCAGCAGACAAACTTCCCGTCCTCGCAGCCATCCAACCTGCTGAGCTTCGTCGCAATGGAGCCACACTGTCTCTAGGACGCCGTGCCATGGAGCCTGGACACCTGCTCCACTCAGCACTCACCCGTCTATCGGGTACAGCTGCACGGCGCCTCAAATCGAGACACCCATTTGTACCCGCCGCACAACAACTCATCGGTTCATCTGACAACAACAACATACGTGCGGCGCAGTGGGCGGATCACCAATGGAATGCAGAGTGGGCGGACAACCCAACAAGGTTCCGCATTTTCATCCCCGACACCAGCACCCGCCCCCTGGAATTACCCACCCAAGAACAGCCTGGGTTCAGCTCAACCGCCTCCGCACCGGTGTCGGACGTTTCCGCTGGTACTTATACAAATGGGGTATGGCTTCCTCTGCGGCCTGTGATTGTGGCGCGGAAGAACAAACGGTCGACCATGTTGTCATCCAATGTCCAATCCATCGAACTCCCCATGAACTGCATGGGCTGACGGTTCTGGACGATGAGACAACCGAATGGCTGCTCAACATTTGCCCCGAGATCTAATGCGGCCAAACAGTGGTTTGAACAACTGGCTCAAAAGAACAGTCCAGCCAGGGTTGACTTATTGGCCGTTTTTCATGGTCGTTTGGCCGAAAATTTTTTCTTTTGGCTGTTTTCAAAAATATGCGCATATTTTAAGGCTGAAGTGTCAGCGACACATTTTTTCAAAATCTCGTCCCACGTGTGTGCAGTTTGAGTGTGCGATTGTGCAGACCTTGCAGGCCAAGCCGTTGTGCGTATGCAGGCCCGTAAGGGGGAGCATGGGTGCGAAGACCCCTAAACATTTTTCCCTCTACCTGGAAAAATGTGTAAGCCATAGTTTGAAACTACTGGACATTGTTTAAAAATTTGGGCCCTTCTGAGGAAACGGTTCTCTCCCCCTGGTGTCCCAAGCTGGTTATGGGCCTGCTGCATGCGGTTGAGAGCAGGGGTGGATATCAGGGGAGGCGAACTAGGTTGTCGCCTCGGGCTCCCCTTTTTCAGGAGATGCCATGTGGCCCTTCTTTGAGTTTCGTACTTAGAATCTGCATGTTTTGCAAGTTGATGAACCACTCTGAAGCCACATTTTCAATAATCTCTGAAGCAAGTCGCATGTTTTTCAAAATGAAGCAAAAATTTTGCCCTAATGTGCCAAAGCGGCCTCTCAACAACTTTCAGGTGAATACAAAGAACAATGTAAAATCAAATGACTTCAAACAATGTACCATGTGAAATAGACATTCACGCAGAAGCACATTCTAAGACAAAATGAAAAATTTAACTAGTGTTCATCAAATAAAGTCTTTGCATAACATGTGCAAAATTAAAACCACATATTGTACACATGAAACATCACAAATTGTGTGATGTTTTGTGGCAGCTTTCTGAAATTTTGTCTAGGGCCTCTTAATTCTGACACCACCCCTGGTTGAGAGTCGTGCTAGGGAGCGGAGCCGCATTGTTACGGAACATTGAAATTATACCCAAACAGCCATTTCAAAATGCAAAAGGTATGCAAAGAAGACGATTTACAGGATTTAACGCATGCTGGAATCCACATAAGCGCATGTACAGTTCGACGCCGCCTATTTGAAGCTGACAGAAAAGCTAAGAAACCGCTGAAAAGCAGATTCGTCCTCCAAAAATAAAAACCAAAATTGTGAAGTGTGCAAAACATATTGGGCTGTAGAAGACTGGAAGATGTGCTGTTTCCAGATGAAAGTCCTTTTTTCGTTCAAAATGTACTGTTGTAGCGGCAAGGAAGGAAGCACAGCAGATATGTCAGAGAAGAACTGATTTAGGTTTTTCAAATCCAATCCGGTAATTTCATTTCAAAATCCAAATCCAATAAACTGATAGCTCCAAATCTTGTTTAAATCCAAAATTCTATCAGTTGTGTTCTGCCAATGGTAAAATAACCCCAGCACACTGTTTGCCTCGTGAGGCAAAATAGACACTTCCAATAGATTCCTTGAAAACAAACTCATGTTAACCTATGGTCTATTTTTGGCTCATTTAGAACTCCAGACGGAAAAAAACTGAACAGTTAGTAATACAGCAGAGGTTTTATCTAAACATTACAACCTTTTCTGGCTTATACATTTTATTGTTTTTAGCATTAAACCAGCTGTCAAATAAGCGTGTGTCATCCTGGTATGTGAAACACTATTAGAAGCGGATGCTGTGGTGATCAGAAAAGAGCAGATTCTTCAGAAACATTTTTATTGAACGTGACAAAAGTAAAACAGATTTTTCTCAATGAAGACTGACGTCACTAGAAACAAACAAACGGGATGCAACAAATGATCATCACAAAGACAAGTTCAACGCAAAAGTACGAGGCGTTATTCAAGCAATGCCCAAAACAATGACGAAAAACAGTATTGAAACAATTGATGTCTATGCTGGACACATGAATTTCTGGAACGCATTGATGAGTTATATGATGGAATGTACTGAAAAGCACTTTGTTCCGATAGTTACGGTGGGAGGGAAAATGCAGGAAGCGACATGAACGTGCAAAGATGTCTCGCAGAGTCAAACAAATGCAACGTTTAATTTGCATTTCACGTTAACACTCAACGGGAAGAAATGCAAAAATAATCTCCAGTGTTCCTCACAGTCATTAGCGAAACAAACGCGCTCAAGCATATCGATTCGGTCACAGTGACGCAAACGATAACGTCCGACGACGACGACTTAGCAAAAGGTTCGTCATGCAAATAGATCATCAGGAGAATGACTCGCTCCGTTCCTGGAATGTTTACGACAGAAATGTAAGAATGACTTGCGAAGAACCCAGATAGTTAGATAAGAAGCACACAACGGTAAACTTGAAAAATCAAATAATACATCGAGAGAAAGTTGGTAAAAGTTTGAATCTCACATCAACATAGATGAGTTCTGTACTGTTAACTTCCAACCTCGTACAAAGTTTTCAATGTTGGAAGGACATTTGGGTCTGAAACGTTTAAATTTTTACTTGTTTTTGTGCGGGTCAGAGAACAAAATGTAAAGTATCTTCTAGCAAATACATTACCACGACATATTTACTAATATTAACTATTTTTGCATTTACCTCTGATTTTATTTCCAAACAGGTTTCAACTAGGACATTCACTTCAGACTCAACGCCGCAAAGCCATTGGAAAAAGAGAGAAAGCAAGCATCAGGCAAACCAGTCATTGCTTAATTTATTTCTACTGCACATACGAGTTAGTGATTGACGGTTAGATTTGGTTACAAATTGAAACGAACTGTTCCAACAAGCTTAACGTCTCCTTTTAAACTCTGCATCTGGTTGCAATGTTAACAAAAGCAATTCTTGAACCACTAACCTGAGCTGTTCCCGTCGAAGCACTGTCAGTTCGCACTGAGGGGCTTTCCCTGCTTCTTAAGTTTCTTCGCCTGAAAAAAATAATTGAAAGTTTGTAAAATCGAAAAAACTAAGATGCTGACCAAAAACAGCATGGCTCTTGCAAGCATCACCAACATGGCTATCAGGGGTCGGCTTCAACACCGAAGCCCTTCACGGAGACATTCCGAAGCATTTTTGTCAACTTGATTGCCCGTAACTAGGAACCTATGTTGCTTTGCACTCCGTCAGTACAGCAGGGTCGTAAGCAGCTGATATTTTTTGGGGGGAAATGATTGCAACCTGTTGTTGCAATATCTTTGGGGGGAAAATTGATTGTACCTTGTTGAACCTAACAACTAAATATGTTTTTGAAAATTTCGGGGGGAAAGCTTGTCCGGTTGCTCCCCTGGTTGCGGGCTTGCGTCAGAATATGATTAGTGGATATTTTTGCACCAGAGTTGGCATTTATTCGTGGTGATGGCGCCAGAGCAGAGGGAGTGCTCACAAGTCATGTCAGGGACACAAGTAGGACAAAGAAGTTCCGTCGCCTTGGGGGCTTAGCCCCCCAAACAAAGTTCCAAGCCCCCCAAATTCAAACATGAAACACTTCAAATCAGTGGAGATTTGGTCAGCTTTCAGAATGTCAAACCACCCGCACGAACGTAAAGCACTCCTGTTGAAGACTTTCTGGCGACGGTTCTGGGACAAGGTATGACGCAACATTATTAAAAAGGTCAATAAACCAGGCCAGGCCGTTAACAGGCGTCTGTGTTGGGCCCATCCACACCAAAACCTCCCAGCGTTAGTGGCGGAGGATCAGGAAGAATCCACGGTGAGGAAAGAAGCGTTGGTGTCACTGTTGTCTGAATGAAGCAAAATTGCAAAAAATATGCCTGAACCATCTTATCACAGATAGGTTTCTACTGAAACCACTTAAGTATGCAAAGTTTGTTTAAACATTCGGCACTCCTCCGAGGACAAACCCCAACAACAAACATCATTACTGACAGTGCTACCAGTACCTGTGTTGAAATATGTAGAGGTTAGACGTGCGAGGTCAATGACACAACTTGTGCCAAATATTGCGTGGAGGAAAACAAAAACACTTTTGAACACAATTGGTTTGTTGCTGAAGACTTACAAGAAAAACAACGATGAAAGCAAATGAAGTGAATAACATCATGCAGACCTTTCCCTCATCAATTGTCAACGGCACCGGCACAAAATGAGCTAAAAGGCGGCAGCTTTTTATTTAAAAGTGCTGGGAATGCTGTTGTGGTGGAAGAAATCAAAAGCAAACATAAGATGGCGGCAACGCCGGGAATCAAAGTGATTATTAAAAGTTTAATGAAACTTTTTCCATCCACAGCCTGTAACGGACCTTTCTATCTCCTGTTCCATTTCTGAGATCCTTTTCCTTTCCACAGAGGCAGCTCTATCTTTCGCAGCAACTTGTTTAACAACTTCAAGTTTGTTCCATGCAGGGAAGAAATGGTTCATGAAGAAGTTACTCAAGCGTGAACTCCATTGAGTAAATTCATTCTCAGCGATGGAGGATTGCTCTGTTTGCTTGTCTGAGTTGAAAAAATTGAAAGATATATTGAGTTGAAAACTTGCGCAAAATCATAAAGCAAGTTATTCTATTATAACGGTTCATAAATAATGTCATATATTGTAATGATAAACATTTTCCAAGTCTGATGGTTGGTTCTGGACGGCGACGTCACGAAGCATACGTCATTGACCTCCTGAAGATTGTTTTCGTTACATTCCACTTAAGTTAAATAACCTTTTCCACCAGAGAAAAATTTACGAAATTTCAGCAGAAAAGCAGATACGCTTATTTTTATCTCAGCCTTGTTGTGCGGTTATATAACCGTGTTGTGCGGTTATATAACCGTGTTGTGCGGTTATATAGCCTTGTTGTGCGGTTATATAGCCTTGTTGTGCGGTTACATAGCCTTGTTGCGCAGTTATATAACACACACGCGATTACCGGCTTTCACTGATGGCTTCACGCAAAACATCTCCGTGGCAAATTAACAAACGATCTGTTTGCAGTGAGGAGACTGGTTCCATCAGAGCTGAAAAGCATCTGACGCCGACTACAGAGCAACGAAAACACAGCTGCGAGTAACATAGTTCAGTGACTCAACCATGACTGGCAGTGGGATGCAAAAGCAGGAAAGTGGTTTTGAGATTGTAAGGTTGGCTGACGTACTATACGGAGGGGTTTTTAATGGTAAACGTTGGGAAGGGAGGCACAAAAGTCGGTTAATAAAGAACTACATGTGTGGTAATAACGGGGATCAAATAATGGAAATAACGTAATGGCAAAAATGCATATCGTTAGTGAAACCAGCTTCATGGGAAAGGCATTTATTGATGTTAGTCTTGGGTGAGGATGGGTAGAGTTCGATAGACTGTTAAAAATTGCTGATAGATCAGATTTCATCATCTTTGTGGAGACTAATTACTCAAATGTAGAAAATGTTGCCCAGTTTCAAATACATTGCGCTCGCACAAGTGGTTGACGCCCAGGGTATGATGAAACGGTTTTTGGAATGTTTTTGGTTGTTAAACTGGCATTACTTGAAAATTGGTAGCAATCTTGTTTACGCAATTTGAGATTTCAAGCGCTGCATGTTCGCTTCATAGAGAACCATGTATCTCTTGGAGCTTGTGATTGCGACAAAGTAAAAAACTATCTGCGATGAGTGTGGGTGCGTTTTTCGCACTTAAAGCGTTTTCGAAATTTTGCAAAAAAGGTGTTTCAACGTTAAATGATCGCAGATGACGTCACACAATCAATCAACCATGGTGATCTATAAATGTTCCTTCAAGTTCCAAACCCGTTCGTGTGTATCTGTTGCAACCCACCTTCAGCTGGCTGAAGCATCTCATCTGAATGCTTGGATAGTTTCACTGAGTCCTGATCTTTGTCTCCAACAGTCATTTGCGACAGAGTTTGAAGGAACTGGCCCGGGTAAGGAAATCCTGTGGTTTGTAGGCGGGTGATTACTGACATATAATAAGCATTGCAACACACTACGGGGTTTGGGGCAACATATTAAGGATACGATTGAAAGAAAACGTCTACGAGCTCTTCAGACAAATCTAAGTCCAGCAGCATGTTGTCGAAACTTTTTAGAGGGGCGTCCACAGTTCATTTGCTGAGGTCACAGGAAAAGACACAAAGGTTTGCTAGAGAAGGTGTAAACTTCTAAAACGTCCATCAAATATCGGGAGCAGTGTTCATTTTTCTTCAGCAGCTAAAATTTCCTGACATTTTTTTGCGATTTTGCTTCCTTTTTAACATTTTTATCATCCTGAGCAATATTTTCTTGTCACAGACATACGCACGATAAAGATAACTGCGTAAAAACTGGTTACTGATTGTGACGCCATAGTCGAGATTGAAATGTAAAAAAGAACGTTTCAATGAAGGTTCATTTTCACCCAGGATTTCGAAACTAATCTATGAATCGCGTGTTTGAAGCTGAAAACTACACCTTTTCCACCCAAATAACGTGGCTATATGCAAATCACTGTGCATGGGGGCATCACGTGCAGTATGCAATCACAATGGCCCCATGATCTCAATTCTCAATTATGTGCAAACAAAGCTATTTTTGTGATTCAATGGGCGAAATATCAAGAAGCGCAACAGACCGCAGCGTGAGTCGCGCGGGAGAAACGCGACCCATTGTTTATGAAATCTGATGGTGATGGCCGAGTTGCAAAGTATGATGGAGCGCAGATGCTACTCTGACAACTAAGCATTGCAACAAACAACAACGTACCTTTCGGCTTGACCTGGGAAATGTGGCTGTCTTGATGGAAGGCAGAAACCTGGAAAATCGTGGAAAGACCAATTGGATTGAAAACATTCCGGTTAAATTTTTGTCCAGCGCTAATTGTATTGATAGTCAGTTGTGAGTGAAATAATATAAAGGTTAAAAGAATTTATTTTTAATGTCATTTTATTTCCGTTTACGACGATATGTTGGATGAGCCTGAGAAGTCACCCAGTGCGTCGTATCGAGCACACGATGACTAATCTCAAGGAAGAAATATGCATTCATCAAAAGCAATGGAAGGAAAAGTAAATGATAAATAAGTGCAGAGTCAAGGCAGAGACGGCAAAGTCAGGCAGGAAAGAAGGACGATCGATCAGGATGTGTTCAGAGGCAATTCATAACCTGTGACAGTGTTTATGAAAACCCGAGACAGCGACGTAACTAAGGCGGGGCGGAAAAGCAACTTCGGATGAGTAAACAACAAGATCTCTGCAAGTTGAGGATTTTTAACATGCGACATGAAACATTATTAGGTTATTATCATCAGACAAAACTTAATTATTTGTTTATGAATAACTTTGATCATAGAACAACGTGAAGATTGCAGTGCAGGGACAGATGTTCTACAGTTTCAATGCAACCACAGCCGCTAACGATGCATGAGAGTTTGTCAGTGTTTTGAAGAATATGACCTTAACATTCAGCGCAATATGCTAATGATATGATCAAGGTCAAAACGTTGCCAGCAATTTTATATTGGACCACAATAAAAGTTCCGTAAGCGCATCTCAAATACTGAAGGCTATTTGCAGATTAGGCATGTGTAGGTAGTAACTTACATAGGCTTATTTGCGAAATAAAGAATTGTGAAAGAGCTATTGGTCAGGTGTATTTGAACGTTCATACTATTACGAAGACATGTGGAAAATGTTTCAAACATTTAACCAACAAAAGTGTGGAGAGCAGACTGTAGCTTGCAAAACGTATCTGTTGCACTCAAACATACAGCGCTTCACTTTGAATCAAAACCTTTTCAACCAAATAAAATGTTGCCAACATCCAACCTGTGCAGACATATCCAACACAATAATCGCAACTTACTGCAGAGCCAGGAGCTGGAGAAGGTTCATCGCGTTCGGGGGGGTTCTCATTTCCAACCTGTGATGCGGGGGTGATGCAGCGTGATGACCTGCGGGAAACAGGAAGTCAATGCTGACCTGATGTGCCCCAGAAAGTGGAGAAAAGTACAGTGTTTTAATGTTTTCCACTGTAGCCATCGACTGACCAACATACATAGCCGCCATTATTCAAAAAACAGGTGCGTTACATCAAGACAATGATTCCTGATTTCGAAAAATCATTGTTTATGACCCTCGGTTGTTTGGGACTTGTATCGGGTCCACCATAAACCACATTGCTCCATTTGCAAACTTCGTGCTTTCTGGAGTGTAAGCACTCAGACATTTGTCAATGATCCTAATGATAGATTACTGCAGCGTCGAAATGTACAGTACATAGTTCACGAAACGCATTTCATGCTGCTAATGAGAAGCGAATCATGTTACTCACGAAAAGCATGTGATGTTAATCACGAAACGCACGCGTATCACGATCGCATAACAAAAATAATGAAACCTTAAACAAACATTATATTCCTCGGGTTTTCCGAGAACTTCTGTTCAAAACAAATGTCTTTGCTGTGAAAACATTAAAAATATGATGAAGCTGACAGGAGTGCGAAGAAAGTTTGTTTCGTTCTAACGTTGGACGCTGCGCTAATTGCTCTGTTCGATTAAAACTTTTTCAAACGATGGTGTATCTAAGAGAAAAGTTTTCTGTGTACGATATTATAACAGTCAGAATCCCAGCTGACAGCTCACCTTTCGGCAGAGGTTGCATTTTCGTTGTTGTTTGTGGCAGTGTCTCTGACGAACTCAACACCACAACCGATAATCGCCTCAAAGAACTCCAGAAACGTCATCTGCAACAACATCCGGGAAATTCGATCAATTCATGTTGAAGTTTTATTATTTGCTGCACAACCCGAGCAGAAATCCATAAACAGAGTTGCAAACATCACAATCACAATGCATGCATCGGTCAAAACAAGTATCGCATGAACTTGTTATATGTTGGATGTGGTCAACCACCATGCTGTAAACTTTTTCACTATGGCAACGGCAGGTTGCAACCTTTCAAACACCCTCATTTTATAAATCTTTGGCACTTGAAAACATGTGTGTTGAGTTGCAGTAGTAAATTTGCATTCATGATCATAGAGAGGGTCTTTGTTGCGTCACTATCTACTTTTCTTCTCATGAATCAACCACTGCTTTACGTCACAGTTGAAACATTTGGAAAAGAAACAAGATTACGAAAGTACTGCATGGGTGTGGAGGACGAACTCTGTGGGAGTTTTCTGTTTATTCCAACAGGGGGTGAAACAAAAAACAAAGGAGGTGAAACAACTCGTTTGAAAGCAAAGCCCCAGGGGGGGAGTGCATCGTAATGGATCTTCGCGTTTTGAGATGAATGACCTGAGTATCCGGACTTGGCTTTGAAATGCTGGGACTGGATATGCAGAGTATAAGAATATATTATCTTATCTGCTTCATATTGCTGCTGGTTCGATCTCTTAATCACATGCAGAACCGTCGCCAGAAAGTCGTCTGTAGGGGGGCTTCACTTTCGTGCAGGGGTGGCTTGACATTCAAATTTTCCAAAAATTCCACTAACTTAGTGTTTCATATTTCAATTCGGGGGACTTGGAGCTTTGTTTGGGGGGGATAAGCCCACCAAAGTCCCCCGCGGCGGCGGGACTGATCTCATGACGCGCTGTGTTTTATGCGTGCAACCAGTAGACACACCCGTTAGACACACCCATCAGGCACATCCAATACGCGCATATCTTCAGTCAACGCCCACCAAATGCTTTTGAAACAACATTGACAAAAACAACCTGACTTCATCAGTGTGGAGATTCGTGTGTTGTTGCCTTGCCGCCTTAATGTCTTTATTGCGTAACGTTAATTGTTGCCACGACCGCCCGGGGCACCTGGCGTTTGTGTTTTACGGCGAGTGTTGAACGGACCGCCATGTTGTTGTCTGCTATTACGTGTACTTGATGCTGTTCTTTGTTTCTGCAGATGGTAACTGCAGTTTTACGTAAAGCCTAGCGTACTAAGATCGCCTCACAGGTTTCTTGTGTTACAATTAGTTCGGCAAAAAAATACATGAAAGACAAGTTTTGATCGTCAGCACCTCTCGTTCCAAGTTGCAGGTTTCGCCGTCCGACACGAGCGGGTCGTCTTCAGCCAGGATTTTCAACACAGATTTTGTTGGAAGTCGGGAACCAATTATGTTCAAATCCTGCACGCAGAAAAAATGTGAACATTTTCGTTTGTGGCCAGAACAATGTTGCAAATATTTCGTGTGAATACCGCTGATATAATATCAGCTTTGTGCTGATAGGTATACTGTACAACATTAATTATATCAAGTTAAGATATTTCTCGATGAAGAGCTATATTGCCTACGAGTGTCACAGCGTAAAATAGCCAAGTTTGCACAGAAAGCAAAGTATTCATCGCTTAAAACTTGCAAACAATGCGATTTGCTCACAGAACAACGTTTATTATGTTGTTTGTTTACAAAACACAGCAAAAAGAACTTTGTTGCTTTTGACTTCTCGAAAAATGTACCGCGATCACGTCAGCCTCCCCCCTAGTGGAAACGTCGGTTATGCCGGGAAGTCCCATGTATGATACTGGTTAGTGCTTGCAAAAATTTGTTCAGTACAACATTCCTTGGCGTCGCAGCCCCCTGAACATTGTCTTGCGAAAGCATGTTCAGCGATTAATATTCACATTATCGCTGTTGCTACGAGCAACGGGAGAAGAAGCGTTTTCCTGGTTGCGTGCTTGTTGGATCTGGAAGCTTTAGTTGCCAGCGATCATCTCAACCAAGTGTGAAGCAGCATTATGACTTGGGTTTTCAGAAGTGGACTATCTCTATATTACAGTAGATCACGAAATATCCACAACTATTGTATGTAAATAACCAAAAGCACGGTTTACTTATGACGTATCAAATATTATGGCGTAGCGACATGATCTTATGCCGTGCTAACTGCTTGGAGCACGCTTATTCAGAAGCACCACAAGCCAAGCAGCAGCCGGGTAGACTGGCGAGTGATGTTTGTTTACAGTAAACATAACGAGCTATTCAGTCACAAGACTACCAGGGATACGTTGCAATGCATCGTCGTTGTAACAATTGCCCGGTGAAACAAACATACGGGATTTACTGCATTGATTTTAGTGTAAATTACGCATCAAGCGTTTATCTGCATTAAGCTTTCTCCAGTTTGCTTGAATATCCTTGCATGAACATAAACCACTAACTTGCAGCAGGAACAAGAACTGCCTCATCCCCAGGATTGGGTCATAGGGGGGTTGTGGCCTCGCGGTGCACACAGCTTGGTAGATCTGCCAGCACCTGTCCATGTACCCGAGGGCGGTGACGGCCCGGCGTGGTTCAAACAGGAACTGGCCTCCCACATGACATGAAAACTTAAGGATGTGTTCATTGATGAGCTGCTGCAGGCAGTTCGCGAGGACCGAGCTTGCTGATTTCTTGTCTTTGCTGGAAAAACATTCCGATCAGTCGCAAACTGGAGTCCACGCCACCGAAGTACAATGACATCAAAAGAAACGTCGCTTTAAAGATTGTAGTGATTTTGCGTGTTATTTAGTTGATGGTGGCGATTAGGTGTCAGGCAGAGGCATGCACTGTAGCTCTTGCCGAGGCCGCTGGGGTAACCGTTCTATTTGAAGGAACGCTTTGGCGATTTACTGGGGTGTCCGTGGATCGATCCCACAACCTCTCGAATAAGAGGCGGAATTTCAGTAAATGCTACTGCCCCATTTTATAATTAATATTTGGCAAACACGAAGAGAAATCTATTATTCACTCACTGCATATTTGCAAAGCTGAAGACAACTATCTCAATAAACATGGACTGAAAAAGAAACTTTGCTCGAAAATCGAAACGTTTCGAACAGTTTTTAATTTAAAACTAAATTATAAACGAGAAAGACGTTTCAAAACCGACAGCCCGACATTTAAACATGTCACACCTCTGGTCATCTTCGTGGAACAGAATGTACCCCAGCACAATGCAGCTACTCAAGAACTCCCTCAGCAAAAGCTTCTCCATAGGATTGTGGACATCACCATCGGTGTGGCATTGAGCTGGAATTGAATAAGCTTCGTGTCGCGCTTGAATCGGAAGCACGGTGATAGTTTATTTTATCACTTGCGAGGTTTTCTCCATGAAGGCAAGAACTGGCAGGGTCACTATCTACGAGAGCCTGTGCGTGAGGTGTGTAACCCCTGGCTCACTTGCGAGACAAGATGTTTGAGGGGGACGCTGACACCCCCAGCCCAGCAACACATCAGGATAATCGACTCAGAAAAAAACGTGTACATTCTTCAAACCGCACAGAGAACGTGTGTAATTTGGCGCATCATTCTATTTAGTGGGGAGAACTTGGTACAACTGAATTATTTGTGCGTTGATTGAAGGTGGGAACTCAGATAAGAGGCCGCGTTCGACTTATTTCTATTGTCACGAACAAGACTCCAAAAACATTTTCCTGGGCCTTCCAGCCTTGCAGAACACTTAACATGGAAACATATCAGTGACGTACCGACTGCTCTGTCCATAGAAGTGAGGCTGTGTAGGCGGAGATGCATCCGGCAATCCTTCAAGAACCTCCAGAACTGAAACCTGGTCATAACGAAGGTGTTGTCAGGTGACCGGTCATGGCCCAGTGCACTGTAGAAGCTGTAAACACGTCGGAGAAGAGAAATGTTCCTCAACATCAAGAACGTGACCTGGATTTATTAAAATATCTTGTTAAGTTTTCAATCGCAAAATATCGATCAACAGATACAATCCTTCACGCAGGTTTCTGAGCAAAGACCATTAACTCCAAACATGGTCATAATCTTCGAGCTTATGGCAATTGTGCCGATCCTTGCGGCTGTGACGTAATCAACCTTCATAGCAGTACTCATCTTCGTAAGTAGCTGCTCAACCTCCTCCCACCTTTGCTACTGAGCCTGTCAACGGCAAACAGAGAGAAGACGGTGCGACATCATGCTTCACCATTTAGCGAAGTATGAAAAAAGCTAAAATAGACTGAAAGTGAGTTGTAAATTTATAAACTACAGGTTGAGGAATGAAGTTTCAACACGTATTTTGTTTCTCACTCATCAACACCCAAAACAGTTTCAGAATCCTAAGCTCGGAAGAGTCCGGGGTCCGACGACCCCTGCGCGTCGTCGTGTTCTGGGTCAGTCAACCGTTTAAAATACTTTCTCCTCGCGTTTCTAATTTTTGAGCTCGCAACACTTTGCGTGACAAACCGGTTAGCGATTGCGCGCCTCATATTTGCAAAGTCGAACTCATAAACGAATTTGGAGAACCTGTTGTTTGCGAAAACTCCACCGACGCCATCTTTAAAATTATCTTCGATTTTCAGTGAAAAAAATCCACAACAAACAGTGAACGACAGACCAAGATATGGAAATGGCCTTTTTTTTAAATACAAATATCAGATAAATTCTGGGTGTCTATGCAATCTGGAAAATTATGGAAAAAATTTCGTCATTTTCCACTCTGGAAAAAATTTTTTTTGACCTGTTGGTATGGAAAAAGAAAATTATTTTCAGATCTTCATCTTTTGACACACATTTTCAGAATATTTTATTCACGATTGATATAATTTCATTTATATCGCGTTAAATATTATAGTGCCTGTATTTGACCTGGGTAGGTCATACGGAAATGTTAGGTCTGGAAAAAGTCCGGAAAATGTCTGTACAGGTCTTGAAAAAGTCTGGAAATTTATTTTCAAAATTGCGGAGGAACTCTGCACCCATCGCTGCTTCGGCACCAACCTGGGGTAGAACTCAACAACATGTGAATAACCTCAATTCAGATTCACGTGAAACCAAGACAATACAAACAGCTTTAAGTACAAATACGCTTCAGATATTTTAAAGATGTTTATGCACAAAAGGACACTACTGTGTTCGAAAAACCAATAGACTGACTTCACTTAACAGCTTTGATCAGACTCCCCTCCTAAAAACAATTAATTTTTGAACGAATTTGACAGCACAAGATGCAGAACAAAAATTCAACGTCTATTGAAATATAAGACAACACTTCCACGTGAATCTACCTGCTTCAGTTCATGGTCTCTTTCCTTTTCTGGAAATTTCTCCAAAACAAAATCAATATCAATGGTTAGGTTGGGTCCCAATATATTTCCACATCCATCCTTCGCCATTTCTCTTTCTTAAAACAGTATTTAACTTTTACACCAAACTCCTGCCATGCACAGGACTTACTTCAAAGGTTGTAAGTTTTCAAAAGCAAACCTCGTTCAGACTCAACAGGCGTTCTGCTTCTAACATTGCACGAATCCGGGGATTCGGTTCCGTTCAGTTCTAGGCTGGGATAATCTACCATGTGGTCATTTTCAAACTGGCCTTCAAACACTCGACCATTTTTGAAAATAAACTTCCCCTGTACAAACAGATAAGAATGGTTATGGTCAGTAGATTGTCTCTTGACAGGATGAGCGCTTGATACACGATATCTGTGTAGGAACAAAACCGAAGGTGTCAGGTTCTGTTGGAAGAGAACCATTCGTGTCCAGCATACGCATCACCAGCGCAACACTTGATACAAACTGACATAAGCGTTCGATGCGAACACAAAAGCAGCTGCAACATGATCCAATCATCGCCTTGTTTTAAAGCCCAACTATGAAACACTCACCCAGCCGTGTTTTTTGCTGTTTTCCCATTCCCCATCATAAACTGCGCCGCTGGCAAAGAAGAATTTTCCATGTCCATGCCGTAATCCATTCACAAAATCTCCAACATATTCGTTCCTCAGGGGGTATTGTGACCCGGGAACCCGGTGGAGGTACCAAGTGTGAGTCCCATAACCATGCTGAGGATTATTCAAACAAATTATTGCAGTCGTCATTTTGCTTGTGCGTGAAAGCAGTAGAAAGCTAGAAGTCATCACTAGCACCAAGTTGATTTTAAACATTCGCAGACTGAATATTCGCGAACGAAGAAAGAAGTCGTTATCCGGATCGTAAAAGCTTGTTTTCATTTAAATCACCGGTTATTACATTATTGTTGCTGACGCACAGCCAGGGACGCCGGAGCAGCGATAGGGCAGCAATAGAGTCGAGTTGAAGGTTATGGAAACTCATAAAAAACAAAAAATCTCCACCAACATGCTTGTTTCTGTTCAGCAACGATGTTGCCCTCAAAAATAACAACATAAATTATAGAAAACCACTCAGAATTTTCTGGGTGCACGATTAGCTTCAATTCGGTCTTGATAAACATGAAATTATTTATGATATTGTCATGAAAAGGCACTTCCCCCCTATTGACCACCATTTGAAAGGACAGGGAGGCCAATGTTCCTGCCATGCTCCAGCTCTCCGGCGTTCACGAAGAGCATACGTTTCTGTCACTATGAAGTGTTCTTTTTTAAGAACTTTATAAGATTACTCCTAAAATAAGTAAAAGTGCATTTTTGCTGACGTCAGAGCGAGGTTAAAACAGCGCAGATTTTTATTCGGCTGTGTGCAGCAGACCATGGCGAGGAGCGCACGAACCGTTGTGTTGATTAAGCATCGCCTGAAAAACTTGTTCGATCTCAAAGCTCGCTTATCAGCAAATCGCCATCAGATGATATATTCCATGCAGTTCCAAAGTCATAAATACCTCCGCGTGGCCATAGTAGACCGCGCCACACAAACAGCCAAGTATGAATGCACCACGCGTCTATAGACCACAGACACAGAAAAAGCGCACAACATAAAGGACGAAGGTTCCACATACAAACACATATAGGAGCTGGAAAATATGCAGCAGGAAGGTCGAATGAGCGTAATGCTCATATGCATGAGCGGGTGAAGACGCAGCACAGCAGACAATGAAAGTAACGCTGGCAAATATCTACTGCGGTAGAAGCTGCGCAGTGCATATTCAATATGCGCGTCGTTGTACATGCTTGGGGATGAAAGTGCAGTGGGTGAAACACTATTCACCAACGCCTACAGTGGAGATGGTCCGTCTGGGCTTTGGTCACATTGCTTGCTCGCTAAGGTTTTGTTGCAAGCAATGAAACCAAATATGATCTGAGAATCTACAAGATTTCCTGAGTCTTTTCCCAGTGCAGTGCACGTTAATCACGATTCGCATGATGACAATGTAGCGGTAGATGTCACAAAGTATTCCACAACTTGTGTCGGGGACACAGCCTAGACCGGTTGACTGGAGTCGCAGTCTGCGCTCTGTCTTTTCACGCGCGCACTACGGGAGCCTTGAACTGCCACTGTTAATAGGAGGCTATGAGTGGAAGTGAGAACAGGCCACTAAGTGAAAACAATCGTGCGTGGTTCTGTTCTAAAAGTTATTTGTATTTCAATTATCTGTGGGGAACGTTAGTAGATACGCACATACGATATTTGAGAAATTCACAAGTTGACAAAACGCACAAGCGACATTTTAATTAATTGACAAAACGCACAAGAAAAATGCCTTGTTGATCTAATTTTCTTTGAGGGCTCTCGCGAGAGTGACCATTTAAGAAATCAAGCAACCAGTGCCTGCCACTGTTTCGCAAGAAACGCCAGCTTTTCTTCTTCAAAATCTTCCACAGGCTAAAAATCAGAATCCATTTTTGTAGGCTTTTATTTGCAAAAGAAAGTTCAATAGCCAGTGATTATCGACACGAGACCGATAGACATAGTTCCAATGCAGCTGGTATGCCTGAGCACGTTTTATATCAGCAACGAAGCTTTTTGAATGTTAAAAACAGAGCACAAATCATTGGGATAATTAGTAATGCAAAAAGATTATCCTGAAGAATCTTTAAAAAGTTGTTTCAACATAGAACACAAGGTGGTCACATATTGGGATGAAGTTTAGTATTGCACAAATGTGCTGTGGGCTGCTTTGGGATGTTAATGTGAGGATCTCTCAATTGAAAAATGATAAACTTAAGGATTAATGTTTCTGCAGTAGGAGTATATGTACTACAGCCTGATGGAGCATTGGCTCCAACGCCATAACAAAACATCCAAAAAGTTCAATTTGCGCAAATTAAAACAAAAAAAGTAAACATGTGCATTCTTTCAGCTGGTCTTGCGGCCTTATCCACACAATACACAATTTGCTCACCTGCACTCCATTTTCCCACAGACCAGTGTATGACTCATTGGTGGTCAGCCATCGCATTGTTCCATCACCATGCCGCTTGTCATTAAGCCATTGTCCTTCATATACATTTCCAGAATTGTACCTTCGTACACCCCAACCATGCCGAGAATTGTTCACCCAGTCTCCTTCATACCATGAATGCTCATTATAATGCATTATTCCCTGTGCAAAACCATAGACTAATTTTGCTTAGTTGCAGCATAAAAATATTACCAAATGAAGTGCAAAAAATATTTTCACAAATATCATGCGCTGAATGTAAATGACAAATTTTTTTTGATTTTTTGATACTTTACCAACACGGACTGTTAAAAGACAACCGAGAAAATTGAACACACAAAACATGTTGGTACTGGCTGCAGCTTACTTGAATTTAGTACAAAAAGCAAACAACAGCAAATTAGGCAATACAAAATCAAAACTTTTACCATATTACCATAAGCACATAGCTAAACTACACAATATGCAACTTGATGTTTTTACTGCTGAAACCACACTAAAAGAATTTGCAGTTGTCAAACATGATTTGACACGACATACTTTGACAGCAAACCTAACATGAAACATATATTACAAATTCTAAATGTTGCACTAATTACTGGAATAAGAAAAGTCATAAGTAGGCATTGAGATTTTAAATCTAGATTATCATCAATTGATAAGTTTCTGACAAAGTATGTTTTGTTTAAATCACCTCATTCACAACATTTTTGTGTGGCATATACGCAAAAATACAACAAAGAAACTTACAACTCTTTATCATTACAATAGTTACCATGTTGATTAAACTTTAAAACTACAGTTTAAAAGAATCTCACTAGAAAGTAGATGATGAAAGCAATACAAAAAAAAAAGATAAGTGCCCAACACAAATGATAAAAAACTGTTTATACAAGTCAACATAAAGCCGCATGCATTTTTACGTATCATATAAAACTCACTCTTCCATGCCTTTTTCCTAAAAACCACTGACCAGAATATGAAACATTGTGTTTTGGTGATTTAAAAACTCCAACTCCATGGCGCAAGCCATTCAGCACTTCTCCTTCATAATAGCTGCATTGAAGAAATCAAACTCATTATATTTCTTTTATGGGTGCACTTCATGCTACAAGTGAACACCACAAGAGTTTAATCAGATATAATGTGAAAGTGTGACATGTCATAGTTTTATATTTTTTTGAAAAATATCACCTGAGTAACAAAGACAGTATGATTCAGTTTGGTTATAAATAGGGAAACCAAAAGTCAATAAAGTCAAATTTTTTTCTGCCTTTATGAAAGTTTATGAAACGTCCACAAACCATAGGGCATGAATATGCTTCCAAGTTAACCACAACACCTAAGGCTGAATTAGTTTGCAGTTGCAAATGCAGGAAATTTATAGGTCAAAATAAAGTCAAAATTTGTAAATTATAAAATCAAAATTTCAAGTTTTTAGGTCAAAAAATTGGTTGCATTAGTTATAAATATAAAGAACTTGAAACTTAGACCATGAAACTATTTGTTTTTACTTGTACATCCAAAAATCATACCGTGCTGCAAATAATTATGAACCCACTTTTACAAATTGATAACATCAAAGTAAAGTTCTAAAAACCATTATGTGCTATTTTCAAATTGGCTTTTGATTACATGAAAAATCACGACAATCTGAGAGTTTGTCCAAAACATGAACGTTTCCTTTCTAAATTACTATAGAACATAAAACTGGGATAGACTTAACAATTTCATCAACGCTAAAAAGCCTTCAAAAAACTATACATGTTTTATTTTGAAACGTTTCGGATTAGTCTTAATCCTCACAAAGCCTTATGGTTTTGAATTGCTGACATTGCCAAGTGTTGCTTTATTTTTTTGACTGAAGATGGATTAAGAATAATCCGAAACGTCTCAAAATAATACATGCATAGTTTTTGAAGGCTTTTTTAGTGTTGATAAATCACTATACTTTATAATTAATGCACAGTGGTTTTGGCAAAATTGACAACGCAGATTATTATATCTTGAAATATCTTGATACTAGCATGTGGCCCCATGGGTATTATATATTTTTTTATCAATCAAGGGTGCTAGTAGTGCCACTACTCTCATTTGGTTAGCCCAAAACCATGTTTGGCAAGTAACCTTTTGTCTGGCCACTCATATCTTCCATAGCCAGTAATCTGGTTATTGGTCATATCACCACTGTATTGCATTCCATCTGTCCAAATATATGTTCCCTTTCCATGCATAAGACCTTGAGAGAGAGAGCCCTGAAAAAAACAAGTATTTTTATTATGAAATATTCAAAGTAAAAGCAACAATAGTATGTTTTGTGATGGTTCAAGTTACATTGTCAGTGAGAAAACAGCTTGAACTTTGTTCAGGAATGTGTTTTACAAAATTAGGGTAAACGTGTGCTCTGTTTCAGCAAATATGACAAAATTCTAAAAATACGGGAATAGCTACAACCTAAGAATTTCACATTACAATTTCAATCAAAATGTTGCCTTCTCTTGTATTCAATTGAGTGTTGGCACAAAATTGCACAAATTGTTATTGCAATAATTTGTTCTAGCCACTGGACAAGGGATTGTCATGAACAAGATTAAAAAACTACTACATGTTGAAACAACATTAAAAATTCAAAGATCAACAAACCTGGATTTTGCAGGAAAATGAGCAAATGCCATCAATCTATCATTTAGACAGTAAGTTATTATTTAAGCTATGGGTTGAAAAACAATTTGTTTACATAATTACAAATGTATCCTAGTTTCACTTGGGTAAATATTATTTTTTAAAACTATTTAGCAGAAAACACTGCAGGACTGAGAGACAATTATTTTTAATCTTTGTCCAACATGCAAATCTTGCTTTACACAGTATTTGAGTCAGTTATTTCCTTCAAACAAGGTCTATTCTTCTTGCAAACATTATAGCAACAAATAACAAAAACATTATTTTATTTGTGACATTTGGACTTAGTCATAAGCTGTTTTCAGGCAAAAAATCAAATACAACAGTGGCACAGAAAAGTGAAGGTGCAGTTAGAAGGCATCCATGCTTTGTTATGCAATAAAGATCACTATGCATTCTATGACAACAATGGAACAAATAGATGATGGCCTTTCTTACATAAAATTAGCCTAACATTTCATAAACTAGTCCATTTGCTTATTTTATACCCTTTTTCAGTTTTAGTACTGTCTGTGCACACTGCACCAGTAACAAAAATCAGCACGCATTGATGTTATTTAAATACTTTTTCAGTTTTGTTGCAACTCTGCATGGGTCGTTCTCTGTCCACTGTCTCAGCCAGTCAACCCACCATCTCAGATTTTCCTCAAATTTCATAAGCAGATAGAACTTCTCATGTTGATTCCAAAAAACTAAATTTTTTTGAAATTGGTTAAGGTTTTGCAAAGTTATGGACCATACAAAATGACTACTTTTTGTGGTCAATGAAGCGTAATGACTAGCAAGAAAATAATCAGCTTATTTTAAAACCAAATCATTCTCACTGTAATCATTTGATTGTTGCGAAAACTTGACAAAAGGTTGTCCCAAGTATCCTTTCTTCAGTAGTGAAGAAAAATTTTGTAAAATCCATGCGCTTACCCCAATTTTGGGGTAAAGAAAATGGTAGTCATCAAAATCACTCATGTGTGACATAAATTTTGAATGGTAATAACTCGGCAAGCACACATGCTAATGGCATGTGCAATACATCATCTGAAAGCTCTCATTGAGGAGATGGTAGTCTCAAAATATCCTCATTGCTTATTTTATAAATTATCCCCAAAGGGATTTCCCTAATTATTTTGCTTTTTTTAGGCCATAACATTTGAACTAGAAATGCTAGAAAGTTAATCAACCCCTCTAAAGACTTGTACAACATCCTGGTTTCCAATAAAATTTCAAGTCAAAAAATTGGCTCTTGACGTTGGCGCCCAGGGCCTGAGAATCTTATCCAAATATGCATAAAGTTACTCCCATTATGATGTCACAAACAAAAAAACAAAGATCTAAAACTTTCCAATTTTTCTTTTTAAATTGAAACTACAAGACTTACCGAATCTGTTGAGTGTTTGAACAGCTCTCCTGCTCAATTGGCTGGCGAGTTATGGCCTTCAGCCAATATGCCCAAGGTTACCTTTTGTCCGACTTGATTTTTCATCAAAATTTGGGTTTTAGAACCATAACTTTAGATCCAGAAATGCTGAAAAGCCAATCAAGGGCTCTAATGACTTGTATTATAGCCTAGTTTCCAGTAAAACTTTGAGTCAAAAAATTGAGTCATTGGTTTGACACCCAGGGCCCGATAACCTTGGCCAAAATGCGTGAACCTACCCCCATTATGACATCACCCACAAGAAATCCAAAACCCTAGCTTTTACAATTTTAAAAAAAATATGAACTACAAGACTTCTCGCATCTTTAGAGGGTTTAAACAGCTCTCTTACTCAATCAGCTGGTGAGTTATGGTTGTGCAAAGTTCAGCAAAAAAGTGGTGCACGTGGCACTAAAAGGGTTAAAGTGTAATTACATTGAAATCTTAGGAAAAAACTTTGTGGGATGTTTATTAAAAAGAAACAAAATAAACAATGAGGATATTTTAAGACTAAAATCTCCTCAGTGAGAGTTTTCAGATGATGTATTGCACATGCCAATAGCATGTGTGCTCGTCAAGTTATTACCATTCAAAATTTATGTCACACATGAGTGATTTTGGTTGGTAATTTTTTTGCTAGTCATTACGCTTCATTGACCACAAAAAGTATTTATTTTGTATGGTCCATAACTTTGCGAAACTTTAACCAGTTTCAAAAAAGTTTAGTTTTTTGGAATCAGCACGAAAAGTTCTATCTGCTTATGAAACTTGAGGAAAATCTGAGATGGTGGGTTGACTTTCCCAATTTTTTTGGTTCATTTGACATAGAATGACCCACGTATGTACTGTATGTGCTTTTTTGAAGTTCATCATTTAGCTTTCAATGCATTTCAACTCATTGAATGCTTCTTAAATGTGATTGTTAATACCCAACATTTTCACAACACATCAAACTGTTAGTTTAAAGACATGGAATTTTTAGTATTTTTCTTTTCTTTGAATATAACCAATGATGTTTTATAAGCACTTTGATATAACATTGATCTACTTTTTTGCTTGTTGAAATGCATAGATTTTTTTAAGCAAACCACCCAAATGTGTTTGAAAATTGAAACAGTCAGACAGAAATAGAAATTTTTATAAAAAAACAAGTGCACATCAAAATACAGTAGACTCTGGTTAATACATCTACCTCGGGCCAGTCAATTTTGGATGTAATAAATGCCAACGGTGGTTGTAATAAACGATTTTCCTACTGAAACACGGAAGGCTCGTTGACACATAATAATCAAAGATCCTCGTGCACCCGACGACAAGGATTTTCGTCAGTTGATCCCCAATTCGATCATCGCGGGATACGGTCCGTGACGGTTGAAGTGCACAAAAAACTGCAACTCCCAAAGGGGTAAAAACAACGCAGTTGGCATTTTTTACTGTATTTATTCAGCATTGAAAAAGCTGCACAAAGTGCTTTGCTTAGGCAGAAACATTTTTCAGAGATGGCCATCTTCATCTGCCTTCAGAGAATTTTCCATCTTAATCATGTCCAATGAGCCATTATTTGTTCGCAGTGAAAACAGTTTGCCTGCATGGGAAATCAGAGGTTGATGGATTATGCAGTGGCTGAATGTACTAACCAGAATTTTTATAGTGGGAAATGGTTAAGAAGATTCTGTTCCAAGTGATTTGAATGTAATAGGAAGCTGGTTGTATTAATTGAGGAAGTATTAACTGGAGCCCGCTAACTATAGTACAAAAGATATCTGAAGTCACCAAAAAAACATTTTTCAGTGAGTACTCAATATATGAAAATTTTTTTTTCTTTGTTTTAAAAACAATAAACGGAACAATATATGGAAACTAGTATGTTACATACAGCAATAAAATGAATGGATTACACGTCTTGCACTCAGATTATGCAGGATTAAATTAATTAATTTCAAAGCAATTGGTTTCAAAATTATTCTTTTCTTTAATTTGAAGTATTTCACAGTTTTCTGGTGATAGTTCACAGTAAAATATGATTGAAGCTCAAAGTTCTAATCAAACAAAACTTTACATTAAAATGAAACAAAACATGCACTTCAACAGAAAATTAACGCCATGGGAATGTTATAGATCAGAGCTTGGGAAACTAGTTACTATTACGAGCCACATAAATTGTGGATTATCACTGGCAAGCCGTGAATAACAATTGAATTTATTGTGAAATTCTACCTTTATCAAACTATGAGGGATAAAGGCAAGCTGTCATGACATACTGTCTAAGTACTTGCTTATCGTCTCATGGAGCTTTGTTTTGACGCAATTTTGTACTCTAAATTGGGTGATAAAAATCCTGATGTGGGCCACATCAAATGTTCACTTGGGTTACATTTGCCTTTGGCCCACGGGCCACAGGTTCCCCACCCCTGTTGTAGTTAATTGCAATCTTGCCATGGGCTATTTGACACTGCTTATAGCAAATATGTACTTTTCACAGTGGGTGTAAGCAAGGAATCGATCAGCAAATTTTTAATAGGAAATCGATTTCTCGTAAAATTACGCATCCTCAGTCCTGAAAATTGAGGATGCGTAATTTTTCGTGAAATTGACTTCCTATTAAAAATTTGCTGATCGATTCCTTGCTTACACACATCGTGGAAAGTACATACTTGAATAGAGATATGTGCAAGTTTGAATCATCGCAAAAGGACGAAAGCAGATGGCAGTCGACTGATTCCTCAAAACCATACAGAAACACTAGTGCTTTTAAGTGCTTATAGCAAATATTCACAATAGGCAGAAGTTGGTATTACATGCTAAATACAGATATATGTTCTACATGCAGACATTACCATGCCACTGAATAAGCATCACCCTTGGTGATAAACCTGTGCTACATTCTCTACCCTAAAGTAGTGCTTAAATTAACAGCCGTTTGCGGTGAATAGACTGTTTCACACCACACTACACCATGCTAAAATGTTATGAGCACTGGCACACCACAAGTGAATGAGTTCTTTGTGATTATTGGCAAATAGACTAACTGTGCCATTGATAGAAATTAGAAAATACGCTAAATTATGTTTGATCTGAGAGTAGGCATACAATACGTCCTGTTTTAGCTGGGACAGTCCTAGTTTGAAGGCTTTGTCTCGGCGTCCCGGTCAGTCTACCAAAAAGTCCCGGTTATGCATTCAGTCAGCCAGGATAGTCTTATACCTGGTACATCAGCCCCCCTTGAGATAATTTTTTATATAATGAATTACATGTGGTCTGACAACAGCAGCAGAATGTGAAACCCCTAATCACCTGTAAAATTACTGACTATTTCTGCTGTGATTTTTACAAGAAAATAAAATCTAGCAAAGACTTCTTGAAGAAAGCATTGTCTACAAAAAAATATGATTGCACGAATGTGGAAAATTACAAATGCTTGAACATTGCTTGTTTCTTAGCAAAATGCATCATTTTAGTTTTTGTTGGTGTCTTAACTACAGGAATTCAAAATAGCTGCATACTCCCAGTAAGATATGTACTACATATATCTGATAAGATTCGTTGTTCTGAAACGTCCCGGTTTTCAATCACAAAAATATGGTATGCCTATCTATGAGCTACCTGCTTTTGATCACTGACAAAAACTTTCTTCAGTTGCATTAATGATCAATGTAATGCTTAATAAAATACAGAAATATATTTTTGCAATATGTTTTTCAGTAGAAGTCCCACAACAATCAAGCAAAAGAACAATCTGCATGATCATTATAGTAAAAGCAGGATTTGCAAACTTTAGATGATTTGTTTCAATACCAAATACCTGGTAGATATTTCCACCACTAAATTGAACTTGACCTTCTCCATCATAGCTTCCCATCTGATCACGCCCTCCAACATACGACGATACAATATAATCAGAAAGGGATGCATTATCATCAGCTGCTGCCACATTGTCAACTGCTTCACGTACAATTTCAGGTGGAATACTCTTTCGTTTTTCACTTAGTAAATCCATGCATGAGTGATCTGTATCACTGTCAGAGACAACTGACTTTGTTTCATGTTCCATTTCTTGAATTTATTTGGTTTACATTCAACAGGCAGTGGTATACTAACTGAAAAAATATAATATTATTTTAATGTATTAAGCCATGTATAGATTAACTGACAAACGTAAATTTATTTTATTATCTGAAATTTATACAAGAACACTCCACAAAACTTTTAAACTCATACTTATGCTCATGTACATATAATTTACGATTGTGCTGAAGACTTTCATTACGACACCAAATAGATCTGTACGATTGGTTCAAGTCAGCAAAATTAACATGCCACATAAGCCAATGTTTCCAGACTAAATTTTGATTAGGTACCAACCATAACCTTTCTTTATTATAAGTACATCGATCTATGTCTGTAAATACAAAGAGAAAAAAGTGGATATGGGAACAAGATGCATTTGTCATAATTTAGCAAACTTTTCATGATTACAGCTGACTACATGGTAACCAGTGCATTTTTGTTGGAAAACTACCCAGTGTAATGAAAGTGCCAAACCATAATTGGTGAAGAAAAAAAGAATAAATTACAAGTTGATAACAAATATTGCCAGTTTCAAAATTGAGTTGGGTATATGCACCACTAAAGCAGGCTTTGTAGCTAAACTATCTATGGATGCCGAGGTCGCCAGATGCCTAAAAAGCAATGACCTTCTTGGCAATTACTACTGCTCGCAACCAGTTGCAAACCAAAACCACTGGTGTGTATGGCAAGTCCACTGCCCCTTTCTTGAGCTGCCTTATGAAGAAACTTGTTGATATGTTAGGTGACCCCATGAATACTGCAGAGTGTCAGTGTGGTGATTAGCTTAATTAATCGTAATCACTATTCTAATTCTGATATTCACATAGCTTGCTTTTTTTCAAATTATGACACTTTGACACTTTTAGAATAAAATACACTGCACAGGAACAACGGTTAGAATATATTGATTTTTATTATCACTGATGCATCGAAAATGGCAGACCTTCACTCAAGCAAAGCAAGATAAACCATGTAAGTGCAAGCGATGCAGCGTCCGCGTTGCCAAGATGAACTATTCCAATAACCTTTGTGCGCCACCAAGCGCAAAAAGGTAATTATTTATTTGCCAAAGACCCGTGGTCCATATCACAAGCACAATCGAATAACACAACACAAGAGCACAAAATTGGTTAGTCATAGCGCATTACAGATGAAGTGTTAGTACACAACCAAAACTGAGGTATATGAAGCATGAGAACACAAATCACGCTGTCTGTAATCCTTTGGTTCATCCCCAAATGCCGTTGCAAAACGTTCTGTGTCTGTTATTATCAATCTGCGTAGTGCTGACAGTGTGTGCTTGTGCACTATGGACTTCGTGTCTGGTTCAAATATTAAAATAAATAAATATTTATAAAAGAAATAAATAAATATCACTGTCTAAAAAAATTCAGGGTCCGTTAAGAAATGTAATTTATTCTTTTGTTGTTAGTTGTTGAAGTACAACCAGAGATGATCATTCCGGAGTGCCGGAATGGACTCCTGCCCAAGTTTGCATTTTACACCGGAGCAGGAGTCGGAGTTCAAGTTTTAAGTTCAACCCAGAGCAGGAGCCGGAGCAGGAGTCAACAGTAACATCTGTCCAGGAGCCAGAGGTGGCTGGAGTCACATTTTCAGACTCCAAATCCGCTCCTATTTTAAAATTTTGAATCCGGTTCCGGGTCCGATGCGAAATATTTTCAATTTGGGAATCCGACTCCTGTTCATACTTCGGCAACTATCGCTGAAACCGAAATTCAGCAATATTTTTACTTCAGCAATCACATATATAAAGACCATGCAGACTCCTGCCGAAAATAAAAAATTACTCCTGACACTGGTCCGGTTATTCGCAAATTTGACTCCGGATCCGCATCCGGGTCGGAAAAAGAACGCAGAATCCTACCGGAGTGGACTCCGGCACTCAGGATTCGTGGCCACCTCTACCAGAAGCCAATCAAAAATTTTAAAGAGACTATAAATATTCTGCAGTGACGCTTGTTCTGGTCAAACAATTGATTGAAACGTGTTTTCTGACCAGGCGCGTGCCGCGTAGCCAGGGGGAGAAATCCCCCAAAATTCCGTAAATAGCACCAACATATTTCACGTTGATCAAGTTTTTAATGTGTAAGCCAAAACAAATGCTTCAGCGCAAATCAACAAAATGCTTGAGGAACCTACCCTACTTCAGCTTTTAGACGAACCTGATCAAAGCAGTATGGTTTACAATTAATCAAACGTTGTGTATAGTGTAAATGCTGGAGAATTTATGCCATGGCCGATCATTACCAGGGGTTTAAGCTCCGGGTGAAAGTTGGTGATAATGAAATACAAATTTGTATCTAAGGGATTGTAATCACTAACCGAAAGGAAAGCAAGGAGAAACCCTTTTTCCCAACTGTTTCTGGCGCTCGAGCTTCCTGTATATGTGTATATCGCACCTATTGAAGCCATTAGCATCAACTAGTTAGATGTTTCAGTCATTTATTTATTTGAGTAAACGTCTTTTTAATTTTTGAGTAAACACTTATTTCGTGAGTAAGTTTTGTTTGTCGCCACTAGTATTCTTGACGTCAGTCAGACTTCCTGAAATTACACCATAATTGTGATGCATACATGGGCGTATAGAAGGAACGAAAAAGTACGTTTTTAACTGTGTTTGAACATCGGGAAAAAGAGGCTCGCAGCTTGTTTGCTGCACAATATTGATATCGCAGTTGTCTCTGAATGTCTGTCGTCTGAGAGCTCAGTATCCAGTACTATCCCCAGATATTTGTATTTTAGTCAACTTTATCTGGGGATATCGACATCTCTCCAGAACCGTCGCCAGAAAGTCAACAGGGGGGTTTGCGCTTGTTCGGGGGGGCTTGACATTAAAAATTGACAAAAATTCCACTGATTTGTAGTGTTTCAATTTCAATTTGGGGGGCTTGGAGCTTTGTTTAGGGGGGGCTAAGCCCACCGATGCCCCCCATGGCGACGGGACTGCATCTCTTGCAAGTTTTACCATTTTCGTATCATTTTCACTATTAAGCGACACGATGTCATACTTTTTCCATAATGGGAATACTGCTCCTTTCATTCGACAGTTTACGCACTGCTCCACCAAAACTATCGATCAAACTGACTGCAGTCGCAATAATCCCTAATACTGCAACAGTCAAATTCGTGTGACGATTTGCCTCGATTGTTTTTGTGGCGGAATTCTTGATGCCATTCTTACGTCACACCTGAATGATTGGTCGCTTAATTTGACTGATTATATATTCGGTCATAAAAGACTTGCATGGTGACTCCACAAAGCCAAGCTTACACTTCAAACTGTAAAGAAAACTTGCAACCGTCGTTACAGACAAAAAATACTGCGGGGACCGACAAAAACCATTGCTATAGACGAAGTAACCAGTGCCGGATTAACAATAGTAGCAAATTGCTACGGGCCTCGTGGTTCTTTGTGTGAAATTTGTTCTTTATTATATGCAAGGGTGGACGATGGTACACTCTCAAAAAGGGGACCCTATATTGTACAATGCTATACAGAAACTTTATGCGCTAAAACCAAGGTAAATTTTTCAATTCGTCTGGGAATTTGCTTCTGCGTGGAAGTCCATTTTGCATTGTAAATTGTTTCAAGTCATTTGATTTTAAATTGTTCCTTGCCTACACATTGAAGTTGTTGAGGGGACGCTTTGGCACATTTGCACAAAAATTTTTGCTTTTCTGTATTTTGACAAACAAATGACTTGCTACAGAGCTTATTAAATGTGGCTCTACAGTGATTAATAAAGTATTCCACAAAACGATGCAAAAACTAAGTGCGAAACTCTCACTAGGGGACCCTCACGGCATCTCTGAAAAAGGATGTGCGAGGCGACCTCCTCGTTTGCCTCCCCTGATATCCCCCCCGATTATAAATCTTTTACAAATTTGGGCAATTATTCGCGCACTTATTTATCTCTCATAGTAAACAACTGCAATGGAGAACGATCATTTTGTAAATTTAAGATGGTAGAATGAACAAAGGAGCACAATTAAACAAAATAAGCAGAACAGCCTGATTCTAATGATACTGGTAGAGCAGAAACGTCTATGTGAAATACACACTACCAGTACCATAAACAAATTCGCTAGACCCGATTCGGGTCCCTAGAGGTCCATACCGGGCACCTTACATTTTCATTTAAAAAAAACTGCAGTAATGTATTCCTTCTTGGTAAAAAGATACGTCTTTGGTAAAAAAGAGACGTATCCCATAATCTCCACGATTTGCTGTTTAGGACCAAGATTTTGGGAATTCAGTATGCCTAACCCTACTCATATGGATGCTCACAAAATATATGATTTAACATCTGTTCACTTGTTAAAGTGTATTTAACTTGGGGTCCGCACTGCCTTAACCCGGTACTGGAAGTGACGTAATTGCCGAACACTAATGCACGTAAAAGATAAGGATTCTGCCGGGACCGAAGAAAAAGCATCATTATAGGCGAGCTGTCGTTACAGGCGAATTCCACTTTATAATGTTATGGTTCACGTGTTTCGTGATAACCAATGCTTTTATAGGATCGATAATGATATGGAAATACTGTATGTAGGAATGGTTTTTGATGATGTTCTGACCAAAGTCACGTCTTAACTTTGATAGCAACCACTCCCACCACCACCTTGCGCCTGAGCATCGCGTGTATTGTCAGTAAGAACATCGCAAGAAGCAAGCAACATACGGCAAGTGACCAGGGGGGTAACGACCAGGGAGGTAACGACCAGGGGCTTCATCCTTGAGCTGCGAGCACAGCAGGGTCGCTGCTTGTGAACAATTGCCTGCGAAAAATTAAAAATGTCACATTCCTTTGAAGCAGAAGCTACAAAAGCTGGATTCTAGGACGGGACTGCAGAGATTTAAAATTTATTAAAAATGTCCACAAACGCGGTCAACCTGAACTTGGCGAGATTGGCGTTGCTTGTCTCCAGTCGCGCTGCTTTGGCACGTGCCATTGACGTCACTGAGGAGGGGATGCCAGCTAAGGTGGCCGCGTAGAATCCGTAGCTTTTGGGGCAAGCTCCTTGAGTGAGTTTGTAGAGAAACGTTACGCACTCCTCATTCGCATCGTCAGCATCTTCCACCAAACAAGCCTGGGTTGAAACACATTCAGGTTGTTCGAGTGAGATGTGTTTAAATTGTCGACCAGCGAAGGAAGTTGCTGCAGCAGACATTTCCGATACGGGCTAGTACGGTAAACATTATGACGAAACAACAAAGCGTTGTTTCCTAAACAACATCAGTTGTCGAAAACAAGGCTGTATGTGCGAGCACTTCTCAGCGGTTGGTGACGCTCAGATGACTGGGAGTGACGTCAACCAAACGAAAGCACAACGGTTAGTTTGCTTTATGGTGGGAGTGGCAAGCAGGGGATTGAGCCGGAGCAAGTAATTTTGGATGGCTGGAGCCGGAGCCAAAAACTTTCAGATGGTGGAGCCGGAGCCGGAAATTGTGGTTCCGGTTCCACAGACATAGCTTGTGGGGGTAGAGAGTTGTACAAATAATGCAATGGTTTTTAGCTTTTAATCGACCAAATCGTTCTGGAGCCGGAACCAAAAAATTAAGACGCCTGGAGCCGGAAATTTGAGTTCCAGCTCCATAGCCCTGGTGTCAAGGGTCAGCGTCGAAGTTTAAGTTATGTCTTAAACACGAATACACAAAAGATGTACCGCTCTCATGACCACGCATACGTCATGCCTGTTGCGCATGACGTAGGCGTTATCAACGTTAATATGACGCAACTGGTGATGGGAGTGCTCGGACGAAATAATTACGTAATTCATAAAATTGAAGAAGAGTTTTAAAACTCAAAACAGAATCTACCACTGCTCTGACGGGTACCGGCGTATATATCATCCATGCGAGTGACAACTTGGTGGTCACTTGCTATCTTTTCCTGTGTTTACTTTGCAAAAATAGCAAGAAAGACCTTTGGCAATGGGCAGCACTGGTCTTTGGAAGGGATCGCAAGTTGGTTAAGCATTAAAGTTTTGCAACAGGTTGCAAGGAATTTAACAGCTCATCAACCACCAATATCGGAGGTTTGCTTCTTCTATAAATATCGGAAGGGGGGAAAGGGTCTTCCCCATCTTACTATTACCCTTTTAGTAAAAAAATGTTTTTCTCTCAGTTTCGCAATTGGTAAAACCCCCGACGCTTACGCTTCCTTCACAGAATGGCAAATAATCGGGAAGTATTAAATTAAAAGATGTTCGGCAAGTTTTACTCTACGCCCCTATGATGATGTCATGAGCAAATGGCCGACAGCATTTGCTCTGCGATGACGTCATAAACTTGTTGATACGTACCATGTGTCCCAAAGTGACGTTGGGGTTCCTCGCAAAATCGTCACAGAGTATATGGTAGTGAGTGGAGAAGATAGTGCGGCAAGCTAGGCTGCTTGATATTTGCTTCAAAACAGAATAAGCGATTGCTGTTCCGTCGTAGGTGGCAGTTCCTCGGCCTGGAGGTTTCGGTTAAAGATTAACCGACGACATGGGAAAGATTATCACAAACATTGAAAAGTTACAACAGGAAGACACAACAATACTTCCAACACCTTTACTCGCAAATATTAATTTTCTGCGCAGCGAAAATCGCCCATTATCTCATTACATCGGAGATGGATTACGTCATTAAGTAACCCGACCTTTCTTATGTTGTAATACATCACATTGAGTTATACGTGGAAGCACTCGATTGGATGTAACTTGTTTGACCTAGCAATGGCCCGAACTTTAACCTACCTAAATTTTATATTTTAATGAGTTTCTTTGATTTACATTTATTAAAATATACACTATGTACATCTTAATAAATGCAAAAAAATATCATTAAAATATAAATTTGAGGTGATAGTCGCTGCAGCGCCCCCCTGGTGGCAGTTTGTGTAGAGACTGAACGGAGAGAGAAGACTCTTCTTTGGTGCGAATCCGCTGCGTTTGTGGTTTAAAGTTGATGCGACCAATGCTGTTGATTATTTGTCATCTTCTCAGCTTTGCATCTCAAACGATTATTACAAAACAATTACTCGCCGCACTCTGCAAACCATGCGTAGGTTAAAGTTCGGGCCATTGCTAGGTCAAGCAAGTTACATCCAATCGAGTGCTTCCACGTATAACGCAATGTGACGTATTACAACATGAGAAAACCTGAGGGTTTGCCAGGAATCCTCCTCATTATTCATCGTTTAACATCAGTGGAAGATGATTTTGTTCACCTGCTCATGTGGCACCAGCATCTTGATACTGAATTGTATCGCTTTAGTGGCCTGTGCCAAGCCAAGTCGCCGAAATGACTGGAGATTTTTGGTTTGAAGAGAACACTACGAGAAAAGGTGGGGTTGCAGGGGGAGGGCCTGCCCGCCACAAGTGCTTAGATGTAAACACTCATCTTTCACTGATCAACAGTTTGATTTGTTTGAGAAACTTTAAGATGGTGCTTTTCTCGGCAAGTGACATATTTTAACACTTTTCATTATCACCAGTGGCGCGGGAGCATTGTCCTCAGTGTTTCACAGGAATTGTCTAAAAGTGGTTATCTTTGTTTAATAATCCCAGAACGACTGAGCAGTTTCATGTTAACTTTACAAAGCACATTTAAACGCAATTATATAAGAGCTTATCGACTGTTGCGGCGTGTGCAGATACCCTGCGACGCAATGCTAATGTGCACATGGGTCAGGGAGGTCATGGCGTTAAGCCGCACCCTGTTATTTGGTGCTTACTACACTGCGATTAAGTGTATTGATTTTCCGGAACTAGATTTCCTCCCCACAGCAACTTTCACATTTGCATTTTGTCGTTTTTACAAAATTCAACGGTCAACTGTGAATCGATTGCAACACTTTTCATCCGACCACGCATCAGGGACATTGGAGCGGGAAGCGCAAAATATACTTCATCTCCGAACATCGTTGACATTTTTGTTTTCAGTAAATAAACACCACAGCTGAGGTGGACCCTCCTGCTGAAGGGGGCTTCTCGAATGAATTGCTTGAAATATTTGTGATGACACAAACGTGTTTACAACCAGCCTTGATACAAAAACGAAAAGCGGCCATAATTTAAGTTCACACATTCGTGCGAGTGCCGACAATCGAAACAAGTGGACGGTGCAGAGTTCTTCACTTTTTTTTCTCTTGTTTACACCTCAAAATTATTCCAGAAACAAAATTTTAGCCCAACAATACTTTTTATTTTTCACTTCTACAAATGCATATAGTAAGTTGCGGGTTAAAAACCATTGTGGGAACGAACAAGTAATCAATGTGGAGGATCAAGGATTTGGCACGAGTTCAACTAACGGTAACAAAACCACAACACTGCTTCATTCGCACTGTAGCGCTTTGTGCAGCGACAAGTGCCTGTCTCGCTTCAGGGGAAACACCTCAACCAACACTCACCAAGCTCATCGAGCAGAACGAGTGAGTTCCTCGTGGCGTGACGTAGTATTCTCGACGTTTCGCTGAGTTCAACATAAAACGTGCTTTCGCCTGCGCCGAATGCAACCGGGTTATTTGTACGGGATTAAGACATGCAACGTTTATCTTTTTCAATTCACATCACCCACTCCCCGGTCTCCAGCCATTAATCATGCACGAATGAAGCTTTATTTGCTGAAATAAACGTCAAGCGCGAAATACTTGCTCCCACCTTGAAAGTTTGAGCCAGTTGAGCATTGGCACAAATTCTCTTCAGTCATAGCAGTGGACTGCACAGTATTGTTGCCACACAATGCCATAAGGTTTTCTCCGCGTAGAGTTAAAAAGAATTCTAAGAACTTCACCGAAGGAGTGTTTCGCCAAAGACAGCTGTGGTCGGAATTTCTTGGTTTGCTGATGTGGGGCGAGGTGACCCACAAGCTCATGATGAGGTAGGGCGAGGTGACCCACAAGCTCATGCTGCCTCACACACAACCATCCTCAGAATTTCCGAAAAACATTAAAACTATTTCATAGTTCCGAAAGATCCATCGAACACACTACACTGATTACTTTCTGTAGAAAGCAGAGATTCGAAGTCACAGCTGGGTTGAAAGATTAACTTTCTGCTTCAGTCGGTTTCTTTCCAAGTTTAAACTAAAGTGTTGCAAAAAAACAATCAAACAAAAATTCCTTTCAACAGATTCTTTATTGGGTGTCCAATGTTTTAAGGTTTAAATTCGCATTTACTGAAGCTGTGACGTTGACATGACGTGTATCGGAGAAGAGATCGACAATGTGATGAGGACTCAACCAAAGCGACCAACTCGTTCACGAAGATTGACGTTTCACTCACCAGACATGATTCTGTCGGACGCACCAAGTCGTGTGAATATTCTATCGCAAGCCGTAAACTCGCATGATTCCGCTGGAACGTAGCAACCCATCTGACCCAGGACAATCACAAGTCCGACCTGAAACAATGTTGAGTGTGACGCAACAATGCAAAACGGTAAATGATGAAAAGGATACCGATTTTTCACATTTGACCTAAGGTAACCTCGCGCGATGAAAATACTGGAAACACTGTTCGTTTCTGCGTCAAGGTAGTAACTACGGATCTGCCTGGCATGACGCGGCTCGGATAAAACGCTGAGTTTCAGTCAAACGGCAGCGACCTCGGAACCTAACGGACATGTTTCAGGGCTCGCATGCCAATGCTTTTCGGTTCGGCTCTCAGCTTTACGACTTTCGTTTTGGTAGTAGTTGTTGCACAAGTATCCACACTTTTCATATTTTCCGTTTTGCTTTACGTTTGGGCTTTAGGTTTAGGGGTTAGGTTTGAAACTTTAGGTTTATAACGGAACCAGTCGAGTACAGCAGAAACTTCCCTCCGGCCCTACCTTGACGCAGAAACGAGCAGTGTTTCCAGCGTTTCATCGCGCGAGGTTACCTGAGGTCAAATGCGCAAAATCGGTCATTTCATCATCTACCGTGCAGATCTCGGCGTTTTCATCAGGGTTGCCATTTCAGCTGATTTGCTGCTAGATCTAGCAGGGTCTCTCACTGTTGGGTGTAAAATTTTCAATCTAGCAATTAGCTGATGTTCAAGCAGGATTTTAAAAATCGTTTCGCAGGTTTAGCATTCCTGACAAAGAATTTGTTCCATCAATTTTTGGAGATGAAACTTTTGCATCTTCTTCATCAAAAAATTCTTTATCTTCTTTCTGGCGCTTGAAATCGGGCAACAGTTACAATAATTCGTGCAAAACCTTGCAAAACACACCAACATAGCTACTAACCGAGGCTAAGCCGAGTCAACGGCAGCGGATCATCTGCAAAATGAGACCAAATGTGTAACACCTGTGTTACCATGGCAACCGACAAACTTTTCATTAAATGGTTCCATCTATTTTCGTAACTTTTCGCGAAGAATTTTTCCTGAACTCTGTTCAAAGCGGACCCGGCGTGGCGTGGAGATACTTCAGAGGTTTTGACTTCAAGGTTTGGAAGTTCACGATTCACAATCTCTTGGAACTACCAGAAAATCTCCAAAATACAACTTCACGTAACAAAGTAGTTATGCTTGCTGCACATTTGTCGTGGAATTTGTGTTCGTCCGGTAGAAGCAGAGTTTCGGCAAATAACGAACTCATTTCGTTTCAACATGATGTTTAGTTTCTGGTGAGCGCAGTGTTGCAAAAACCAGTCTTATAGATATTTTGCTAAACCTGGTTCCAAGTGTTAAGCCAGAAACTCTGCTTCTAATCAGCTCGCATCACAAGAACACTTTCTTACGAGTCAACACAACAAAAGTTATAACCAGCAGGATACCTGCCGCATGAGAGTCGACTTCCCCCCCATATTAGGCCCAGTCAGCAGCAAACACCGCGGGGAAGCCCCATCGTTTGATCCGTGGTCGCATCCAAGGTTGACGTCATTAGGAATGAACTCATCGCTGCCAAAGGTTTTGACCACACAGGCGTGGCGGCTTGCCACGAGTTTGATGAAGGGGGTAGCTTCGGTGGAAGGGGGTAGCACTGTGGGGCGACACATGACACCTCGAGACCCTTTACACAATAAAAAACGTTTTCTTTTTAACTGATCTCCGACCAGCGAAAAACAATCCAGTACGAATCAGATTTCACGCACAGCGAATGGACAGACATCGTTTTCAAATAACTTTTTTGAAAAAATTGAGATAAAAAATTTGGCCAAGTGTGGCAATTACCAAATCTCATTTCAAGATACAGTGATTGGACACAGGCAATGACACTGTGAGTGTTCTGTTTTCAATTTCATACTTGAAAAGGTGTGAGCAGACGCTTCTGACACTGTTAACTATCCGGCTCTTATTTTTCAAGTACCCTCCACATGATTTCCTTAAACATTGCGCTAAATGTTGACTTGTGCAAAACCATACACTACATAACACCGTCTTATCAAACCCTGTGATGAACCTCATGTCTATGATTGGTCGACATCCAACATCACCCGTCCACTCAGGTCTATTGTGTCCTCTGTCGTCATGTACGGGCAACTGTTGTACTCTACCGTGGTCTGTACTGTTTACTTTTGTCACAAACTCTTCTCACCAATGTGCTTGCCTCACTTTTTCACCTACATATGCCCCGAATTTCCGTCCGCTCCCCGCAGAATATGATCGCTTTGCTTTCTCTTCTTTTCGTCAAAGATTTTTTGCTAATTTGTAATCAAGTAATTATGGTAAAAATAAAAAGTTTTTATGCCAAAATCAAACCACACAGCGGTTTAAGTTTTGGAATGACAAACCGTCATAAAACAAACACACATCATCGCAAGGTACCTTGGCTGAAGATGGACAAGCTGATGAGTACATCAACTACTGCCAGGTGTTCGACAGTTCTGCTCCACACCGGCAGATCCCTGAGGAACTCCCGGAAAACGATCGCGAGAGTCTCAGCCTGAAATTCAATCCCCGTTTATTTAAAAATACTGTGAAATAAATACATAGCAACTGTCTGGTGAAGTCAGGTTTTCAAATTTTGTGAGTGACCAAGGTTTGTACACGTTTACCAGACGCTAATGCCTGCAAAGCATGAAACACCATCTGTCAGCAGTGTTCCCTCCGAGAAATTTTTACACTGAGGAAATGTTTGCTCTTGTGAGCATAAATATTTTGAGTTAGCAGGGCTCTAAATGAATTACAAACTTTGTGAATTATTAAAATAAGTATGACATCTTATGAAAATACGAAGAAAGTACACCGTTAATTGAAAAGCTTCACGTTTTCCTTCTTTTCCAATATTTTGGAATGTTGCAAGTGCGGGAGAATGAGATTTAACTGCGCAAATGGCCTGGAGGTACTTTGCGCGGCTTACAGGGAAGATTGGATGTCGCAACAGAAAAAATTAATGAGCATAATTTTTAAAAGCAGACGCCGTTCCGCATCGCTGCCCACTTCACTGCAATATTTTGTATTTTGTATTCGATTTCTTCCCAAACATAACAAGGCGTATACGACACACTGGGGGGAGCCATCTCGCATTTGGTGTACATTGTTATCAAGGATTGTTTTCAGTACCGGATATGACGAAACAACTTCTGTCGCAGCTTCGAGTACAACTGTTCAAAGCATAGACTGCCCAACCAATCCACGAGACCAACACTTTAAACCCGGTGTCAAACAACAATATTTTATTTGTTGGATGAACTTATAAATGAACCGCCATTTCATGGAGATCAAGATCGGGCCACAAGTCAATAAGTTCTAGTGGTTTCCGAGAGTCAAGTGCCGGTCTTCTTTACAAACAGTCTACATCACTGTTCACGCAGGTTGTATTTTCGTTTAAAAATTCATTACTGGAAAGCATGGGACATGAATAAAATTTTGATGCAGGAGAAGGCAGTTCACGACTAATGTGGAGCAAACTCTATAGAACAGGGGTTCCCAACCTGTGGTACGCGAGTAACTTCGATTTTTTCACAAAAACCTGGATTCACAGCTTTCTAGTTCACGTATCGGGTTTTGTGTCAAAATAAACAATTTTTCCTGTAGCTACTATTCCTACTGTATCGTAACATTATGACTTTTGATGCGCTGGTAGCAAATTTACGCCACACATCGACCAATTGGTGGAAGGTAAACAAAAAGAAATACCTCATTGAATTTAGTTGTGGTCTTTTTTTGTTATTGTAATGTATATTATTCTTCTGAAAAAAACTAAGATTTAATCAAATTCAATCAAAAGTTCTGGAAGAAGTGGTACTTATTGACAATACGGGTGCCTAAGTGGTACGTGATCGTGAAAAGGTTGGGAACGCCTGCTATAGAAGCCAGACAGTGGCCTGGCTGGATTACCGGGGTCATACGAACTATAACCCTGCTGATGTGTGCTTCATACAACCCCGTGCATCAGGAACATTTGTCGAATGAGTTTGAAAACAAATCCTGATTTCATAAAAACATATTTCACAAAATTGTTTTTTTGACTGAAGCATCACAACCTGAGCAGCATCACGACGAGACTCCGCGTCTTCCATGCTCTTCTGGAAGATCTCTGTCTCGTTCGTTCGAAATGTCTTGAAGCCTTTCCTTTGTCCACTGACTATGTATTCGTGAGGAATGCTGTTGAAGTGTCGCGCCATGTTGTCAACAAGTTTCTCACGGTTCTCACGGTATTTACAAAACAAAGTTTCAAAATATTGAAACGAAATTAACTGAAAACTGTAAAGATGAAGTGTTTAAGAAAGTAGTCTTATTAATTTTGAAATTTTAAACGTTTAAGCATTAAGGGAGCTCTTACTTTAAATTGAATTAATTTACCTGAGTGCTAAACCGTTTCATAACAAAAATTGCGATTTTTTAATGTAATGTTCTGTTTTCCTCGAGATGACTGTTTCTTATGAACTATTTCCATCAATGCTCGAACCTAGTTTATGGCACAACAGAAAAATGGATCCTGAAGGAAAAGCAAATAAATAAACAAGACAAGGAAGCAAAAGAAGAGAAACCTGTGGTGGTTCTCGTTGAATTCAGACAGTTGGTGAAACCCACAACAAAATCGCTTCTCTGATCATTAAAAACAAAACTTATTTCTGCAATAATCGTAACTACATTTAATACAATGGGAGATCATTTCTGACACTTTTTGAAATTATGACAATTTCTCGGGTTTTTCGATACATGGGATTGTTCTTGCGATGCAGTAGTTTTGAGACAGTGCTGCAGTATTTATTAACTTCTGAAGCTCCACTAACAGAACAAATGACAGGAATTAGGGCAAGTGATAAATCGATCCAACTAACCTTGACCGGAGGTCATCAGGAAGCTCAAGCTGGTATCGTTTGTTTCCACTTCGTTTGTAAACAATCTTCGAACAAGAAAGTCTTTTCTTTTGTTCTTTCAAGTAAATTTCCAACTCATCATCAACTGTTGCAATGTCTTTCATGGCCTGATCATACTCAGGGTTTGTTCCAGGGTTGGGGGTTATTTTGCCTGAAAATGTCAACAATTTATCTGCGCTCAGGAGTGCGGTCAAAAAATCAAAAATTTAAATTCCACCGCTTTGGAGATTTTTTATTGGCACTTTTTAATGTAGTTTTCCAAGAAAAACTTAAAGAACAAAGTACTGCAAGAACTGGCAAAACCTTTTTCCACTGACCTGGAATAAGCACTAGAGGCGCTACACACTTCGGCAAAACACGCGCAGCAGCCGGATGACCAGGATGTTAAGTTTGTGGAGGAATAACGTTATTTGCACTTACTTTCAAAATGGCTCTTGGGTGTGGTCGCAAATATCAAAAAGGTCTACGAAATTTTATCATATATGTATTTGTTAACATTAGCATGTTATCTGAAACAGAAGTTAGCAACATATTGGGATATAAGCGATGAGTAAGAATTATGTGGGGGCCATGCAAGGAAGGGGGGGTTACTTCATTTGGAACCTGTCTCATGACGTGAAACTGCTACATTTTATCTTTTGAAGACGATGAAGAAGTCGCGAAAAATCAGAAGCTTCTGAACACGAGATTTGAACTACGTTAACACCACAAACAACGTCAGTTGACAAGGTATTTGCTGAAACAATGAATTGAACAAAAGTATAAAAACTAATCAACATCTTCAAACAAGATGACAGTCGGATGAACATTCACGAAAAACACCGCTAAAAAGGTTTTATCATAAGTTCATTCAACCTTCGTGACGTAATTCATCAACTATGTGCTCAACACGTCATTGCCCATCAACTAAACTCGAAGCAGCAGAATCCTTGCAACAAAACAAAGCAACGGAATTACGGAGCAAATAGTTTTGATTGGCAAGTCCTTACGAAACTTTCGATATGACATGATGTTGCTCGACACTCAACTACAGTCTTCTCACAAACATTTGATAGAAGCTGGTTGTGTGACGAAACAAGGTTGTTTGTGAACGCATGAATGCAACAATCACTTAGCGTGCCAGATTGTTACGTCATAACGGGCAATGTTCTTTCAACAAACGTCGTTTCTCGTGTTTTCTTGAACAAACGAAAAGTACAAAAGCAATCTCAACGCCATTACCTGTCTCTTTTGCTTTTTTGTGATCAAATGCCTTCCCCCAATGCTTCAATGACCTTTCCATGTTGGGAAACTCCCCTGAATCGGTAACTTCCTCTATACCCAAAATCTTTTTCAAAAGTGTTGACTTCAGACCGGATACAGTCCCCTACAAACGCAACACATAACATGCAGTTCACGCGTAGTCACTGCGACAACCACCACAACCATGAATCACCTGGAGTCCTTTAAAGCAAGCGAAAGCACTGTTGTAATTGCTCAGGACTGCAAGAAACTCTTCAATCTTCTTTTTCGAGTATTTATTTTCTTCGTACAAAATAGCCCTGCGGTCGAACAAGGAAGTAAAACATGTCACGACTTTTCAATATTGACATACTCATGAGGATGAACTTTTCAATATTGACATACTCATGAGATGAATATTGACATACTCATGAGATGAATATTGACATACTCATGAGATGAATATTGACATACTCATGAGATGAATATTGACATACTCATGAGGATGAACTTTTCAATATTGACATACTCATGAGGATGAACTTTTCAATATTGACATACTCATGAGATGAATATTGACATACTCATGAGATGAATATTGACATACTCATGAGGATGAACTCTTCAATATTGACAAACTCATGAGGATGAACTTTCCAAACCTGTTTTCCGGATGATCTTCTCGGAGCGCGTTTTTAGACAAAGTGTGAAGATTACTCAACATTCTTTCAATATCAGGCATTTTGCACAACACCTTCTTGATTTCGTCGACCAATTCAACATGGTTGCAAAGATCGTCTGAAAAGTAGAGATTTCTAATTCAGCAAACGCCACATTTATTCATAACCACAGTTGTATGCGGTTGCAGCAATATAGACACTTGGATCATTGCACAGGGTTCCATGAGCAACGCATACATTTGCGGAAAGTTCCGCTGACAGTGAAAAGGTTGAAAAACAGTGGAATGAAGCATTGATGAGGTCGGTGAGTTACTGTCAAGGC
>Ga0210059_1000369_pt1 | contig 55306 bp, 26 predicted proteins | sample Ectturendosymbi2_FD_188042 | JGI IMG/M metagenome (GOLD analysis project Ga0210059, IMG submission 188042) | Ecteinascidia turbinata endosymbiont from Florida, USA - Sample 2 (SPAdes) (version 2) | ecosystem: Host-associated > Tunicates > Ascidians > Unclassified | place: Key West, Florida... | reverse complement strand
TAAGGAAAGGAATGTTGCAGAAAGGTCGTACCAAGGTTGAATGAGCACGATGACGTCATATACTTTACGGTTTTAACACGGGCCCCTACAACAGCGATTTGACCCCCCTGGCCCAATGTGCTAATTTCGCGACTGACCATTACGCATCCACAGTACTGAAATCTTATTCATATAAAACATCCTATCATAAATTTCTTTTATTCCATTTTGAAATTAAGTTTCCTTGTCAGTACATTCAATGCCCATACGTACTTTTTCGCAAAATCTGAAAACCTTTTTTATGAAAATATGTAAAAAACACTAAGAACTGTTGAAGTCCTCTTCTAAAGAAGACCACAACACATTTAGGACAACTCCGCAAGAGCACTGGTGAATTTGACCGGAGTACCCAAGGCATGCCCAAGTTAACAATGAAGAAACTTAGACCCACCCGTTTCGCTCGACCTGCTCAGTTTATCACAATAGGATTGTATTCACTCATGGTTTCATTAATATAACTTTAAGCACTGCGAGGTTACGAGACTGTATTCCGAAACAACAGGGGATATACATGCATTAAAATGCGTAATCAACGTTACTGTAAACAACAGGGGTAAATGCGAATTCAATTCTTTTCATGGAGGAGAGAGCAACCCAAATTGTCAACCACATCATGGCCACTAAACCATGAATCTCCACTGGGTAATAGGACCGCTTGATATACCCAATCAGACTAAACCCCCTCGGTATTGCCCACGGTCGAGTTTAGCTGTTAAGTCTGGGATGCCCCACGACTGACTGAACCTAGCAAAAACACAGGTATATATAAATTTTCTCGGGAATTTTCATTGGTCGATTCTATCTCGTGCCAAGGTACTGTATGGTGTGGTCCGTTCGTCACGCTAGTAGTCACGCGTTCGACGCATGATTACGTCGAATCCAAAATTGGGTTACGCGTCATTGCGTATCGTTTTCATCCGCTTAGATCGGGAATATTATTGATAATTTCGTATGGGATGTTACTGCAAATGATTTCTATAGTATTCTGGGTTACTCTCTTCCTAGGTGTGACTTGCAATACATGTGGAGTATACATATACGATAGTTCGAATAAATACACAATACAACATCCTTATAAACCAAGTGTCTTTAGTTTTTACTTTGTTCCAACATCACTCTTTTTTAATTCAATCCATTCGGTGATGCCACTTTTAACATTGATATTCTAATGCTTCTTCTTTGTCTGTGCTGTTCAATGACATTAGCGCTAAACTTCCAAGTGGTTTTCTGAACTTGCTTTTGAAGTCTTCCTTTGTTTGTATTTCAGAGTTACAAGACGTTTCCTGTTGAGGATGCAACGCGAACTCAACACAGGAGCCTGTGTGGCTATGTCTTAAGTAAAAAACATGGGTAAATTACGGTTGGATCGATGACTGTAGCGGGAGTCTGAAGAGGAGTCCGATTCTCAAATTTGAAAAATTGCCGGACCCGGATTCAAAAATTTTGGAACAGGAGCGGAGTCGGAGTCTGAAAAAATGTCTCCGGCCACCTCTACTGCACAGTGCAGAGGTGTGCAATGAGCATGGCAGAGATGAGCACGAATCAGGACTGGAGCAGATCAGGACTGAAGCCAATTTTGGCCGGATCAGGACCAGAGGTGAAAGTAAGCCGGAATGGCCCGGAACGCCGTTCCGGTAAAAGAATCATTGCTGGTGTCGAGCGAAATTTCTGACTTGCGAAATTTCTGACTTCGCACCATGTACGTATGCATAGAGTAATATTCTACATACCAAATACGCTGATAAAACTGATTATCAGGGCTTAGGAATTCGTGTTTGGGTAAGTATGTCGGGTTAGGGTTTGGGTAAGGGTGAGAAAAAGGAAAATAATTCAGGTCAAGGACTAAGTCCGAAAATTTTCAATCGTTAAACTTATTCCCGTGCTATAGCTTGTTGTGGGTACCTGGCATCTAACCAAAATGTTTTAATTTACACAACACACATAAAAAACTAATTGCCAGACTTTATTTCTTTATTCTGACAAGCAAAATAACTGAAAAACAATAACAGGTCAGAAATTTCGCAGAGGTCAGAAATTTCGCTTGACACCGGTACGGAGTTCCGCTTACAGTTTCAGATACGCTAACATGCATTTGTTTTTCTGTTTTTGTTCAATTCACATTTTTTACTATGCCGTTAACCCAACATTCTACAGAAGAACGAATGTGCGGCCTCAGAAAATAAGTCAAATATGCTCAGGCCCGTAGCCATGGGGAGGGCATTTGGGGGCAGTGCCCCCCCAAATTTTCTTGTTCCCAGAAAATTTGTTTTAGAAATATGATAAAAACAAATATCGTGCCCCCCTAAAATGCATTTTGCCCCTCCAAACTTCAAAACCTGCCTACGGGTCTGAATACGGTGCAGCGCAAAGTGTTGAGATGAATCACAATGAGGATTCTCTTTTCATAGCATTGCGAATGAATTATTGTTACGTATAATTTGTTTCACAGAATGTCTGAAGCCGCTTCAGATTACTACAGGAGGACAGAAGTACTTTCGTTCAGACTGGGTGTCCTTCTTGTTGCTTTAGGGTAAAATACGAGAAAAGACAATATTAACTAGACTGTACTGTAGTCAAGGCTACAGAGATTCAGTGGAGCAAAATATTGACAGTTTGTGATACCACGTGTGTTCAAGCTGGGTATGTTCTTTGACTTCAATTATTTTGCAGTATAGTAGTCTTGAGCCATTCTGATTTACTTATCAGTTCAATGCATAGAAAAGATTTCAATCACCGCTGACCAGAAATAGACAGACATATATTTTGATGTATGGGTAGCGCCAATTTGTACCTTGAGCTTATTGGTGTAGTTAGCAAAGCGAGCTTCGCGGGTACTGCAGGGCAAGGTGTCAGTTGTTTTCTGTTTTTCAAAGTAATCTGGATAAGTGGATCTCATCCAGGTTAGACTGTGTTAACTTGAGAATGTCAAAATGTGCGTATGGGAGTAGATTTAGTAAGCGAAAGAAAGCCACTGCCAAGCAGATGCACTACGAGCTGTTACTGAAAAGACGAAACCACTAATCCAGTGTTTAGTGTGCCAGAAGGGTCTGGAGATTCTGCAGCATGTATATTTTCAAACTGTGTTAGCAGAATTTTAAATAAATTACAGACTTTGTGAATTGTTAGAATAAGTATAAAATCTTCTCAAAATGCGAACAAAGTACATATTTAAATCAAATAGCTTCTTAATTTTGTGATTTTCCAATATTTCTACACTTTTTCCAGGTTGTCAATGGAAAGAAATCCTTTCTCATCAAAGAATCAGACATTGAGATCTTACAGAGTATATATTTCGTCTACGAAGTAGGCATCATCAGCTCTTATTGAAATATAACTTTTTCCAGGTTTATTGCCACATCTTGCTGAGAAGTGCGACATGCTTAGAAGAGTGCTATTTCTGCCAAAAAATGTTAATGATTTTTTACTTTAAAATTTTGAATTTTGCGAGTTCGCGAAAATGAGATTTCACTGCCCAAATGGTCAGGTGGTACTGCGTAGTTGCGCACCTGAGAGGGAACATTGTTCATCACTACCTTTTCCGTTCGTTTCTTTGTGACTATTTTCGTTCCGGATATCGAGATAGTTCAGAAGAAAGTAATATGTTTATGAATTGAAACAACTTGTCCAGTGAACGAAGCGAGAACGTGTAGTGCTAATTTGTATGACATTTAACATGAATATTTCAGAACGGGCCTCCACTTTAAAACAGCTGAGGGCCCCCAAATGAAAGTATTGGTCTGCGTGTTGCATATTCAGTATAAGTTGCAGGTTTTCTATTTTATGGTATGTAGATTGCAATTTCAGTGCTAGATGAATCTGCATATACAGCAGGAATTTTTCAGAGGTGGCCAGAGTCACTTTTTCGGACTCCGACTCCGCTCCTGTTTCAAAATTTTTAAATCCGGATCCGGGTCCGGTTCTTCTTCAAATTTAAGAATCCGACTCCTGTTGAGACTCCGGCTACAATCATCGACCTAACCATAATTTACCCATATTTTAACCTAAGAAATAACCGCACAGACTCCTGTTACTGCCGAAATGGAAAAGTGACTCCGGCTCCGGGTCCGGTTTTTCACAAATTTTTGACTCCGGTTCCGGGTCCGAAAGAAAAACGCAGAATCCTGCCGGAGTCGAATCTGGTAATCCGGTTCCAGTACCGCCTCTGTTTTTTTCAAGGTGTTTTAGGGACCCGATTTGGGTCTCTAGACTCAGAGAAAATTATCATCGAGTCCCTAGAATCAGAAAAATCGGATCCCTGCAAGTCCATACCAGGTACCTAACATTTTCCTTAAAAAAAAACCTGATATACAATAATAGGTAGACTATCACCGTTTTTTTCATCTTGAAGCTTAAGAACAAAGAAGATGCAAAGAAAAATTGATCAATATTGGAGGAGAAAAGAGAGTAGCAAAGAAACAATGAGTGCAACAACACGTAAAATTCAAATAACTGTGAGTGATGTTGGCGTCCAAACTATAGTACAATCAGTGACCCCCAATCAACGCAACAAGAACAAGCTGATTCCATTGCACAGTATTTCAATAAGCTAGTTCAACTATTTATCCATTAATATGGATTGAACAACAGTAAGAGGATTTTCAACGCAAAAACAGTTGGATGTACTTGATGCTATTAGCGGAAAAATAGGATGCACTTCTTGTCGTGAGTAAATAATTTGGGAATGAGAGCATCCCGTGGTCTTATTATTTCAGCTTGATGGGCAGAGGTCAATGCCACTTCTTATGGTAGCACAAGAAAGGCTCAGTTATGATCGTTGCATAAAAATATCATCAACGAGCACAAAAACTATCAAGCACATAAAGAAGCTATCATTTATTCTTGAAATAGCAAATAAAGACTTTCTGAAATCTTGAGCAGTGGATTGAAAGACCGTTTGCTCACTTTGTGCATTCACGTATTGCCACACGTGAATACAAAAAGAACTCTCTTTCAATCCACTGCTCGAGTTTCCAGAACAGGATATTACATGGCAAAAAATAACAAACCTTCCACAAACTTTGAAAGTTTAATTGATCTTCAGGAAGGTAATTCCATAGACATGGGGTTTGTCTTAGACAGTACAACTGTTGCCGTTGATACAATAGGTTGTGTGTCTTCACAGATGAGAAAAAGCTTAACTAAAATCATTGAGAGGAGGAGCAAGATAAATGTTCTAGCCGACGAATCTACCCACGCTGGTGACAAATCAACTTTAATCATTTTTGTAAAAGCTAGCGTTGATGGCGAAGTGGCACCTGTTACCTTTCCACACTGGATTTGGTTGAATTGGAGATCCTGTATGCTTCTTACATTAAAGACGCAATTTGGGACTGTTTCTTGAACACGCAATGTCGTTTCAGGATGTACAATTGCGAGAAGGTAGAGTCCCAGTCATCAACCAGGCTCAGTTCATTCGAGTTGTAGCTGATAACATGAAACAATTAAGGCTCTTCAGTACGGTATCAAACAAAGCAGGCGCGCAATGCTTTGTTTGCATTTGGCATTTCCCCCCAAAATTTCAAAAGTTTGCATAGCAATTTTGACATTTGGAGAAACTTTCAAAGAATAAAGATGAAATTTATGGTGTTCTAACCATTTAGAAAAGGCTTATTTTAATTTTTCTTTGTCTGACTCGTTAATTATCTCCTTACAAGATTTGTGTTGAGTCAAGCCATCTGATCGAAATTTCGTGAATTATTGCTATTTAACCACAAATACGCTGGAATTGTCAAAACTTGGGAGATTATTTCACATGTTGATATTTCTAAGGCATTTTTTATTATTTTGTTCATGTGCCACTCTGAAAATTGTCAGAAATGCAGTATGTGTTTACGCTTGCTTTTGTTTCTTGCCTATATCTTCTGAGGACGAGAGTTTGCACAGACTTTCGAAACGTCAATAATAAATACTGCATTTTTATCACACCAGTGGAGCAAATCTTGCAGCCAGTCGACTATGCCTGGTGGCAGAAAAAGCACACTATGAAAGAAACAGCACACATTGTGTTAGCTTCACGTTTGCCTGAGGTTAATGCAGGCTACTTTTGAAGAATTTTTGCATTTTTGGAATTTATTAGAAATGCTTTTTCCAACACTTGCCCTGTATACGACATAGCAGTGCAAGTGTGCGATTGCATTTAGTGGTGCTTAGGTGTCTCTAGTGAACAATAACGCTAGATCATATATTTAATGATATTCAGTCCAGACGCCACTGGGGGAGCTTTGGTGGGTTTAACCACCCAAACAAAGCTCCAAGCCTCCTTAGATTGAAATATAAAACACTAAATCAATGCAGATTTCGTCAATTTTTAGAATGTCAAACACCTCTGCACAAACGCAAAGCCCCCTCATTGAAGGCTATCTGGCGACGGTTTTGACGATATTCTCAAGCCTATGTTGGATTTGATAGGGTTAATCACATCAAATTAATGTTCATTACAACGGAAAGTCACCATTTAGGTGAGACATTTATGTTTGACCCCCTACTTTTTCCTTGGTCCTGTAGTGGCTTCTCCACTTTTTAAAATCTAGAATCGCCACTGCTCCGGAGCTAAGAGCCACACACGTGAAAACCATGAGCTTCGAAGCTGGAACTATGTTAATGAAAAAAGAACCTGGAGCCGAAGCTGTATCATTTTTACGACGGCTCCGCAGCCTTGCGGTAGGAAGCAAGCAAATTGGAAACATCTTGCTCTCGAGTTATTGCCACCAATAAAAGTGTTAGGGTCACAGGTGGTTGAGGTTGTTTCGGTACATCAATTTTGAAAGGTTAAATGTCTATCGCCGTAGCGCCAGCAATGTCTTGACAGTTAATTGCCAAGTCTGCGATGCAGACTAGAGATGTCAACCGCGCCGCGCACCGCGCATACGCGGTGCGGTTTTGGAATATTTTGCCGCGTCCGAATCGCGCCGCGTGGGTTACTGATTTTTGTCCCGCGTCAGCGCCGCGTACCGCGTGGAAATACAACATCTTAAAATGAGTTTTTGCAATACCAAAAGATTTTTTGGAAAAATTCTTTAAAAATGCTTGATGCTCACAATTTTTATTTCTGCGTTTTAGCGCTGCTGGTGGTCGAAGATATGTTTTTGTCAGTCTTTGTTTGGACTGTGTTCTCTTGCTTCTTAATGGTTGCTGATTTACTTTCTAGGTGTAGGCATTTAGTATCAAGTATCACAAATTGATTTAGATGCTTGTGCTACTGGTGCCAATTGTTACGTATCTGCTGATCGACCTTAGAGCAATCAAAACTGTAAGCTTTGTTACATTACCTGTTCTGCAATAGACTTGTGATCAGCATATAATGCATAATTAAATATGAATAGTTACATTGCACACCTTGCAAGGCCGGCTAGATTTTGTGATACTGTGGTAGCTAAAACACTTCTACCTCCCATGTCCATTGCTCCTTTGTAACAGATATGGAAACAATAATTTTACTTGTCACAGTTTCATGTATTTTTGACACCATGCAACCATAAGATATTTATTGGTGAAAACAGTTCTTTGGAGTGAAATTTTGGCTGTGCGTAAGTTAGTGTAACTGCAAAAGCAAATGGTTGAATAATGATCAACTTCTGAGAGCAAGATTGCCATGGGTTCATGCACAATAGCAAAAGGGGGATGCATGGGATGACAATTTAAAAGGATAACATGTTGTGGATTTATATGCAAATCTTACACCCAGAGTCAGCAGTGCAAAAAGTTGTAGGGGGATAAAGTGCATCAAGTGAGGAGGAAAAGAAGATGATTGCATTACAATGCCTAGTTCAATAGACTATCTGGGCAGAAGTTGGAGGGTCAAAACTCAAAAAGTGTGGGGGGGTGCGGTGCAGTGCGGTCGCGGACAGGGAAATGCACAACAAATGCGGACGCGGTGCGAACAGAGGACAGAAACTTTTGGCGCGGTGTGGGCAGAGGACAAAAATTTTCTGCCCGCGACATCTCTAATGCGCTAACGGGATTTCATTTCTCTATTTTTTACACAAGATTTCATCATTTTCCACGTTTGATTTAAGCTTCCGAAACTGCCGTATCCCAACCATGGTATAACTCCAATAAGAAAACTGATATCTTATATACTGGTAACACACATGCCATGGATCTAACAAACTTAAAAAATTCGATATTCGATTCAGCCTAAGTCGTCCAAAATCACATCAAATTCGCCTGAAGGTTTCTAAAGTAAAAATCACAAATGTTCAGTTATCAATTGATCCTCAAAAATATGTTTCACAACGGTCTAAATTTTGTTTTATTGACATTCAAACATGACACAACCATACCAAGCGTAGAGGGACAGAATTTATTTAGTAACCACATATATGCTAAACTTTTATTCGCCTCCTGTGTTAAGGCATAGATTAAATGCTATCGATTTTTGCATGTGACCGTCACCTGAGGGTTTACGTAACACCGACATTTGAATGCTACGAATGTGCATAAGAACAAGCACTGTTTTCTGACTGCTCAGCTTTAATATTTCTCGACTATTTACGGTAAAACATACCCGGTTTTTCCTCTGCGTCTACGAAATAATTTACAAATTACACGAAACTAGACAGGTATTGCAATTGAAAAATTATATCCTTTGTATTGCAACACAACATCTGGAAATGGTGCAAATGCTATTTAAAATTTTTTTTCAGAAACAGATTTCATTTCAATTTCAAAAAGTGTCACCTCTTGATTAGAAACGAAAAACGCAAAAGCAAAATAATTTGACATGCTAGCAGGTTCTCATTATTTATCACTAAGATCGTTATGTAACCTGCAACAAGCTTCACTCGCAATTGTACACAATTGACAGAGGAAAAGTAATCTTTATTTAATACGAAAAACACGTAACAAATCAGAGTTGCATGCTGGCGCATGGCCAAGAGGAAATGTTCGTAGGACACAATCAAGTGGGATAAAGTTCGAACCCGGGTAAGTGGTGATTGAGAAATAATTTGACATGCTAGTAGGTTCTCATTATTTATCCCTAAGATCGTTATGTAACCTGCAAAAAGCTTGACTCGAAATTGTATACTATTGACACAGGAACGGAAATCTTTGTATAACACACGCAACAATTCAGACTTCCATGCAGGCAAATGGCCAAGAGGAAATGTTCGTGGGACACAATTAAGTGGGATGGAATTGGACCTCGGTAAGTGTAGTGGCGGTAGTGGCGGTAGTGGTTGTACCAGATCGACTTCCTGGCGTTTCTAGTGCTAAGGTTATGGCCAAAAGACCCCAATTTATTGAGGAATATGCTGTGATTTATGGGGATTTCTCTAATTAATTTCTGCTTATTTTGCCATATTTTACAACCAGAAACGCTAGAAAGTCCATTAAACCCTCTTAAATCTCGTATTGTAGCCTAGAGTCCAAAAAACTTTGAGCCACAAAATCGACTCGATTGGTCGACTCCCAGGGGATGATGACGTCATCCAAACGTTAACAAACATGCATAAACATCCTTTCATTATGTAAACATCAGCAAAAAAAACGAGATCTCAAGCTAAAATTTTTTTTTCAGTCTAAACTACAAGTCTTCACGAGTCTTTGGAGAGCTTGGACAGCTCTCTACCCTATTCTGGCGGGGAGTTATGGCCATATACAAACGGGGTGTTATTCTGCCCAGGTTTTCTTTTGTGGGGGTAGAAATTTTGACCACTTTTTGTTTTTTGTGGCATAATTTTGGCTCCAGAATCCAGATATGCTAGAAGGCCAATCAAGGGCTCTAAAGACTCGGATAATCGTCTAGTTTCCACATAAAAACTTGAGCCAAAAAATTGGCTCATTGGATTGGCGCCTACATTCGGGAAAATAGGCCATTAAAACGCTAAAACACCCCCACTTGTGACGTCCCCCCAAGAGAAGCCCAAACTCAAAACTGAATTTTTTTTTCAGTCGAAACTAGACGGCTTGCCGAATCCGTAGGTGGTTTGAACACCTCTCTAGTTCTAGCGGCTGGCGAGTTATGAATTGCTATGGAATTAAAAAGTTTGGTCTAACAAGTGCCGCTATGGGCTTACACCTAACACAGAGATATAACTGAAGTGTTCCACCTAACACAGAGATGTAGCTGAAACTTTGCTTTTCACTGAGGGGCCAGCAGGGCACATTACACATTATCGTGGTCTAATCATATTGTATCATGGCAGTCGGCCTGATACTTTAACGTTTGGGTCTATTCCAGAGATGAAGGGATTTATGCTTTACAAATCAAAATCCAATCCAAAAATTTTATTTCAAAATGCAATCCAATTCCGAAAAGCAAGTCATGTTTAAATGTTGAGATTTGACTATCACCAGCGAAAAAAGTCTACTCTTTAAGTAATCTTGTCATCAAAGTTACATACCCGGTATATGTTCTTGACGAGTTTCTTGATCCAGTGCCTTCTGTGACCCATCATTGTTGTAGCATACAAGAATACCTACCTACCTCATAACATTTAGCACAGTTCATCATTGTTTATATGTATAGCCCATTTCTAATGAGTTGTTTGTGTTCCATACCTGCTTTGATATATTACACTCTGTAGCTGAGCTTAACAGAGCTTCTCATTGCATTGCTTCTAAGAGCTAACAGTGATCACTTTGAAACCTTTGCGATGTCAGTCGTTTTGATGTTGTGACCTAATGGCAATTAACTTGAATTTGTTTTCAAACTACTTATTTGCCTTTGAGTCGTTGAGCTGGATTGCACATAAACCTAGCCTAATACCAGTGATAGGAGTTTGATTTAAGGCTAAGAGAGCAAAAAGCACAGTCACTCCAGTATTGACATTGGGTGGTCAAAACGTAAAATCTGTTGACCAATACAAATATCTGGGGACTGTATTGGACACTGAGCTCTCAAATGACAAAGACATTCAGAGACAACTGCGATGCAGTTAAAAACGTACTTTTCGTTCCTTTTATACACCCATGTATGCATCACAATTATGGTGTAATTTCAGGAAGTCATGCATGCAGAGATTGCGTATGGCATATAATTATGGATGCAGAGCTCTATACAACCTGTCCTGGAGAGAGAGTGTTAGTAGCTACCAGGTTCAATGTAACATTCCTACTTCTGAGGGTCTGCAACGAAAAAACGCGTACTGTACCTGTTTCTCGAAAGATGCAGAAAATCTAACAACATATGGTTACCTGCTTTGATGCAGTCAGATTGTTTGTATGCGTCCCTAATTTTTGAACACTACAATTGCATTTCACTCCGTGAATGAGTGATCGAACTTTGCAGTGTCTGTTTGATTGATGGCTTGTCATGTCACAATGTATTCGCATTTTACCTAGACTCGACCTGTTTAAGAATTGGGGCCCTACTCCACAGTAGTGTTGTAACAAGTGCTACGAGTTAGCTAACATTAATGTTAATAATGTGTCTGTAACCCTATGGTTCTGTCTTCAGTGCAGTTGCAAAAACTGTCTGTAACTCTGTAATTACGCCGGCTCCAATGCCCTGTGAAACATTCTCTTTCGCCTGTTTTTGTTGACCTGCGTTCTGCAGAGTGTGTTTCTTTGCACTATGGCTTTGTGTCTGGTCATAATAATAAAAAAAAACAGAAAATTGCGCTGATATTCATCATCATTGAAGCCAAAAAGCTCTTTTCTTTTCGTGCAAACAAACTGGGTTTGTCAATCAGATGTCTGGAGATTTGGTAAAAATGACTCTGAATCGAGTCTCAATGCATTGATGGTAACTCAAGTCGAGTCGAGTCACCATCGTTTCTCAACATAACGCGAGTCGAGTCACCAAAACTCGTGAATCGAGTCGAGTCATTGACTCAAGTGACGCTATCACTGATTGTTTCTGCTTATTAGCTGAATCATATGAAACAATAAACTAATGAATCAATCAATCATAGGCATACAATATTTTTGTGATTGAAAACCGGGTCGCTTCAGAACAACGAGCCTTATCAGACAAATGTCGTTCATGTCATCCTCAGAGTATCTGACTATTTTAGATTCCTATAGTTGAGACACAAAGAAAAGTAAAATAATGCATTTTACTAAGAAACAAAACAATGTTCAAGCATATGTAAATTTGACCGAATACCTAACCGGGACATTTTGGTTGACTGACCGGGACGCCGGAACAAAGCTTTTAAACCGGTACTGCCCCGGCTAAAACGGGACGTATGGTATGCCCAATTATGTTGGGTCGTAACAATTGTGTACGGGAAATAGTGCTTCGTTTTGTGGAAGTTCCTTGGTTAACACAGAATATTCGACATAGCAGTGCAAGTGTGCGATTGCGTTTAGTGACGTTTGGGTGTCTCTAGTGAATAATGCTAGGTCATTTATAACGATATTCACAAGCCTATGTTGGGCTTTATAGGGTTAATTATAGCAGATTAATATCCAAAACAACGGAAACTCACTACGCAGGATAGACAATATGGTTGACCTCTACTTTTTTCTTGGCCCCGCAGTGCTGCCCTACATTTTTAATTCTAGAAGCGCCACTGATCAGCCCAAGAGAAAACATTCGACGTGAAAATAGCTTTCATGACATCTTAGGAAAGGTCTCACAACGATAATTTTACATGGTGCAAAGTCTGTAATCAGAAACCAAAGTTAGGCCCACTTAACAATGATCGACAAGCGCAGATTGCAAACTTGAAAAATTCGGATTGGATTAAAATCGAATCGAAATTTGGATTGATAATGCAGAAAACAAATATAAAAAGTTGTGTGTTACAGTACATTCAAGTAGAATTGAAACGCGACGCCATAATTTTCATGGGTAGCAACCACGTTGTTTTAGACAGGCAAGAGTTATTTCGAGATTGTTAAAGTATGAATCACCGCGCTATCCACTTAGGCTTAAGGAAGACTCCCCTATCTTCAGCCCTGGCGGTGTTTTTGTTCCTCGATATCTGTGTTTCGCCTTTCCTTCACACTGCTCTTGTGAAAAGTTTCAACTCTCTACTGCCATGTGACGGATGTCTTACTTTTACCTTTTACTGCACGGATACGCGAAAACATATGGCTGAAATGGAAGCGATCTCCATACTTTGAACTCCTATTACTGTAGACACCTTTACACTTGTCACTCAATAAAAAAATTGTATCTCTGTGTTGGTATACTAGCTTTTGCAACTTACTGTATAAATATAAGAACTCGAGACTAATGTTAACCTAATTTTTTTCCTCACCGATGGGGAAATCATGGCTGAAATCAAAGCTGTCCCTTACTTAACCTGGTTCCCCGACTAGCATTTTCATATTCAGGACCCTAGTTGTTTATTTGGAGGCATTTTCAAAAACTCTTGGGTGTGTGGTCAACCTATGACGTTATATAGACCTACTCGGCATAGGCGTACGAGGTGGGGGGCTGCCTCCCCTCGGCTGCAAAAGTTTCAGGGCACACTCTGTCTTCAGGTCAAGCGCAAGTTGCTCAAAAATCCTGAATGATAAAATATATTTCAATGCCGTGAAAACTTTCAGGGCAACTCTGATTTTCAGGGCAAGCGCAAGTTGCTCAAAAATCCTGAATGTAAAAAGTATATTCAATACAGTGAAAATTTTCAGGGAAAACTCTGTTTTCAGGGCAAGCGCAAGTTGCTCAAAAATCCTGAATGGTACAAAATATATTCAATACAGTGAAAAATGTCAGGGCAACTCTATTTTTCAGGGCAAGCGCAAAGTTGCTCAAAAATCCTGAACGGTGAAAACATTTTCAATACAGTGTATTCAGTGTATATTCACTTAGGGATGATCCGTGTAATTTGGGCTGAAGAGAATGCAACGTTATAGGCGAATTGACGTTACAGAGGAAGCCGTTACAAACGAATTCAACTGTACAGAAAAGATTTACACGAGGTTTCAGGCCCAATTCGGATTAAACTATAAAAGTTAGTTATGCCTTCCCGTACGCCTATGCTACTCGGTACAGACTACCATGTCTTGACAGCTTCTCAATATTGGAAAATAACTTTTCTTTTTTTAAATTCATTTGTTTTTTACATCAAAGTATCCTACTTCAGCTTTAGTCGAACCTGATATAAGCAGCATGCGTTTGCCAATAGTCCATGATTAATCAAACCTTGTGTATAGTTCAAATGCTGGAGAATTCATATTATGGCTGATCTTTGCCTGAGGTTTACGCTTGGTGTGGAAGTTGGTGATAATGAAATACAAACTTGTATCAGACCGGTTGTAACCAGTAAACCAGATAAAAGCAAGGTGTAACGCTTTTCACACCTGTTTCTGGCACACCAGCTTGCTATATTCCGCCTGATTGTGATGTAAGCTTCATTACAAGACCATTGCAAAAATTCCTTTTTGATAACTTTGGCGTGTTACAAATATAACTTATCCATGTCTGCAGTGTCAGTCGTAGCCTTATATGAACATCGTAGACTTTTAATTTTGTACAGTTTTAAAACAAATGCGTGATTATAGCGGTGATATACATTTTGTATGCCTTGAAGATCAACCTTTGGCCAAGAAGCAATCCAGTTTCAAAGTCTACTTTATTACGCAATTACGCCGCAGATACTACTTAGCAACAAGAGTTCACATTGCCATACCGGCTAGTAAAAATCAGTTTTGAATGGATTTAAAAAAGACTTCAACAAGTTACGCTAGAATGGCGAGATCAGCGGTTCCCAAATTTTTTGAGAGCGACCCAAGTACAGAGCCAGTGTTAGATGAAACCACAGACAACATAGGGACATGTCAAACAATGAAACAACGCACCATCTCTTATTGCATTCACTCATCGTCAAATAACAATTCGGCAGTGGCAAGAAAAATAAAGACATTTTAATGTCTGGTTGTGAAATTACTGGCTAAAATCATCGGATGGGGATGCTCACAAAAACATATAGCCTAACTTGTTTTGATCAAGGTTTCAAATGATTTGCAAGATATTTTTAACTTGAGGCTGGCAACCGTTTGTTTTCATTAAATTTAAAGGAAGATTTAACGGTTGGTATTTTACTGATTTTATAAAGTCAATTTAATTACATATTTCAATTAGTCGCAAAGTGTTTCAACTTTCATCTGATGTTAATTGCCACCTTATTTTGCAGTAAATTTAAAATCATTCAGCTGCAACCATAAGAGTCAGCAGGAAAATTTAACGTAAGTAGGGGGATGCTTTTTATTTTGTAAGTGCTGAGGTCACTGACACTGCCGTCACAGAGAACTTGCAATCTGCATTCTCAGTAAAGCGCATTTGACTAAAATGAACCTAAACTGGACTTTTCCTCGTCGATTGGATTCTCTTATTTGAACACTGACGGATTTAAAAAAAGACTTCAACCAGTTACGCTAGAATGGCGAGATAGGCGCTTCCCAAACTCTTTTGAGCTCGACCCGTGACCAAAGCCTCAAAACAACTTATGAAAAAAACATAACGATTGTATTGATGATTTTCGGCAGTAAGTTGCTTAGTTCGTTTCCAATGTCAGCAATCTACTTTTTTCTCAAGAACAAACGCTACAGACAGACACAGACAAAGCACTGGTAACGTTGAATATATACAACCCGGGTTTGGATCACTTCGACGGGACCCATTTTTTGACCCTTCACGACCCTTGCTTCGGACGCCGATCGCCACCCATACTTTGAAAACAAATGGGCTAGATCAACTAATCAACAGTTGTATTAAGCTGCGGTGACAGGCATTTTTTTAACTTTAGTGCATAGACAGCCGTGATGATAACCGACTGTGGCTTCTTTTTCGCAAATTCTCAACCATGTTTATTCTTGGGTAGACTACGTACGTCGAATATATGCAAGTTTGTTCAGAATACGTATGTAACTTTCCCCAATTTACAATATTATGTTTATCATATTTTTGAACTATTTTGTTAACTCTAAATAGCTACCTAAATACCTGATCAATTTTGGGAGGCAAGCTTAGTGCAGATAGTGCGCAAAAATGCTGCCGCAATCGCATGTAATAGCGTTTAACAACAAAAAATCAAAAAAAATTTAATGAGTTGAGAGACTCTAGCGTTTACATTTGTCAGCTGCATTCGTCAATCGGTCGCTCAGGAATTGGATGACAACAGGACCCACGTTTTTTATGAACACAAGTTTTGTAGAAGGCCTGCTTCGGAAGTCGATGACAAACGTAAACGCTAGAGTCTCTCAAGAACCAACTTTTAAACTTGCAGTGAAAACATACTTCTTCTTTGCAGGTTTAAATCTGAACACAATTGTTCAGGAAAAAACGCCAGAAAAATGCACGCGTTGTGGATGACGCTGTGAAAACAAGGGACATGAAATATTTAAATGTTGAGGCTTGGTTGTTGTTTGACCCTTCTCAAAATTTCTGGCCGCGCCTGTTGCAGAGCTGATAATGTCGGTACCAAGTCTTTTTATTAATGTTAATAGCTGAAGGTTGTTTTTGCTATTTTTTCTATTGCTGGTGGTCTCCTAAGGCAGATTTCATTTGAAGCACAAGCAATCAGGAATAAAAAAACGAAAAAGTTTTTGTGTAGCTCTTTTTTGAGTTACTGCGCGCAGTACTGTGAAAGCAGAAGGCAATTTTTACTATTTTCCCCTATTGCTGCCGTGGATCACATTTTAACCATATTTTATTTGAAGCGCAAACAATCAGGTGTAACAGATTGGACAAAAATTCTTATTTGCAATTTTTTAAATAATGTTCTGCGTGTAGTACTTGTGAAAACAAGGAACCGCACGCAGTGCCACATCATGCTCTATGCTTTAATACGCCTATTTGAATGGCTTTTGAGCATACTTTCTCACACCACGCGCTGAGAAAAGCGCCAGACGTTGACGCTTATGTCCACCAATAGCGTAATTGACGAGGATGCGAATCGCCACCCCCCAAACAAGCTAAATGTAAAAACCTGGCCACCACTTAGCTTATATTTCGGCTTTAGTATTCTTGTGGTTTTTAGTAGATTGTTGTTTTTTTGGGTTTTTCGGAGTATTTCCCGGTGATTTAGGATTTTATTATAGCCATCCACATCAGGATTCACAATCATTTCTCACGTTCCTCAGCGTCTTGGCTAATTGGTCCCCTACAGTGGCCGGTGGGCCCCCTTCAGCTAAGTTTCCCCTTGACTCAAACCACTAGTTACGCCACTGATGTCCATCACGCAGTCTGTCCGAAGGTTCGTGTTGTGACTACTTGGAAGGGGTAGGTTGCGGGCCGTCGTTGTCGTCAGAGGGCTTAGCTTCAATCCATTGACGACAGCGCTGTCCAGCGAGCTCCAGAAGAATTTATAGAATGGTCAAACTTCCCCTGGCTACTCTTCGCTTTGTACACGACGAACTTGTTGTGGGCACTTATTTCCATGATGTAGTAAAAGATGCTTTTGGTCCACATCAATGTCTCACGGGCCGATGGAGTGGTTATACGATGTCATCTGGTCAAGCAGATCGACAGTGGACATGCGCTTGTTGCAGCTTGCAGTCAACACTGCACATGGGTTTGCTAATCTGCTCCGTTGACCCGCCACAACGTTTTTTGCATATTGTAATCGTTGTCACCGAGGCATCATGCTTCGCGGAAATGCTTTCGCAACTCTTTTGTTTTCCCATGCAGAACTAGAATACGATAACTTTACGATTTTCCCTAGCGATGACATAACCAGTCTGCATCATTCCTAGTTCACGAATTTTGAGAAGTTTGCCTCGGAATCTTCCAAGAGTGTTAACGGTGTGAACTTTTTCTCCAGGAAAAACTCACCCAAGGCAACGCTATTGTAGAAGTGGTCCACGTAAGTAAAGTGAATCCCTTTCCCTTCAAATAAAAAACTTACGAAGCGATAATTATTTTTGCCCTCTGTTTCTGAGTGATTGATGGATTGTTTCGTATGAATCAGCTACTAAACAGAAATAAGACAAAAAGCCATCGTGCAAAAAAGCAACCAATTCTCAATGGAAATTAGAATAAATGAAAACACAAAGTCAATGACAAGAGAATTTATCAATGTTAACAAAGATTATGACTGTGTCACAAACTATGTATGTATACGATTGGTGAAGGACCATGGCGGTCATCTACTTATCGGCAAGTGATAGAGAACAACAGTTGAAAATAAAATAAGAACAGTTAGCAAAATAAGCAAACAGACAGAGAACATGGTGAAGAAAATTACAGGTGAAGAGAGCATGCCTATACACAAAGGAGTGGATCTAGCTTAATTGAGGAAATTTGGTGTGGTCAAAAAAAGTTAAAGCACGGTATGCAAAATAAAAAAAATTATTCTTCTTCTTTTGGGCGACATCTGTCAATCAACTGTAAGGTCGCACTAGATCTCGGGGCAGCTGTTGAGCAGCCATTCGATTGTCTCATCGTCAAAAACTGTCAGGTCGTGCAGATCATGAGGAGGTCGATGGATTGGACATTGAAGAACAACATGGTCGACGATTTGTTCTTCTGCACCACGCTCACAGACCGTATAGGAGACCATACCCCATTTGTACAGACAGGAGCGGAAGCGGCCGACACCGGTGTGGAGGCGGTTAAGCCGGACCCAGGCTCTTCTTGGGCAGTCACTCCGAGGGGGTGGGCGCCGGTGTTGGAGATGAAAGTGCGGAGTCTTGGAGGGTTGTCCGCCTACCCCGCAATCCATTGGTGATCCGCCCACTGCGCCGCACGTATGTTGTTACTGTCAGATAAACTGATGAGTTGTTGTGCGGCGGGTACAAATGGGTGACTCGATTTGTGACGCCGTGCATTTGCACTCGGTAGACGGGTGAGCGCTGAGTGGAGCAGATGTCCAAGCTCCAAGGCACAGCGTGTTAGAGACACTGCGGCTCCATTGCGACGAAGCTCAGCAGGTCCGCTGGTGTAGGACGCAGGCATCCAGTCACAATTCTCAAGGCGTCTTTGATGGCAGGGTAAATAAGGCGGGTGTGAGCACTGCGACACCAGACAGGAGCGCAGTATTCTGCGGTGGAATGCACCAGGGCTAAGGTGGCCGTTGGAAATGTTGTTGCTCCAGCACCCCAACCGGAGCCAACAAGCCGCCTCAAGAACGCGACGCGAGATGTCAGCTTCTTGCGAAGTGACTCAAGGTATCGGCGACAGGTGAGCGACCTGTCCAACGTTACCCCGAGGTATTTGGGCTCGGGGCAGGATTTCATTGTTGTAGTTGAATTTTAGTTCACGTTTAACTTCCTTGCTGTTAAGATTGAAGGCTGCCGACACCGTTTATATAGTTCTGAGCTTTAGTTTCCATGTCTGGAGGTATTCACCTATAGTTGCCATGTCCCTGCTCAGCACCTCTTCCACTGCTTGCCAATCTCCTTCTCCATCAGCATGCATGATTGCTAGATCGTCAGCACATGCATACTTTCTGGAGACGGTGGTTGGCAGGTCAGAGATGTAGATGTTGAAGAGAAGCGGTTCCAGGAAAGATCCCTGTCGGATGCCGTTCTTGAATCATTCATCAAAAAGTTATTGATGGAGTATAACCAGTATAAGCAAAAAAAGGAAAAAATTATGTCGTGTAATTTATGCGTAAAATGGGATGTACACAGAAAAGAATAACAAACAAAAGAAGCTAAATATGACCAGGAAACAACAACGTACATTATTTCTAAAACCAGTAAAATAGCATTTTGTTCCTCATAAAGTGAAATGTTACTAAAAAATATACAGTAATTAGGTATCTTTTTCATGTAAGAGGTGTTTTTTAAATTGTCATGTGAAGGCAAAGGTGGCAGATGACTTAAATAGAGTCTGGCATACTTTTGGGCCAATAAATATAAAGGAACATTTTCCTGAAAATGAGTTAACTCTAGGTAAAAGCAGATTGTTAGAAATGGATATTCTTGTTTACTGAGAATTAATAGAGCTGATTAGAATAAAATAGTCATGTTATTTGTGATATTACTGCACGAATTTATCTACTGATAAGGTATAAAAGTTGAGAACGCATAACACAACAATTCAGTTGGCTGAAAATACCAATGGAGCCTAGTTGCCTCATACAGCTTTATGTTCACACTGTACACGAAACCAAACGTTTACAAGCCGAAACCTTGTATGTGCTTCGCGCCGGTGCGGTTGACGTAAACGCGCTTGCCAGAGGGTCCGAGGGGTGTTAGAGCGAATCACGCAACGCCCATGGATCACTCGCCCAGATTTTTGATTGAAAGGCACCACAGCGAGATTGCCGGCCCAGAGTTATTTCGTTATTTCAAAATAGCTCAATCTGCGCTGCAACGCGTCGGTGTCTCTGCGCGATCCCTGACGTCTGCTGCAGGACAGTTAACAGCTGGCGTAACTTTATAGGTTGCTAAAACGTCGCACTCCTCGACCGGGTTGACGCAGTGGAAAAGGGCCCCACATGCCAAAGAGATAGCGCTTCTTTGAAAGTTTGTGATTTTTTCAAAAACAGTTGTCCAATTGTTTTGAATATTTTAAGGTTGTTTTGCAAAGTACGTGTTAGGTATTGATGACCGACCTTTTTCGTTTTTTCCCACTTTCCTTGAAACAAGTTGTTTTAGAATTTTCATCGTCATGTAGAAGTGGACCTACCTGCAAAATCACAGCTGCTTTATCAGAATAACAAATTCTCTATTTGCCGAATTTATGCGGGTACATCAAAAATACAGCATGCTGAAAAAAAAACGTTTTGTACCCATCATGAACCCACAATCAAAAACGTTGAGTAGCAGGCTTGCAGCATAGCAGTAGTCGATGCTCGTAACACATTCATCTTAGTCTTCTTATTTACAAGTCTTCTTATTTAGGTAAATGAAATCTCAGTCTTCTTGTTTACGTAAATATAATAAATAAATCGATTGAGTAGCAGCATGTTAGGCGGCGCTCGCGAGCTTATCGTGATGAACAGCACGCAATAAAAATATTACCATTACCAAGCTAACAAACAACAATGCAGGTCATACAAACAAAGTTTGTTACCTGAAGATAACACTATTTCAACAGAATTCTTAGAGATCAATTTTCTTTTAGGGAAAAGTTGTTTGTGGAGAAATTTAAAAACACGTAGCAAGAACTCTAGCTTACTTGAAAACGTGGAAAGTGATTGTGGCCGTTGATGAGAACACGTTGAGCGTTAATGACTCAGGTAAACGTAATTTTCACTCGAACTTACTCAAAGATAGTTTTACGTAAAGTTTCAGATAAGAGAACATTTGATTTTGTGTAACGACATCAGGATTTGTTTATTTTACAAGATGTGTATTTTAACCCGCAGTGGCAGCAATCCCGTAGCCTGATTTTACGGTTAAGGGGAGCAGAATTGGGAAGGCAAGATTTTTGTTTTTATCATACTATGTTTAAAACAATTTTTTCTGGGCACAACAAAATTTTGGGATGGGACTGCTCTCGAATGCCTCCTGTGGTTACAGGCCTGAGTACAGAAAAATGCATCCACGGGCTTGTCACCTCTAAATCTAACTTACTAAAATGTACAGAGACATCAATAAAAAACAATAAAAATATTCAAGTTAAATCAACACGTTGAACAGAAGATAAGTATACATAGGCGTAGCCAGAGGGGGCCAGAGGGGCCACCCCCTCCCAAATATTTAGAAAACATAGTCATTTTGGGCTTTGAGGGGCGTTTTTCCAAACAAAATAGTGTTATTCGCCTAAAATCAAACATTTTGGCCCCCCCACATTTTTTGGCCCTCCCTAAATTTTTGGGCTGGCTACGACACTGTAAGTATATATTTTCTTTGCAAGTAATTGTAATTTGCGAGCACAAACAACATACTCTAGGCATAAATAACGCTCGACATATGATTATTGCAAGCCTCTCTTGTTGTTTTTCAGATAAAATAAAGTAGTACATAAGTGGTCTCCCAATAGTACATACGTGGCCTAACTCCTGCAGAAATGCAAAATTACCGGTAATACTCCGCATAAAATCACCCAAAAGAAAAATTAACAATCAAGATTGCTGCTCATCTTTTGCTTGAAGTGAAGGTCGAGGATAGGTAAATTATCTATAAAATCACACTGAAAAAAAATTATCTTAACTAAAACCCACTGTTTTGTGCCAATTCGTTGCTTTGGCACTTTAATGACGCATGATTATATTAAGACGCACGCTTGAAGCAATGAATTCAAAATAGAGTTGATTGTTGTTTCTTTTTGCAATCCAGTGCTGCGGAATGGATTAGCTGCTTTTTTCAAAGTTTTCGCTGTTCTTGTCATGTGTTTGGATCTATATCGCACAATCAAGTCAGGTCCAACTTTAGCCTGATATGGTTGCAGCATATGTTTCGTGTTCATAGCTCCGCTGGGGTGACAAAGTAGTTTGATGATTTGGGAGAAACTGTTCCAAAAGTTTGCCTAAGCGGCATATTTTGTGTTTTTGACATCGTCGAAAGTTCCTTACAGCAACCTTGGTGATACATACCCAAAGGCACCTACGGTAATGAGGTTTAGAGACATCACTGAGACATTACGATGATTTTCTTCAAAGTGGCACCAACTAGAGACAATATTTCTAATTTGCCTTAGCAAAGAAAACGACTGATCCATGAAGGCAACAAAAACACGTCTTCACTATAATAATATGGAAAAGAAATTACTATTTGAAACGGAATAATAGACTATAACAAGTGCAACAGCTAGAAACAACTGAAGTAAAAATGCATTTTAACTTATGAGGTATTACCACTACCTGTGCGGTGAGAAATACAAACTAATGGGTTGTGGCCAGAGTCATAAAATGTTGGTCCAAGGCCGCAACAGCGTTACAGGATGATGCGTAGTTGGACGTTTCAAGCCGAATAAACACGTGAACATTCATTAAAAAGTACCACAAACAACAGAAGTACTTGGTAAAAACTTCAGTTAATCGCAACTGTTTTGGTGTTTTATGTGCAAATTCAAAGTCCGCGTTGCATAAAATTGAAAGTGCGTTTCGCAAGTTTTAGAATTGAGAAAACATTCCAAATAAGTCCACCAAAATAGGTTCGAAGTTGCTTACATAAAAATATGCATCGCTCCAAATACTTACAGATAGGATATACCTAGGGCCTTTGAGAAAAATTTTACCTGGGTGACGAAGACCGGTACCGGGACCCCCGAGCGTCTGGGTTTCTCGTTGAAACTTGTATAGCTTGTTTATATAGTAATTAGAAATAGATAAAACAGTTATAATGCCAAGATTTAGAAATACATCAATTCCTATACTTGCAACTAGCCTATACACTAGCCATTTTGGGCTTGATTACAGAAAAACTTAGCGTGCGTACTTTGATCCTCCCGGGCCGCAGTGCCACCCTAACTCGGATACGATATACCTCTTGTACCCCTCTCTCGTGGGCGCTGGCTATACGAAACAGTCGTCGCGACTCAAATGAAAATGTATTTTCTGCAGGAAGTTTTATTCAACTAACACATTCTTTGCATGGCAGTTGGAACACTCTAATCATTCGAAATTTACTAATGCAAAAACAGTTCATGCGTGACCTAATATGAATATCGGTGGCGTCAACCTTTTGTGAAAATGTTTCGAAACTTTCTGTAAATCCATCCTGGAAGACCTAAGCAGTAAGTTTTAAATTTGTTAGATCAGAAGCCTATTTCAGTCATTAATTTTTTTTGCCTAATGAAGCTACTTTTCGTTAATAATGATTTGATTCTTTTAAGCGCCAACAAACAGAGTCCCAATTTTCCAAATCGATAACTACCAAGCAAACGTTAACTTTCTGTAGCAACACTCAACCAAGTATTTCTTTTTCCAATATTAAATACATGTTCACGACCTTTCTGCCAGTCACAATGTCTTTCCCCCTTTCAGCTCACTTCCGTCTACTCCCTTGGCACCTAACCGAAGTAATGAATTAAGCTGTATGTATGTTGAACTTTACCACATATGGGATTTACTTCTAAAATGTTTCAACTTTGTACAACTCGAAAATAAAACAAAAATACTGAATTGTAATATGTGGCGGATTCGCAAGTGTACGTATCTACCATAAGGTGGTCCTGAGTATTTCCCGAAAGGAGCAAGTAAGCTGAAAATCCCAAGTGAGCTAAAAACCGCCACAAGATTTGAGCAGTTTAGCTTAATGGACGCCTTTCCCTATCGACAACTTTATTATCTTTTACGCAGCGGTGTTGTCCGAGATGGAATGTTGGGGAACGTCCTCCTCACCATTTCATGAAGTTTTCCTCCCATTTGTCTTACAACAAAATCGAGTTTTTTTGTCATTTTTGTAAGTTTCTCGACAAAAAATCCCAACTACTTTCAATGTATAGCAAGTCACATCTTCGTTTTCGATATAGCGTTCTCGCCTTGGTATTCCAAAAAAGCCCACCTAACTTAAAAATTCTCAACCAATTACAAACAAGTGGTTTTAACGGCAACTTTTTTGTTGGCGGCAACTGGTAAATGCAGCTTGATTGTTTTTTTTTGTAAAATGCAAATTTTTTTGTACCTGGATAAAGCCTTTAGGCTTTGGTAAAAGTTTTATGGTGTCGTCCAGAGATTGACTGCTTACAGTGAACCAGAAAAAAATCAAACAACCCAAAGTATGAAACTTATGTGGCTACGTGCTCCGCCTAAGACGATTGTTATCTGTGACAATATCTGTACGCAATGAAATTACCACTGATCCGTATGTAAAAATACTGACAATTCCGAATTCTGGAACCGAACTGCTTTACTTAAACATCGTATACATTAGTGAAGTCCCAGAAAAGAAACGCAAATACGCTATATCAGAAAAAGACACACCTACTTACAGTCAAGGTAACTAGTTACGTCTCTTTTCGGTTGATATAAAATCTTTTTGTTGATACTTCCACGAACAAATAACAACATACCGTAAGAGATCAATTTCAATGTATTACCACATGAAAAATATATTGGAACGCATTTTGCTCTATTAGCAAAATGTACGAATGCTAAGTTCAAGTGCTCCTTCTCTCCACGGTACAATTGATGACACTTTTAAGCAAAATGGTGTTATCTTGCATAGATCCATGTTGGGAGACTGCTATCCGGTTGTGTTGGCGGAACGATTGCAATCTAAATAACAACGACTAGATCTTCAAATGATTTTTGGCTTTACAAACTTAAAACCACAAAAAAACATTACGAAAATTGTATACAGCAAAATACCTTTGAATCTTTCATTGCTTTCACGCTAGCTTCATCGGAGCCGGTTTTACGCAACTGAAAACGGAGGCCAACGTTTTAGGATTACAGCTCCCTTTGGCTTGAAACCTTTTATCTCACCACGTCAGAGTTGGCTTGCAAGTTATTAGCCGCAGGTTGTCAGGTCGTACTTTCATCTAACGCTGAATTTAAACTTTTACTTTATGTTTCTACTTGAGTTGTTTTTGCTCATTTTTATTGGTTTAATTTAAATTTTGGTACCAGGCAACGCACATTTCATTTTTACTGAAAACAAACTGACAACTCCAGCGTGAAGTAAGTTAGATTTTTACCAAAACGGTAAGCTGGCGATTTTCAATTCTTTAACGCGTTACAGCACATGCGTTGTAGAGTTTTAAAGGAAGATTTCACTGTTTTGGGCCACTTATTGAAGAAGCAATCTTTTTTAATGTTGGGCAAGTGGATGGAGGTTGATTTCGCCCTCGTTAAGCCAAGGTCATTGACCCCAATAAGTCCAAACAAGACTTTGTGGGCTCAAAATATGACGGCAAAATTGACCTTTATTTGGTGGGAATCCAAAGCAACTTGCTGAGAAATTTAGTGTAGACTGCACCGAGATTCCAAACCTATTTTCATGGGCCGTAAAAGAGCACTTCAATTACGACATGCCCAAATGGGTCCCACTACACGAACAAAGGAAAGGTGCATCAATCACCTTGACGACGGTCGTTTGAGATACTTGGTGGGGCGTGATTGCCGGTCGTATTCTAACAGAAATTGTGGCTAAATGAACTTTTTTTTATGTAAGTTGTCACAGGAATGAAGTGGCTTAGAACTGCTTTTGTTAGAACCTGGGATGCGACTGCAATCCTCCTGAATAAATGCAGTGAGCTTGAATCTGTCGAGCACAGCAACATCACTTATTACGGTGCCAAAAATTGTCTGTTGTCACTGGCTCGTGGGAATCGGAATTGCGTGGGCTAATGGCGTCACTCTACCAGAAAAAGTAGGATTCGCGGAAACCGGAATTGTTGTGTTAAAACTGACTCGTCTGGGTGGCAATTTGAGGGCACCACGCAAAACAGAGCACGAGAATAGCGGGAGCGAGTGCATTATTTGAAAAAATGAATGCGTTGGTTCATGTCAGATAGGAAGAACTAATGAGACAGAGGCATTAACTTTCACATAAAAGCTACGATTGCTTTTTTGACAGAAATACGAACCAACAAAATCATTCCATGGTAATAAAACTTTTATACGGTATTACAGGGATTAACTGCTAAATTAGACTCAAATGTCAGATTCTTGCTTGAAGTTTCCTGCACAGCTTTAAGCAAAAGCTCCCAACATTGCAAATTTAGAATTTTCTTTAACACAATAAGGTGTAAGATTGACCGTTGGTAAATAAAAGTGTGTTTATTTTGTTTCACCTTATGCTATAACTTATTAATCCAGTTTTTATTTACTTAAAAAGAAAAAGTTGGCGAGTTTACTTTTCTAATTGGGAAATATAGAGCAGTTGCAGCATATTTAGCATAAATTCAAAACACTTGAGGTTGAAAACAACTCAATGGCGTACAAGTCACATTCAAGTTTAACCCTTTTTATGACAATTCAGCGTTGAAAATCCTTGCTTCTGAAAACTAAAGTAACTTTTGAATTGACCAAGTTTGGAGAACGTCGACAAGCAGCGTGCAACTTCAACAGGTTATGCAGGTTACAATATCATGGGGTGCGGTTATTACGATTTCGTTATGGCTTGCCCTGAGGCAACATTTTTTTCACGAGTATGCTGGCAGTTCGCTAAAGATGCTTTTGCCGAAACGACAGCGTACAGCCATAGTTGACAATGTTTGTCGAATTTTGGATTGCATTATTTAGATTGTAAGTGTTCGCGATTCGCCAGGTTTTAGTTGCTGGGTATAGAACAAAGAAAAGGGGGCCAACCACATTAAGACTGAAAGCGACGTCTTTCCTGATTTCTAGTTGGGAAGGCACCAACAGAAAATGGGGCAAGTCCGGCCACGACCCTTATTGTTCGTCACCATCAGGTTGACTATCTCATCACGACACTTGATGTTTTAATTCGAAAAAACGTGTGCGCGTTTGTTCAGCGATGTGTGTCTTTATTTCCAAAAACGTTGCAATTTAATTCTTTTAAATCCCCTCACTTAAAATGTTTGATGCTTTACAGATTTCTTCATTTTATTACCCATTATGGAACACTTCTATATCACGATAAGATTGCGGTAGCTTCTGAGACATTTTTTCAGTATTTGCTCTTTTGCAATGGTTGTTTCTTTGCGTTTCTTTTGTACTGCTTAGAGTGTAAATATTTTCCTTCTCGTTTGCTTCTACTAAACTACAGAACTTGATCCTGAGATACAAAACTCAATGATACAATCTACATGAACATTTCACACAGATTTTATTTAAAAAAATTATGATGTTTTAATGTGAAAGAAACAAACTACTTTATGAGTAGGCTTTGCAATGTGCTGATTAAGAACTGGCCAAGGCACTTTACATTGGATAAAATGACACAGCAACCATTCAGGATTGCTGGCTGCTCTACTATGGATTAAATAAATGGTTCTTTCAACGGTCCCAGAGAGAGAGAGAGAGAGAGAGCGCACACACATAGCATAAACGAAATAAATGCAGATTTGAGTTACACTGCAACATCCCTGTCAAAAAACTGACTAAAGGGTCGTTCACAAATGGTGTCAAGCTTTTTTGCCAAAAAACACCCCCTCCCTTTTGTCTCATTTTGTCACAAATGGCCACACCCCCTTCAAAATAAAGTCACATTTTTGCGCACCTCCCCGTACGTTACAGAAAAACGGGCTATCCATTTCTGTCGAAAGCAAACTTCCAATTGTTTGTGATGAAGGTTTTCCGTATTAAACCTTTAGATCACAGTGTTCTACTTGTCCACTGCAGAATTGCTCTTCGTAGGATAACCAGACCAGCAATTATCTTAATCCCCTGACAAGAAACATACCCCTCGCCGATACCCCATAATCTTCACCACACATGGCAGCAAGTTGAATCTCTGACGCAAAAGTGTGGTGCATACTCGGCTTAGGTCCAAACTCTACATTATCACAAGAGAATGGCAAAAACGCAATCACTACAAAAGTATGGTGTTGGTACTGTAACATTGTCATTTTGGTTAAATTTCGATCATAAGTTGTTTTTGGCACAAATAAAAATTACTTTTTTGATCGTCACTGAAATGTGTCTTTGTGGGTTTTAAAATAACGACAGCCCTAAACTCCGGCTACAGGTCTAATAACTGCAAGAATGTTCGTCTTCAGGAGAAATAAAGCAAAATAAAAGTGAAATAAAAACGTACTAACTCTTTCAAATCTAATAGCGTTTGCTACGATAAACAAGGCACCAAAGTAATTTTTGGCAAAATGATGAATACCAACCTGTATAACTTTGGTAGCGTGGATTTTCGTTCGGGCCTCCATGAACAGTTGTAAGAAAACCGGTTTAACCAGTCGACCAATTCCACTTCTAGTAATGTCTTCGAACTATTCCCAGTCCAAGAGCGTTTCGAAAGCGGGGCCGTGGCCAGGGGCGTAACGAGGTTAGATGGCACCCCGAGCAAGAAGCAAGTTTGGCCCCCATTTTCGAACCTTGGTCTTGTGAAAAATGTATGAAGTTCAGTTTAAATAGAACCGCATTGGCAGGTCCGATTGTAATGGCCATCTATATTTAGTTTACTATGTCCTAAACGAAGCGAAGCACACACAGGATGGCAGTTGTGCTTTATTGCAACCGTGCAAATGCCACACATATTTTTTTGGTAAGGAACAAGTCTGATACTTTGGAGCTAAATTGGCGTGAACTTAAATTATGAAAGGCAGTGGGTATAGGGAGGGCAGAGTTATGGTTGTTCAAGTTTACAGCTTCGCCAGAAAGAAGAGTAAGTATTTGTAGTTCAATTGGTGTGCAAGCATAAAAAGTATGCCTAATTTAAAAAATGTTAGCAACAAAAGTCCAACAATTTCGGCTACGTACGCATTTCAGAGAAATAATTTTACTCACCTCCAAAAATCCTCAAAGAAAAACTACTAAAATTAAATTTGAAAACCGTAGAAATGATGCTGAAAACCTGGAAACTACATAATGAGATTATTTCCAAAAAACAAAAAATAAGTACAGAATCCTGGAATTCTTACTCCACCAATCATAACCATTGTGAAGAACTAAATATTAACTTTTCCAATATTGGAAAAAATGCATTCTCAAAAATTGTACCTCCTGCATCTTTCTAATGACTTTCTTAATGAGTCATATGCCTATTTGTGTTCATTTCCACTAACTACTACCGATGAAGTGAACCAAATACTTTCATCTCTTATGACATTCCAGAAAGTTTTTAAAACTGTCTGCTAATATTTTATCTGCACGGTAAACTGAATGTTTAATAAATGTATTGCACATGGTAAATTTCACAACTTTTTAAAAACTGCCCAAATCATACCCTAAAATAACCATTCCTAAATCTCCTAATTACTGTGCACCAATGTCCATTTTTCCTACCTATTCAAAATATTTTGAAATATAGGTCGACGGCAGATTGTATTCTTTTTTTCAAATAATTGCATTCTAATCGCACAGAAATATGGTCTTAGAACCATTCTACTGTATTAGCAATTGCTACCACGTATAATGACATGATTTTTAATAAAGATACTAATAACATGTATATTTTTCTTAGAATGAACAAAAATTTTGATTGTGTTGATCATACTATCCCATTTCAAAAATTGTTTTAATGTGGAGCATAGGCGTCGGAAGCGGGGAAGGAACGGGGGTCTGACTCTGGTGAATTTTGATATTTTCCTATTAACTTTTTAATAGAATATCGTTTTTCTCTTAGTTTTGAGTTGATAAAATGAAATTTCACCACTGTTGGCTCACCTGGAAAAAGTCTTATGGCCACTCCCTGGAAAAATCCACTATTGGCCCCCTGAAAAAATCCTTCCGACGCCCATATATGGAGTAAGAGGAGCCCCGCAAAACTTTTTGCTTCCTACTTGAACAGCAGAGTTCAATGTAAAATTTCAGATATCAAATCTTTCTTACACGAACATGCGATGTTCCCCAGGGACTATCTTTGTCCTTTACTATCTCTTATATATTAATGATATTGCAGAAACCTCCAACTGCAATACCATTTTATACGCTGATGGAATCACTCTTAATATTTCACAAAAAAAAATTATAAAATCTACAAAATCCTGTAAATAATGAACTTGAAAAAATTGTCTACTGCGTTTATCATAACAACTTATGTATCAAATAGTCCAAGTGATTTTGTGCTAATGAACAACCCTAAAAATATTTTTTCTGTTTACATTAGCATCATCAACTTTTGCTGAAACAAAGTAACTTAAAATACCTTGGTATTACACTTGATGGTAACCGATAAGCTCAACTGGAAGCCTCAAATAGCAAAGTTGACAACACGAATTTCTCAGTCATGTGATTTTTGTTCAAAACAAAACTCTACACCAACATTTCAGTGACCATATATATTTAGTTTGCTCTTTTACATTTTTATCTGAATTAATCAATACTTCATTGAGGAAGAGCCAGTAAAACTATTTTATTAGAATGCAGAATAAAGCTGCAAGGACCCATAATTATCACAAAACTAAAACGGATATTCTCTATTCTAAAGTACAAAATTGGAATATTCCTGATTTACTTACATTATCAGTTGCCAAATTTATGTAGGCCTACTTTTTTGATAACTGTGGACTGGCTGAACACTTTGACAATTACGTTTGCAGGATCGGTTCACAATTATTCAGCAATGCTTGCTTATTGGCAAAAATACTATTTGCCCAGAATGAAAACGTCTATATGTAACTTTCTGTATCGTATATTCATCCTAAACTTCAGTCTGAAATTCATGAAACTTTGAAGTCTCTATCATCTCGTTCATTTAAAAATACCACAAAAATGCCTTGCTCTCTTGCCAATATATCATTTGACTCTCCATTCATTTATTTGTTCCATTTTTCCGTAATTTTGTATGTTGTTTCGTCTTCTTTCTGTAGTACCCTTCACCCTTCCAAGTGATAAACCACCTTCACTGTACATAGGCATGCTTTTCACACTCTGTGCTTTTTGTTTTTCGTTGATATTGTGCTTTCTTGCTAGAATTTTGTGACATCATTTTTCCTCTTAACTTGAAACGTCTTCAATTTAATACATAATTACGTCAACAATTGGGTTGGCCGAGTAGCTGCCCCATAAAATTGTGCCCCAACAATTTGTGCTTCAATATGCAATTCATACCAGTTTGCATAAATGTCAAATCCTCAGTTGTCTTTCTCATTTTGTTTTCAATTAACATGAAATTAACTTTTTCTTCCGTTTAGCGTATACTTTTTTTTACTGCATTTGTGTTTGGGGGGAAGGGTAGTGACCTTTGTGACGAAGCGGTAGGGTGGAAATGAATTTATGACAACACAAATTGTTGTTTCAGGCAAATCAAAGTTTTACACCTATTCAGGAAAGAACTCGAATGACTGCCCAGCAATCAGCGATATCTATAAGTTTCTTGGGCCTCCAACACTTACAACACAACAGTGGCCTTCGGTGTATTTCGGGTCAGCGCGTCGTCACACGGCCACCAGGGGCGTAATGAGGGAGGAACAGTGCCCCGGGTGCCGAATCACTGGGGGGCACGGAAAAGTCCCAGTAATGTCACACGTACTTTCTTCAATACAGTGCATTTACTCCCAAAAGACGTTAAGTTCAAACGTGGGGGTGCCAAACTTATCTCTTGCCCCGGCGCAATCTAACTTTGGTATGCCCCTGGTCATAGCTATACGTTTTTAATATTGCTTTATATGTTTTTGCTTTCAAGTAATTTAGACAAAGAGTCTTATTCATGACAAAAAACGCTTTAAGTGTGGTCCAACCCGCATTGCTATGGAGGAGAAGCGAATAGTAGAGTACCGATAAATAAAACCAATAACCCAGAAATTATTTGATGGAACATTCAGCTTTTCCAAGGACACGAGTTCTGAAAAGGGCTCAACTGGATGCAGTTACCAAAAGATTTTATACGTTTCAATCTTTTTCCTTATACATCTTAATAATCCAAACCAAAGACGCCCAAAACGCTTGAAAGATCCCTACTTTCTGTCTGGCAATGATCTTTTTCTGTGAACCGATGCATTTTACTGGATGAGCGACCCTTTTGGCGAAGAATGCCAGTCACACGAATGGTTGTCAGGAAGCAAAACGCAATTCATGTCATACATCACAACATTTGCATTGACAAAAATTTTAATCGCCAGACATCTCATGTTTTCGTGCTGTACCTCGAGGTCTGTGATAACGTCACGAGTCCACTAGTTGCGCAACGCAGCGAGCTCTCACACGGTACAGACGCATGACCAAAAACGAATCGCACAACAAGAGAAAGTTAACCGGCTTGCACGGTAGTGGCGGTGGAAGCTGTGCAAGACTGTTCAAAAGAAATTTTGATGACGAGAAATCCACTTTACACCTTTCAGGAGATTTCCAACCTTATTCGATTCTCTCCAAAACGAAGAGATTTATTGGAAAGAATCAGATTCAAATCTGACCTTATACTGGAGCTTTACGTCCTTGTGTCCTACAAGGTACAATGACCAAGCAAAATCCTTCGAAAAATGTTTGCACAATTACGAAGCTTTGCTAATAAGTTTGCTTTCTATTGCTATTGATAATGACAGGGTACGTGCTTGGAAGTTACACGCAAAGTACTAGAACTCATGCAAAGCTTCAGACGCTTTAGTCATTTTTTGTCACAGAGGTTTACACCGAGTTTCATTCATTGACAGATCACCTCAGTACAACCATAGAGTGTAGGCAGATCACTGGGATTGAAGCCAAGAAAAGTGCTTGAGAAATATGCAGTGCTATTCAGCGCTTTCGATCTGGATTCTCCTCATTTTGGAGAAAACCGTGCAGCAACGTCGGAAGCTATATCTAACGGATCCCCGATTCCAGGAGCGCTCAGATCTCACAAAAAAACTTCAATCTGGCTCAAGACCATTTATGTTCAGTTCTCCGAAGGATTACATGATACATTTCGACTATGAGGACCTCATCAACGGCCGAAACAAAAGACATTCAAGCTGGAAAGTTTTGATCTTTATGCCACACGCGTGGAAACGAAAGACGTATTTTCTAACACTCTTGAATTTACTTCGAATTACTTAATTTTTTCTGAAGTTCGGGAAGCTTCTGCAACTGATGTACGTGCTGCCAATTACAACTGCTCACAGAGCAGTTCTTTTTCTTTTTCACCTCTTCGTCGGTTGAACACGTACTGTATATTCGAACGACAATGACTGCGCAAAAATTTAATCGCTTAATGATTTGTCTGTTCATAGAAATTCTATAGAAAGTTTGAATGTGTAAAAGATAGCTTCAGAATTTGTTTCAGGAAATCACAAACACCAAGATGTGTTTGGAAAAGTGTGGCGTGTGATTTATTCGTTTTTGTCTTCTGATTGCACGACTGTGCTTCCTTGCTACACAGCCAAGTAACAAAGGTATGATTGAATTTTGACATCTTAACAAACACGGTATCGTACAATGCGATAATCATGTTTTTTATACACAGGCAATGGCAAGTTGTTTCTGCAGATGTCTAAGGCCAAATAAAAATAATTATCATCAAAGTTACTCGAAGCTTGAAAGTTAAGTGTATAACCTAAGAGGAGAGTTGCATTATCCAGAAATATGTTTAGGTAAAAACAAGGCCGTAAACAGGTGTGTGTGGGTGGAAAAATGATTTCGAGAGGGGTACCAAAAATTGACAAAATCTGCTAAAATTTGCAAGAACGATAAAGACCCGCATGAATTAAAAATATCATATTACCAGAGGGAGGTAGGCTTGTTTGCTCCCTTGCTTGCGGGCGTGCATGGATAAACATAAGTTTTCTCTTTTGTATTTGTAGCAAAATCTGTTAAAGTAGGTAGGGCACACAAATTTTTGTTTCATAATCGAACCTCGTAGAAAACCACTAAGTCCTTAAGTTTTATTGCATTGGGCTCCCATATTGAAATATATGCTGAGTTTGCTTCGTTTTATTGGTAATGCCTGGCCCAGGCCGGTAGCTAGATTTTAAGGTTTGGGGGGCAAAATAAATTTTAAGGGGGAATATTTTTATTTTCAGTATGTTTTTGTTTTCATTAAATAGATACAATAAATTTCCTGGGCACCACAAAATTTGTGTGGGAACTGCCTCCAAATGTCCCCCGTGGCTACTCTGGCCATAAGAATCATATTTATTTATCGCCGTCGTTGTTCGGCTTACTTTTCGTTTTCATTTGTTCGTTTGGCTCAGTCACATGGTCCACATCACAGCTGTGTTTAGTCACAGAACACAAGGATACAAAAATGCTCAGACGCAACACATCGCAAGGTCACAACACAAGACACAACATTAGGTGATGCACACCAGACACCATTAACTGCTGCATTCGGTCATTCTCATACAGAAGCGTTACGTGATGGGAGAAAAATGGAGATTTGTAAAAGGCATCAGACAAATGAGCTGATAGAAAGGTTAGATGAAGATATATAGCTATGAACAAAAATAAACAAATTGTTTCTTATCAAGGCACCAAATGTTATGACGAGCTTGATGTGGACGAACACTTACATTCCTTTGGGTGTAATGCAAAATATGATATGCGTTGTTGTAGTTGTAGGCAACTCGGATGCACTATGCCAGACTGTGTGTACTTTCACCACTGCAGGACGGCGTACATTGGCATACAATTGGCATGAAACAAAGTTTTTTAACTGCGGTAGAGTACTGAGCAAAAAGTCTTTGATTTTGTTTTCTGCACAATAAAGTGTTTTCACTTTTCACTCGTCTCTTAATGTCATTGTCAGCCTTTAATGAGGGCATGAAGTAATACACCATGATATTTGACTTGTTCAGCAACCTTAACACCTACGTCATTCAGCCTCAGGTAGACAAATGGTGGAGCACACTGTTCATATTTTTAATGAGAAAAAACTACACCGGCTGCCTCTTTACAATTGAAGACAATTTCGTATTCAGCAGCAGGACCGCAACCAACGGAGGCAACCGTGCAATTGTTTAGTGTTTAGGTGCAGCAACAAGTTGCAATCATTTTGCTCCCTCCCTCGAAAATATCAACTGGTTGCGGCCCTGTTCAGCACCATAATCACAGCAAATATTTAGATGGTGTTAAAGACCACAGATCCTAGGTCCAAACACTCATATATCATCAACAAATATTAAGTGATTCACAACCAGGTTTTCCACAGTGCATCCCGCGCTCTGGCCGAGCCCAAAAGAACTGAGAGTTCATCAAGGCAGATAGCGAATAGATATGGGTTGAAAACTTCCTCTTGCGTCACCCCGTACAGAGCTGAGAACTTCCCTTTGTCTCACTCCAATACAATACAGTGAAGGGATCTGAAAGGCATGTGCCCCACCTCACTTGCACGGTCTGGTTCCTCTAGACCAGTTTCTCAAAAATTCAGGAATTTATTAACAGAACCCGACAAGTAAAAACTACAGCTGTGAATATATTTTTTGTGAAGAAAAACAGAAAGCAGGCCTCTTCGCGTACCACCTTGAAGGTCTTCGCGTACCACTAGTGGTACGCGTACCACAGTTTGAGAACCACTGCTCTAGACTATACCAACTCCCCAGCAGTGCTACTATACTCACGAGTGTGGCGCTTAATTAATTTTGTAAATGATAGATTGCGGTTAGTTTTGTCAAATACCTTGTATCCATCTAAAAATCTCCAAACACACTATGGGGTGCTTTTGTTTACATAATATGGTACACTCTGCTTGAATAAAACTACATACAGACCAGTGCCATGCTCTGTCTTAAAACGAAACTAAATATCAGTGGTGGCAACGAATGATGAAGTGCAAGATAAGATATAATTCTCAAATAATGTGGGGAAATTGCTGCAAGAGAAACAGATCTTTAAATACCAGCATTATTTATGTCACCGTTCTTATATTTTCAAATAGGTGCAATAAAATTTTCATTATTGTTGAGGAATTCGTCCACGCACTAAATACACATTGGGAAAAGCACTGAGATAAAAATACACACTGGAATGAGTGTAGGTCAGCGGTGTACAACTTTTGCTTTTGCCGGGCGCATTAATTTTATTTATATGAGGTACGGCCGCCAATGAGTTCGAGTTATATTTATGAGATACGTTTAATTAAAGAATAGGTTTTATCCGGTATTTATGTTTGAACACATTCAAACATAAATTGCATATTCATTCTATAACTCTTTGTGACATTATCCAGATTGCTACGCATCATGTCGACTTATTTTCTTGCCTTGCGTTTGTTTTGCTTCAATATACGCCAGCACGGCCGCCAAATCATATATTTTAAATTACATATGGACGGCCGCAAATTTCAATAGGCCGCAGGTTGTGGACCGTTAGTGCAGGTCAGGGGTCTCCAAACTTTTTGTCCGAGGGCAACATAAGCTATTACTCAATATTCCGAGGGCCAGACATCTTAAAATTTTCCGCAGTTATATTATTTTTCCGTATTGGCAAAATACCTTTGCGGGCCGGATGAAACGGCTTCGCAGGCCGGATTTGGCCCGAGGGCCGTAGTTTGGAGACCCCTGGTGTAGGTGATGCGCTCAGCCAAATTTCCTCTTTATCAGCAGCCTGGTTTAGGAAGGGTTTGTGGATTAGGGCTGGGAGCTCAGCACTGTTACATTAAAATTTTTACGGTTGTTTGGATTTTGGTTTATATCAATGTCAATATTGCTGTTTTGTGATGAATTCAATAAACCTGCAACTGTTTTTCCACATCGCTGCCATAGCTTATTTCCGGTTGCATCATACCCATCGAAGATGAGAGCATGCGTTTTTACTGTCTTTTGTGATGTTTTGTGAAAACATTTTGGGAGAATGATCCTGCAGAGAATTTGCAAGTGCGTCTGCCTTTTGCTTTCCCCTTGCATTATGACAGGAAGGATCTTAATGCGTATTCGCAATTGTTCCGCTTTTCTTTCATATTAAAAAAACACTTTGGGGCATATTATTGTCTTTCCAGCAGAAGTAAGCATTTATGGCAGTGGTGCTCAAACCGTGGCCCGCAAGGCCCTCTGGAGTGACCCACGAAGAAATGTTCATTGGAAAGAAAACTTAACACTTTAATCATTTAAGAGAATTTTTTAGAGACTTTTTATTGAGATTATTAATTCTTGTGGTCCGCGAAGGGTTTCTGAAAGACAAATGTGGCCCACGAGCCAAAAAGTTTGAGCACCACTGATTTATGGCATCACAATGTTTTTCACTCACACCCACATTCCACCCAGGGATGTGTTGTCTGAATGGTGACTTAATGAGAATGGCTTCTATAAGAAGTACTGCGGGAATACTACTTTTAAAAAAATGAAGTCATAGACTTAGTTCTTGCGCAAGACTTCTTCTATATGACATGCATATTCAGGGCCGCAACCAGTTGATGTTTCCGGGGGGGCAAAATGATTGCAGCTTATTTTGCCTAAAATATAAATTTTCGGAAGGACAACTGCCCGTTTTCCCCCCTGGGTGCGGATCTGCACATATTTATTTGACCCGAATATACTGCTTTACGGCAAACAATTTGGCTAAGATCGACAATATGCACTTAGTCTTATCACTTTGTTTAACTTAGCTTTAGCCATCACTTATTCCTTGATTATGCTTGACGCAGCAATGGGGTTGCAAGTCTGAAAATGCCATTAGTGGCTTAGCCCGTTAGCCGGACATATATCTTAAACATAAACAAAAACATGTGGCATGGCCGAAGGCAGCACCAAGTCGACAAAATTAGGACAAAATTCAGTTGTAGAAAGTGATCCAGAAACTTCAGTCTCGAAAACTGTTTTTAACTTCCATTCGAATAGTCCGTTATTTCATCAGGCCTAACTTACCTCCAAACAGCATGAAACTTTTTCCGCCAATACCCAGCTGAAATTTAGTACCATTGTTGTTTGTGTCTTTGCCATCTGCAATGCATGTTTTGCATCTTTTGCCTCTATGGCGGTGCTGCAATCAATTAATGTCGACATCAAATTTCTGGTTTTGCCGAATTATGAAAAATAGGACGCACCAAGCCACGTAATTATGTTGTAAATTCGCCATATTAACCCAGTCTGGATTCTGCGTCTAAGCGGATTATATTTGTGAATTGCAGTGCGGCGCGCAATTTCTGTGGGAAAGCTTCTTTGCTTGCGGTTCGTTAGCTGACGCATCCGCTTGAACTGCAATGACCTCTTGCAGGCACGACGCACTCTCTGACCTACGATACGTTTTTTCCACCTCCAGCGATGTGTCAGGTCGCGCTGGACTTTTATCTCCTTATTTCCCAGTTGCTGAGACTTTTTCTTCTTTTGCCAAAAAGTGCTGGTCACACTAAACTATTGCGCATGACTGTGCTGTTAAATAAAACAGTGCTGTTAAAATTAAACTACAGCACATGATTCCAATGAGTCTATAAGCCATAAATAAGTCGAAGTCACATGCGACGGACACTAAGTCACATGCAACTGACACTAAGTCACGTGCGACAAAATGCTAAGTCACATACGGAAGAAAGCATGACACACACTGAATACGGGGTAGATAGGTTTATTGATGCATTTTTGCAACTCAAACCGCGAAGAAACAGAAATGCAATAAAAAGAACGAAACAAAAAAGGGCATAAAAATTGGTTGCATGTTAGCAAACAATAAAATGATAAAAAAAATTGAAGACTTGAGAATTCTGCAACTTGGTGTGAACTACACATTCGAGACACAAACGGTTGGCGAAAACGTTTATGCGGCTGCTACTCAGCCAACCCAATTGTTGACATAAATCAATACTAAACTGACTGAAGATGTTTCAAGTTAAGAGGAAAAATAATGTGACAAACCGTAATAATTAGAACATCAGGCAAAGCTCAGTAATAAAGCACAATATCAACGAAGAACAAGAACACAGAATATGAAAACCATGCCTATGTACAGGCATGGGCGTCGGAAGGATTTTTTTCAGTGGGAGGCCACTATGGGATGTTTCCAAAGTTTTTCTAAGGAGGTCCAAAAGTGGTGAAAGTTGTTTTTTTTCCCACTCGAAACTAAGTAAACAACCTTTTTTTGCTGAAATTTTCAAAATCCAGGGTGAGGCCCCCTTCCGACGCGCATGTGCACACGAAGTGTAGGATGGGGTGGCACTTGGAGTGGCGAAAGGTGCTGCAGAAAAAAGAGGCACAATATACAAAATTGCGGGAAAATAGAACAAATATATGAATGGAGAATGAACTGGCTTATTGACAAGAGAAAAAGGCATTTTTACGTAGTTTTCCAAATGAAAATGATGGAAAAGGTTTCAAAGTTTCAGAAATTTCAGATTGACGTTTGGAACCACTATATCTTAAAGAAAGTTGACATAAAGACGTTTTCTTTCTGAACAAATGGTATTTTTGCCAATAAGCAAGCGCTGCTAAATGATTGTGAACTGATCTTGCAAAAGTAATTGTCAGTGTTCATCCAGTCCAAAGTTATCCAAAAAGTACATAACTTTGGTAACTGAAAATTTTAATAAATCAGGAAATTTTCAAAATCCATACTTAGAGAATATCCGTTTCAGCTTTTTTAATAATTATGCAGCTTTATTCTGTAATCTGATTAGGATGCATGTTAGCAAACAATAAAATAAAGAAGTAAGGTAGTTTTATTGACTCTTACCCAGTTAAGTATTGAGTAAGCTAGATAAGAATGCAAAAGAGCAACTAAACCCGTTGATCTGTATTGAGTGCCTCAGTGAAAACAATGTGCTTCTGCTGTTAAATATCTCGTAGTTGCTGACGTAGTCGACGTTTAGTTTGTTAGTTGTTTTCTTGGACAATTTGCTTCATTACTTGGTTTGCGGACTAACTAACACCGACCGTCGCAAGCAGATTTCTTATTGTTTTGTACTGCACATACTTGTATCTTTCTAAATACGGGTCAGTTTTTTATATACACTATTTATAATAGGGTAGCCAAAAGTGATATGGAGATTGAGCTTTGCGCACGTTAAAGGATTTAACATTAATTGCAAACAGACGTTTGCATCAACATTGCTTTGCATTAAACTAACTCAAACAAGCGCTTCGGCAGTCACACCATTCAGCTACTTTCTACTGCATACGCCACTCCAAAGCTTGAAAGGAAACAATTAAATAGTACAGCAATTAACGACTTGCTTGCTATAGGTGAAAAATCAAAAATGTGCTGGACTACAGGCAATAACTGTGGACAAGGTCTAAATGTCGAATGTGTGTTGTCAAATTGAAGTAGCGAGGTTGCAAATTTTCCTTATAACAACATAGGCAGTGAAAAACTGTGAATTCCTGATGGTAACAATAGAATAGCTTGCACTGCTTAATCTTACAGCAACTTCTTGGAATAAAAGGGAAAGAAGTTTTTCTGGTCAGGAAGATCTGTTGCACAAGACTTAAAATAAGCTTGCGCAGGCAAAAAGAACCTTGTCACGCGAGCATGCTGCAAACCACGGTACCAATATAGGCTTGTCTACAATATTTCTTTTGTGGGTTGAGCAATTCGTGGCTGATTGGAAGAAGTAAAAGGAATAAACAAAACGAAAAATGAGAATTTTCGTGCGTTTTCACAGCATTGGTGAAGTAAAAAAACAATCGTTAAATTGTGGGCCTTTGAAATCCATTGTGAATGCATCTTTATGACTGCCTAAGGCAGGTTTTTTTAAGAAAAATGTTAGGAACCCGGTTTGGATCTGTAGGAACCCGATTTCGCTGATTCTAGCGACCCGATTTTCTCTGATTTTAGGGACCCGATGATAATTTTCTCTGATTCTAGGGACCCGATTTGAAATTCTAGGGACCCGAATCGGGCCCCTTAAACGCCTTAAAAAATGGCCTAAGGCTATACCACCCCGGGCTACTCCGCCCTAGTAAAATCGTCATTGTTCAAAATATTTGAAAGGAACACTTTTTCACTGCAAGGCACAATTTCTGTAGAAAAGAATGAAAAGATTTTCGCATGAGCGCAGAAATTATGCGATCATACCCACCACTACTGGATTATTTTCAATGGTGCACGAACCGTCTTACAGACTGTAAGTCTAACTGGTTCATTAAATGGAATCAGCGCTTACACTTGAGTCTTGCTGTTGAAGCTACTTCGCCGAAAGACTCAAACGCAAATACGTCGCCCTGAATTAGCGCTCAGACGCATGCTGCTCATGAAACTTCGCGGTACTGTGCCGAAAACCGATAAATCGAGCTTCACAACGTTGTTGTGCTGTTTTCTCCTGCAATGCAGCCTTTGACACAATGCGACGAAACCTCATAAAACGTGGTCGGTTACAAAACAAAGATATAGTTGCCCGGCAATTTCTTGCATGTGGTGCGCCTGCTGCTGACGAGGTAACTCCGTTCGCCGCTGCACGTACATGCGTCATTCAGCTTTCGTGATATGGCAGAGCATTTGCGATTTACGTTTGTAAAATAACAACACTAACGTTTTTTGCAAGATTAGAACCATCACCAACGCGGAAACAACCAAAAGATATTCTGTGCGTTTTCCTGTTTGAGAAGCTACTTGCGGTGTTATAGAATAGGCCTATTGTGCAGGTGGATTTTTGACGCCACGTGACTATGTCAACATAAAGAACGAATGTGAATATAATTTCTCTAGTCCAGCATCAGTTTCAGTTCCGTTTATACTCGACTATTGTATTCCTTTCGGAGTGTCATGATTCATCTGCGGCGTCTATCTCCCCTTGCTTGCGCCCTGGGCCACGCGGCTACTTCCGCCGTGAGTGCTGCACTGGTAGCGCTGGCAGCACAGCGCGTGAACCGTTTCCTTGCGCTTACCATCAACGCTGAGCAGGAGATCGTCGTCAAGTACCGTTTTTGAAGTATTCGGTATGACCGACCGGGAAGATTACGCGATGACCCGAACGGGAATCCAGCCAGGGGCGGGCAGAGGTCTGGTGATGCCCGGGACAACTGCTTGATTGTATGCCCCCTACCAAATTCTAGTATGGAGGAATGTGCGAAATACAGATACAGAAGAACAACCTGCCCAGACCCTTGCCACATGCAAAAGTATTTAGCCCCAAGAACGTCGCCTCAAGTGAGACTAACGTAGCTAAAAAAGCTTTCCGACTCTTGCACCACGTTACGCAACAATAGCAAGGGATTTGAACATTGTAAATCGTACGTGCAAGGGCACAGGATTTTGCATGGCACTTTTGGCGAGAAAAAAGTGAAGTACGTTTCAGAACGTAAGCTGGCGCTCTGCTCAAAGGACATAGCGATAGTACGATTTGAAACGTATCGCACGTGGCGCCGGCATTGTTTTAACTGCACCGAACGACTTTGTTTCTGGAAAATTTACTGTATTATTTTGATTGCTTTTACAACAAATGAGCAGGTTTAAGAGGTCTCGGTTTTTGTTCACTGTACTGTCCGATTTGTTTTGATTATGGTGTTTATAGTGAAATGACAATGAATGACAATTTATGAATGATTGAAACAACGGTCTTAATACTTTTCAATATGTCGCTGCCATACTCGCGACCCCCTTGCGAATTTTTCACACATATAACCACAGTTTAAGAACCCAGTCTCTGGAGAGAATCGAAATATATCTTGAAGACTACAAGTTGCAGATTAACAACAGTCTAGCAGGAATTGGCTAGCCTGCAAAGGGAGGAAGAGAGATAGGGTGTAAGGCCTTTCAAGATGACGGTGGCAGTAATTCATCTCTCGCTCGGGCCACTTACATCTAACATACATTGGCATACCCCCTCAGGCAAGTTCCTATCAGATCCATGCAGTACGTGTTAGTAGACTTATTATACGAAGAAGCATCAAGCTGCAGCATTTTAATGAAATGTAATTGTTTCACTCTTTGGATGCCCCCCAGCCTTGGACGCCCGGGGCGGTCGCCCCGTTCAACCCCTCTCTGCACGCCCCTGGAACCCCGGTCAGCCTACCAGCTTTGAAAGCGCGTGCTCAACCAACCGTACCGCAGTTAGCTTTACTCACTATTTTCCCAGAAAAAAGCTACTGTTTATTAGTAGTAAAGTATGCTTTAAGATCAAATTTGTTCGAAGTAGTAAAACAACTTAAAGTATTTCATAACTTTTAAAACTCTCAAAAACTCAAACATTTTTGCCGGTTTCCCCTCAGTGCTGCACTTCATAATGTAAAGCGTCAAGCTCATATTTTAGGGCAATTTCAGCAACACATCGCTGCTGGTATGGTGATGACTTTGAAAAATATGTTAACCGTTTTGGTGTTTGAGTGATGGAAATGGCTTAATTGATTAATTAGTATTGCCCAAATGCACAAGCTGCGCCCACGCAAAATGCGGATATTTTCATTAAAAGAAATTTACCGTAAGTTCATCTGACGACAACAACAGAAGTGTGACGCTCTGGGCGGATCACCGACGGAATGCGGAATGGTGGAGAGCACTATGAGACTCCGTACCTTCATCCCCGGCACCAGCACCCACCCTTCTGGAATGGTCCTGCCAAAGAACAGCGTTTCCAACAAATTTCAGTTGGTGACTAGTGCGATGGTTGCTGATGCCGAACAAAAACAAGGTTTGAGAAATGGCAAGTGATTGCCTCAGCCTCACTCTTTTCAGAATGTGCTGAAGTAAAAAAAAATTGTAAGCAACCAATCAAAACTACAACAGAAGCAAATTAAATTACTGTAAACTATACAAAATTTTCTCCAAGTTTTTTAAGAAAAAATGATGGCCAAATAGAAGGTTTAATTTAATTTTGTGCACAGGCTGCAATTACAGAAGTACAAAATCACTAAAAATGAAGTCTTTTTCTTCGCTGAATTGGCGTTGAACTGCAATCGTTTTCGTTGGGTTTATGATAACACAATAGCAATGTCATAAACTCACACATATATCCAATTCAGTAGCAGCAATCTTGAACAATGTACAGTATTTGTGTAATGGTCGAGGTATTTCAAATGAGGGTCTTTGAATTTCCGTCTGACAAAGATTACGACAAAATAACGAGGTTTACGACGCCCTGGTTTTCATTCGTACCTCCACACAACGTCAACTTTGAGTACACAACAATGTCAATAGCGAGCTTTTGTTGATACTGAACAAAGCTCCCGAATCCTTGAAAGTCAGGCAAAATATCACCGCTCCCTTTTCCCAAGTGTTCTTTCAGAGTGCAGTGTCGTTGTTCATGACTTCAACTGCAGCTCAGCGACATTGGAAAAATGGCTGTGCCTGGTCATTTTAAAACTTTTCTGCAAAAGATGGTGCCCGAAGTTCCAGCTGGTAACACAACCGAAGCAGATCACATCGTTCGTCGCTCACTTGCTTTGCTGAGGATGTGCTTTTACGACATTCCTAATGGATACGATCTGCTGGACCAACGTTTGCAACAAAGTGTGGGTCCTGACTGGAAAGAAAAGTACGAGAAAAGAAATAATGAGAAAATCGGATATGGCGGATTAAATTTTGATGCCTAGCGCAGTAAAATAGTGATCGTTAAATGTTTGCACAGGTGTGATTGTGATTAAGGACGAAGTTTGTGGCACTGCAGAATAAGAACAGCTATCGCTGGTTTACAGGACATATACATTTGCTGGCAGCCTTCTTGTTTGGAGTGGTGTTTTTGAATTTTCTTCGCAGTGAGGTGCAGAGCGAGCAGTGTTTATTCGCTGCAAATATGCAGTAATTCATAAAAAGCACAGCTCAGAAATTTGACCGGACGATGAGCCGACATCTTGCATGTCGCAAACAATTTCGAAAAACTCGAACAGCCTGATTGAAACAAGACGTGCCTCAGTATGTCTTCGCTCTCTACAAAAGCTGTCGAAGACTTTTGTGCTTGATAATACAGTACCTTCTCCTTGAAATTCTACTCTTTGGAAAAACTAACCTGGTGTATTGCTATAAAGACTTAGGGAAGTGGCAGCTCTTGTTGCTCTTCAACAACCAGCTTTGTAGCAGTATGTCCTTGAGCACAAACGTTGTCTTTTGCGTTATAGATGTCTAAATTAAATGATCTATAAAGGTTCGAGACGTCAGCTGCATGTACTATGAACACGTGCAAACACACAGCGCTAAACCATAGTTGTCCCGAAACCACGCCACGCTACTGTACAGTACATATTTGTGTTACATGCACTTTTGATTTGTTTTCATAGTAAACATCAGGTAGTTCCGTAGATGGACATCACAAAGCACTGTTTTTGCATATATCGGTGATACAATTTTCACAGTGATTTGTCAATAGCATCAAAATAGAGGTGCTAAACCTGCGTCCCGCGGGCCACCTGTGGCCCGCCAAGTGCTTCAGAGTGGCCCATGAGACTATTTTCTCCGAATGTAGAAATTAACCATACCAATATAAAATTCGAGCCGAGCGACGTTTTCCTATCAGAATGTCTTCAGCTGTGGTTAAATGGTATTGATTGCAAATGTTCTTTGCAACGTCACCAACCGTTATAGTAGATCAGCCGTTGATAGAACAATTGCGATTATCAAGGAACTAGAGCTCTGTGTTATTGTGAACAATAAGAATCTACAGCGACTCCTTGCATTGCTTACCAAAGAAGCTTTGTGTTTTTTTAAATTTCGTACGCCTGCTGTGCTGCAGCCTGCACAGCTTGTACAAATTAATCAGAGATAAAACTTAGTTTCGAAGTTGGTAAAATGAAATTTCATCACTATTTCCACCCCTGGAAAAATCCATTATTAAACCCCCCAGGAAATATACTTCCGACGCTCATGTACCCTTGCACTAGAGCGGGGTCTCCAAACGTTTTTGTCCGAGGGCCACATAAGCTATTACACAACAGTTCGAGGGCCGGACATCTTACTTAATGTGATTGTGTTGAGATATGTTACATTATACCAAATCAACAAATTTTTTGCAAATATATTATTTTTTCTTTATTTACAAACTGTCTTCGCGGGCCGGATTTGGCCCGCGGGCCGTAGTTTAGAGACCCTGCACTAGATCGAGGCACTGGAAGCAGTCAAGAACAAGGGAGATGAAAGCAATGTTCTTAGAATAGTTGAAAAAAATATATGCTGACCTACGATTTATAGGGACAAACATTATATCCAAAATTCTCATAACCTTTTCTTTTTTTCCCGAATAAAGTATATGAACATGAAACGATGTTTGCTTCATCAATATTTAGTTGCGCCCGTTCATAACTTTACATCCACACATGTAACTTACATAGTTAGGTCAAGCGGCATAAAGTTTGTGAGTCTTCTCTCAGCAACTGCTCAAGTTTTTACTTTTGCTTACGAGCAAAAAAGCTAAAAACGCGTGGAAGTTTTCGCACGTTTAAACTACTGTCTTGCGATACGGATGCGAGTCACTAAGGCCATACGTTTGACTATAGGCTAAGGCTAACCGTGTTGCTTGTCCAAAGTTTTTCATGCAGAAAAACTTTCAAAATTTTTGAAAAGTTGAAACTGCAGTATTGAAGAAATAACAACAGATATATCCACAAGGTGGAAAATCACGACGTTTAAAACCACGATGAAAATTTCCAATCTTCACTATAGGTTGCATTCAGCTATTGTATTTGTAAATGAATCAAACAACTTTATCATATTCATTTGTGGCTACCGTTCAAACACTTTCACAATCTGCATGGAGGATTGATGGCAAAATGTGGACTGTGGAAGAATCTCAAACAAAGCGGTCAAACTTTTGCTCAACAGCATTGTAACTTCTGCATATGAATATCTAATAATCTCTTTGTTTCGTTGAAAAACAATGCTGAAATTTGTTTTGTGTGAAGCAGAAAGTAGTGGCGATGTGCTGAGATGCGATTGTAGAGACATCATAAAGGAAAAAAAATGACGGAGGTAGATTGCACATGAATGAAATCAATGCAAGATTATACTGTACAAACCAACGATCCCCGGTATATTGCCTGAGGGTGAACTTCATTACAGTGATGGGATCCTTTGCAGTGCTCCTGCAGTGGCGAACAGTAGAGGTTTTGTTTCAAAGCTTGTTTCACCAACGTTTTTCCGATAACAACAGTTTCCTACGATCTTTCCCGGTTTTCCTGCGTAATTCGACAATTTCATTTCATTTACACTTTATGTCGTCTTTAGAACCGTCCGTCGCATTCATAGAGGAGGTGGGTTCGTTTAGGAAGAAGAAATCACGCAACAATAAACTTCTATCAAGGATAAAACTATTGGCGTTTGAATAAACTATTGGCTGTAGTTTTGAAGAAGCTATTGACTGTACTTAATCCATGTAGCTTTGGTTTTCATTAAGGTTTCATTTGTCATTCACTTTATGTATAGCAAATGACTTGCCTATTAGTCAATAAAAGAATTTTTTCGTCTGCTATTTTCTCAAAAAATCATTTTTTCGTATAAGGCAAGAAATGCAATTGCGCCGGTGACAAGTTGAGCTGAAGAAAATAGGTTCTTCTTCCCGTTTCAACTTGATGAATGCAATATCGAGTGGAATATACCACATTTATGCGAAATTAAGTCATATAAAATATTAACCGCCCAGGTTTCGGCCAGGAGATGGAGCGCTCCAACGACAAATAAATCACACTTTTGTCAGTTCCATAATCTATTCCAGCGCCACGTTTATCCTACCAATTTTGCCATTTCAATAATTCTGAGCTTGAGCCCGGTACTACTTTTTTGTGACTTTTGTTTTACAGTGACTTGGTCTAAGTTATTTTTATAAAAGGCAATGTTTGTATAAAATTTTAATACTGCAGTGTGTTGTCTGTGCGTTTCAAAATAAATATCAAGCGTAGAGGTAGTGAAATTGACGTGATTATTTTACCTAATGTTGGTCCAATAGGTGTTTGCCTAGATCTAGTACCGGCGCGACTGCGGATATAAACGCGACGCAGACGCCTACGTGATTGGCGGTTCATAGGTAGCAAAGTGTTGTGCTTGTGCTAGTATACAAGCGCCCGCTTTCACATTCGTGTGGGTCTTCACCCAGACCTTTGGCAAATGTTTCTCTCGACAAATTTTTAGGTTTTTCTTGTCGCTACTGAAAATAACATCAAAGCGGCTTTGTTCACTGCGTTTCGCTTCTTCTTCTCAGTGTTTTTCTGGCTTTTGCACACCGATAAACACACTGGGCTCAGAGATTATCTGCAGCATATAACATCTGCTGAAGGCAGCTTTTTCGGACAGGAGATAGTAGAACTCCGGATGCACCAATTCTTTCCAGGAGATTTCGTTCAACATCCTTCACCAATTTCTACGGTAGTTGGGAGAGACAAATAGTCTCTCAAAATTTTCCAACGGTCTCTCAAAATACGGTAGAACCGCATAACCACAAAAATACACTAAAACCTCGCTTTATGACAATCTCGGTGTTAGATAAAATATGCGGTCTCTTAAAAAATGTCTAAGCAGTCAACAAGGTGAAACCTTGAAAAAAACTGCCTATTTGTCCCTGCAAATCCGACAAACTTCGCAGTTTACACGGTTCGCGGAATTGGAATAATAGCTTTGCGTATCACTTACACCAATTACATGGGAGATCAGTATGGAAGTTTATTAACCACACGCCGCCTACCGCATGAAAATATAAAATTGAAATAAAATCCTTTTAACCTGTAGGAATGTTGGTGAGGCTTTCGGATTAGGCTGTTTCAGTTCACTGAATTTAGAGCTTTACCATGCAGAAATAGTGTAATCTCCGTAAATGCCGGGGATTATTTCAATTTTAAAATTTACTATTTTTGCGAGGGGCAGGCTTTTCCACACTTTTTAGCACTACACCTTTGATTCCCTGATCGTAGGGGAACGCATTCGTTAAAAATGTTTGGGTTTTCTATACATTGCTTTGAGTTTGAAAGTTTTTAGCTTGTTACTGTAACTCTTTTGCAAGTAGATACAAATTGAAAACCTTTCAAGTGACGAATCTTTAAAGTAATAACCACGATACGCGTTAGGCTACTCCAAGGCGTAGGCTAATGTAGTTAATAACTGCAATATGCGGTAGGCCACTGCAGTAGGCTGGACCAACAGATTATATCGATAGTAAGCATAGTCGTCGTAGCCAGAGGGGGCCAAGCTCCCCACAAATTTCCAGCATATCTTGTTGTTTTGTGCTTTGTGAGGCGGTGTCCCAAACAAAATACTGTTGCTCGCTTAAAGCCAAAGAATTTGGCCACCCCCCAACTTTTGGTCTGGTTACGCCGCTGATAGTAAGCCATCCTGGCAAGGGAAAATTTTTGGTGGTAATGTGGAGTTTTGCAGTTTATCAGCTTAGGTATATAAAGACTTCTGTTTACAGTATATGCTTCCAAATGAACTATTTGCAGGGGCATAACGAGGTTAGATGGCGCCCGGGACAAGAAATAATTTGGCGCCCCCATGTGATCGGCGCCCGGGTAATTGCACCTCCTTTGCCCCCCCTCGTTAGGCCTCTGACTGTTAGGTAAGCTTAGCCAGTCGCTGACTCTTCATAAGTTTTACTAAAAGGCAGTTTAGCGTGCAGCCTATCTCACTGGAAGGATTACTTCAGTCAAAGGCTGCTGGTCTCAGAATCTGGTTACTGCCTTCGTCACCTGCAAGCAAAGAACAAATGACTTGTTTGTGTGGAACCTCTATTGCCAGTGATGCTAAACATTGTTAGCAAAACTCTCAACTGAGAAGCAAAACTGTAAATCAAGCTTGCACAACTCAGAAAGCTCGAAGGGCCAAATGATCAGCATAAATTTGCCGCAAGCCGGAAAAGTCCATTTCATTTTAATGTGGAGATTTCGTTGTAGCATGGAAGAAATTCTGTAACGACAATTACTTATTCAATGTCTAGCTTTGGCAACGTTTTCTACAATTGAGAAAAGCTCTCGCGGGCCGTGTGTTGTGCAGGCCTGCTATAAACTATGTCGAAACAAAATATTTGCATAAAAAATGGATTAACACATTAGCACAATGCCCGAACTTGTTGCCATGTGTAGCCGCAAAGAAGCAGTACTGCACAGTTTTCACACTTCTCAGCACGATTAAATGGTAATGTTTTTTTCATGTATTTTTGTGACTTAAATAACACAAGTACAAAACAAGAGGAAAAGAACAAAATAAAAGAGCAGAAATTAATTGCATGCTGATGAAAATATAAAAACATCAAAAACTTCAGGTTTAGCAAATTGATGTGTTCTAACATATTTGAATCACAGAGGGTTGGCGAAAGACCTTACGGGTTAACTGCTCAGCCAGCCCTTGTGCGAGCACAAATCGATTTAATCGAAGACGTTTCATTTTAAGTAACAAAATGCATCGAATCAACGTCAGATTAAACAAGTAAACAAAACAGTAACAACAAAAACCAGTGGTGGAAAAGCATGCCTATATGTACAGGGTGTGAGGTGAGCAACTGCAAAGGTAAAAGATATTAGGCACAAGTTCCCAACCTTTTTGAAAATGGCACCCTTTCATCGAAAAAGGTGACGTTCTCGCCACTCGCTTAAAAAATCGTAGAAATCACAAAAAGGGACCTATTTTGCAGTATCTTCATTTTTTTAATTACTGCTCGTAATACGTACAGACACCACAACAGCAAACACTCGGTCGTGCTGCTTAACTTTCATACCTTACTGCTTATTAGAAACAAACCTAATGACCTTTCTGTTGCTGCTTCTCTCAAATTATCCGCTCATACCTTGGCACATAATTACTCAGAGCCACGCGTAAATCGTTCGAGGGGGTTCAAATGGTACCGATACTTGTTTTTCAAATGAAGTAGAGAGGAAAATCCAGGTACGCACACATACGTACGGTATGTTGCTGCAAACGGCACAGTCATAAACAGGTTCTTTTGTACTCAATTTCTGGTAGCTTTGCATGGTTGAACATCAGAAACTTCGGAGTTCTGTAACACCAAACAAGAATCTTGCCGTAATTGCAATATAAACATTTAAATCTCACAATGCGCTTGTAATCGCATCACCGGTCATCTTCAGCATGGTGACTGCAGTGTGGAACAAATAGCAACGCATGTATTTAGCAATTTAAATGGCCAAATGAGCTGGAATACAGTGGTTAGGCTAGATAATGTTCTTTTGAGTAATAGCACTTGCAACCTTTCATAATCTCGGTTCCAATGAAAAAAGTACATCCAAGAACATATAAACTCTCACCCTAGAAAATCGCATCTTGGACCCCCGAAAATGTTGTTTCAGACCCCCAGGGACATAGGCATAGCCAGAGGAGCCTAGGGGACATGCCCCCCCTAAATTTTTAGACCATATAGTTATTTTGTGCCTTTAGAGGCGGTACTCCAAACAAAATAGTGTTATTCGCCTAAAATCAAACATTTTGGCCCCCCAAATTTTTGGTTTGGCTATGCTAGTGCCAAGGGATCAGGGAGCTTCCGATTGGGAACCGCTGATATTAGGGAGAACAGGGGCACTGAAATCAATGTTACAGAAAAGCGACAAGGATATGAAACGAAAGTCTACAGAGATTTTGGCAGCACAGCAGGACGTTTAACTCACCGTTTTGATATTCGCGCAATTTCCTAATGGTGAGACGAGTTCGAGACTAATACACTAAAGTTTTGCAAAATAACACCAACTTTACCGTATTGTGGGCAATTTAAATGAAATCTTTGTGTTTGTAAATCAGACGGACAATGAAATAACAGCTCATAGTAAAGCATGAGACACCCATATAGTTCTATTGCTTGTTACTTTTTCGAATTGATACTCGAAATCTTTCTCACGTAAAAACAAAGTATTCTTTCATTTTCTTAAACGCTGAGCGACTTTTAGAAACCGTATTAACCTACAGTATATCACAGTTTTACTTAACTTGGAAAATTTTGCAGTACTGCACAAAGCAATCACAGCCGTAGTCGCTCATAAAAGTGACTGGTCTTCACCCTGCCATTGCAACTTGTGTATGTTTGTGTATGTTTCATAGAATGCAACATAATCAAATTTTTCTGTGAAATGAAAGTCATCTCGTCAACTTGGTTTTGTTCTCTGTTTGACTTTGATATAGCTTGCACTTGAGAATTTTTGGAATAAGCCATGCTTCATAAAAAAACATCGTGAATTATTGAATTGAGGGGAAACAGTTATAAAATCTGCATTGCACAGTTGACCAAAATTGTATAACGTGCAAATTTGTTTTGAACTCGTTGCAACAGAAGCTGAAGCTTGCTGGAGCAGGTGATTTATGAATTAAGAAAGTCTTAAAAAGTTGACGATGTATATCAGTTACAAATGATACCGTTACTCAAGTAAATGAAGTCAGACACACCACCTAGCACTGGGAAATATAAGACAAAAAGTTGAATTCTGACAAACCTGACCTTCGTTTTTATCTCAACATGTATGCGAAATCATTTGGAGTACAGGTTGCTATGCTGTAGGTGCAAAACTTCACTGACATTGCTGCTCCTACTTTCAAAACAAGTTTTGATCAACCTGGCGTCAAGTGCGTACAATCTTGATGAGTTCTTTGTTGATAACAACGAGTTATGCGTCTGAACTCACCGACGCCCGACTAATCGACCACAATTACGTCATAAGCGATAAAACATATGTCATCGCACTCAAGTGTGCATCATCGCTCGCGGTCGAAACAGCTTTAGCCCAACATCGCGAAAACTCCACTTGCTGTTTGTGCAAGTATACGACTAGATGAATGCATAGCACTATCGTGTTGCGTGCCATCGGCGCAGCTGTTTTGTGCCGGAGCAAATAAGTTCAAACAAAAATTGCAGGTGCAGGCACAAGGGATGCAAGCACAGGGGAGTGCAATGGCCAAATTACCGATCATACCAAAGACACTACGACCATAATTCAGGACAGCCACTTGGTGTTTGGTTGTTGCTTTGTCTTCTTACATGAAACTTAGTTTCACCACATATGCTGTAAGCATGCATAAGGAGTTCAAGAATGAAACCAGCGCTGCAACTGGTATGAGACCAACGCTGTAATTGGTATGACCCTAATCAATATGCATATTTGGTTGCTTTTTGTTAAGCTGTAATTGCAATATTTTTTGACCTTGCACATTGCGTTTAATTTTAGAGTATGGCAACGAGAGATGCTGATAAAAAATACAGCGCTCTATTATCTGTCTTGTGACATAATCCTAACTAGACAGACACGGGATGCTACATAAATCTGACGGAGGGGATCCTGAAGTCGGTAAAGGTTAAGAACTAATTAATCTAATGGATATAAGTTGTTGGTAATTAGACGCTGATTTCTTCCTCAACAAGTTTTTGACCAGCAAAACACTGCAGGAAAGTCTTGCCCGGAGTTCTATCAAGACGTTAAACGCAAAAATGCTGATGGAATTTCGCGGGTCAAGCATATGCAAGATAACGTTTTGTGTGGTTTTGTATTCTGTTGGTAAAAGTTTTCAGTTTTTGGAATTCGATACTCATTTTTAAAGAAATTGTTTGATTTTCCAAACTTTGTAAAGCAGGTTTGTCTAACAAGAATAATAACATTTCAATATCCAAGTTACATTAATATGCTGCAAAAATGTTTCAAATGCAGGTTTTTCTCAGGCATTGTCAAACTGCTTTAGTTACTATTAGCAACCTCATTTTTTGGTAGGCTCATTATAGTTTATGGTATTCCAGAAACGAGAACATCACCAAGACGCCAAGCTTGACATAGCTTCTTCAGTGCAGGTTAAGAACTCTTTGGAAATATTGTATAAAGCGTTTGGAAAATTTTGTTGCCAGTTTCTGCCTTAAAATGAGGAAATGCAACATCTGACTAGAAAATCGCAGCAACAGCAGTGAAGCAGTGAACGGTTGGAGAAGGCTTTTGATCTTCCTTGCTTTTTGCTGTGATTGAACTTCACGCATGCCTTCACGTTTTTAAGAACTCTGCACTTATTCGATTACTTATTCGTTCATACAAACTTTTATACAGGCTGTCTCCAAAGTTAAAAACACGTTTTCTGGAAAATTCATAAGATCGTGTTCGACTTCCACTTCAGCAAATATCTTCTAGACCAGGATTCTTAAACACGCGGCCCGCGGACCCAATCTGCCCCACGCGCGCTTTTTATGCGGCACGCAATGCTTTTCGAAATTTTCAAATAATTCGTCAATGCTGTTCGCCTTACTCAATGTTAATGATGTCACTTACATTCACCTTACTCAATACACTTATTTATTACAAGTTTAATAAACGATAAATAACATTTGTAAAACACTGTTTGCTTGTTTTTCCTTTTTTTGACCTTTTCATTATTGCAATAGAAGTTCTCATAGAGTGGCCCTTAGTTTATTGTAAAAAGTCCCATTTGGCTCTCGGAGCAATTTGAGCTTGAGACCCCAGCTGTATTGGACAGGAGATGGAAATCGTGATAGGCTGTACTCAGGTAATTAGTCTCCGCAAACGTGATGCAGTCGAATAAATCAGCAATTTTTTTAGGACAATGATTTCACGTAACTATGCGCATCTTCGGCCCTGAAATCTTATTCAAATAGATTTCTATCAGCCTTATCTTGCTTAAATTTTATCTGAGGCAAGTTTGCGGCTTTCACCTAGGGCGACACATTAGTGCAAACACACTGCGTATGATGAAATGCTGTCTGCGCATTAAAACAATTCCGGCAAAAGCGAGTAGATGCTCCAACGCAGAGTCTCAAACACGCAGCTCGCGGGGCATGGAGGGTGTTTTGTGCGCTCCACGACGCTTTTTGGGAGTTTTCAGATAATCGACGTTTCCGTTATTTAGTTTATTCACCGACCTTTAAAAGTTTTCGTCTAGCGAGTGAACAGATTCCTTTCAAACAACGTAGAGACGACTAGAAATGATTTGCCTATTACCAGAGGTGAAAGTAAGCCGGAACGGCCCGGAACACCGTTCCGGTAAAAGAATTATTGCCGGTAGGGCGTTCCGGTTAGAATTTCTAGTAGGTTGGTATTATGACGCTGACGCAACAATGGCGGTACCTGAACTGTACTAGAAACAGCTTTTACATCGTATTTCCTGAGTAAGATATCATATGAGTTCAAGGCAAATCATTTCTAGCCGCCTCTAAGTTCGTTTCAAAGGAACTTGTTCACTCCCTAGCCGAGCACTTTTAAATACCGGTGAATAACCCAAATAACGTAAATTTTAATTATTTGAAAATTCCCAAAAAGCATTGCGGCCCGCACAAAATGCCA